>ENA-UOIZ01002464-UOIZ01002464.1-human-gut-metagenome-genome-assembly--contig:-P88-NODE-2464-length-12888-cov-9.532611_pt1 | contig 12888 bp, 11 predicted proteins | sample MGYA00242336_ERZ723883 | MGnify/ENA metagenome assembly ERZ723883 | reverse complement strand
CGAAAAGCACGAACGGGCAGTTGGGCGTTCTCAGCATACTGTCGATCTTGTTGATACCGATATTGCTGTATTCTGCCGCCTCCTTGGTGGTCAGTGTCATTTTCAGATGGATCGGAACGGTGCCGATGCAATTCTCCATGTAAAAGCTCCTTTCTTGGGTTTATCAGCCGAGCAGACGAGCCGCCGTTTTCAGATTGTCGGCAGCGGTGCTTTTGCGGAAGCTGTCTCCATCGAACATGATCGGGACGCAGACCTCTAAGATGCGGTCAAAAATGCGGCGGTCATCCAGTTCGGCAGCTTGCTTCATAACGGAAAGCGGAATATTGGTCGTGATGATCATTGGCTTGCCGGTCAGCAGCCGCTTGTCAACCACATCGAATACGCGCTCCTTGACAAAGCTGGTGCTGCGTCCCGCCCCCAAGTCGTCCAGTATGAGAAGATCGGGACGCATAAGCGTTTTCGTGTAATGGTCGCGGTCCGAGCCGAAGCTGCCCTGCATACGGTTGACCACGTCGGACATTCCCACAAAGAGGACGGACTCCAAACGGTCAATCAGAGCGTTGGCAATACCCCGGATGATCTTCGCGCCATCATTGCCGGAACGAAAGCGCATACCCTGAAAAAGAAGCGGGTCATAGATGCTCCCGCAAAACCCAGTGGCAGTTTGCTGATTGACATTCAGGCAAAGCTGCAAGAAGGAAAGGGTGCCGGTTACGCACGGTGGGCAAAGAACTTCAATCTGAAACAGCTTTCCCAAACGCTGATCTATCTGGAGGAAAACAATCTTCTGGACAGATGCGTCCTGGAAGAAAGGACTGCCGCCGTCACAGCGCGCAGTACCACACCCTGTCCACCAAGATGAAGTCCGCCGAGCAGCGCATGGCGGAAATCAAAGCGTTGCAGCAGCACATCATCAACTACACCAAGACCCGCAACACCTATGTTGCCTATCGAAAGGCGGGCTACTCCAAGAAATTCCTTTCAGAGCATGAATCGGAAATCATATTGCATAAGGCGGCAAAGCAGTTCTTTGACGAGCAGGGTTTGAAAAAACTGCCCACCGTCAAAAGTCTGCAAGCAGAATATGCCCAGCTCCTATCTGAGAAAAAAGCCATGTACGCAGAGTACCAGCAGGCAAGGGATGATATGCGTTCCCTTCAAACTGCAAAGGCAAATGTAGATCGGATTCTTGGAGACAATTCTCTCACCGTGGCGAGAGAATCTGAAAAGGACGGGCGTTGATGCCCATTTAGCGATCTGCAAAATCGCGTAGCTGCTGGATTTTTCCAGCGTTTCCAGGACACAGAATTGTGCTCTGCGGAGATTGGGACAGAGCCTCAACAAGCAGAAAACCCTCATTACCACTTTCGCAGAAATGAGGGTTTTCGCATATGGCGCGCCATAGGCATTGCTTGCTACTCTTATACCCAATTTGGTATAATACTGGCAAGCAATGCATCTGTAATACAAATGCGAAAAACCATCCATTCCGCTTCCACGGAACGAATGGTTTTTCTGCTTGTTGAGGCGCTGCCCCAGGCCCCGATGAACGCAGTCCTTCGGGCTGCGGCTGCGCGATTCTTCGAATCGCTTTTCGACCATCTATTCCAGTCAACAAGAAATGCTTAAGAATTGTCAGCATCGACTTTCCTGTGATAGATTGGCATTCACGGCTTTGCTATAATTGCGCCGGTTTGATATAAGAGCAAAAAATTGAAGCCATTCCCTTTCCATAAGGAGTGTCAATGTGAAAACACAGAGAATACAGCACCCGTTGCTTATCCATAGGGATAATACCGCTTTTCGGTGCAGGCGTATTCTTGAAGGAAGGCGATTTTTCCATCTACAGACCAACGGATCAGAGACAGTCCGTCGAAGCCGGTTGGAGCTTCCCCGGAAATCTGGCATTGAAAGTACCAGCGAACTACGGTGGTATTTTCGGAATCCAGAAATTCCTGGATGTCCCAGCGCAAAACCTGACCGCTCCTGTGCCAGTCCCGGAACCAGCGGGCAATCATCTCCCGCCCGTAATACTCCGGCCCCCAGCTCTCAATGTATGCGGCGTCCTCTGTGAAGAGATCGGAAAGCTCTGCTTCCCGGCTGTCCAGCCAAAGGGAAAACCATTTCCGAATGGTGTCTTCTCTCTGCTTCATTCCGCCAGTCCTTTCAGAAAATCGCCAATTTCTCCGGCGAGAATTTCGTGCCCCAAGTCATTGGGGTGCAGGCCGTCGGTGGTCAGCTTTGCGGCAATTTCCGGATCGTTTGCCCGGATAACGCTGGTTTCAAACAAATCCAGCAGAGGAAGGCCATAAAATGCCGCCGTATCCCGTATGACCCGAACATAATCTCTCAGCAGCCAACCGCGTTCCCCTTTGGGGATATTCTCTCCCATCCGGTGCAGGGGCGTCAGGACGACAATGATTGCGCCCGGAAACTGATTCGGCAGCCGGGAGAAAAGGAAATGACAGGCGCCGATAAAGGTGTCCGGCGTCCGGTCGGTTTCAGTGCCCATGGGAGCATCGCCATGCCCGTGATCGTTGGTTCCGCCGAACACCACAATGATGTCGGCATCGGGGTTCATTTCGGAAAACCGTCCGCAAAAATCCTGGTCAAATTTGGGCTCCCCAGAGGGAATCCGCTGCCGGGCAATTCTGGTGCCGCCGATGCCGTAATTCCGGGCTTCCGTCAGACGGTATTTCCGCTTCATCACGTCCACATAGCCCTTTTCCGGGGAAGTCGCGCAGCAGCCTTCCGTGATGCTGTCCCCTAAAAAGTTGATTTTCTTTCCTGTTAGTTCCATATTCATACGCTTTCGTTATGCGCGGGGCGTGTCTATGCCCCGCGCAAAGTGTTCAACGGATGTCCCAGACGCTGCGTACCGATACGCTGTCCACGCTGCCGCGGAGAATCTTCACGGCCTTTACACCGCCGTCCATGTCAAAGTAGTTGTCGGAAAGCACCACATCGGCACCTGCCTGAATCTCCACGCTCCGGGCATACCCCTTCGCGGTGACAATGATATCGTCATCCTTGACAAAGGCGTTCAGTTCTGGATCAGCAAAGCGGAAGTGCTTGGGAGCGCAGAAGAGGACGCTCCCCTCGCCTACCCCATTGCCCGCCTCATCCAGCAGTTGGTAGGAATAGTAGGTGTCATAAGTGCCGTAATTCGAGAAGTCTTGCTCCGGCAGCCAGACGGCGGACAAAGCGGGGATGGTCACATCGAAGCTGCCTTCCTCGATAACGGAAGCGTCCGGGCGGCGCAGACTCCACTTTGCCTTGCCCCGGAATTCCTGCATGGTCTCGTTGCTCACGTTCAGGTGGGCGGACTTTTTCAGGCCAAAAGGCTCGGCATTGACGTTGGTATTCTGGGAGAGAATGCCCTCCTCATGGCAGGAAATCAGCACAGGGGCAAAGAACCGCTTTTCATAGTAGTGCAGAGCCTTCCAACGGCCAAAGTAGTCGATGCTGGCCCAGCTGGCTACCGGCCAGCAGTCGTTGAGCTGCCAGACCACCGCACCCATGCAGCAGCCCCGGTGCCGCCGCCAGTGCTCGACACCGTACTGCATGGCCTGTGCCTGCAGCAGCTGGGAGGCGTATACCAGCAGCTCCAGACTGCGGGGATACAGGTACATCTGGGACAGATAGAACAGGATGCGCCCGTTGGCAGAGGCGTTGCGCTGGTGCTTCTCCATCACATAGGAGAATACGTTCCGATCCTCGGGCTCGGTAAAGCTTTCGATGGTTTCCGTGCAGGGGAAGGACTGGAAGCCAAATTCAGAGACATACCGGAACTGATGGTTGCGGTAGTCGGTGAAGGGGAGAAGACCGTGCCAGACCATCCAGTAGTGGACGTCGCCTCGGGTGGGATCCTGGGGATCGTCAAAGCTGCCGCCGCTGGAGGGGCTGGCGGGCCAATAGAAGGCCTGGGGATCCTCTGCTTTCAGAACCTTGGGGATGATGTACTCGTACATCTTGATATAGTCGGCCTTCTGACGCATGGAGGTGACCCACTCTCCCTGGGCCACAAACTGCTCCATTTCATTATTGCCGCACCACAGGGCGAGGGATGCGTGGTGGCGCAGACGGCGGACGTTGTCTACAAACTCGGCGGTGATGTTCTCCTCAAACGCGTCCGTCAGATTGTACACGGCGCAGGCGAACATGAAGTCCTGCCATACCAGCAATCCAAGCTCGTCACAGATGTCATAGAAGAAGTCGTCGGGATAGTAGCCGCCGCCCCAGACCCGGATGCAGTTCATGTTGGCAGCCTTTGCGTCCTCCAGCAGACGGCGGGTGCGCTCCGGGTTGACTCTGGGAAGGAGATTGTCCTCAGGGATGTAATCGGCGCCCATGGCAAAGATGTCCACGCCGTTGACGCAGTGGCTGAAGCTTTCGCCCCACTGATCCTTACGGCGGCTGACGGTCATGGTGCGAAGGCCGATGCGCCGGTTCCAAACGTCCAGCTCCTTGCCCTTGGCACACAGGGAAACGCTGAGCTGATACAGCGGCTGACCGCCGAAGCCGGCAGGCCACCAGAGCTGGGGATTTTGGACGATCAGCTCGCAGTCGGTGCCGCTTGCAGTGAGGACGGAGCCGTCGGGAGCGGTGACGGAAACGTTGACCCAGACCTCGTCATCGGTATAACGGTTCAGATTGGTATGTATGCGCAGACGAACCGTGCCGTCTTTATGGAACTGATCCACCCGAACGTCCTGAATACGGGCTTTTTCGATGCTGATGATGGAAATGTTCCGCCAGATGCCGGCGTCAGGCAGACGGGGACCCCAGTCCCAGCCGAACATGCAGTGGGCTTTGCGGATGTTAGGGAAGCCCACCATGGCATCAGAGCTGCCGTCTGCCACGGACTTTGCGTATGCTTCCTTAATATACTTAGTAGGAGAGCGGAAGGAGACGGTGATGGTGTTCTCTCCGGGATGGAGAACGGACTTAACGTCGAACTCCCAGATTCTGTGCATATTGCAGGCCTCACCGACGATCTGACCGTTGATATGGACGGCGGCGATGGTGTCCAGTCCCTCTGCCCGGAGCAAAACCTTGTCCCCGGCGAGAAGGGCATCGTCCACCTGGAAGCTGCGGAAATAGACAAAATCGTTGTCCATCAGCTTTAGGGCTTCCATTTCATTGTCCCGGTAGAATGGATCGGGAATCCGCTCCGCGGCGAGCAGGTCATGGTAAACCGAGCCGGGGACGGTGGCGGGGACAGCAGCAAAGGGGGTGCCCGGAATTTCCAGCGTCCATGCGCCGTTAAGGGTGCGTGTTTTCATTGGCAATACCTCCGAATACGTTTTCGAAATCGACTTGCTTACAAAATACACTATAGGACAATCATTCGTCAAAGTCAATAGCTTAATGGTGAAAATTTGGCTCAGATTAAGCATATTTCACAGCTTATCAGCGGATTGCACAAAAATTCCTGAATTTCAGAAACCCTCTTGACAAGAAAATAAAATGGTGTTAATATAGCTGTACGAAAACGTTTCAGATATGCGGCCGATTGTTCAAAATGCACATGTCCTTGCATTCGCAGACAAATTCAGGCCCCGGAGGCCATTATGGCGACGATAAAGATGATTGCAAAGGAGTGCGGTTTCTCCATTGCCACTGTCAGTAAGGCGCTGAACGGCGCGCCGGATATCAGCGCAGAGACAAAAGAGACTATCCGCAAAGTGGCTTTCCAAATGGGTTATACACCAAATTCTGCCGCACGGATGCTGAAAACCAGCCGCTCGTATAATTTTGGCGTTCTTTTTGAGGATCAGGCCAACAAGGGGTTGACGCACAGCTTCTTCTCCCACATTCTCAACAGCTTCAAGCATCGCGCTGAGGAGCTGGGCTACGACATTTCCTTCATCAGTGACCACATGGGCGGTCAGGAAATCAGCTATGTGGATCACGCCCGTTACCGTAACTGTGACGGAGTGGTCATCGCCTCCGTGGATTATACGGAGCACGCCGTGGTGGATCTGGCGAACAGCGGCATCCCCGTTGTGACGATTGACTGTGTGTTTGAAAATTGCGGCAGTGTCCTGTCCGATAACGTGGGCGGGATGACGGAACTGGTGAAATATGCATATAGTATGGGACACCGGAAGATTGCGTTCGCCTATGGAGAAGATACGCCGGTGACGCGCCGCAGAATCTCCGGCTTCTGCAGAGCCTGCAAGGAACTGGGGCTTTCCTTGCCGGACGAATATTTGGTTCAGAGCATGTATCTGGATCCGGAATCCTCGGCGGCGGCAACCCGGAAGCTGATGGAGCTTCCCGATCCGCCAACGTGCATCCTCTATCCCGACGACATCGCCCACCTTGGGGGCAAAAACGAGCTTGAGAAAATGGGCCTGTCCGTCCCGGACGATGTCAGCATCGTCGGGTATGACGGCATTGATTTCTGTCAGATGCTCCGCCCGAAGCTGACCACCATGCGGCAGGATGCCGAGCGGATGGGAGAGCTGGCAGCCGAGGAGCTGGCCAGAGCGGTGGAAGAGGGAAGATCCTACATCCCGGGACGCCATGTGGTTGGCGGGACTCTGCTCCCGGGCGAAACGGTGAAAAAGCTGACACCGTGATTTCATCCGGCAAAAAGGGATATCCCTTTTTGTGTCTTTCCTTTCAGGAAAGACATGATAAACCATTGTAGTTAATGGCCTTCCCCAAGAAGGTCAATAACAAAAATTAAAGGAGGAAACACAATGAAAAAACTGATTGCCATGCTTCTGGTTCTGACGATAGTTCTGTCCTTCGCCGCCTGTGCCAAGCAGGACACTGCCACTCCCACTGTCGCTGACGTCGCCATCACCACTGCGGCTGCTGACCCCACCCCCGCAGCTGAAACCGAAGCAGCCGGTAATACCACCGACCTGCCTCGTGACGAGACCCTGTACTTTGCTGGTCAGCAGTGGGGTACCGTCAACTCCTGGAACGTCATCGGAACCAACCAGAATAACGCCATGGCCCTCGCCGCTGGTGCCGGCTACCGTACCACCATGTTCGAGACCCTGTACATGTGGAACGTAATGACCGGCGAGCTGATCGGTCTGTTGGCCGACGGCGACTACACCTGGAACGACAACATGACTGAGCTTTCTGTCAATCTGAAGGAAGCCGCCCACTGGTCTGACGGCACGCCTGTCACCGCCGCCGACGTTGTCCGCACCTGGGAAATCGGCGTTGAGATCGGCAACGGCACCGGTTCTTCCTACGGCGCTTTCATCGACAGCATCGAGGCTACCGGTGACAAGAGCCTGGTCATCCACTGCAAGCTTGATGCCAGCGGCGCGCCTGTCAACCCCCTGAAGGTTCTGGACTTCCTGGAACTGGCTCCCATTGCGCAGGCTGCCTGGATCGACAAGGTCGTTGAGCGCTGCAACGGCGACGCCACCGCTATCCTGAACGACCCCGGTGATGATGTCGTTTGGTCCGGCCCCTACACCAAGTACTACTCCGACGATCAGAAGGTCGTTCTGATCCGTGACGACAACTACTGGGGTCAGGACGCCTCCATGTGGGGTAAGCTCCCTGTTCCCAAGTACCTGGCTCACGTTATCTACGCTGATAACGCCGCTGGTGAAGTCGCTCTGAAGGCTGGCGAGGTTGACGTTTGCCAGCAGTTCATCGGCAACATTCAGAATCTGTGGCTGGAAGACGGCCTGCCCATCTCCACCTTCTATGACGAAGCTCCCTATGGTGTCTGCCTGACCATGCCTACCGCATGGTACAACATGAACATCCCCGTTATCGCTGAGAATACCGCCCTTCGTAAGGCCATTGCCATGGCTGTTGACTACGATACCATCATCGCCAACGCCATGACCAATCAGTCCCCCAGCTTCTCCGATGTTCCCCGCTCCCTGATGAACCCCACCGACGGTGAGCAGGCTCTGTACGATCACGACGCCGTTGCCGATCTGCAGTGGGCAGGCAATGACATCGAAGGCGCCAAGGCTCTGCTGGACGAAGCCGGTATCGTGGACAGCGACGGCGACGGATGGCGTGAGTGGAACGGTGAGAAGATCTCCCTGAACGCTGTTTGCCCCAACGGCTGGACTGACTGGCAGGCCTCCATGGAAGTGGTTGCCGCTGCCGGTAAGAACATTGGCGTTGAGATCACCACTCTGTATCCCGAGTACTCCATCTATCAGACCGTGTTTGTCGATCCCGACCAGACTGAGTACGCCATCTTCATGTGGTCTCCCGATGCTTCCACTCCCTCCAATCCCTGGGGCCGTGTGAACCAGTTTATGGGCAAGGACTATGTGGGTATTGCCAACAACTGGTCCGGCAACTGGGGCCAGTACGTCAATGACGAGGCTGAGGCTCTCATCAAGAAGATCCCCACCACCACTGACACTGCTGAGCTGAAGGATCTGTACACCAAGCTGACCGAGATCTACCTGACCGAGGTTCCCAGCTTCTCCCTGATGTATCGTCCTTCCGTGTTCCACTGCGTCAACGAGTCTGTCTGGACCAACTTCCCCGCCGGCGATGACGGCCGGAACATTCCCCCTGCTGACTGCACCGATGGCTACGGTATTGCCGCGCTGTACGAGCTCGAGTTGGTCGGCTAATAGTTAATTCGAAGCGGCCATGCTCCTTCATGGAGCATGGCCCTTCCCGTTTTTATGCTAAGGGGGGAAAAGTAGCATGAAAGGCTACCGTAAATATTTTGGAAAAAAAATAATCTGGTTTCTTATTACTTTTGTCGTTGCAGTATTCCTCAATTTCTTTCTGCCCCGGCTGATGCCTGCCGACCCTGTCGCGGCCATCACCGGTAAAATGGCGAACGGTATGTCCGACGCCTCTGCCGTGCAGGAAATTTACGAGCGTTATGCAGAACAGTTCGGTACGAATAAGCCTATGGCGGAGCAGTTTCTGATCTTCTGCAAGAACGCCATCCACGGCGACTTTGGGCTTTCCTTCAGCCAGTATCCCAGATCCGTCAGCAACATTATTTCCAGCGCCATCATGTGGACGATCTGCCTGCAGTTGCCCGCGATCCTGGTTGGCTGGCTGCTTGGCAACCTGCTTGGCGCCCTGGCGGCGTACATCCGCAAGGGCTTTGACAAGGTTCTGCTCCCGACCTTCCTGTTTTTGGGCAACGTCCCGGCTTTCGGTATGGCAGTGATTCTTCTTGTTCTCTTCGCCGTGAAACTGAAATGGGCTCCCATTTCCGGCGGCTATGGTTTTGATATGATTCCCAATTTCAGCTGGAAGTTTATTTCCTCTGTGATTTCTCACTACCAGCTGCCCTTCTGGAGCATTGTCCTGGTTTCCATCGGCGGTCAGGCCGTGGGTATGCGCTCCATGTCTATCTATGAACTTAATGCCGACTATGTCAAGTATGCCCGGTTCCTTGGCATCAAGGATCGCAAGATCGTCGGTTATGTTTTCCGCAACGCCATGCTGCCCCAGGTCACCGGCCTGGCGCTGTCCATCGGCACCATGATCGGCGGCGCTCTGGTCGCTGAGATCATCTTCTCCTATCCCGGTCTCGGCAGCACCATGTACAGCGCCGTGACCGCGGCGGATTATCCCTTGATTTCTGCTACTACTCTGATTATCACCATCATGGTTCTGATAGTGACGTTCCTGCTGGACATCATCTACGGCTTTATCGATCCCAGAGTCAAAGCCGCCCAGTTTGACAGCTAAGGGAGGAATTAAAAATGAAGAATACACTGCGCCAGGTTTTTCATTCCCCCAAATTTGTGGTTGGTTTTGGCATTTTTGTGTTTATCCTTCTGGTCATGCTGATCTATCCCATGTTCAACCCCGGAAACCCTCTGGAAATGATTGGCGTTGGCACCTTCGCATCTCCCGGTACTTACGTTTCCCTGTATGACGCCGTGGGCACTGACACCGAGACGCTGCGCCTTTCCGACGCGGACGATAACCGAATCGCGAAGGCTCTGTCCGCTGAGGACAGGGTTGCCATGGTGGAGTGGTTCACCGCTATGGGCATCGACGTGTCCGGACTGGACATTAACGACACCGACGCGTTGGTGGATTTGTGGAACGACAATTACGAGGTTACCGCCAAGCCTGCCGGCATGACCATGGCAAAGCGGAACTATTACAAGCGCCTGAATAACGCTCTGCTGGAGCTGCGCTCCGCTGACGTGCGGATTATCGCCGATGAGAATGATGAGGGCGATCTGGAAAAGGTGAATTCCATCAGCAAAACCGACTATGTCAACATCCGTGCCGTTGCCAACGTCAAGACTCTGCCGCTGGGCACCGACAACTTCGGCCGCGACGTCCTTAAAGAGCTGGTGTCCGCCTGCGGCACATCCATCAGAATCGGCCTGATCGCCGGTGCCGTTGCCACAATCATTGGCCTGACCCTGGGCCTGCTGGCCGGTTACTTAGGCGGCTTTGCGGACGATCTGATTATGTTCATCACCAACATTTTCACCGTTATCCCCAGCTTCATCCTGCTGATTTTGATTTCCTATTCCATCGGTCAGGAACAGCGCGGCGCGGCGGTGGTCGCGTTGGTTATCGGCTTGACAAGCTGGACCTGGACCGCTCGTTCCGTCCGTTCTCAGGTCATCAGCCTGCGCAACCGTGACCACGTCAACCTGAGCAAGCTCTCCGGACACAGCCTGGTTCGCATCGTGCTGACGGATATCCTGCCCTACATTGCTTCCTATGTCGTCATGGCTTTCATTCTTCAGGTTTCCTCCGGCATCCTCAGCGAAGCACAGCTGTCACTGCTGGGTCTTGGCCCCAAGACCACCGAGGTGCCTACGCTGGGTCTGATGATGAACTGGGCCATGCTGTATTCCGCGCATACCAACGGTTCCTGGTGGGCTTACTTCCCTGTGATTCTGACCATCACCTTCATCTCTTTCTCTTTGAATCTGATGAACACGGGTCTCGACCAGGTATTCAATCCCACCTTGAGAGACTAAGGAGGACGACGCAATGGGTAAAGTAATGCTGGAGGTCAGAAACCTCAAAACCAAATATGTGACCCGCTTCCACGAGGATGTTTACGCCGTGGACGGCGTCTCCTTCAAAATCGAGGAAGGCAAGTCCCTGGGCATCGCGGGCGAGTCCGGTTGCGGAAAATCCACGCTGGCGCTTTCTATGATGGGCTACTATTTCCCGCCTCTGCACTATATGAGCGGCGATATCGTCATCGACGGCAGAAATATCTCCGGCATGAAGCCGGATGATGTCCGTAAGAGCATCCTCGGCACGGAAATTGCCTACATTCCCCAAGCTGCCATGAACGCCCTGAACCCAACCCAGAGAATCATCCGCTTTATCGAGGACGTGGTGCGGGCACATGACCCCAAGAAAGACAAGAAGCTGATCCGGGAGTTGGCGGAAGCACGGTTTGCGGAACTGGGTCTGCCGCCCGAGGTGCTGGATAAACACGCGGTGGAGCTGTCCGGCGGTATGAAGCAGCGTACCGTCATCGCTGTGTCTACCATTCTGAACCCCAAGGTTCTGATTGCCGACGAACCTTCCTCCGCGCTGGACGTGACCTCTCAGAAGATGGTTATCAAGATGATGCGGGAGCTGATGGAAAAGGGCTATATCAAGTCCATGCTGTTCATCACCCACGAGCTGCCTCTGCTCTACAATGTGACCGATGACATCATGGTCATGTACGCCGGACAGATTGTGGAAAAGGGCACTGCGGAAGAAATGGTGTTCGATCCCGTGCATCCGTACTCCCACGGCTTGATGAGCTCCATTCTGGTTCCCGAGGAGGGCACGCGCGGACACAAGCTGACTGCGATTCCCGGTACGCCGCCCAACCTGAAAAAACCGCCTCAGGGCTGTCGTTTTGCCGAGCGGTGCAAGTACGCCCGGCCTGAGTGCCGCTACAGCGCCATCCCCGAAAAGGATCTCGGCGACGGACGTATGTACCGCTGCCTGCTGGGTCAGGATGAATTGAAGGAGGTGTACAGCCATGAGTGATTACGTTCCGAAAACGAAGGATTTCACCAACGCACCGCTTTGCCTGTCCGGCCACGGGGTAACCAAGGTATTCGGACTTGGCGAAAAGAAAACCGTGGCTGTTGACCATGTGGACTTTGACTTTCACGAGGGCGAGTTCGTCTCCATCGTCGGTGAGTCCGGCTCCGGTAAGACCACCCTGTCCAAAATGCTGCTGGGTCTGCTGAATCAGACGGAAGGGGAGATCCTGTTCCAGGGCAAGCCCCGGGACGTTTCCTCCCACAGAAAGAAAAAGGAATACTGGAGAGGCATTCAGGCCATTTTCCAGGATCCCTTCTCTTCCTTCAATACCTTCAATAAAATTGACACCGTGCTTCTCGACTGCATTAACATGCGCGGCGGCAAGCATCTCCCCAAGGAGAAGAAGATCGAAATGATGACCGAAGCCTGCTCCTTTGTAAACCTGAAGTTCGCGGAGCTGACCAATAAGTATCCCTTCGAGCTCTCCGGCGGCCAGATGCAGCGTCTGATGATCGCCCGTATTTTCCTGCTCAAGCCCAAGATTTTGCTGGCGGACGAGCCGACCTCCATGGTTGACGCCTGCTCCCGCGCCACCATTCTGGATATGCTGCTACAGCTGCGCGATGAGATCGGCATGACCGTTATCTTCATCACCCACGATATTGGCCTGGCGTATTACATTTCCGATACCGTTTATATCATGGAGCATGGCAGGTTTGTGGAATTCGGCAAGGCGGACGAGGTCATCCTCAATCCCAAGGCCGCGTATACCAAGCGCCTGATCAGCGACGTTCCCAAGATTCATGAGGAATGGGATCTGAGCACGGTAGAACTGAAATAGTATCAGCCATTACCGCAGCATTGCGGAAATCTTAGCCCTCATACTGAACTCCAATTAAAATCTTTAGAAAAGATTTTAATTGCCCGAAGGGCAAG
>ENA-UOIZ01002446-UOIZ01002446.1-human-gut-metagenome-genome-assembly--contig:-P88-NODE-2446-length-12961-cov-6.030373_pt1 | contig 12961 bp, 10 predicted proteins | sample MGYA00242336_ERZ723883 | MGnify/ENA metagenome assembly ERZ723883 | reverse complement strand
ATGCGATGCCGTGACAACAGTTCCGTTTACCTCAACGACCCAGGCGGCCGCTTGCGGCGGAAAGCGATGATAAAATGCGCCGATCAGCTCCGGCGGATCGCCGAAGGCGGTCTGCCAGAGCCGGGTCAGCACCGGCAGGTCGGCCGCGGCTGCGCGGCGGATGCGTGCGTCAGGCATCGGGGTACACCTCCGGGCAGCGCGTATAGATCTCCCGCTGCAGCGCTTTGAGATCGACGAACGTCTCCGGCCGCTTGCTCGGGTCGCGCAGCAGGGCGGAGGGGTGATAGATCGCCATACAGCGCCGGCCATTGACATCAAACCACTGCCCATGCTCGCGCGTGATGCGAAACGGGTCTTTGATGAGTGCGGTCGCAGCGATCCGGCCGAGGCAGACGATGATCGCCGGGTCGACGAGCGCGATCTGCCGCTGCAGCCATTCGCCGCAGCATTTCTGCTCCACGAACTGCGGGTCACGGTTGTGCGGCGGGCGGCACTTGACGATGTTGGCGATGTAGACCTTCGTCCGGTCGAGATAGATCATTTCGAGCATATCATCGAGCAGCTTGCCGGCCGGCCCGACAAACGGCAGCCCCTGCAGGTCTTCCTGTTCGCCGGGGCCTTCGCCGATGAGCATGATGCGCGCATCCTCGGCGCCGTCACCGAATACGAGGTGATGCCGCGTCTCACCGAGACCGCAGCGCCGGCACTGCGCGCACTCCTGCTTGAGTTCTTTCCAGGCTTCGTTCATGCGCTCTGGCTCCTTTTCCCTTGGATGAACCGGCTTTTTGCGGCCGATTCGGCAAAAAATATATTGTAATGTAGCGTCAAACGTATTATAATACCCCGGTATGAAAATAACAACTGTAACCTGTCTGTAACCAGTTCGCGCGGCGTTGGGCGATCCCGCTGCGCCGGACATTACAATATTTTGAATGAAATTTGGTGCTTTGAATGGATTTTCAGGATTATCTGGTTCCCGGGAAAACCGGGCTGCTGATCGGTATCGGCGGCGTGTCCATGTCGCCGCTGGCAGAGGTGCTGCATGATGCGGGGCTGGACATCCGCGGCTCGGACATGAGCGAGAGCGACAATACGCTCACGCTGCGCGAGCGCGGCATTCCGATCCACATCGGCCACAGCGCCGCCAACGTTACGGATGATATCGAGTTCGTGATCCGCACGGCCGCCGTTCATGACGACAATCCGGAGGTGCACGAGGCGCACCGCCGCGGCATCCCGGTCTTTGAGCGGACGCAGGCATGGGGCGCGCTCATGCGCGGCTACCCGAATGCGCTGTGTATTTCCGGCACACACGGCAAGACGACGACGACGTCCATGTGCACGCACATCATGATGGCGGCGGAAAAAGACCCGACCGTCATGATCGGCGGCACGCTTCCGCTGCTGCACGCCTGCCACCGTGTCGGCAAGGGCAATACGATCATCATGGAGTCTTGTGAGTACTATAACTCGTTCCTTTCACTGAATCCGACGATCGCCGTGATTTTGAACATCGAGGCGGATCATCTGGACTTTTTCAAGGACATCGAGGACATCAAGCACTCGTTCCGCCAGTTTGCCGAGCGCGTTCCGGCCGAGACCGGCACCGTGATCGCAAACTGTGACGATGCCAACACCATGGATGCTCTGCGCGGGATCGAGCGCAAGGTCATCACCTTCGGTCTCAGCCCGAAGGCGGACGTGTATGCGGAGAACATCATGCACCGCGGCTCTTCGTCCGAGTTTGATATTTATCACCGGGGAAATCTGTTTGCCCATGTGACAATCCACGTTCCGGGTATCCACAATGTGCGCAACGCGCTCGCTGCCACGGCTGCGGCCATTGTGCTCGGCGTCAGCCCCAATGCCGTCAAGTACGGTCTTGCCGGCTTTGAAGGCGCGGGCCGGCGGTTTGATTATAAGGGCAAGTTCCAGGGCGCGGATCTGTATGACGATTATGCGCACCACCCGAGTGAGCTGCGCGCGCTGCTCGATGCGGTGGATACGCTCGACTATCAGCGTACGATCGTTGTGTTCCAGCCGCACACCTACAGCCGCACGGCAAAGCTCTTCAATGATTTTGTGGAGCAGCTGCGCCGCCCGACGATCGTCTATCTGGCGGAGATCTATGCTGCGCGCGAGAAAAACACCATCGGCATTTCTTCTGCCGATCTGGCCGCGCAGATCCCGGGCGCGAAGTTTTACCCGACGTTTGCGGAGATCGAGGCCGAGCTGCGCCGCATTGCCCGCCCGGGCGACATTATTCTGACCGTGGGCGCCGGCGACGTGTTCCGCATCGGCGAGCACCTCCTGCACCCGGCGGACAATAAGGACTGAGCACACGCGATTAAAACGGAATTTCATCAAAAGCTGTCGGTTTGCGGCCGGCAGCTTTTTTGCGCCCAAAAGCAAACGATTCCTGCGCAAAGACATTTTCTGCGACAGCGGGGAATGACAGTTTTCATGACAATGAAAATCTATAATTTATGTAAACTGTTTTGCGTCAGGAGGAACCGTTATGAATGTCAAGATCGCGGGACACGACCGGCCGGTGCGTGCACCCGGCGCCTTGCCGAGCCCAATCGGGCTGCTGCCGGCAAGTGAAAATGTCAAATGGGTCGGTATGCTCGTCAGCTTTGCGCTCGGGCTGATCCTGTCAACGGCGCATATCGCCGGGTCGCCGGCGCCGTTCGGTCTGGCGTTCCTGGCGGCGATGGGGTATGGCTCCGGCGGTGCGCTGTGCCTTGCCGGCTGCGCGCTCGGCTACTTTGCGGCCTTCGGCGTTGCGACCGGCACGCAGCTCGCCGCCGGCTGCTGCCTGATTTTTCTGACGGCATATTTTCTGCGCAGTCATCCGTTTGTGCAGACGCGCTGGTATCCGTCGGCTGTCTCCGCGGCGGCTTACATACTGACGCGGCTGGTGCTGTGCCTGCTCACGGGCGGCCTGTCGCTGCTGCTGGTGTCCCGCATGGTACTGTTTTTGCTTCTGTGCGCCGCATCAGCCTATGGGTTTGATGATCTGCTGCGCGCGCAGGAGCCGCGCACGGTCAATGCAGAGATCTGCCGCAATGTCTCGACCGTGTTTCTGCTGGCGTGTCTGCTCATGGGCGTGAACAATCTGCTGCTGTTCGACACGCTGTCGGTCGGCCGGGCGCTCTCGGTGCTCATTCTGCTCATCCTCAGCGGGATGGGCGGCGCGCTGTGTGGGGCATCGGCCGGGCTGATCCTCGGCATCGCCATGGACGTGGCCGCCGGTGCGGGCGTCCTGTTCTCGGTCGTCTATGCCGCTGCCGGGCTGCTATCCGGGCAGTTTTGCAAGCATCGGCGTGGGTTTTATCTGCTCATATTCGCGGCAGCGTACCTGCTAACACTGTTTTGCATCCCGCTTCCGGAGCTGCGCATCGGCGCGGGCGTGGAGCTGGCGCTTGCCATGGGCGCATATCTGGTGATCCCGAAGAAGTTCGTGGTAGCGGTCGGCGCATTTTTGCAGCCGCTGCGCGGCGGGAGCGGGGAGTCCGGTCTGCGCCGCTATGTCGCAGGGCGCGTCGGCGGCGTGGCGCATGCGTATCAGCAGCTGCATGACACGGCGTGTCAGGCTGCAAGTACAGCAGAGAATGATGCCGATGTGGCGAAAGTCTTTGACCGTGCGGCCGACCGCGTCTGCTGCCGGTGCAAGCTGCAGCAGGAGTGCTGGACGCGCCGGGCGCTTGATACACTCAACATCATGAACGATGTTACGCGCCGTATTCAGGCGCGTGGCCGGCTGCTGCCGGAGGATTTCCCGCCGTACTTTCGTGACCGCTGTGTCCATCTGCACGAGTATACCGAGGTCGTCAACGGCGAGCTGCGCCTGCGTGCCTACCGGCAGCGGATGCAGGAAACGCTGCAGGAAAACCGCACCGTGCTCTGGGAGCAGTATGCCGACTTTGCGCAGGTGCTCACAAATGTTTCCCGTGAGCTCGACAGCAGCTACGGCGCTGACCCACTGGCGGAGCAGCGCCTGATCCGCTGGCTTCGCACCATCGGTGTAGAAGCGGACGCGGCTGTGTTCCGCGAGAGCACGGGCCGCCTGCGCGTGACGATCGACAGCCGCTATCTGCGCCCGCTGCTGGAGCTGCCGGACTATCTGGACAAGCTCTCGGCAACGCTGGGCGTGCGCCTGTGCATGCCGGAAAACGCCGCGCGTGACGACAGTCTGCTCCTGCTCGAGGCAGAGCCGCTGGCCGTCTCTGTCGGCATTGCGTCCATGCGCAAGAAGGGGGAAACAGTCTCCGGCGACCGCGGCACGTATTTCAAGACAGACGCGGGGCAGCTGTGCGTGATCCTGTCCGACGGCATGGGCTGCGGCGAGACGGCGGCCGACGGCAGCATCAGCACGGTCGGCATGCTGGAGGAATTTTTGCGCTCCGGCGTCAGCCCGGCGTTGGCGATGAAGCTGCTCAACTCCGCCATGCTCCTGCGCGACGGGGAGAACTGGGGCTATGCCACCGTGGATCTCATGTGCATGAATCTCTTCACCGGTGAGGCGGATTTTTATAAGTACGGCGCTGCGCCGACGTATGTCAAGTCCGGCGGCGCGCTCAAAAAACTGCGCTGCACGTCCTTCGCGCCCGGCCTCGAGCAGGAGAGCGGCAAAGCGCCGGACGAGCTGCACATGCATCTCAAGCCCGGCAGCGTGGCCGTGATCGCAAGCGACGGCGTTGTCTCCGACGGCCGCGACGAGTGGCTGCGCAGGCTGCTGAGCGATTCGGACGACCGCGATATGAAAACGCTGGCGGGCAGCGTCGTGCGCGCGGCGATCCGCGAATACGGCCGCAGCGACGACATGACCGCCCTGGCGGTAAAAGTGGAGGTGCGCAGCTGATGAAACGAAAAAACAAGCCCATCCGCAGACCGGACGCCGTGCAGCCGCTCCCGCTGCCGGCTGACGCGGACGAGATCGCCTTCGCCCACGGCGTTTCGCGCCGCGTCGTCGTGGTCGATGCAGCCGAAAGCCCGCTGTTCGAGCAGATCATTTACATCGTGCGCGATGATGCCGCCAGCGGCGGCGTCACGGCGGCGGATCTGGTGCAGCAGGCACGCGATGCCGTCGGCCATGTACCGGCCGCGCCCGCGCCACGGCCGCGGCAAAAATCCTATACCGGTCTGCTGATCTGGCTGTGTTCCGTCGCCGGCGTGCTGGCGGCGGGCATCGGATACTGCCTGTACTGCGGCTGGTGATGGTACGAATCTCCTACGACCCGGAGGGATATGCAGCCTCCGGGTCGTTTTCTGCGGAAAAACCGGTTGTCAACGCTTGACGAAAGTGTTAGAATAAAGCGCCTGAAACGATTTTTACAGCGGGAGGTTACTTTATGAGCACGATTAAGGACCTGAACCTGGCGCCATCCGGTGAGCGGAAGATCCGCTGGGTGGAAGCACATATGCCTGTTTTGCGCGATATCGGCAGCGATTTTGCGCGCGAAAAGCCGTTTGCCGGCCTGAAGATCGCACTCTCTGTGCATCTGGAGGCCAAGACGGCCTACCTGTGCCGCGTGCTCGAGATGGGCGGCGCGGAGATGCACGTCACCGGGTCCAACCCGCTGTCTACGCAGGACGACGTTGCCGCAGCGCTGGCGGCGAAGGGCATGGACGTGCACGCGGTCTACGGCTGCACGGACGAGGAATACCAGGCGCACCTGCGCAGCGTGCTCTCCGTCGGGCCGAACATCATCATTGACGACGGCGGCGATCTTGTGCACCTGATGCACACGGAGTTCACGGATCTTATCCCGCAGGTCATCGGCGGCTGTGAGGAGACGACGACCGGCATCCACCGCCTGCGGATCATGGACCGTGCCGGAACACTGCGCTTCCCGATGATCATGGTCAATGACGCCGACTGCAAGCACCTGTTCGATAACCGCTACGGTACGGGTCAGTCCGTGTGGGACGGCATCATGCGCACGACGAACCTCGTCGTGGCCGGCAAGTACGTCGTCGTGAGCGGCTATGGCTGGTGCGGCAAGGGCGTGGCCATGCGTGCAAAAGGGCTCGGTGCAAAAGTCATCGTGACCGAAGTTGACCCCATCCGGGCGCTCGAGGCCGTCATGGACGGCTACGAGGTCATGCCGATGATGGATGCCGCCGCCATCGGCGACATTTTCGTGTCCGTCACGGGCTGCAAAGACGTCATCACGCTCGAGCACTGCGAGCGGATGAAGGACGGCGCGATCGTCTCCAACGCCGGACACTTCAATGTCGAGATCGACATGGAGGCGCTCGACCGCTGCGCGGATGAAATCTATGAGGCGCGGCACAATATTGACGCTTACCGTCTGCCGAACGGCAAGACGATCTATGTCATTGCGCAGGGGCGGCTGGTCAATCTGGCGGCCGGCGACGGCCACCCGGCGGAGATCATGGACATGAGCTTTGCCGTGCAGGCCATGAGCGCGGAGTATCTGGTGCGCACGCGTGGCCAGCTGAAACCGGGCGTCGTGTCGGTCCCCGCGGAAATCGATGACAACATTGCGCGCCGCAAGCTCAAGGCCATGGGCGTTTCCATTGACAGCCTGAGCTGCAGCCAGAAAGAATACCTGAACGGTTGATGCTTTGAGACCGGACGGAAAGGAGGGGCAGAGAGATGGACGATCAGAACCGGGAATACGAAGATTACGAGGCACTGCACGACGAGCTCTTTGCACTTCTCGATCAGCACCGGATGAAGGCGCTGAGCCAAAAGCTCGGCGAGATGAACGAGTTTGACATTTCCGAGTTCCTCGGCGAGCTGTGGGAGGATAACCCGCAGCGGATGGCCATGGTGTTCCGTATCCTGTCCAAGGAGATCGCGGCGGCCGTGTTCGCCAACCTCGAGGTCGAGGAGCAGGAGACGATCATCAACTCCATCACCGATACGGAGCTTGCCGGCATCATCGAAGAGCTGTATGTTGACGACGCCGTCGACATGATGGAGGAGCTGCCGGCCAATGTGGTCAAGCGTGTCATGCGCACGGCGACGCCTGCCACGCGCAACCTCATCAACCAGTACCTGAAATATCCCGAGAATTCTGCCGGCAGCATCATGACGGCCGAGTTTGTGGACCTGAAAAAATACATGAGCGTGCGCGAGGCGTTCGCCCGCATCCGCAAGATCGGCGAGGATAAGGAGACAATCTACGTCTGCTATGTCACGTCGGCCAAGCGCAAGCTCGAAGGCGTTGTCACGGTCAAGGATCTGCTGTTGTCAGACGATGACGTGATCCTGGAAGACATCATGGACACGAACGTCATCTATGCCTCCACGACCGACGACCAGGAAGAGGTCTCGGAGATGATCTCCAACTACGACCTGATCGCGATCCCGGTCGTGGATAAGGAAGGCTGTCTCGTCGGTATCGTCACGGTCGACGATATCATCGACGTCATGGAGCAGGAGACGACGGAAGACATCGAAAAGATGGCCGGTATCACGCCGTCCGATAAGCCCTACTCCCGCACGAGCGTCGTGGATATCTGGAAAAACCGCATCCCGTGGCTGATGTTCCTCATGCTCTCGGCGACGTTCACCGGCATGATCGTCACGCACTTTGAGGACGCACTGGCCACGCAGGTCGCGCTCGCGTCGTTCATGCCCATGCTCATGGGCACGGGCGGCAACTCCGGCAGCCAGTCCTCCACGGCGATCATCCGCAGCCTGTCGCTGGGCGATACATCCCCTTCGGACGCGCTGCGCGTGATCTGGAAGGAGCTGCGCGTTGCGTTTTTGTGCGGCGTCTCGCTCGCGGCGGCCAACTTCATCAAAATGCTGCTCGTTGACCGGCTGCTGCTGGGCAACACCGCCGTCACGATGCCGGTCGCGGCGACCGTCTGCTGCACGATCGTGTTTGTGGTCATGTTCGCAAAGGTCGTGGGCAGTCTGCTGCCGATGATCGCGGAAAAGATCGGCGTCGACCCGGCCGTCATGGCAAGTCCGCTCATTTCGACGATCACGGACGCCGTGTCGCTGCTGATCTATTTCTCCATCGCAAAAATGTTCCTGCATTTTTAATTTGCATTTCAACGCCCCCGGAGCATCCGGGGGCGGTTTGCCATGGAAAAGCACTTGCATAATGCGCAGAAAATCATTATAATAAAGTGTCATATTTTGCGTATGACCACTCTCACGAAACAGCGAGGTGCGCTATGAAATCAAGCCTGAAACGAGTGATAACGGCGCTGCTTGCCACCGTCATGCTGGCTGCGATCCCCTGTGTGCCGGCCTTCGGCGCGCAGGAGTATTACGTCAATGACGGAGAAAACACGCTGGCGCTGGCGGATGCGTATGCCATCGGCGCGGACGGTAGCACGGCGAAGCTGCCGGAGCGCGGCGTCTATGCCGCCACGGCGAGCGGCACGCAGCTGCTCGGCGGCAGTGAATACGACGATGAGCAGCCGAACATTCCAAACGGTATCGTCCGCGTCGGTCTGGCCTTCGGCTCGACGGCGCTGGATGCGGTCCATCTGCAGATCAAGACCGGTTCCGGCTTCGCCTTCGGATACTATGACTCCGATCGTGTGTTCCAGTCCGTCGGTTCGACGGCGGAGAGCGCCGTCACCGTTATTGCGGATACGAACGTCACGGTTGGGGACAGCGCGTTCGGCGCTTATCATGTCCAGCTCGGCGATACCTATGCGAGCTTTGACGCTGCGCAGGCAGCGGCCAACAGCTGCGGCGGCTATCCGGTGTATTATAACGGCAGCTACCGCGTGCGCGTCGGCAGTTACCGGAGCGCGGACGATGTACCGGCGGGGCAGGGGAAAGTTGTCTCCGGCGGCGCACGCAGTGTGCTGGTCGTGAAGGCCGGCACGGAGCAGATCCTGTTCGGCTTCGACTGCGGCTCGACCCGCTCGCTCTCGCTTGCACCGCAGAACGGCAGCGGTGCTGCCATCACGCAGGTTGCCGAGTGCAAGGAGCGCAACGGCAGCCGGTCGTGCACGTATTACGGCGATTTTCAATTTACCCGCCTCAGCACACAGGAACCGCAGAAGCTCACGCTGGTGAATTTCGTCGGTCTGGAGCCCTATGTCAAGGGCGTCACGCCGTATGAAATGAGCAGCGGCTGGCCGCTCGAGGCGCTCAAGGCGCAGGCTGTCTGCGCGCGCACCTATGTCGCTTCCCACATGAACGGCTCGCCGGTCTACGGCTTTGACGTGACAGGTACAACGACCAGCCAGGTCTATTACGGTACACTTGACGCATCAGCGAACAGTGACCGCGCCGTGGATGAGACGGCAGGGAAGTTCGTCCGCTATGAGGGCAAGCTGTGCGAAACGTTCTACTTTGCGGCGGACGGCGGCGCGACCGAGGACTCCGAAAACGTCTGGGTGACCAAGGTGCCGTACCTGCGCGGCGTTGTCGATCCGTATGAGAAGGACATCGAATTTTACTGCAAGAGCTGGAGCACGACCATCTCCCACAAGGCCGTCGGGGACGTCTCCATCACCTATACGCCCATTGGCAATGCCATGACCGTGACGGTCGGCGGTAAGACCTACAGCAAGGACGCCGTGCGCACGTTCCTGACAAGCGTCTGCGGCCTGCGCTATAACAGCCGCCACTTTACCGTGGAGTATGACGCTGCCTCGGACACTTATTCTGTCGTCGGCGGCGGCTATGGCCACAACTGCGGCATGAGTCAGTGGGGGGCCAAGGCCATGGCGCAGGAACACGGCAAAACCTATGAAGAGATTATCAGTTTCTACTATACCGGAGCTTATGTAGCATGAAAAAATCGGATTTTTATTTTGACCTGCCGGAGGAGCTCATCGCGCAGACGCCGCTCGAGCGCCGCGATGCCTCCCGGCTGCTGACGCTGGACAAAACGACCGGCGCTGTCGCACACCATCACTTTTACGAGCTGCCGCAGTTCCTGCGTCCGAACGACTGCCTTGTGCTCAACGATTCGCGTGTGCTTCCGGCGCGCCTGCTCGGCCACCGCAGCACCGGCGGCGCGGTCGAGGTGCTGCTGCTGCGCGACCTTGGCGACGGCAAGTGGGAGTGCCTGACCCGGCCGGGCCGCAAGACCCAGCCCGGCACCGCGCTCTCGTTTGGCGACGGGGAGCTCACCGCCACGGTCGTCGATGCGATCGCCGACGGCAACAAGATCGTACAGTTTCACTATGACGGCATCTTTCTGGAGGTGCTCGAGCGGCTGGGCAAAATGCCGCTGCCGCCGTACATCAAGGCAGAGCTGCGGGATCAGGAGCGCTACCAGACGGTCTATTCCCGCGAGCTTGGCAGCGCCGCCGCGCCGACAGCCGGCCTGCACTTCACGAAGGAGCTGCTGCAGCAGATCGCGGACATGGGTGTGAAGATCGGCTATGTCACGCTGCACGTCGGCCTTGGCACGTTCCGCCCTGTCAAGGAGGACGAGATCGAGGATCACCCGATGCACTCGGAGTTTTGCATCATCCCGGAGGAAACGGCGCGCATGGTCAACGAGACGAAGGCCAATGGCGGCCGCGTCGTCTGCATCGGCACGACATCCTGCCGCACGGTCGAGAGCTTTGCGGATGCGGACGGAACGCTCCGCGCGCAGTCCGGCTGGACAGACATCTTCATCTACCCCGGCTACAAATTCAAGTGCATGGATGCGCTCGTCACGAATTTCCACCTGCCGGAGAGCACGCTCATCATGCTCGTGTCGGCGCTGGCCGGGCGGGAGCACATCCTCAACGCATACAAGATCGCCGTCGAAAACCGCTATCGGTTCTTCTCGTTTGGCGACGCCATGTTCATCGCCGATGGCCTCGATGCCGGCGGCGCTGAGTAAGAAAATGAAAAAACAGGCTCGCGGCCGCGAGCCTGTTTTTTGCTGTATCGGTTCAGTTTTGCGCAGCTTCAAATGCCTGCTGCAGATCGGCGATGATATCATCGGGGTCTTCCAGACCGACCGCCAGACGGATCAGGCGATCCGAGAAGCCGGCGGCCTCGATCTCTTCTTTCGTGCACATGGAGTGCGTCATGGAAGCCGGATGCTGGATGAGCGTCTCGCAGTCGCCGAGGCTGACGGCCAGCGCGCACAGATCTTCTCCGGCGAGATCGCGGCCGGACAGCCGCTGCCGTCGTATCGGTTTATGAGCCGGAAATACAAGGTCAACGTTGCCACGGTGGAAAAGGCGTATGATCTGCTGGAGGCCAACGGTTATATCCGCCGCTGTCAGGGCAGCGGGTGTTATGTCCTGCCACTGGATCATTTCGAGTTCTTTGCCGACGGCGTGGTGCTCGACAGTTTTCAGGCCGGGCAGTCGGAGACCGGGCCGGTCTATGATTTTGCCACCAGCACGCCGCTGGTGATGCGGGAGGAGACGCGGCAATTTGTCGCGCTGGCCGACGAGCTCGCGCAGCAGCGGCCGGATGCGCTCCTGCGCTATCCGCCGACGCGCCGGCGCTGCGGCAGCATCTGGCCGCGCGCAGCATCGCGGCCGCGGATGAGGATATTCTTATCGTCAACGGCAGCCAGAAGGGCATCGACCTCATCTGCAAGGCGCTTGTCGGCAAGAATACGGTCGTGCTCGCCGAGGACCCCAGCTATTCGGTCGCGCGGCATTGCTTCCAGCGCGCCGGTGCGCGGGTAGTGACCGTCCCGCTGCTGGCGGATGGGCCGGATATGGACGCTGTGCGCGCCATGCTCGAGCAGACGCCCATTGATTTTCACTACACGATGACGAATTTTCAGTGCCCGTCGAATGTCTGCTGGAGCGAGCGCAAACGTCGGCAGCTGCTGGCGTTGGCGCAGGAAAACAGCTTTACGATCGTTGAGGACGACTGTCTTGGGGATCTGACATTTGACGGTCGCCCGCGCCAGACACTCCGCGGTCTGGACGACGGCGATACCGTGCTGTACCTGAATTCGTTTTCCAAGTCGCTCGTGCCGGGTCTGCGCCTCGGTTATCTGCTCGTTTCCGGCCGGCTTGAAAAGTGGCTGATCCTTGCAAAATTCAATGCAGATATCGCAAGCCCTGCGCTCCAGCAGGAAATGCTGGCGCTGTATCTTCAGCGTGGGTTGTATGCAGCGCATCTGGAGCGGCTGGTCGCGCACTATGCGCGCAAGCGCCGCTACATGGCGCAGGTGATCGTGAACGCACGGCATTTGTCCCTGCCGTATCCGGAGCAGGCGGGCGGCGTGTTTTTCTGGGTGCAGATCCCGGAGGGGATTTCGTGCATTGACCGGGAAATCGGCTGGCTGCTGGAACACCAGACGGCGGCGGAAATCTAGCCGCGGCTGCCTTGTTGCATATTTTGTGAACAAACATAGCGCCTTTTGTGAACGTTAGCACTCAACGCTTGACAGTGCTAAAAAGTGTGCTATGATGAAGACGATCGATGAGGGAGGGCCTCCAGAGGGCCTCCGGAGATCAGGCATTGTTGTACAAACGGTAACAGAGTTCGCCAACGCGTGGAGTTTTTCCCCAGCGCCTACGAAAGGTATGAATGGAGGAATGACTTATGTTGCCGAGCATTTTGGGTGAAAACCTGTTTGATGATTCGCTGTCCGATTTCTTTGATTTCGGCCGTATGATGCCGCAGGTCAGCAATGAGCTGTATGGTAAGCACGCCAGAAATCTGATGAAGACCGATGTCCGCGAACTGGACGGCTCGTATGAGCTGGACGTGGACCTGCCGGGCTTCAAGAAGGACGAAGTGACGGTCGATCTGCAGGACGGTTACCTGACGATCAGCGCTGCCAAGGGTCTGGACAAGGACGAGTCCAATAAGAAGGGCAAGTTCCTGCGCCAGGAGCGTTACGCCGGCTCCATGAGCCGCAGCTTCTATGTCGGTGACGATGTGGAATCCGCAGATGTCTCCGCGAAGTTCGAGGATGGCATTCTGAAGATCAGCGTCCCGAAGGCTGCGCCGAAGGAACTTCCGAAGCACACGACCATCACGATCGAGTAATATGCAGCAATGCAAGTGCGCCCCGGCCAAAATGGCCGGGGC
>ENA-UOIZ01002440-UOIZ01002440.1-human-gut-metagenome-genome-assembly--contig:-P88-NODE-2440-length-12991-cov-5.312075_pt1 | contig 12991 bp, 8 predicted proteins | sample MGYA00242336_ERZ723883 | MGnify/ENA metagenome assembly ERZ723883 | reverse complement strand
CGAACTGCTTCCGGGGGCTATCGATAATGTTTGTGGTACTGTGCATTATCTGGACATTTTTTTCGCGTAATAAATAATGCTAAGATCGATGTGTTCTATCCGATCTTAATTTTCCTATCGGCATTAATAAACACAGGCAGCCGGAATTCGGCTGCCTGTATATATTTGTTAATCGGTTAAGATCTATTCGATACCTTTGAGTTTCTTGTAGATGGCGTTGTACTTGTTGTATTTGTCCATCATACCCTCCTCATCGCGCAAACGGAAGCACAACTCTTTGAGATATTGTGCGCAATCGGCATTGTCCGGTCGAATTTCGAGAGCCTTTTCCAAGTAAGGAACCGCTTTCATGTAAGCGGCAGTAACCTTATTTCTCTCGGCTTTGTACTCTTCGGTGCTGTAAGAATCGACTTTATTGTTGAACTCCTTGTTCATGTCGTCGCCCTTGGCGATGTTGAAATAACCGAGATAGAAATTGGCGTCGTAATCGTTAGGTTTGAGTTCGTTGATCTTCTGGAATGAAATGATACATTCGTCGAAATTTTTGAGTTTGAAGAATACTCGTCCGCGACCGATCCACAAATCAGTATTGTCCGGAGTTTCTGCCAACGCCTTGTCGATAAGATTTACGAGGTCTGCCGGATCACCAACGCCCTCTTCCGAGGTGTAGAGTTGCATCAAACCATCGAGAATACGCTCGTTTTTAGGGAACTTGCTGATACCTTCGAGCAACGTATTTTTAGCCTTTATAACGTTTTCCTTGTCAGCGTCCTTCTGTCCATAGTAGCAGTGGAACAGGAAGTAGTAGAGGTTGCCGTTCTCGTCCATATAGCCGAGTTCCTGTGCCTTGTTGAGATACTGTTCGCCGAGTGCGAAATATTTGGCGTCTTCCGATCCGAGGAATGCAGCCAATTGACCGGCATAGAAATAGTATTGCGGATCTACCTTGCTGTAAACCGGATTCTCCTGCAATGTGGCAGCCTTGGTGTAAGCGTCTACCGAAATCTTGTAGTTAGGGATCTCGACGCTTATCGAACCCAATTGCGAATAGTAGTTGATAAGTCCGTCGATTGCCGTTTTGATCTTGGATGCGGATTTCGGGTCGAGTTCGTATGCTTTCAAATAAGAATCTTTTACAATCTCGAACGCATTCGGCTCTATCTCTTTCGTCTGTTCCCAAGCACTGACCTTGTTACCCTTTACATATACCTTTACCCATGGATAAACCCAGATGCTTGCATCTTTCGTCTCCTGTACATCATCCGGTTCGCCCATTGCAATACGGAGCATGGTTGCATCGAGACCGTTGAAAAGGCTCTTCGTCGGTTCGGTTATAGCATCACTGTAAATTTTGGCACGATTGAGCCATGTCGCTGCTTTTGCAGCCTTTTTAGCATCGTTGATCTCTGCTTCGGACTTCTCCATTTTAGCACGGACAGCCGATTCGTTGATCTTCTGAGCCATGGCGGTCGGTGCTGCCAGCACCATTACAGCCGCCATAATTGAAATTACCTTTTTCATATCAGTAAAACGTTTTGTAAGTTTATTTTATTATTCTATTCATTGCTGTTGGGATTCGATTTTTCTCCCGAATTTTCATTTACGTTTTCTCCGGCGTTAACCTCGGTGTTTGCTGCGTCGATTTCGTTGTCCTCACTCTTCGGTACTGCCATAACCGATGCAATTGCATCGCCTTCGCGCAGATTGATGATCTTCACGCCCTGTGTCGCTCGTCCGGCTACACGAATCTGTTCGACTGACGTACGTATCGTGATTCCCGAACGGTTGATGATCATCAGGTCGTTTTGGTCGGTTACAGCCTGTATCGAAATGAGTTGTCCGGTTTTCTCGGTAATGTTGATGGTCTTGACACCCTTGCCGCCACGATTGGTGATGCGATATTCGTCCAGATCGGTTCGTTTGCCGAATCCGTTCTCCGAAAGAACCAGTACATCCTGTTTGCTGTCAGGCTCGACACAGATCATGCCGATTGCTTCGTTGCCGTCTTCGAGCGCGATTCCACGTACACCCATACTCGTACGACCGACAGGACGAACCGTATCTTCGTTGAAGCGTATCGCCTTTCCTTCGCGGGAAGCGATCATGATCTCTGCCTTTCCGCTTGTGAGTTTTGCTTCGATGAGTTGGTCGTCTTCACGTATTACGATCGCATTGACACCGTTCGCACGCGGACGCGAGTATGCTTCGAGTTTTGTCTTCTTGATCGTACCGTTCTTGGTACACATTATTATATAGTTGTTATCGACATACTCCGGATCGTTCAGGCGCTTGCAGTTTATGTATGCGCGTACCTTGTCGTTCGGTTCGATCTGTATGACGTTTTGTATCGCACGACCTTTCGATGCACGTGTTCCCTCCGGAATCTCATACACTTTCAACCAGTAGCAGCGACCTTTCTCCGTGAAGAACATCATCGTGTTGTGCATCGATGCCACATAGATATGTTCGATGAAATCTTCATCGCGAGTCGCACTTCCTTTGACTCCGACTCCGCCACGATTCTGGGTGCGGTATTCGGCGAGTGATGTACGTTTGATGTAGCCGAGATGGGAGATGGTGATTACCATGTCATCGTCTGCATAGAAATCCTCCGGATTGAACTCCTCCGAAGCGTAGATGATCTCCGAACGACGCTCGTCGGCATATTTCTCGCGAATCTCGATGAGTTCGTCCTTGACGATCTTCATCTGCAACGGTTCGTTGGCGAGAACATCCTTGAAATAGTCGATGTTCTTCTGCAATTCGTCGCGTTCGGCAGTGAGTTTGCCGTGTTCGAGTCCTGTTAAAGCACGCAGACGCATTTCGACGATAGCCGCAGTTTGCAGATCGCTCAATCCGAACTTCTCGCTCAATCGATTTTTTGCCTCGTCGACGCTTTTCGACGAACGTATTATGTGAATTACTTCATCGATATTGTCTTGTGCTATAAGTAGTCCGAGAACGATATGCAGACGCTCCTCGGCCTTGCGCAGGTCGTAACGGGTACGTCGGACGATTACGTCGTGGCGGTGGTCTACGAAATGCTTTATCAGATCTTTCAGATTGAGCATTACCGGACGACCGTTAACGAGTGCGATATTGTTTACCGCGAACGACGACTGCAACGGCGTAAGTTTGAACAGCGTGTTGAGTACGACGCTTGCTACGGCATCCTGCTTCAAGTGAACCACGACGCGGATTCCTTCGCGGTCGGACTCGTCGTTTACGTTCGAAATGCCCTCGATCTTCTTTTCGGTAACGAGTTCGGCGATACGCTTGATCATCTCCGCCTTGTTTACCATATAAGGTATTTCGGTGATAACGATCAGTTCGCGTCCGGTCGGAGTGGTTTCGATTTCGGTTTTGGCACGCATGATGACGCGACCGCGACCGGTCAGCAAAGCCTCTTTGACACCTTCGTAACCGTATATTATACCTCCCGTCGGGAAATCGGGACCTTTGACGAAATGTAACAGATCTTCGCATTCGCACTCCGGATTATCGATATATGCGCAACATGCGTCGATAACTTCACCGAGATTGTGCGGAGCCATGTTGGTAGCCATACCGACGGCGATACCGCTCGCTCCGTTTACGAGAAGCAACGGAATTTTGGTCGGCAATACGGTCGGTTCCGGAATCGTGTCGTCGAAGTTAAGCGTCCAGTCGATTGTTTCCTTGTCGATGTCCGCCATTACTTCGTCCGTTATTTTCTGCATTCGAGCCTCGGTATAACGCATGGCAGCCGGCGAGTCGCCGTCCATCGAACCGAAGTTACCCTGACCCTCGACCAGCGGATAACGCATCGACCAGTCTTGCGCCAAACGGCACATGGCATCGTAAACCGAACTGTCGCCGTGCGGGTGGAATTTACCGAGTACGTCTCCGACGATACGAGCCGATTTACGAGTCGGTTTATCCGAGTACAGGTTGAGTTCCGCGCTCATATCGTAAAGTATTCGGCGGTGTACAGGTTTCAGACCGTCTCTTACATCCGGCAATGCTCGCGAAACGATTACCGACATCGAATAGTCGATGTAGGCGGTTTTCATCTGCTCTTCGATATTGACCTGTTCGATACGACCGGACAAACCTGCATTTTTTTCTTCTTCAGTAAGCATAAATTATTTACCTATAAGTTTAAGTCTATATTTTATAATTGTTTCCTCATTAATATTCCCATTTCATACCCCAGCGTTCGAGATATTCGTTCATTGGCTGTAATCCGACCTTCTTGCGCAGGTCGTTGACTTTCTTTGGATTGATGCACTCTGCAACGTAGGGTTTGCCTTCGTCGTCATACAGAATCTGAGTGCCGTATGTCTGCTTTTTCTTCGACAGAACCGCTATGCGGTCTTCGAATTCGGCATACTGCGACGGCTGAATATCTCCGCATTTGATGCCTTTTTGCAGTTTGGATTTGTACTTTATCTGCATCTTTACTGGTGCATGCTGCAATATATAGAATTGCACGTGTGCCGCATCGCCGACCTTGTCGCTGCCTAACCAGCCGTATTTATCAAATATATCGGCAATTTTAGCCTGATTGATGCTGTCGGTAAGGGACATACGGTCGGATAATTCCGCCATTTTCTCGTCGGAAGCGCGCATTATTTGCGCCGATACGTATTCGAGACGTATATCCTGATCATCGTTCAATATTTTTTTGAGAGTTCCGCGCAACTCGCGGTCGAAACGGCTTTCGTATTTTTCTGTGCGAACTTTCATGGAATCCAGCAATATGCTCCATTGCTTGTCGTAACGTAACATTGCCAAATCATTGTCCGTAGCGAGATTCTCCGAATGCCACTCCTTGTCGATTTCAAGTCGGCGAAACAGCAATTGGTAGGCTTGCTTGACGTGGTATGATTTAGCGGCGGCACAAGCGGCATTGTACAAATGGTAAGACGGCTGTTCCGAAATACGAAACGCTTTTATGTAGTCCCTCAATGCGGCTTCGTTGCGATTGCTGCGCAGATGCTGTTGCGCACTCTCTATAAGTACATCGTACTCCGACCGTTCTTGCGCCCGAACTCCGACCGCTGTGGCTATGATTGCCAATAACGATATGAAAATCTTTTTCCGCATGTGAATTACGCTATTCATACACGCGCAAATTTAACCATTATTTTCCGAATAAGCAACTTTGCTCCCTATTTTAGAGTAATCTTTTATATGCCTGAGTCGGATTTTGCGATTTTTGCCGCTTTTCAGGCGATTTTACGGCTTTTGGTCGGTCGTCTCGACAGGGTGTCGGGAGAAATGCCGGATTTTTATCGAGAAAAGAGCCGCCCTTTGTCGTCGATCGAGATTTTGTTGTCGCTCAGCATTCTCTTTATGACGGTAATGACACTCTCGGGTTTGCATCGGAATTTATCGACCAACTCTTTTACAGTCGTCGTTCCGGAATCTATCTCGGACAGTATGTCGGCATCAGGAATCAATGAAGCCGACATTGCGATTCTTTTGTTCCTTAGGCAAACGTCGCATACGCCGCATGCCGATGATTTTTCGTCGCCGAAATATCGTTCGAGTATCATACTGCGGCATTCGCTCTCATTGTTTGCGTAATGCAACATATTTTCAAAACGTTCGGTCATCAGTTCCTTGCGGCGGGAGTAGGTTTCGGGGGCTATGTAGATATTCTCGATCGGCAATCGCTCTTCGTCGAAAAATATCATCGGCGAAGTATTCGCAGGTATGTAGCGTATCACGTGCATTCGCCACAATGCCTTTAACAGATTGTGGACCTCTTCCCGAGAATGTCCGCTCGCCGAAGCGATTTGGAGTTCGTCGATCGCTCTGAATTCTGTGAAGATGCCGTCGTAAAGCCGCAATATAGTGCGCAGTATCGTGTCGAAACTTTTGCGTTCGATGCGTATTTTGTAAAGATCGTCGCGACTGATGCAGAACATCAGTCTTGCCGGGTTGTCGTTCTCTTCGGTCAATGTAAGATAGCCGTTCTGCTGCAATAGTTTGAGAGCGCTCGTAACGGTTCCGCCGTAGAGATGTTCGCGGGAGCAGAAATCATGTATGTTGAATATGAACGATGCCTGATAACCGTCGCCTACCGCAACTTGCAGATAGGAGCATACGCGTTCATATATCGATTTTACGATTTCTAGTTTCGGAAATTCCTGCTCGAAGCGTTTGCGGATTCTCGAATCGTCGTCGGGGGCGACAAGAAGCACTGCATAACTGCGTTTACCGTCGCGTCCGGCCCGTCCCGCCTCCTGATAGTAACTTTCGAGCGAGTCGCACATAGAATAATGTATGACGAACCGAACATCTGCCTTGTCGATACCCATTCCGAAAGCGTTGGTCGCCACCATGACTCGTGTCTTGCCCGACACCCATTCGTCCTGTCTTATGGAGCGTTCGGCGTGTGGCAGTCCGCCGTGGTAGTAACTCGCCGAAACGCCGTTTTCCTGCAAATATGCGGAGACTTTTTCAGCGGCTTCACGGAGCCGTACATAGATTATTCCCGATCCGCCCACATTGTTTATTATCCGCATCAGTTGCCCGTTTTTGTCATCCACGTGCCGTACGGCGTACGAAAGGTTCGGTCGCGAGAACGAACTGCGCATGATGTTGGGTTCGTCGAATCGGAGATGGTTCATTATGTCTTCGGCGACCATCGGAGTCGCCGATGCGGTCAGTGCGAGTATCGGGGTATCTGGTATAAGCCGTCGCAATTCGGCGATTCTCAGATACGACGGACGAAAGTCGTAGCCCCATTGCGAGATGCAGTGTGCTTCGTCTACCGCCAGCAGAGAAACGTTCATCCGCTGAACACGCAGACGAAATGTTTCGGATGCCAGCCGCTCGGGGGCGAGATACAGAAATTTCACGTCGCCGTAGACGCAGTTGTCAAGTGTGATGTCTATCTGACGTGCCGCCACGCCCGAGTGTACCGCCACTGCCTGAATTCCGCGTTTCCGCAGTCGGTCTACCTGATCTTTCATCAGTGCGATAAGCGGTGTGACGACTATGCACAAACCGTCGCCGGCGAGTGTCGGCTCCTGATATGTTATGGATGTTCCGCCGCCGGTAGGCATTAGAGCGAGTGTGTCGCGACCCGACATTACCGATTCGATTATTTCGCGCTGCATCGGTCGGAAATCGTCATATCCCCAATATTTTTTCAGTGTGTCGTGCAACCTGCTCTCCATAACTGCGAAGATAAATCAAAATTCGGACAGTCGCAAAAATAAATTCGTCGGTAGTGCGGCGGAAACTAAAAAGGTTGCCCGAAAGCAACCTTCTTGATTTTAGAATGTAACTCTTATACCGATCTGCATGTGCCAGCGTGAAAGCAGGTCATCTTTCGATAACGTTGCTCCTCGGTAGCGATATTGAGGCGTTTTGTTGCCTGCGCCGTCATCATCGAGAGCATAAACCTCTACCGGCGATGATTTCCATGCCGACTGGTAGTATGACGCACCCCAGTTTTTGCATAGCAGGTTGCCGAAATTAAGGATGTCGAGCGTAAGTTGGAGTTTTCGCCCCGTAGTCGCTCCGAAGTAGAAATCCTGTGCGAAATGCAGGTCGAGATGATGCTCGAACGGAGTCTGCATTGCGTTTCGTGCCGAATATTGTCCGCGGTGGTTGCGCAGATACCGGTCGCCTTCGATCAATGCTTCGAAACTTTCGCGCTGATCGTCGGTTTCGAATTTCATAGCGTCGAGTTCCGTTTTCGTCGGGATGTACATAGGGGTGTTACCGCGATTGGAGTCGCCGTTTACGTCGATGCTGTTCTGGTAATATGTAAGCGAATAGCGCATTCCGGAGTATGCTTGGTAGATGAGCGAAACAGTGGTGCCGAAGTAATGGGCGTAACGTTTGGAATACGAAACCGAAGCCGTTACCTTGTGCGGTACGTCGAACAGCGAGTAACTCAGTCCGGCGTTGTTGGACTCGGCGGCGTAACATCTTCCCCAGTTGGTAGGAGCCTGAGCAGAGATGCCGTCCATGACCGTATACGAGTGTCCGAACGTATAGGCTGCGGATATGTCCATGCCGAAGTTGAAATGTTTTGAGACCGAAGCCGATACGGAGTATGAGTACCCCTTGTTCGTATTTTTCAGGTAGTATATCGACGAGAATTGGGAATTTGCCGACGAGTCGTAATATACGGTGGTGTTGTCGGCGTTGGACATTTCTGGCGAAACGGCATAAAGTTTATTGCCTTTGTCTTGTGCTACGAGATTCTCGATGAGCATGTTGTTGAATGTTTTTGAGAATATGCCCTCAACCGTGAACCGCCATCCGTTGCGAAGCCGCTGCTCGAATGCGAGGTTTGCTCTGAGAGTCTGCGGATATTTGAAATCGGGACTTACTATATGGATTGCCGGATTGGAAACGGTTTCGCCGTTAGGATCTTCGCCGAATGCCGGAGTGTCGGAATTGTAGAGAGCGTAGCCGCGCTGGGTGGTTCCGGTATTGGAGAAGCAGTTCTTTATCCATACGAACGGTACTTTACCGGTGAAAACTCCCACTCCGCCGCGGAATATTGCCGTATAGGCGTCGCGATCGACAACTTTCCAGCGGAAACCTATGCGCGGTGAAAACAAAACGTCCGTTTTCGGCTTGCAGTCGGTGCGGACACCGTATTTCTGCGCGATTTCGCTTGCGTTGAATACAGGATTCTCATTCGGTGTGTCGAAAATCACCGGAATATCGGCTCGAACGCCGTATGTCAGCGTAAAGTTGCGTGCTGCCGACCATTCGTCCTGAATGTAGAATCCGAATTGGGCGGACGATGTGTGTATCGCAGGATTGCCGATAGGGTAGTTGCGAACGTATGCTGACGAGTTGTCGTTTAGGAAATCATCGAGTGTGTTGTAGGTGTAAGATCCGAACGCATTCGCTACGTATGTTACCTCATTTGTGAAGATTTCGTTGTGTGTGCCTACGGTTATGGCATGGTTGCCCGAATATATGGAAACGTTGTCAGATATCGATACGGAGTTCTGTTCGAGATGATTCATTCCGTTATAAGGATTCGTGCCGATCATCACTCTTATATTGTTGTTCTTGTCGCTGTCGTTGTCGTCCGACAGTTTGTTTATCAGTACGTATGGCAGCAGACGTTCCGATTCTCCTCCGTCCGATATGCGGTTGTAGCCGATTCGCAGTTCGTTGAATACTGATCGGGATATACGGGAGTTGAGTTCGGCTACCAAAGAGTGTGTTTGGTTGGAGAGTGCGTAAGACGAACCGTTGAAACTGAACGACGCCGCACTGTTGGAGTAGTTGTCCATCGAGGCATTGAGGTAATTGTATCTCAATGTCAGATTATGACGGTCGTTGATGTTCCAGTCCAAACGGGCGACTACCGATCCGGATTTCTTCACGACGTTTCGATGCCCGTATCCGCCGCCGTCGTAACCGGTAAGTTCCTTGTATCGGTCTGCGATTGTCTGTGCATCTTCAGCCGTTATCGAGAGCGGAGAATAACCTGCATAAAATGATGATGGCGACGAATTGTAATCGAACTCTCCGTTCACGAAGAAAAAGAGTTTGTTCTTCACTATCGGTCCGCCGAGCGATACTCCGTAAATCTGCGTTGATTGTTTTGGAAGTTTGATTCCGCTGTCGGCATTTTTGCCGTAAAAATTCTGATTGTTATAATATGTATATGCCGTACCTCGGAACGAGTTGGTTCCGGATTTGGTTACTGCATTTATGCCACCTCCGGTAAATCCGCTCTGGCGCACGTCGAACGGTGCTACGACTATCTGTATTTCGTCAATCGCATCGAGCGGAATAGGGTTGGCGTCGGCGAGTCCGCCGTTCGTTCCGGACGATGTCAGTCCGTATATGTCGTTGCTGACTATACCGTCTATCTGGAACGTATTGTAGCGGCTGTTCGCACCGGCGATCGATATTCCTCCGTCTTTCGATACCATCGCTTCCGGAGTCAGACGGGCGATGTCGTATATCGAACGCGATATGGTCGGCATCTTCTCAATAACCGAGTTGTTGAAATTGCTTGCCGTTCCGTTGCGGGCGGAATCGTCGCGGTCGGCATCCACGACTACCGTTTCGATATTGCGACTGTCATTCAACGATGCGTCTATCTCTTTCGTTTTGCCGAGTTCCAGCCGGATATTGTCGTAATTAACGGTCGTGCATCCGACATACGAAATTTCGACTGTATACGGACCGCCTACTCTCATTCCGTTCAAACGGTAGGTGCCGTTGGCGTCCGAAACCGTGCCGTATTGCGTTGATGACGGTGTGTGTATGGCTATGACTGTTGCACCTGCGAGCGGTACCCCGTCGACAGTGGTAACTTTGCCGTAAATTGCCGATGTAGTCGTCTGGGCGAATGTGAATGCCGGCAGTACGACCGATACGAAAAGGGTTAAAAGATATTTCTTCATATAGCGTATAAATAAAGTCCCGATGTCAGACATCAGGACTCCATATACCCATTTACACGCATTACGGTACCGAATACGACAAGTACGCAACGACGATGCGAATATACGATTTCTTCCATCCGGACTTTAACCGTCGGTATCGGAATTTCACCGATTCAGTCCCTTTCGGGAGTCGCGGACTATCACCGCCGGTAGGGAATTACACCCTGCCCTGAAATCTTATTTCGGGTGCAAATATAGCAATAGTTTTCGGAAATTATCCGCCGAGAGCGAATTTTTATGCGCCGCAGTGTTTCTCGTTGCGGGATGCTATGCCGATACTTAATTCGTATAGCATGTACATCGGTATGATTACCAATATCATACTGATAATATCAGGCGGGGTGATTACCGCTGCTCCGATTGCGAGAATTATTATGGCATGACGACGGTACTTTCGCATGAAAGATGCCGTCAGTATGCCGAGCCGCGAAAGGAAATAGACGAGAACCGGCAGTTCGAATACGAGTGCGCAGACGAACGACATGTTCATGACGAGTGATATGTATGACCCGACATCGATAAGGTTGCGTATGTCGTCGCTGACCGTGTATCCGCCGAGAAAGTTTACGGAGAGAGGTGCGAGTACGAAATATCCGAAAGATACGCCTGCCAGCATGCACAACGTTATATTGAAAAAGAATATTCGTCCGTTTTTCAGTTCATTGTCGTTGAGGGCAGGTTTGACGAATCGCCATAGTTCGAACAATACATAGGGAAGCGACAATATCAGTGCGGCATACAACGAAATCATGATGTGCATGTTGAATTGCCCTGCCATAGATGTGTTGATAAGCGTCAGATCGTTGCTGTTGATTCGCAATGCGTCCGATCCTGTGATGTCCGCGAGCCTGCTCATTGCAACGTTTGTCGGGAAATCGGGCGACTTGGGACCCATGACGATCGCCATTATCGCATCCTTGGCAAAAAAAGCGGCAGCCATCAGCAATACCATCGCAAATGCCGATCGTACGATGCACGGTCGCAATTCTTCGAGATGTTCGAAGAAACTCATGTCGTTTGCGTCTTTTTTCGTTTGGGTCGCCATTTTTTTACCTGTATTTGCGTACAAATATACTAAATAAAATGATTCGTAACCGTGTCGGCATACGGGTGTTTCTCTCTCGTGGCTTGATTGTTGAATTGCATACGGCGATAAACCAAAAACAAAACGATCGTGAAACGAATTATTTTTACACTCGGAATTGCGCTGCTGTTTACGTTGCAGGCTGCGGCGCAGTGCGGCAAGACCGCCCAGAAACAGTGCGGTTGCGATACCGTGTTGTTGTCGCAGACACGCAACGGCGATTACATCGTAAGCAAGTATCTCGTAAAGGACAAAAACGGGAAAGATGCTTCATTCTCGGTTTACTATGCTATCAACCTGTCGGATATCGCTAATACTTTCTCCGACAATTCGACGCAACTTTCCGATATGAGTTATTTTATCGGTCGGTCGTCCGATTCGTTGATGCGTATTTCGTCCGCTTCGGTTGCGGGTTATGCATCTCCGGACGGTAATCCGAAATATAATGCCGCTCTGGCAGCAAGACGTGCGGCTGCGTTGAAACGATATGTCGAAAACAATTATCATCCGACATACGGAGTTACGGTTACTTCGAAGGCGCTTACGTGGCGCGATTGTATGGAAGCCGTGGAGAACTCTTCGATAACCAATCGCGGTGAAGTTCTCCGAATTTTGAGCAGCGGATATACGGAAGCGGAAAAGGAGCGTCATTTGCGACAAATGCCGGAGGCGTGGGAATATCTCAAAACCAAGATTTTGCCGAAGATGCGATATGCGACTGCGACATTCGATTATAAAAAAGATGTCGTGATCGACCGTACGGTTGCCGTACAACCGCCAAAACCGGTAGAGCCGGTTGTTGAAGAGCAGCCGAAGCCTCAGCCGGTAATGATTATCGAGGAGGAAGAAACGGGCATAATTATCGATATGCGTCCGGAGGACGATTGTTACGATCGTCGCAGCAGACGCCGTTAGTAGCGGATTTTGTGGATTTGTGTCGATAAATTAAATAAAATCTCCCTATCGGGTTTGTTTAATCGCGAGTTATTCTTATCTTTGCATTACATTGTGCGAATGAAATGCGCACCGAGGCTGACAGTTTCGTTTGCGCGGATGTTTCGGCTTTGAGAGTGTAACAATTAAACTATAAATGTTATGGCAAATTTAAGAAATCTGAAAAAGGAGATCGACTATCGTTTGGAGGAGTTGGTTTTCGATTGCGATATGGCAATCTATTTCCAGCCGACCAAAGAACAGGAGATTTTTGCGGTTATGCAGGAAGGTGTGGAACTCCGCAATGAGTTGTACCACAAGGTAAGCAACCCGACAGAACCTAAAAACAAGTCGCTTGTTCGCAAGTACTACGCTGCTTTGCGTGCAGAGATGGTCGAGTCATTCGGCAAACTCTTCGAGAAACTCAGCGCAATCAACGCCTAACGAGTTCTTGTATTAATTTCCGTTCTATTGAATTCTCGATAGAACGGAAATTTTTCTTTAATGACATCTTATATCCTTAGATTCTTTACCTCTGCTAATA
>ENA-UOIZ01002431-UOIZ01002431.1-human-gut-metagenome-genome-assembly--contig:-P88-NODE-2431-length-13007-cov-7.463326_pt1 | contig 13007 bp, 15 predicted proteins | sample MGYA00242336_ERZ723883 | MGnify/ENA metagenome assembly ERZ723883 | reverse complement strand
CCCCTGCGCAACAACAAGTCTTGAAATATGTAGTATCATTTTTAACCCCAAAAATGTAAATGCCCCGCCCACATACGGCCCGGCCATCCCTGCTATCAAGTCTTATGGCTTTCAGGGCAGCAGTAGTAGCAGCCGTCTACCTGGGAATAGTACTTGCGTGCTTCCCGAACGGCGGCCTGAGAGGTAGCGAAGTCGCCTAAGTAGATTCTATTCTCTACATCAGGCAGCCAAGCGCAGGTAGAACGGTGAACCTCGTGGTCACCATTCGGCTGGGCGTTCGTGTTAACGTAGAACCGCATGAGCTTGTCCTCCTTCTTCAAATAGTACAAGCCCCACATTGACAAATCACCAGATGTCTGGTATTATAATCGTGCGTAACTATAATTTAGCGTGGGAAGCTCCCGGATACAGCTGCAACTGCTATCTGGGGGCTTCCTTCTTGTCCATGATTATAATACCATATGGCTTGCGAGTTGTCAATAGGTTTCAAATAAAAATCGATGCAATATTGAAATATGACACACAAAATTGTGAAAAGCAGTTAGAGATAGTCTATCAGTCAGAAGATCAATCCAGAGGATTGTATTCAGTTACTGCATCAAGATACTTCGCTGGATCGCCGTTCAATATCAGCTCGGCGTATGCTACCGGGTCATTATAGATCAGCCAATCCAGTTCTGATCGCTGATACATATTTTCCGCATATTCATCCTCAACTGCAGGTGTGTAGATGGACACCACCCGCCCATCCGCACACCGTAGCTCCACGCAGGCGGTATCAATATTGAATCTGCAAGATAGAAATTTCATTTCGTTGTCCTCTTCAAATTCTGTGTGTTCTTCGCCAGCTCACTGGCAGCTTGCCGTCTCTTTTCGCTGTAAGGTGCCGTCAAGCGTATGCCAAAACGGCCTTTTTTTACGGCAAAAGTCTTGCAGCCGTTTCCGTCATCGTCCAGTTGACGGCATTCTGCGGGAGATTTGACGGCAAATTCTGCCAGCCGCTTTTTGAAGTCTGTATTGTAGGTGCAGACTTCCACGAATTCGTCCGCTTCTGTAAAATAGATGCTGGTTCTCTTTTGCTTCTTAGTAAGCCCTGTTTTCATAAGTACCTCCCGATTCTGTAAATTTTTCCCGGCTGTAAAACCGGGAAAAGATGCCGTTTTTCAAATGGGAAGCACCCCAATGATATGCTGTTCGGTTTGGGTGCTCCCATTCGCAGTTTTCGTTTTTTCCCAGGTCTACACGGAATTTATCGTGCCTCGTCTCTGGAACGCCCCATGTCCCTGTTCTTCCCGAAGAATCTTCCCAAATCGTACCGGTCAATGATGGCATTGTAGACTCGGAGTTTGTCCCGGAGGGCATCATTTTCCTTTTCGATTTTATGGAGCTTCATCTGGAATTTGGGAGCGCGATAATAGGACAGTTCTTCTCGCAGAGAAGCGATCTCCGCTTTCAGCTCGTTAATCAGGCCTTTGGCGGCGTCCAGTGCTTTTTGAAGAACGCCCTCTCGCTTCTCCTGGGCAATGTGCTTTTTTGCTGTCGCTTTCAGTGCATCATACTCCTTACGTTCCAGGATCACCTTTGTAGAGGACAGGGGAACGGGTTTGGCTTCGATTGCATCTACTTTCTGAATGGCCACCTGCTGCTTTTGGTATCGTTCAAGTTTCTTCCCCAGAACAGCAGCCTCCTGGGCTTTTTGGGCTGTTTGCTCTGTCAGGCCCTCCAAGCGCTCCTGCTCCCGCTCTACCTTAAATTGGGTCACAGTCAGATGTTCCTCAGAGCTGCCACGTTCGCCACGCTCCAGGTCTGTGTATCCGGCACTGCGCATGGCGTTGAAAAAATCGTCCTGTAGGACGGAATAGGACTTTTTCAGAACAGGCTTGCCAGACTTGGTGAGCAGTGGCTGTCCATCCTCTCCGATTGCCGGCTGGGAAGCCCACTTCTTACTCATACTGACCTGGTGAATCCGCTCCTTAACGGTTCCCACCAGGGTCGGGTCTTTGCAGCGCTTTGTCCAGCGGACTTCTTTTTCTACCACAGGGATATAGACCACATGGAGATGGTAATGGTAGACATCCTCTCCCAGCTTCTCAGACATGGCACGATTCCGTTCATCGGCGTGCATCACAGCCGAGAGGATATACTGTTCACCGCCTACGATGCTCACGGCGGCCTTGTAGGCATCTGCGTAGAACTGCTTGGCGAAGTCATAGCCGTCGTGGTTATAGAAATAGGCGGAGTTTACATCGAACACCAGCTCCCCGAACTTCTCCGCATCCGCTTTCAAGCCACGGGTGGAAATAGTGCCGGAAGCTACCATTTCATCAAACATGGCGGCATAATCTCCTGTGGGAGATTTGAAGTGGACATTCTTTTCCGTTCTCTCTGGGACTATATCTTGATTTACATAACTTTCTTTCTGCCGCTCATTGTGGGCCTGTGCGTTGCCCACTTTGGCGGCTGTCATCTTTGCGTTTCTTGCGCTGGTACGGTCAATACCGTCGCCTCTTGCCATAGGCAAAATACCTCCTGAATTTAGATTTTTGAAAACATAGGTTGCGGGGGAACACTTCTGCGGAAGTGTAATAACCCACTATGACACTTTCATCCTGCGGCTGCAAAGTGCCGTGGGCTCTCCGAGGGGGATGCGGCTCCTGCGGGAGCCTTGGCCACAGCCGACGATACACCGTATCATCGACTGCGGCATGGGTGCCATCGTCTCCGCACATCCTGTGCTGCACCGCTGCCACCCACAGCCAGGGAGCTATTTCTCCCTGGCTGACCATCTCCCGGTCTGCGGACCGTCCGATGGGGACGGGAAATGCGGGGGAATGTGACGGTTGTGACGATTGTGACGGTATTTTTGATACCGTCCCCGCTGCCGTTTTAATCGTCACAACCGTCACCAATCGTCACGCCTCCTGCTTTCGCAGCCGGATGGCGCTTCCGTTTCTGGTGCGCTTCACGGTGTATTCCACACCGTATTCGCTCAGCAACTCCCCGGCCTTTACATTGAGCTGCCGGGTTAGGATATTCGGCGGCATTTTCTCTTGGAGCAGCGCCGCCAGCTCGGTAGCACTGCCGTTCCATTCTGGGGCTACAACCGTCAGAATTCCGGCAATCTTCTTGAGAAACGGGTCAGGCGGCTTTTTCCAAAGCTCTGTCTCCGCATGATCCAGATCCCAGGAAAGCTTTTCCATATTTCGGGTCAGATGCAGCCGCTGATCCGGCTGATCTCTCCCCACAATGTCCAGTGTGGCGTTCTGATCTGTACGCTTCTCCTTTTGAAGCAGGAACGCACCATCCGCACACCCCAGCAATCCGGTTGTGCCGGAAATCATCTCAAATTTGTCTCCGGCCTGCTGTTTCCTGGTGTGATGCACCAGCAGGAGGCAAATTCTGTTTCTGTCCGCGAACTGCTTCATCTTCCCCACAATCTCATAGTCGTTGGCATAACTGTAGGCATCCGTACTGACCTCTCGAATCTTCTGCAAGGTATCAATGATAATCAGGCGGGTATCAGGATGCTCGCGGATGAATTTTTCCAACTGTTCGTCCAGTCCCGCCCCCAGCTGCTTGGCGCAGATGGCAAAGTGGAGCTTGTCTGTTCCCTCCACCCCAAACATTCGGGACATTCGTTCCTGCAATCGCTGGTAGTCATCTTCCAAAGCCAGATACAAAACCGTTCCCTGGTGGACCTCATATTCCCAGAGCTTTTGCCCTGTACTGACATGGTAGGCCAGCTGCGCCATAAAGAAGGATTTACCAACCTTTGGCGCACCGGCAAACAGATATGTCCCCGCATAGAGCAAACCGTCAATAACCGCCTGCTTGCCCTCATAAACCGTCTCGTACAGCTCATTCATAGAAACCGTATGCAGATAGGCCGGGTCCTGCATTCTCTGCATCTGAAGGAAAAATTTTTCTTGAGAAATGTCCTCCAGGTCATTGATTTCCGGTGTTTCACCTGCTATAATCTGAGTAGTTTGTGATTGGATTGACTGCCCTGCATCTGCGCCAACAGATGTGCTAAGGGCGGTCTTTTCTTTTTCGTCAACCATCCGCATTGCCCCCCTTTATTCCGTTCATAGTAACAGCAATGAGGTCAATGGTACTAAGAAGTTCATCAGCAGCACAATCTCCTGCAGCAATTCGTTCCAGCTCCATAAGAATTGCTGCCATCTGGTTTTTGAGTGCCTTGTAAACCCTGGGATTTGGCTGTACCACGACCTCACGCCCCATACACTTGCGATAGCAATATTCCTGTTTGGGAAGTCCTGACAAAGCAACCGCTCTGTTCAGTTCCTCGTTTTCTTCCGGCGATACCCGGAATCCTACAGTGATACTGCGGAATCGATTGTGCTTGTCTACATTCTTTGCTGACATCAATATCACGCTCCTTTGTTAATATTGTCCAGTTTACTTGCCATTTCTTTTTGCTTGGAGGGAAACAGATGGGCATACCGATAAGTGATTTCAATACTTTCATGCCCTACCCGATCAGCGATAGCCACTGCGGAAAACCCCATGTCGATTAACAGGCTGATATGGCTGTGTCTCAAATCATGGATTCTAATACGCTTAACTCCTGCTGCCTTGGCACCTCTGTCCATTTCGTGGTGGAGATAGCTCTTGGTCACGGTAAAAATACGGTCCTTCTTTTTTACCCCATACTGCATTTTGAAAAATTCCTGCATTTGGGTGCATAGAAACTCTGGCATCTGAATTGTACGGTTACTTTTCTTGGTTTTCGGTGAAGTTATGATGTCTTCGCCCTTGAAGCGCTGATACGTTTTGCTGATTTTTACCGTACCATGTTCAAAATCAAAATCAGCCGGTGTCAGCGCCAGCAACTCACCTTCCCGGATACCTGTCCAGTAAAGCATTTGAAATGCGTAGTAAGAAACAGGCTTGTCCATCATTACCTCTGAAAATTTCTGGTACTCCTCCTTCGTCCAGAACAACATCTCCCTACGTTCCTCATTTCCCATATTTCCGGCTTTGGCTGCCGGATTGGAATGCAGATCATAATACCGAACTGCATGGTTGAAAATAGCAGAGAGCTGATTGTGCAGCGATTTGAGATAGGTCTGCGAATAGGGCTTGCGCTTTTCATCCCGGTAAGCAAGCAACTCATTCTGCCAGGCAATTACATCCTTGGTAGTAATTTCGTTGATCTTGCGCTTTCCGAAATAAGGAAGTATTTTGGTCCTGATGATATGCTCCTTGGTCTGCCAGGTACTTTCTTTCAACCTTGCCCTGAGGTCTGTGGTGTAAATCTCCACAAATGCCTCAAACGTCATGTCCAGGTCCCCGGCACTTTGCTGCTGGAACTTCTGCTCCCATTCCAATGCTTCCCGGCGGGTACTAAACCCTCGTTTACCCTTTTGCTTTCGTTCTCCTGTCCAGTCCGTGTACTGCGTGACCACATACCACGAATTGTTTTCTTTGTTCTTATAAGCTGGCATTCAATTCTTTCCTTTCTGCTCCATAGAGCCTTTCGTTGAAATACTGGCGGTTGACTCGCCCTGCGATGGTAATAAACCCTTTTGCTTTCAGTTCTTCGTTCAGCTGGCGAATGATCTTATAGGCATAGGGCTTCGACACATCTAGTTCCTTTGCGACTTCCTCTACTCGTATGAATTTGTTTTCCATGGCGCTCACCTCCTTTCAGTGTATAGTTGTCTTCTTTCGTGTCGGAATACTTGCTGGCCGCCATCCGATTTGCCCGGGCGGACAACATTAAACATATTTGCTTAATGTTGCTTCTGCATTATACTAAGCAAATACAGTTATGTCAAGATGCTTGAGGGAAAATATTAAGCAAAATTATTTAATATATCTTGACATAGCCTAAACATATATGCTATGATAGCGAAGCAAACCTACATAGGAGTGATTGACTATGGCAATCGGTGAAAGAATTCGTTTTATGCGCAATCTTAGGGGCATGACCCAGCGCTGGCTCGGACAGGCCGTGGGATTTCCTGCAAAAACCGCAGATGTTCGTATGGCTCAATATGAGTCTGGCACCAGAACTCCCAAAGAGGATCTGGTGAACGCACTTGCAAATGTTTTGGAAGTTTCCCCGCTGGCACTGAAAATCCCTGACATAGACAGTGATCTCGGTTTTATCCACACGCTTTTCGCCATTGAGGATATTCATGGAGCCAGAGCGGAAAGGCAGGGAGACGAGGTTCATATCATTTTTGATGGCAACAAGCGGAACATGGATGCATCTGTTTACGAAATGCTGTCTGCCTGGGCTGAACAGTCCGAAAAGTTCAGAAACGGCGAGATCAGCAAAGAGCAGTACGACCATTGGCGTTACACGTTCCCCGCAGAGGACACCACACAAATCTGGGGAAAAGTACCCTCGCAGGAATTTAGCGATGCATTCGTGAAGTCGCTGAAAAAGTATATTAACGATTAAAATTGGACGAAAAAAGCCCGTACTGACCATCCGATCAGTACGGGCTTAAATGCTAATATGAATCCTTGTGAGGCGTGGGAAATTATCCCTTACCCACAAACCACTTGCAATGCAGAATAATCGTACTGCAGTGGAATCTTATCAAAACCTTATCAGAGGTGGTTTAAGGCATTCAAAAAGCTGTTGGTATGTCTACACTTTTTCGGTTTTTGCCTATCATTCCCACTCAATCGTCCCAGTGGGCTTGGGGGTCAGGTCAAGCACTACGCGGTTGATGCCATCAACCTCATGCGTGATGCGGGCGGTGATGTGGTGGAGAAGAGGATAGGGGATCTCTTCGATGGTGGCCGTCATGGCGTCGGTGGTGTTGACCGCGCGGATGATGGCGGGCCAGCCCTCGTAGCGCTTGCCGTCCTTTACGCCGACACTCTTCATGTCCGGCACGGCAATGAAGTACTGCCAGACCTTGCCGGCAAGACCATTTTTGTCAAATTCTTCCCGCAGGATCGCGTCGGCTTCCCGCAGAGCTTCCAGACGGTCACGGGTGATGGCACCGAGGCAGCGCACGCCCAGACCGGGGCCGGGGAAGGGCTGACGATAGACCATGCTGTGGGGCAGACCCAGCGCTTCGCCTACGACACGCACCTCATCCTTGAACAACAGCTTGACCGGCTCCACCAGCTCGAAGGTCATGCCCTCGGGCAGACCGCCAACATTGTGGTGCGCCTTGACGCCGTGGGACTCCAGAATGTCGGGATAGATGGTTCCCTGCGCCAGAAAATCAATGCCTTCCAGCTTCTTCGCTTCGTCGTTGAATGCCTCGATGAATTCCTTGCCGATGATCTTCCGCTTGGTCTCGGGGTCGGAGACGCCCGCCAGCTTGTCGAGAAAACGATCGACGGCATCCACATAGATGAGATTCGCGTCCATTTCGTCCCGGAAGACCCTGACGACCTGCTCCGGCTCGCCCTTGCGCAGAAGACCGTGGTTGACGTGGACGCAGATCAGCTGCGTGCCGATGGCCTTGATCAGCAGCGCGGCGACCACGCTGGAATCCACGCCGCCGGACAGCGCCAGAAGAACCTTTTTGCTGCCTACCTGCGCCCGGATCTCCTCGATCTGCTGGGCGATAAAGGCGTTGGCGAGGGCGGGGGTGGTGATGCGTTCCATGGATTCGGGACGTACATTGCTTGACATTTCAGCTTCCTCCATTTTCTGCCTACCGGCGCGGCGGCCGGGTAGATAATGGCTTCATTATACCGGATAAAATGACTTTTTGCAATCTTTTTCCGGAAAAAGAAAAGGCGCTTTGTTGCAAAATGGAAATGCTATGGTATAATAAACGCAAAATCCGGAGAAAAATGGAGGGCTTATCATGGGAATGGTTGTCATCGGCGCGGTGTTTGTGGATATCAAGGGGTATCCCACGTCGGCGTTTATCCCCACCGGGCGGAACGCTGGGCGCGTGGAGCAGATTCACGGCGGCGTCGGGCGGAATGTGGCGGAGGACATCGCAAACTGCGAGCTTCGCCCCACCTTTGTCAGTCTCGTGGACGACAGCGGAACCGGCGTGGATGTTGTGCGCAAACTGAAAAGCCACAGGGTGAACACCGACTATATCCGCAAGACCAGAAACGGCATGGGAACATGGCTGGCGGTCTTCAACGATGACGGGGACGTGGCAGCGTCCATCTCCCAGCGGCCGAACCTGCTGCCCATTGCCCACACGCTGGAGCAGGACGGCGACGAGATTTTCCAAAACGCGGACAGCGTCGTCATCGAGATTGACATGGACAAGGAGATCGTCAAGCGCACCTTCCGGCTGGCGCAGAAGTATGGAAAGCCTGTCTATGCCGTGGTGGCGAATATGAGCATTGCGTTGGAAAGACGGGATTTTCTTCAGTCCACGGATTGCTTTGTCTGCAATCAGCAGGAGGCGGGAATCCTGTTTTCCGATGACTATTCCGGCAAGACCCCGGAGGAAATGATCCCCATTATTTCCGCGAAGGTGCAGGCCGCCCGCATTCCGGCCATGATCGTGACCATGGGCGCGGACGGTGCGGTGTATGCCAATCTTCACGGGGAGAGCGGCTACTGTCCCGCGAGAAAGCTGGAGGTGAAGGACACCACCGGCGCCGGGGATGCTTTCTGCGCCGGTGCGGCCATCGGCCTGACCTACGGCAAGGGTCTGAAGGAAGCCTGTGAGATCGGCGCCATGCTGGCGGCGTCCGTGATCGTGACCTCCGAAAGCGTTTGCCCCCGGTTCCGCCCGAGAGAGCTGGGGCTGGACATGGATGTAGAGGACTGAAGGAATGTACCGCCGTGTTTTGACCATGCAGGACATTTCCTGCGTCGGACAGTGCTCCACCACGGTGGCGCTGCCGATTTTGTCCGCCTGCGGTCTGGAAGCCTGCATTCTGCCCACCGCGCTGCTGTCCACCCACACCGGCGGCTTCGGCAAGCCCGCCGTGGTGCATTTCGACGGGGCGCTGACGGATATCTGGCACCACTGGCAGGAGAATGGCATTACGTTTGACGCGATCCTCGTGGGCTATCTTGGCAGTCTGGCGGCGGTGAAAGCGGCGGGGGAGATCATCGACCGGCTGCTTGCTCCCGGCGGCGTGGCCATCGTTGACCCGGCCATGGCGGATAACGGAAAGCTGTATTCCGGATTTGACGAGGATTATGTCCGGGCGATCGGTTCGCTGGCCGGGAAGGCGGACATCATTCTGCCCAATGTCACGGAAGCGGCGATTTTGTCAGGTTTACCATATCAGGAAAATATTGACAAAAATTATGTTAACCAACTGCTGAATGGGCTGAATCACCCCTGCGCCGTGCTCACCGGCGTTGACTTCGATGAGGACAGCACCGGCATTGTCCTGCAAGAGGGAACGGTGCAGCACGAATACCGCCACAAACGGATAAGGAAGGGCTGCCACGGAACCGGCGATATTTTTGCCGCTGTCTTCACCGGGGCGCTGATGCAGGGGAAAAATCGGCTGGATGCGGCGAAAATCGCCGCAGATTTCACCTGCCGGTGCATTAAGAATACGGTGAACGCCCCTGCCCATTGGTACGGCGTCAAATTTGAGCCGCTTCTGCCGGAGCTGATGGAAATGCTGGGGCGGTAAAAAGAACGTCAGCGCTCAAAAATTTTTTTGAAAAACCTCTTCCATTTTTGCATAGAATGGTGTAAGATTATGTAAACTAATGGCGTAATGGAAGAGGGGCGCATATGGAGGAACAGATTTACAGACAGCCTCGCAGAAGCGGAAAAAAGTGGATATTGATCATTGCTGCAGTGTTTGTCCTGCTGCTGAGCGCGGTGGCCTTTGTTCTCACCGTAAACCGGCTTTCTCTTTCCGTGGAGCTGGACGGCGAACCGGAAATGATGCTGGAATACGGCGGGCATTTTCAGGACCCGGGAGCACACCTCTGCGTCCGCGGCTCGCTGCTCTGGAAGGACGGCATGTCCCCGGAGGATGTTTCTGTCGGCATTCAGGGCAAGGTCGATGATGAAAAAACGGGGAAATATATCCTCACCTACGCGGCGGATTACCGGGGAATGCACGCCGAGGCACAGCGCATCGTGCGTGTCGTGGACACGGTATGCCCGGAAATCATCCTGGCGCCCGACACGGGCGGGACGCTGCTTCCCGGCACGCCCTATCAGGAGGCGGGCTACAGGGCCATCGACAATTATGACGGCGACATCACCGACCGGGTGGTTCGGTCGGAGGAATACGGAAAGATCATTTACGCGGTGACGGATTCCTCCGGAAATCCCGGCTACGCGGAGCGGGAGGTGCCCTATTACGACCCGATCCCGCCGGAGATCACGCTGGAGGGCGGCGCGGATATGGCCATCACCACCGGCACCTTCTATCAGGAGCCGGGGTACTCCGCGCTGGACAACGTGGACGGCGATCTGACCGGGCAGGTGCAGGTGGACGGCGAGGTGGACTGGCTGACGCCGGGAACCTACAGCGTGACCTACACCGTGACCGATGGCTATAAAAACACGGCCACCGTCACAAGAACCGTGGAGGTGCAGGCAGTTCCCCGGCCCGAGGTCGTATGGCCGGAGGGAAAGGTCATTTACCTGACCTTCGACGACGGCCCCGGCCCCTATACGGAGCAGCTGCTGGACGTGCTGGATAGCTACGGCGTGAAGGCAACCTTCTTTGTCACCAACCGGGGCTACGGCGAGATGATGAAGGAGATCGTGGACAGGGGACACAGCATCGGCATTCACACCATGTCCCACGTTTATGAGCGCATTTATGCCAGTCCGGAGGCGTATTTTGCGGACCTGCTGGGGATGCAGGACGTTATTTACCGGAATACCGGCGTCAAGACGACCCTGATGCGTTTCCCCGGCGGCAGCTCCAACACCGTCAGCGCCCACAGCTACGTGGGGCTGATGAGTCTGCTGACCCGGGCGGTGCAGGACGCGGGGTTCCAGTATTTCGACTGGAACGTGGACAGCAACGATGCAGGCGGCGCAAAAAAGGCACAGACGGTATTCAATAACGTGACGGCTGGTGTCAGTCAGAACCGGGTCTCCGTGGTTTTGCAGCATGACATCCACGATTTCAGCGTGGACGCGGTGGAGGACATCATCGTCTGGGGACTGAATAACGGCTATTCCTTTGAACGCCTGACGGAAAACAGCCCCGGCGTTCACCACGGAGTACAGAATTAAATCGTAAAAACAGCCCGGTTCGGCGTATACCGAACCGGGCTATAATGCTTTTTGGGAAGCTTACTTTGCTTCTTTCGGATCGTTCTGCTTCCGGGCGTTGGTGCGGCCTTCGGGGCGAATCTCGCCCACGGCCAGCAGGGAGCGCTTCGTCAGCGTGGGGCCAACCAGCTCGTAAACCAGCACGGCGAACAGCACGACGTTTCTCGCCAGCGCGCCGTCGGAGAGGGAGGCGGCGGTGATGGCCATACCCAGCGCCACACCGGCCTGGGGCAGCAGCGTGATGCCCAGGTGATCCACAATGGACTTCGGCTCCTTGGTGATGCGGCAGCTCAGGTTCGCGCCGCAATACTTGCCGGCGGAGCGGGCGATGATGTAGATGATGCCGACGACCAGGGTCACGGGCTGGGACAGCACGTTGAGGTCAAGCTCCGCGCCGGAAATGACGAAGAACAGAATGTTCAGGGGCATCGTCCAGCCGTCCACACGCTCCATCAGTTCCTCGGAGGTGGGGCAGACGTTGCAGAAGATGGTACCGGTCATCATGCACACCAGCAGCAGGGAGAATCCGCAGTGGACGGGGCCGATCTGGAATTCCAGCATACTCAGACCCACCGTCAGCATGACGAAGGCGACGGACAGGGACATACGCTTGCTGCGGGAATGGAAGAACCGCTCCACCCAGTGGAGCAGCAGCCCCATAAAGCCGCCGAGACCAACGGACAGAAGAATTTCCACGATGGGCTCGACGACCACGGCCAGCACGCTGACCTGCCCGTTGGACAGCGCCGTAGCGATTCCAAAAGACACGGAGAACAGCAGCAGACCCACGGCGTCGTCCAGCGCGACCACCAGCATCAGCAGCCGGGTCATGGGGCCGTCCGCCTTGTACTGGCGAACCACCATCAGCGTGGCGGCAGGGGCTGTCGCGGCGGCGATGGCACCCAGAGTGATGGCGCAGGGGACAGAAATGATGTGGGGGAAGAACAGATGCAGCAGCAGAAGCACAACATCCACGACCACGGTGGTGATCACGGCCTGCAAGATGCCGATAATGATGGCACGGGAGCCGATGGTGCGCAACTGGCTCAGACGGAACTCGTTGCCCATGGCAAAGGCAATGAAACCCAGAGCAGTCTGGCTGACGATGCTGAGGACGTTCACTTCCTCAAGGGTGTTGAAGCCGAGTCCGGGAACGTTCAGCCGTCCAAGGAAGAACGGCCCGAGAAGCAGTCCGGCGACCAGATAGGCGGTGACGGCGGGAAGATGCAGCAGCCGGGTAAGGCGGGACATGAGCAGTCCGCCGACCAGCGCTACGGCTAGACCAATCAGATAAATTTCCATAATAATATTCCTCTTTTTCAAAATTCCAACCTCGGTATCATACCATTCTGCGCAGTTCGGCGCAAGTCGAAATCCCGCCAAAGATTTGCGTCTTTTCGGCAATGAATTGTGCAATATTATATATTGTATAGTTTGAAAAGGAAAAATGCCTCGCCCCGTCGAAAAGGGAGAGGCAGGCCGATATGGATGGGGAGTCAGCGCTCGCTGGGGCCGCCGTCTCCTTTTTCAAAGATCAGATCGTCCAGATCGGCGTAGGGGTCGTCACAGCTGTACATGGTTTCACCTTCCTTCCGGGGCGGCAGTCTGCCCTCGCGCAATGCCGCCCGAAAACGCTACCTGACAGTATATGCTTCTCGAAGCAAAAAAAGTGACGTATTTTCTTGACAGACAAGAAAAATTTGGGTAGAATACAGAGGCGTATACACCAGTAGCTCAGTTGGATAGAGCGACCGCCTCCTAAGCGGCAGATGGTTCGATTCCTTCGAGCAGTAAAAATTGCATAAATCTTAAAAATGTCTCAGTAGC
>ENA-UOIZ01002430-UOIZ01002430.1-human-gut-metagenome-genome-assembly--contig:-P88-NODE-2430-length-13032-cov-5.227402_pt1 | contig 13032 bp, 10 predicted proteins | sample MGYA00242336_ERZ723883 | MGnify/ENA metagenome assembly ERZ723883 | reverse complement strand
AATTATATACTTCGATATACCGAGCATGTTCGCACCCGGAAAAGTCATTATGTCCGTTAGCTGCGGCATGCGGCCCCTGGTTTCGTGTCCGGTTAGGTTCCTGCCGTGAAGTCTCCTCCGTCGGAGGGGATTGCGTACGTGGAGCCGGTTATATGATTGGAATGTCGATTGTCGGAGCCGTGGCCGTTATTTGCCGCATTCGATCGCCACTTTGATTACTCCGTCCTGCCGGTTTTCGAAAAGGCGATAAGCCTCGTCGATACGGCTCAGTGGAAAACGGTGCGTAATAAGCGGCACGGTGTCGATCCGGCCCTGTTCGATCAGGCGTAGAATCTCGGCGCAGTCGCAGCCGTCCACGCCGCCGGTCTTGAACGTGAGATTCTTGCCGTACATGTCCGGCAGAGGCAGTGTTTGAGGCCGGTCGTAGAGCGCCACTACGGTAACGACGGCATGGGGACGGGCGCACTCCCATGCCAGACGGAACGTATCGTCCGCTCCCGCCACTTCGAGCACTCTGTCGGCTCCGCCGTGATCGCTGTGGCGGGATACGAAATGCCGGCATTCCTCGGGCCCGCAGACCAGCACTTCGGGATAATGCTCTTGCACGAAACGGATTCGTTCGGGCGACTTTTCGCAGACGATAATGCGTTTCGGATGCCGGAGCATGACGCAGAGCAGGGTACAGATGCCCGTAGGCCCGGCGCCGATAATAAGCACCGTGTCCTCTTCGGCGATTTCCGAGATCCGGGCGGCCCAGAAACCCGTGGCCAGAATGTCGCCCACGAAAAGCGCCTGTTCGTCGCCGACCGTGTCGGGAATACGGTTCAATCCCTGATCGGCATGGGGCACGCGCACGTACTCGGCCTGGCCGCCGTCGATACGGCAGCCTAACGCCCAGCCGCCGACCGGATCGGCACAGTTGTTCACATACCCGCGCTTGCAGAAAAAGCACTCGCCGCAGAAAGTTTCGACATTGACCGTTACCCGGTCGCCGGGCTTGGTCGAAGTGACGGCCGGGCCGACTCGTTCTACGATACCCACCATTTCGTGGCCGACCGTAACGCCCGGTACGGCGCGAGGCACGCTGCCGTGCTTGATATGCAGGTCGCTGGTGCAGATACTGCCCAGCGTTACGCGCACAATGGCATCGCGCGGATCTTCCAACTCCGGCTTCGGTTTGTCCAGCAACTCGAATTTTCCTCGTTCGATATAAGTATAGGCTTGCACGGGTAAAAACGTTTTTCTCCACGAATTTAAACAATTTTTCGACGATATATCGAAAAAAGACGCGCTCTGTTGTTTTTCACGGTACCGGATCGTATCGTTCGGACGGTCCGTCAGGTTGCCCGTCTGTGTCGGTGAGGATCGTCGGTCCGTATTCTCCGACGGCGTGCGGTCGGAAAAATCCGATGTACGGCGGAAGGGATTCAAACCGGGGAGATGCGAAAATCGGGACCGATTCGGAAATAAACGCAGTGAATTTTCGCATGGTGATTGGGCGGGCTTTTCGCTCCCGAGATCGCAAGGGACGTTCCGGACGGGGCGCGGAGGTCTCAGTGCGGCGGTCCGGCCGTGGCCTCTCCTGTACGTTTCGGTCGTGCGGCGAAAGAGAATTCGGGCGCCTTTCCGGTAGAGGTCGTACGGCGTCCGCTATGACGGCGTATATGGTGCCGACGGGCGACGGCAGGGCTTTCGCACGTTGTTTTCCGGTGCGGTCTGTTCGGCCTTTCCGATAGACCGTTCCGTCCGATCGATGGATGCCGACATGCGAGGAACTGTGCCGGAAAGGCAGGAATACGCCGTTTCGGTCGCACGGCGGTCTGCCGTATCCGGTTGGTCGTTCTGTCGTTGTGCCTTTTCTGCCGCCCGGCTGCGACATGCGGGAAGCGCTGCGGAGCGTGGCGACGCCGATTTTCGCATCCCGCAAATAAAACCTATCTTTGGGCTAAAAATACGGCTATGCATAGATCAGGTTTCGTCAACATCATAGGCAATCCGAACGTGGGCAAGTCGACGCTGATGAACGCGCTGGTCGGCGAGCGACTGTCGATCATCACCTCGAAGGCCCAGACCACGCGCCACCGGATACTGGGCATCGTCAACGGCGACGATTTCCAGATCGTCTATTCCGATACGCCGGGCATCCTGAAGCCCAGCTACAAGCTGCAGGAATCGATGATGCGCTTCGTGCAGGGGGCGCTCAAGGACGCCGACGTCATCCTGTACGTGACCGACGTGGTCGAAGGGACCGACCGCCGCAGCGAGATTTTCGACCGTATCGCGCGCAGCGGTATCCGGACAATTCTGGTTATCAACAAGATCGATCTGACGACGCCCGAACGGCTCGAGGAGCTGGTCGGGCAGTGGCGCGGGATTCTGCCCGACGCCGAGATCGTTCCGGTCTCGGCCCTGAACGATTTCAATATCGGCGGGCTGTTCGACCGGATTCTGGCCGCTTTGCCCGAGGGCGAGCCGTTCTATCCGAAGGATGCGCTGACGGACAAGACGCTGCGCTTCTTCGCTTCGGAGATCATCCGCGAGAAGATATTCCTGAACTATGAGAAGGAGATTCCCTATTCGGTCGAGATAGCGATCGAGGAGTATAAGGAGGAGCCGTCGATCGACCGCATATCGGCCACGATCTACGTGGCGCGAGAGAGCCAGAAAGGCATCGTGATCGGTCATCGGGGCGAGCGCCTGAAACGGGTCGGAACGCAGGCCCGCGAGGAGCTGGAACAATTTCTGGGCAAGAAGGTTTTCCTTCAGCTGTTCGTCAAGGTCAACGACAACTGGCGCAACGACGACCGTCAGCTCCGCCGGTTCGGCTATATCGAACAGTAGGTACGGGGCGTTGCGTGGCGAGCGGGGCCGCGCGCTGGCGGCCGGGGCGGCATGTGGGGGAGGCGTCGGTCCGCTGTATCGTTCGGGCCGGTTCGCTTGCCGTAACCGTCTCCGTATTTCGTACCGTTCGTCGCGATCCTGAATTTCCGGTAATTATAATGCCTCTTTGCAGCCGTTCCGGACGGTCCGACCGCTCCGGACCGCTCATGGAAAAGAATCCTGTGGTTCGGTAGCGTATCGATAGTCTGATTGAGATGGTGAAAGTTGCGGCAGCGGGATATATGAGGTGGCAGGGCAGAATATGTATGTGATCGGTCGGAATCGTCGCTCCCGATGCTTTTTCATTCAGTACGGTCTTTATGAATCGCGCGGGCAGATCGTCTTCTCGTCCCGGGGCGTCTGCAACCCGAGCTCAAAGTGTAGGAGTAAAAAAGCGTCCACCGGCCGACAAGGATCGAAAGTGATATGATCGGGGGACGATCGGTCGTTATACGTTGTTTCGATTCGTATCGGAGCTCGGGCCGGACAGGACTGCGTCCTCCGTACCGGAGCGTTTCCTCGCTTCTTGTCGACCCGTTGCCGGAGGCGGCCGGCGACCGAGAATTTTTTGCCGATTGTCCGTTTAAATTGCTACCTTTGTGACTCTTGAAACCTTAATCAGCAAATAGAAAATGGAAAAGGGACCTGTTTCACAGTTTATCACGCATCATTACCGCCATTTCAACGCGGCGGCCCTGATCGACGCCGCGAAAGGATACGAAGCCCATATCGACGCCGGCGGCAAGATGATGATCACGCTGGGCGGTGCGATGAGTACGGCCGAACTGGGCATCTCGCTCGCCGAGATGATCCGCCGGGACAAGGTGCAGATCATCACCTGCACGGGCGCCAACCTGGAGGAGGATATCATGAACCTGGTGGCCCACTCGCATTACAAGCGCGTGCCGCACTACCGCGACCTGACGCCTCAGGACGAGTGGAACCTGCTCGAAAATCATATGAACCGCGTGACGGATACCTGCATTCCGGAAGAAGAGGCGTTCCGCCGCCTGCAGGGACATATCTTCAAGATATGGAAGGATGCCGACGACAAGGGCGAGCGCTATCTGCCCTACGAGTTCATGTACAAGTTGCTGCGCAGCGGCGAGCTGGAGCAGTATTACGAGATCGATCCGAAGAACAGCTGGATGCTGGCCGCCTGCGAGAAAAACATCCCGATCATCGTTCCGGGCTGGGAGGACAGCACGATGGGCAACATCTTCACTTCTTATGTCATCAAGGGCGAGCTGAAAGCCTCGACGGTCAAGGGCGGTATCGAGACGATGATCTTCCTGACGGAGTGGTATCGCGCCAACAGCGGCGGGAAAGGCGTCGGCTTCTTCCAGATTGCCGGGGGCATTTCGGGCGACTTCCCGATCTGCGTCGTGCCGATGATGTATCAGGATCTGGAGTGGGAGGACACTCCGTGCTGGGCCTATTTCTGCCAGATTTCGGACTCGACCACTTCGTACGGTTCCTATTCGGGCGCCGTACCCAACGAGAAAATCACCTGGGGCAAGCTGCTGCCCGATACGCCGAAATTCATCGTCGAGTCGGACGCCACGATCGTCGCCCCGCTGATCTTCGCCTATGTGCTCGGCTGGTAGCTTGCCCGTAAGCCGGACGGACCGGGTGTAGAGACAGACCGGTTTTCTGGAGACGGGATATGGATAGGCAGCGGCGTCTTATGCGGACGCCGCTGTTTTTTCCGTAGGTTTGGTTCTGTATTTTATCAGGTGTTCGGCAAATAACGGAGAGGGTTGGATGGATGTAGCGCGGTTCGGTCTCTGCTGTGCGGACCGTTCTTTTTCCGTGATGCGGGATATAGTCGGTCTTGTACAGGGACGCAGGGGCATAAATTAAGGAAAAGCGGAGGTAACCGGGATAACCGGGATAACCGGGATAACCGTGTGCCGTAGGATACTCCGGGTCGTGCCGGGGCAGGCGTTGGGGTTTCGGCACTGCCGGCGGGGCGTCGTCTCTGTTTTGTTTGGCGAAATACGGGCCGTTTCGGGTCGGAATCGGCGGCATGGAAGGCGAGGACGTCAGCGTGTCGTTTCTTTGGCGGGATGTCGCGTGCGTGTCGTTTCTTCCGGGGAAAGGCTCGGCGGTGTCGGTCTGTCGCGGCATACGGTTGGTCCCGCTTTTATCTTGAGGTCGAGAGATCGCCCGCTCGTTCGGCAGGTCGCGGATGCCTTTTCCCTGCAAGCCGTCCGGGGTAGGCAGAATATCCGTGATCCTTTGCCGCATGCTCCTGGCATACCGGTTCTCCGAGCGGATAGCTGTAACAACGCACCGGAAAGAAGCAAGCGGGTCTTGTCCCTCCGACTGTCGTGCGGTACGTAGCCGTCACCGGCCCGGAACCGGCGGCCTTGCCGGGCGGGTAGGAGAACTCTAGTCGGGGCCAGGCGCGTTTGCTCAGGGCTTCTTGCGCCGTTTGGCGCTCTCCGTGTCGAATTCTTCCTGATCGAATCCGGCAGCAAGGATCTCTTCGGCCTTCGCGGCATCGGCCTCGTTGACCACGAGACGGATTTTCGACAGGTCGCCCGGAATCGGCAGAATGTCCGAGATGCCTTCGTTGAGCAGTTCGCACCGGATGCCGTTGCTCTCGAGCAGGCTCTGATAGATCGAGGCCTCGCCCGCCGATGAAAAGGTTTTCAGAACCGATAATTTCGAGTTGTCCATGGCTTTGCGTATTGAGGGTTTGTTCGGTCGGGGACCGCGCGGATCCGGATGCCGGATTTCGGTCCCTTTCCCGATACAATGTACGAAATATTGTTGATAACTTTCTCTTTCCGTGCCCGGTATTTCCGTTTATTTTTCGTTACTTTTGTATCGAGGCATAATATATGGGAAACAATGGGGCAGTTCACTCATCTTCATGTACATACGCAATATTCGATTCTGGACGGCGCGGCGGCTATCAAGCCGCTACTCAAGCGTGCCAAGGAGCTCGGCATGACCGCGCTGGCGATCACCGACCACGGCAATATGTACGGGGTCAAGGAGTTTCACGACGCGGCCGAAAAGGAGGGGATCAAGCCGATTCTCGGCTGCGAGGTCTACGTGGCCGGAGGCAGCCGCTTCGACAAGAGCGGCAAGGACGACCGGGGCGACCACCTGATTCTGCTGGCCAAGAATCTGGAGGGGTACCACAATCTTTCCAAAATCGTGTCGTATGCCTTTACCGAGGGGTTCTACTACCGTCCCCGGGTCGACAAGGAGCTGCTGCGCCTCTATCACGACGGGATTATCTGTTGCTCGGCCTGCCTGGGCGGCGAACTGCCGCAGGCTATCATGAGGGGCGACATGCAGGAGGCGCGCCGCGTCGTCGAGGAGTTCGTCTCCATTTTCGGCGAGGATTACTACCTCGAGCTGCAGCTTCATCAGAGCGGTATTCCGCGTATCGACGAGCAGGTGTACGAGAATCAGAAGAAGGTGAACGCCGTGCTGTTGCAGCTTGCCGCCGAGTACGGCGTGAAATATATCTGCTCGAACGACGTACACTTCATCATGGCCGACGACGCGCCGGCCCACGACCGGCTGATCTGCCTCAATACGGGCCGCGATCTGGACGATCCGAACCGTATGCGCTATACGTGGCAGGAGTACCTCAAGAGCGAGGAGGAGATGGCCGCGCTGTTCCCCGATCATCCGGAGGCTCTGGCCACGACGGCCGAGATCGCCGGGAAGGTCGAGGAATACTCGCTCGAGCATAAACCTCTGATGCCGAACTTCCCGATTCCGGACGACTTCGACGTACCGCTGGACCAGCTCAAGGAAACGTTCCGCAAGAAGATCAAGGACGAGGCCGTGCTCGCCGAGATAGACCGATGTACGGATTCGCTCGACGAGGTGGTCGGGCGGCATCCCGAGCTGTCGGACCAGCTGACGATCGCCAAGCAGTTCCGCTATCTGGAGCATCTGACCTACAAGGGGGCCGAGAGACGCTACGGCACGCTGTCGGACGCTGTCCGCAAGCGTATCGAGTACGAACTGTCGACGATCGAGTGGATGGGTTTCCCGGGGTACTTCCTGATCGTGTGGGACTTTATTCGCGCCGCCCGGGAAATGGGCGTCTCGGTGGGGCCGGGCCGGGGCTCGGCGGCCGGGTCGGTCGTCGCCTACTCGCTGACGATCACCAATATCGACCCGATGAAGTACGACCTGCTGTTCGAGCGCTTCCTGAATCCCGACCGGATTTCGCTTCCGGACGTGGACGTCGATTTCGACGAGGATGGCCGCGCCGACGTGCTGCACTACGTGGTCGAGAAGTACGGCAGCAAGCGCGTCGCGCAGATCGTCACGTTCGGCACGATGGCGCCGAAGGCCGCGATCAAGGACGTCGCCCGCGTACAGAAGCTGCCCCTCTCGGAGAGCAACCGCATCTCGAAACTGGTACCCGAAAAGCCCGGGACCACTTTCGCCAAGGCTTACAAGGAAGTTCCCGAGCTGGTAAAGGAAAAGGAGTCGGACAATCCGCTGATCCGCGACACGATGAAGTACGCCGAGAAACTCGAGGGCTCCGTGCGCCAGACCGGCGTGCACGCCTGCGGCGTGATTATCGGACAGGACGATTTGGAGAAGTTCGCTCCGATGGCCATAGCGAAGGACGCCGAGCTGAACGTCGTGCAGTACGAGGGCAAGCTGGTCGAGAGCGTCGGGCTGATCAAGATGGACTTTCTGGGTCTCAAGACGCTGTCGATCATCAAGGATGCGCTCGAGAACATCGAGTCGACGACCGGCAGCCGGCCCGACATCGACGCGATCCCCCTCGACGATCCGCTGACTTACGATCTCTACAGCCGGGGAGAGACGACGGGGCTGTTCCAGTTCGAGTCGCCCGGCATGAAAAAACATCTGCGCAACCTGAAGCCGAACCGTTTCGAGGACCTGATCGCGATGAACGCGCTGTACCGGCCCGGTCCGATGGAATATATTCCGAACTTCATCGCCCGCAAGCACGGTCTGGAGCCCGTCACGTACGAGATACCCGACATGGAGGAGTATCTGAAGGACACGTACGGCATTACGGTCTATCAGGAGCAGGTCATGCTGCTGTCGCAGAAGCTGGCCGGCTTTACCGGGGGAGAGGCCGACACGCTGCGCAAGGCGATGGGAAAGAAGAAGCGCGACGTGCTGGACAAGATGAAGCCCAAGTTCATCGAGGGCGCGAAGAAGAACGGGCACGACCCGAAAATCTGCGAGAAGATATGGGGGGACTGGGAGGCGTTCGCGTCGTACGCGTTCAACAAGTCGCACTCGACCTGCTACGCTTACGTTTCCTATCAGACGGCCTATCTGAAGGCCCACTATCCGGCCGAGTTCATGGCCGCGCTGCTGAGCCGCAACCTGTCGGACATCAAGAAGATCAGCTTCTTCATGGACGAGTGCAAGCGGATGGGCCTCTCGGTGCTGGGGCCCGATGTCAATCACAGCAAGATCCGCTTCTCGGTCGACGAGGGGGGCAATGTCCGTTTCGGTCTGGCCGCTATCAAGGGCGTGGGCGAGTCGGCCGTGCAGAATATCATCGACACGCGCAAGGAAGGAGGGCCTTTCAAGTCCGTGTACGATTTCGTAGAGCGGGTCAATCTGCAGACCGTCAATAAGAAAACGTTGGAAAATCTGGTGCTCGGAGGCGCGTTCGACGCGATCAGCGACCTGCCGCGCAGCGCCTATCTGGCGCGGGACGAGCACGACGGTACGCTGCTGGATGCGCTGGTACGGTACGGAAACCGCGTGCAGAGCGAGAAGAACAACGTGCAGCAGAGCCTGTTCGGCGGCATTACCGAGGAGTCGTCGGTGCAGAAGCCCGAGCCGCCGCAATATACGCCTTGGACGAAACTCGAGACGCTGAACCGCGAGCGCGACGTGATCGGGATCTACCTGTCGTCGCATCCGTTGGATGACTTTTCATTGATTATCAAACATTACTGTACCTGCTCGCTGGGCGATTTGGCCGATCTGCCGTCGATGAACGGGAGAGATTTCGTCGCGGCGGGCATGGTCACCTCGGTCATGCACCTGACCACGAAGACGGGCAAGCCCTACGGACGCTTCACGATCGAGGATTACAACGGTTCGCACGAATTCGTGCTGTTCTCGAAGGATTACGAGAATTTCCGCCGCTTCCTGTTCGAGGGTTACTATCTGCTTATCAAGGGGAAGGTCGCTCCGCGCATATACAATCCCAACGAGCTGGAGACGCGCATTACGTCGATCATGATGTTGGCCGAAGCGCAGGAGACGCTGATGAAGGAGGTGACCGTGTCGGTTCCCGTCGACGAGCTGACCGAGGAATTGGTCGGCAGGCTGTCGGCCGCCGCGAAGGAGAACCGGGGCCAGGTGATCCTGCGTTTCAAGGTGTACGACCCGGCAGCCGAAGTGGCAGTGAATTTGTACTCGAAGAGCGTCAAGGTCGCGCTGACCGGCGACCTGATTCGGACTTTCGACGATTACTCGCTTCGGTATACGTTGATGTAGGACGTATCTCGCTGAGGTTCGGCGCGATGCGGAAAACGTAAATAACTTGTTGACCGTTTTGTCCGCCGCGATGCGTTTTTTTCGGAAGGAATTGTCAACTTTGCGACAGACAAATCATTTAAAATTCACCGATATGGCACTTGCTATCACCTCTGAAAATCTGAAAACCCTTATGGATTCGGGCAAACCGCTGGTCGTCGATTTCTGGGCCGAATGGTGCGGACCCTGCCGGACGATCGCCCCGATTATCGACGAGCTGGCCGCCGAGTACGAAGGCCGCGTAGCGATCGGCAAATGCGACGTGGACGACAACAATGCCGTCGCCACGCAGTTCAGCGTTCGCAACATCCCGACGATTCTCTTTATCAAGGGCGGTCAGGTGGTCGATAAGCAGGTCGGCGCCTGTCCGAAGAGCGTGCTCGAGGAGAAAATAACCAAGCTGTTGTAAGGCGGTTCCGCCGCTTCCCGTTTTCGGGAAGGGAGGGGCGGACGCGCCGAGCGTTTTCCGATCGAATGTCCGGATGGCGACGAGCTGTCCGGACATTTCTCGTTTGGAGAGGACCTGTCCGTTCGAGCGTTTCCGGCGGGCCCGTAGGCCGGAAAGCGCCCGGCTTTTCCCGTTTGCGTAAGGCGTTCGTTGAGATTTCGGCCGTTATTGCGAGAGTTGGGCGGAGAACGCGGCGGAGACGTATTCGCGGGAACCGGTCCGCAACGTGCTTTTGCCCGGCGGCGCGGCTTCCCGTTGAAAACGGGAGTCTTCCGTTATGCGGACCGGCGCGGATGCCCGTTTCCTCCTGTCGTGCGGCGGCGGATACGTGGCGGTAGAAGCAGCGGATAGCCGGGTTGCCGGTCCCGTTCCGCGGTCGCGTCCGTCGCTTCCTTCCGTTTTCGCCCGGGCGTTGCGCGACTATGGAACGGAGCGTCCGGCCTGTTTTTCGCCGATCTCTTCGAGCCAGCGTCCTAGCGAGGCGGTCAGTTCGTCATGATATCTGAACGACGGGTTCCAGCCCCATCCGTGCTTGCCGCGAGGGTAGGCGTGCAGCTCGGCCGGGACGCCGTGCCTTTTCAGCGCCGTATAGTAGCAGATGCTGTTGCTGGGCAGCACGTTGTCGTCGTCGTCGCTCATGGCGAGGAAGGCGGGCGGCGTCCGGGCGGTCACTTCCTTCTCGCAGGAGTAAAGCGCGGAATCCGCCGGCACGTCGGCTCCGAACAGGTTGCCCATCGTCTCGCGGTCGATCATCCTCTCGTCGCGCGAGATAGCGGCGTACATCAGTACCGTGAAGTCGGGCCGGTCGTCCGTTCCCGTGAATCGGGTCGATGCGGCCGCCGCCAGATGTCCTCCGGCCGAGAAGCCCATGATGCCTATGCGGTGCGGATCGACATGCCACAGCCGCGCCTTTTCCCGGACCATTCGTATGGCCGCCAGCGCGTCTTCGACCGGAATGTCGGGATGTCCGTTCGGCATCCGGTAGCGCAGCACGACGGCCGTGATACCCCGCTCGTTCAGCCACCGGGCGACCTGTATCCCTTCGTGGTCGAAACAGACGGCCGCGTAGCCTCCTCCCGGACAGATCACGACGGCTTGGCCTGTGGCCCGGTCCGCATCGGCCGGGTAGGCCAGGTAGTCGGCCTCCGTAGCGCCGAAAACGATGTCCTGCGTCGTGCGTACGTTTTCGGGCGGCAGCCCGTTGCTGTCGGGTGCTCCTTGAGGGTAGAGCGGCCGGGCTCGAGGCGTCTGGGCTTGCAGGTGGCAGAGGCTCAGCAGACAGGCTGTCGCCAGAATCGGTCGGATGCGATATTTTCTCATGGCGTTCGATATTGGTCTGTTTTCCCCGGAGCAATCGGCAGCCGTGCGGTCCGGCCTCGGAGTTTTTTTTCTGGCTCGTCCGCCGTCGCGTCTGCGGTCCGGTCGTCCGGTTATGCGGATAACGCTTGGGGCTCCTCGGTCGTTACGACCGAAATTTCTCGCCTCGCCGGAACGGGTCGGAATGCAGGGAGGGCCGGCGGAACTTCGCGCGCTTTGCCGAGCGCCGGCCGAGTCGAAGCAAGGACGGCGCACTTCCGCTCGCAGTGCGACGATCGGAATGCAGCGCATCGTCCGAGACACGATATGCGATTTGTTTGGAACGATTCCGCCCGCCGGTTCGCGAACCGGCCGTCCGACCGGTCTTATCCCGTCCGTGCGGTGTGTCCGGCGCGGGGCGCTGCGACTGCGACTGCGACTGCGACTGCGACTGAGACTGAGACTGAGACTGAGACTGAGACTGAGACTGAGACTGAGACTGAGACTGCGACTGAGACTGAGACTGAGACTGCGACTGAGACTGAGACCGGACTACTTCCGTATCTCTTTCAGCCAGCGGTCGAGCGATGTCCGCAGCTCGTCGTGGTACTTGAAGGTTTCGAGCCAGCCCCAGCCGTGGCCTCCCGACGGGTAGACGTGCAGCTCCGCCGGTACGCCGTGGGCCTTCAGCGCTTCGTAGTACATCGTGCTGTTGACCGGGGGCACTCCTCCGTCGTCGTCGCTCAGCGCCAGAAACGTGACGGGCGTGCGGTCCGACACCTGCTTCTCGTTCGAGTATCGGTCCACGAGCTCGATCGGAGCGTCCCGGCCGATCAGTTCCTCGCGCGATACCTTATGCGTGTAGCGCTCGTCCATCGTGATGACCGGGTAGATCAGGATCGAGAAATCGGGGCGCTGCGAGTCGTTCTCGAAATGGGTCGAGACCGTCGAGGCCAGATGCCCTCCGGCCGAGAAGCCCATGATGCCGACCTGATGCGGGTCGATCCCCCATTCGGCGGCATGGTTCCTCAGCAGCGCGATCGCCGTCCGGGCGTCGTGCAGCGGAATGTCGTGATGTCCGTTCGGCATCCGGTAGCGGAGCATCAGCGCCGTGATCCCGCGCTCGTTCATCCATTGGGCGACCTGAATGCCCTCATGGGTGTAGGCTACGCCCAGGTAAGCCCCTCCCGGACAGATGACGACGGCCTGGCCCGTTGCCTTGGACGGATCGGCCCGAAACAGCATGTAGTCGGCCTCGGCGATCTTCTCCGCATGGCTTTCGGCATAAACGGCCTTGTCTGCGGGCAGTCCGTTGTTGTCCGGCGCGCCTTGCGGGTAGAGCGGCTGCGCTTCGGGAATCTGAGCTGTCGCCGGAAAAATCCAGAACAGGGCGCCGGCGAACAGCGATAAGGTCTTTTTCATAGGTATCTCTCGTTTGAATTGATCGATAAATGTAGGAAATTCCGGGCGATTTCGCAAGGGCGGCACGGCTTGCGTCCGCATCGGAGCGCTCGGTCGCTCCGATGGGGGGACAGGGGCGGCCCTTAGAGCATAGAATACGGCCTAAATGTGATATGCCGATCGGTCGGAAATAGAGCGGGAACATCCGTATTTTTCGGCCGTTTGATGACAATTTTTACACGGAAACCGCTTACGCACCGTTTTTTATCATTAATTTTGTTCTTCACAGACCGGGGAATAATAAATTGATTGGCAAAATGATATGGGACGAAATCGGATTTTCGCGTTTGCACTGGCTTTGACGGGTTTTCTGGCGTCCTGCGGAAAATTCAACGACCGGATGGGAGGAATTCTCTCGAGGGCCGAATCCGTGATGGACTCGTGTCCGGGCCGCCGCGGACGGGCCTTGGTGGAGCGTAACAAAC
>ENA-UOIZ01002425-UOIZ01002425.1-human-gut-metagenome-genome-assembly--contig:-P88-NODE-2425-length-13039-cov-31.432609_pt1 | contig 13039 bp, 10 predicted proteins | sample MGYA00242336_ERZ723883 | MGnify/ENA metagenome assembly ERZ723883 | reverse complement strand
TGGTGGAGGCGATGGGAGTCGAACCCATGTCCGAAAAGAGTTCAGCGTAGGTGTCTCCGGGTGCAGGCGATCAACAACATTCCCTCCGCGTCACGCCGGTCGCCAGGCTAACGCATTGGTAGCTTCATGAGTTCCTGCCGGTCCGCAAAGCTTAGGTCCGTTCAGGTGCTGTGTCTAAAGGACGCCCCGGCCCCACACGACACAAGAGTGGGCGGAACGCGCAGCACTCAGGCTGCGAGCAACTGATAATTATTGTTGTCAGTTAATTTTTTGGAGGAGTTTAGAGCAGGTCCCCCACTGCTACCCGCTGCCCAGGCCTCGCTCCCCCCGTCGAAACCTTTACGCCCCCATAAAACACACCTTGCGGTGTGGGTAAGCTTTGAAGTTTCCGGGCAGGAATGCTGCCTGAAATCAATAGTAAACGCCGTTGGATTTAACGGCCCGGTCGATGGAGCGCTTGGCATCGCGCTTGGCGGCATCTGCGCGCTTGTCGTAGAGCTTTTTGCCCTTGCACAGGCCCAGCTCCATTTTGACGCGGCCATGCTTGAAGTAGAGCGAAAGCGGCACAAGAGTGTAGCCCTGCAGCTTGCACTGCTGGTGCAGCCGCCGGATCTCGTTTTTGTGGGCCAGCAGTCGCCGCACCCGCATGGGGTCCTGATTGAAGATGTTGCCGTGGTCATAGGGGGTGATGTGCATTCCCTTGACCAGCAGCTCGCCGTCCTCAATATCGACCCAGCTGTCTTTCAGGTTTACGCCGCCGGCACGCAGGCTTTTGACCTCGGTGCCTTTCAGCTCAACGCCGGTCTCCAGCGCTTCCAGAACGAAATACTCGTGGCGCGCTTCCCGGTTTGTGGCAATCGTCTTGGTTGCCGGACGCTCTTTGGTCGGTGCCATTCCGCGCGCCTCCTTTCTCTCGTTTTGGTATCGTTACGTTAGTATATCATATTTTTGTGGATTTTCAAGGCCGCTTTTTGAAGAAACTGTAAATCTTTTCCGCAAAAGGTGCCTTACAGCTTTTTATAGCCCGCCGGTTCGTCCGCTGTACACCGCCGCTCCATCAGGTAGGTGTCCAGCCAGCGGCCGTGGCAGTCCCGGGCAATGCGCTCCCGGCGGCCCACCACGCGGAAGCCGCATTTCAGGTGCAGGCCCCGGGAGGGGGCGTTGTCCTGCAGCACCGTGGACTGCAGCGTCCAGTACCCGGCCTGTTCGGCCTCGCGGCAGAGCGCCGTGAGCAGGTGATAGCCCAGCCCCTTGCCCCGGAATTTCTCCCCGACATAGATGCTCACCTCGGCCACGCCGCGGTAGCACCAGCGGGGGTCTACCCGATGCAGGGCTGCCCAGCCGGCTACGACCCCATCGTCCAGCACCACCAGGCGGCATTCCCGGGTATGGGATGCGTCCCAGGCGGTGTAGGGCGGGCAGTTGGTCTGGAAGGTGGCGTGCTCGGTGGCAATGCCCTCCAGATATATTTTGGACACGGCAGTCCAATCCTCCGGCATCATGGGCCGGACTGTGATCTCACTCATATTCCTATCCTGGCCGGAGCCGCAATGCTCCGGTTTCCCCTCATTGCGTGTGCAATATCTCTTTTCAGTATAGCAGAATCTGCCGCAAATCACAATGGAAACCTGTTCACCTCAGGCCGGGCAGAGTGTCCGGAATCTGAATACCCGGCCCCTCGGAAGCGTGGAGATCACAACGCATGGATTTTGCGGACAGATTTGTTTTGACAATACCGGCGGGTGTGATACAATAGAACAAAAACCAACCGGTGTCGCCTGTGCAGTCTCATATTATAGTCCTCTGTACGGGAAAATGCAATCAGGGCGGTGCCGGGGGAAAGGAACGGAACATGAAACAGGCAAAACGAATCGTTGCGATGGTGCTGTGTCTGCTGGCATTGCTGGCCCTGCCCGCCGGTGCCGTAATGGAAAAGGGAGAGCCCAACATCACGGCCCAGACCACCATGAAGGAAGTGCGCAACAACCCGGGCATCAAGAACTCCGGCTTCTACACCTACTCGCAGGATAAGGACTGCCCGCCGGGTCAGGCCCTGTGGGAGATGACCACTGTGGAGGGCTACACCAACGAGTATGTGGCCGAAGGCTGTGCCAAGGGGCTGAATCTGGTCGTTGAGAACTACAACAATGGCGTTCAGGTCACCCACTCGTTCTACACGGATGCGGAGAAGGCGGCGGACCGCACCAAAAACAACACCGGCCTGTTCTATTTCCCGGCCAAGGCTGAAAATGCCAAGTTTGCGCTGATCCTGGCCGGCAGCGGTGCCAATGAGAGCGCCGAGCTGGAGGAGGGGGCCTGCACGGCCTGGCAGCTGCATGAGCTGGGCTATGCCGCCTTTATTCTGCGGTATCGCGTCTGGACGGATGCTTCCGATGATGCTCCGCTGGAGGACATCGGCCGGGCCATGCAGTACATTGAGGAACACGCTGCGGAGTTTGGCATCCAGCCGGAGCAGTACGCCATCGTGGGATATTCCATGGGCGGTCACCTGACGGGTCTGTTTGGCACGGAATCGGTGGGGTATCAGCATTACAATGTGCCCAAGCCTGCCGCCCTGCTGCTGGGCTACCCCATCAACGATATGACCTACATCAAGCCCATCTACCATGTCATTCAGGATATCGGTGCGTACGGCCCCAAATACTATACCCGGAACCTTTCGGATGAGATCACGCCGGACTACCCCGCCACCTACCACTGGCACGGTGTGAACGACACGCTGCTGAAAGAGCTGGTCTACTGGCGGCAGGGACCGCAGCTGGAAGCTGCCCTGCAGGCCAATCACGTCAAGCATGTTTACCGGGTGTTCAACAATGCACCTCACGTCTGCGGCATCGGCACCGGAACAGATGCCGAGAACTGGCTGGTGGAAGCCACTGCTTTCTGGGAAGAGCAGTGCGCCTGAGAGAAAGGATGAAACAGGATGAAAGATCTGAACGAAGCATTTGTGCATCTGAACGTCGGTCTGCCCGATGATGTGGAGCGGCTGAAGGCCGCGGGCTATTACAAAGAAGCCGTGGCACGGATCGATGAATATCTGGCCGAGGACTGGACGGAGACCCAGAACAGCCCCCGCAGTCAGGGGTTGGAAATGCCGGAGTATGAGCAGCCCGCCAACCCTGTGCCCCACGGCGTGAACGCGCTGCGGGATGCCCTGCTGGTGCAGAAGGAGATCATGTGCCGTCTGCCGCAGGAATACTGCTGGAACGAGGCACAGGCCGTGGCCCGGATGCAGGGCCTTGTGCGGGATTTCACGGTGGAGGAGTTCCGCCAGCTGGTGCATGATGGCCGGGTGGACTGGCGGTTCGTGGAAGGGGAAAAGCACTACCTTGATCGTTTTGCCGAGACGCTGATCGCCACCCACGCCGACCTTGCCGCCCGTCAGCTCGACCCGCCCGCCCCGGCTACGCTGGCCCGGGAGCGCCGCCGCCGCATCCATGACCAGATGGAGCGGGAAGGGCAGGCCAGTGCCCGCATCACGCTGAAGACCAGCGTGGGGATGTCGGATGAGGCCTTTGCCGCCGCTCTGGCCAAGGCAAAGGCAGAGGGCCGGGAGAGCGTGCACGTCCGCGCCTGGCTGCCCATCCCGGCGGAATGCCTGGCCCAGAGCGAGATCGAGCTGCAGAGCTTTACCGAGCAGCCGGGCCGCATCGCCGATGCAAACGCCCCCCAGCGCACGGTCTGCTGGGAGGCTGACCTGACCGAAAACCGCCGCTTCGGGGTGCAGTACCGTTACAAGACAACGGCAGTCTATGCCGACCCGCTGGACTTTGTGCCTGCACCGGAACAGCCGACCTTTGATACCGAGGAGCAGGCCCCGCATATCGTGTTCACGCCCTACCTGCGGGCGCTGGCCGCACAGCTGACCGAAGGGATCACCGACCCGGCGGAAAAGGCAAAGCGCATCTATGATTACGTTACCCTGAACGTGCGGTATCACTATCAGCCCGCCTACTTTGTGCAGGAATGCCTGCCCGACCGCTGCGCGCGGGACCGGCGCGGTGACTGCGGCATTATGGCCCTGACCTTCATCACACTCTGCCGTCTGGTGGGCATTCCGGCCCGCTGGCAGAGCGGCCTGTCGGTGTCGCCCACCGGCGTGGGCTGCCACGACTGGGCTATGTTCTACATTGCCCCCAAGGGCTGGATGTATGCCGACTGCTCGTTTGGTGCCTCCATGGCACGGCAGGGCGAGGAAGAGCTGCGCCGCCACTACTTCGGCAGTCTGGATACCGGGCGCATGGTGGCAAACCGCGCCTTTGAGGCACCCTTTGACCCGCCGATGTACGGGTTCCGCTCCGACCCCTATGATAACCAGTCGGGCGAGTGCGAGGTGGACGGCGTGGGCCTTTATGGCGATGCGCTGGATACCCGGAAAGAATTGGTCGATTTCGAGGACTTATAATCAATGGAATTTTTAGCTGGATTGTACACCCTGCTGCTGGTCACCATCTGCCTGCTGCTGGCAGCGGTGCTCTGGAAACTGAACAAGCCCCGGAACGGGGGAGACTACGAGGAGCTCAAGCGCTGGATGCAGCAGCAGCTCGATGCACAGGCAAAAGACTTTGCGGCCAGACAGGAGGCAATGGCGGAGCAAAACTACACCGCCATCCGCAGCGTCAGTGAGACGCTGCAGACCTCGGTGCAGAGCATGAGCACCACGCTGGCACAGGGCCAGAGCGGCCAGCAGCAGATCCTGACCCAGCGGCTCCAGAGTCTGGAGGCCGCCAACACCCAGAAGCTGGAAGAGCTGCGCAAGACCCTTGCGGAAAACATGACCGCTCTGCAGGCCGAGAACGCCAAAAAGCTGGATGAGATCCGCCACACTGTGGACGAGCAACTGCAGGATGCCCTGCAGAAGCGGGTGACCGAGAGCTTCAAGGCTGTGAACGACCAGCTGGAACAGGTGTACAAGGGGCTGGGCGAGATGCAGAACCTTGCCGCCGATGTGGGCGGGCTGAAGCAGGTGCTCTCGGGCGTTAAGACCCGCGGCATTCTGGGCGAGATCCAGCTGGGGGCCATTCTGGAAGAGATCCTGGCCCCGGAGCAGTATGAGACCAATGTGGCCACCATTCCGGGCAGCACCCAGCGGGTGGAATATGCCATCAAGATGCCGGGCACGGACGGCGGCACGGTCTGGCTGCCCATCGACTCCAAGTTCCCCGGCGATACCTACGCGCACTTGCAGGATGCCCAGGCCTCCGGCGATGCGCAGGCGGTGGAGAATGCCCGCCATGCGCTGGAACTGGTGCTGCGGAGCGAGGCAAAGGATATCCGGGAAAAGTATGTGGAACCGCCCTACACCACGACCTTTGGCATCCTCTTCCTGCCTTTTGAGGGGCTGTACGCCGAGGTGGTGAACGCCGGTCTGCTGGAGATGCTGCAGCGGGATTATCAGGTGAACATTGCAGGCCCCAGCACCATGGCGGCTCTGCTCAACAGCCTGCAGATGGGCTTCAAGACCCTTGCCATCCAGAAGCGCTCCGGCGAGGTCTGGCAGCTGCTGGGTGCCGTTAAGACGGAGTTCGACAAGTTCGGGCAGGGGCTCTCCAAGATGCAGCAGCGCCTGCGCCAGACCGATGAAGAGCTGGACAACCTCATTGGTGTCCGCAGCCGGGCCATCAGCCGCAAGCTCCGCAGTGTCCAGAGCCTGGATGATGCCAGCGCGGCAGCCCTGCTGGAGCTGGACAACGAGCCGGGCCGGCCGGTGGCAGCAAGACTGCCGGAGGAGCTTGAATAATCTTTAACAATGTGCTATACTAGGAACCGTTATTAGTATTATACTGCCGCTTTTCCGGCACAGCAATATGGATAGAGAGGATGTCTGCTATGAGCGTGAAAAAGATCAGCGAAGCCATTCTGGGCGTGGGTGTGGACGATACCACCATTGACCTGTTCGAGAGCCAGTACCCGGTGCCCACCGGTGTGAGCTACAATTCCTATGTCATTCTGGACGAAAAGACCGCCATTCTGGATACGGTGGACAACCGTGCCACGGAGCCCTGGCTTGCCAACCTGACCGAGGCACTGGCCGGACGCAAGCCGGATTACCTGGTGGTCAGCCACATGGAGCCTGACCACGGTGCCAACATCGCCAGACTGGCCGCCCTCTACCCGGAAATGCAGGTGGTGGGTAACGCCAAGACTTTCCTGTATATGGATCAGTTCTTTGGGGCGGATGCCGTTGCCAAGGAGCGCCGCGTGGTGGTGAAGGACGGCGAGAGCCTGAGCCTGGGCACCCACACCCTGACCTTTGTGCTTGCCCCCATGGTGCACTGGCCCGAGGTCATGGTGAGCTATGAGAGCAGTGAAAAGGTGCTCTTCTCTGCAGACGGCTTTGGCCGGTTTGGTGCAGTGGCCAGGTTTGACGAAAACGCCGACTGGGCCAGCGAGGCCCGCCGCTACTACCTGAACATCGTGGGCAAGTACGGCCCGCAGGTGCAGGCTCTGCTGAAAAAGGCCGCCGCGCTGGATATCGCCACCATCTGCCCCCTGCACGGCCCTGTGCTGACTGGCGATCTGAGCGAGTACCTGAACTACTATGACCTGTGGTCCAGCTACAAGGCCGAGGAGCCGGAGAAGATCCTGGTGGCCAGTGCTTCCATCCACGGTCACACCAGAGCCGCCGCCCACACCATGGCTGAGAAGCTGCGGGCCAAGGGTGCCAAGGTGGTGGAGATGGATCTGACCCGCACCGATGTCTCCTATGCCGTCACTGAGGCCTTCCGCTGCGGCCGGATCGTGCTGGCCTGCGCCACCTACGATGGATTCCTCTTCCCGCCGATGGAGAATCTGCTGGCACACCTCAAGACCAAGAACTTCCAGGGCCGCACCGTTGGCCTGATGGAGAACGGCACCTGGGCCCCCATGGCTGCAAAGCTGATGCGTGCCGAGCTGGACGGCATGAAGAACATCACCGTCTGTGATGCCGTTGTGACCATCCGCTCTGCCGCCAATGCCGCCGCTGAGGCACAGATGGATGTGCTGGCTGACGAGCTGCTGGCAAAGTAACGAATCGACCCCATAAAAAGAACGAACGCCTGCCGAGTGAGAAAAGCCCGGCAGGCGTTCGTTTTGTCTATGCGGGAGGTATAGCAGAGTAGCATCTTCGCACGGGGGTAGGCGGCAAAGTCTTTTTTGTGTCGAGTTCGTCTTTCTTTGTCAGAACAAATCGTACCGCTCCATCGTCTCGGCTTTGCGGGAGTCGTGCTTTTCGTAGTAGCCGATCAGGGTACCGTCCTCGTCCCGCAGGGCAACCATGTAGACATCACGGACATGCTTTGGATTGTAGTAGGTATAGACGATGTTGTGGCTGGCATCCGCCGCGAACCACTCGACCACCTTGCGGATGGCTTCCACCGAATGGGGGTTGTGGCAGGCCAGAAGGCTTTTGCCCAGCAGGGAAGCGCCGCCGTATTTTTTGTAATCCACCACGGCGGCAGGGTTCATATAGAGGATGGTGTGATCCAGGTCGCAGATAACCACGGCCTCGCGGTCCTGGTCAATGATGCTTTTGAAATAGGCGTTCAGGTCTGCCATGATGTTGCTCCTTCTTTATTCTTATCCAGCGCGTCGAACTGTTTGAGGATCTGGGGGTCTTTCAACTTGATGACTTTGCCGGTGAGGTAGTGCAGGGTGTTCTCCTCCGGGATATCCAGGAAGCTGATGCGGACGGCGCAGAGAGCCTGCGTCCGGGTGCCGGTGCGCTCGTTCATCTTGCGGTTGCCGTATTTGATGTCGCCCAACACCGGCTTGCCCAGGTAGGCGAGGTGGGCGCGGATCTGGTGGGTGCGGCCCGTGATGAGGCCAATCTTGCACAGGGCAAAAGGCCCGGCGGTGCGCAGCACGTCCACATCGGTGATGATCTGCTTACGGCGCTCATCCTGAGATTGGTGGGCGTGGATGCTGACCTTGTTGTTCTTCTCGTCGTGCTCCCACCAGGCGGTGAAGCGGCCCGACTGCGGGATGCCCACGGTGATGGTGTAGTATTCCTTTTTGAGCAGGTCGGTGCGGATGATCTCGTTCATATCCCGCAGGGCGGCGTAGCTCTTGGCAGCGATGACAAGGCCCTCGGTGCCGCGGTCCAGCCGGTTGCAGATGCCGGGCTTGAAGCGGTTCTCACCGCCTGCGTCATACTCGCCCTTCTGGGCCAGATACTGGGTGAATGCGTCCACAAGGTTGGCATCGCCGGTGCGGTCGCTGTGGCAGAGCAGGTGGGTGGGCTTGTACAGCACGGCAATGTTCTCGTCCTCATAGATGACGGTCACCTTGGGCTGGTTCTGCTGCTTTTTGGGGGCAGGCTTGCGGGCTGCAGGCTTTGCGCCCTCGGGCGGGAAGAATTCATCGTTGATGTACAGCTCAATGAGGTCGCCCGCCTTGAGCCGATCCTCGGGGGCACCTTTTTTGCCGTTGACCTTGACCCGCTTGTTGCGGAAGCTCTTGTACAGCAGGCTGGTGGGGAGATCGCGCGTCACGCTCTGGACAAAGCGGGAAAGCCGCACGCCCTCGTCGTTTGCGGTGGCAGTAAATTGTTTCATAAGATCGTTCCTTTTATTGGATGAAAGACAAGCCCTCTCCGTCTTTGCTTCGCAAATCCACCTCTCCCAAAGGGAGAGGCAATGCATCTCCCGGGTTCAGTACATGCTGACCGAGAGCCACAAGGGGCTCTCCCTTTGGGAGAGCTGGCAAAGCCGCAGGCTTTGACTGAGAGGGCATATTGATTCATAAAAAAGCCTTTTCTCTATAATAAACCACCCTTTGTTTGAAGTCAACGCAGAATATTTCCTGTGCCCCCTTGTGTTTTGCTGAAAAAACGGTACTATTAGAGTAATAACGCAAAAGGAGAACGACCATGGCGAAGGAAAGCAGCCAGCATAAGGGGCACCGCCAGCGGATGCGCGCCCGGGTAGAGCAGTACGGACTGGAAAGTCTGGAACCCCACGAAGCGCTGGAATATGTCCTTTATATCACCAACACCCGCAAGGACACCAACGGCCTTGCCCATGTCCTCATAAATCGGTTCGGAGACTTTGCCGGGGTGCTGGATGCTTCCGAGGAGGATCTGCTGACAGTGGAGGGCGTAGGCCCCTCCACCGCCCGGATGCTGCATCTTTTGCCGCAGGTCGGCAGATACTATACCCAGTGTGCGGTCAACGGAAAAAAATGCATGAAGACCACCGACCAGCTGGTCGAATACCTGATGGCACAGTTTGCCGGGACTGTGCAGGAACGCGCCCTGTTGGCTGCGCTGGATGGCCGCAGCCGCATCAAGGGGCTGTTCTGGCTGCGGGACGGCACCAGCGACCGGGTGAGTCTGGAGATCAAGGATGTGGTGGCGGCAGCCCTTAAGGGCGGTACCGACAGTGTGGTGCTCTGCCATAACCACCCCAACGGCGTGGCTCTGCCCTCGCGGGAGGATCTGATGGCCACCGAGAATATCGTCCGGGCACTGGGGTTGGTCAAGGTGCATCTGCGGGATCACATCATCCTGACCGAGAGCGAATATTTCTCCATGCGGGAGGCCAACCGCCTGCCGTTCTACGATTTCCAGACCGGGGAGATGCTCAGGCCGTATTGATATTATAAAATAATTGTGTTATAATCAACATGAAAAGTACAACTATTTGTAGTTCTATCTGAGAACAGAAAGGAGAACCGAGACATGGCCGATGAACAGTTCCATCTCGTCTCCAACTATGCCCCCACGGGCGACCAGCCCCAGGCCATTGAGCAGCTGGTAGAGGGCGTTGAGCGGGGCGACCGCTGCCAGACCCTGCTGGGCGTGACCGGCAGCGGCAAGACCTTTACCATGGCCAACGTGATCGCCCGGTGCAACCGCCCCACGCTGGTGCTGGCCCATAATAAGACGCTGGCGGCCCAGCTCTGCACCGAGTTCCGCTCGTTCTTCCCGGACAATGCGGTGGAGTATTTTGTTTCCTACTACGATTACTACCAACCCGAAGCCTACATCCCCAGCACCGATACCTACATTGAAAAGGACAGTGCCATCAACGATGAGATCGACCGCCTGCGCCACTCGGCCACGGCGGCGCTTTCGGAGCGGCGGGATGTCATCATTGTGGCATCGGTGTCCTGTATCTACTCTCTGGGCGACCCCATCGATTACCGCAGCATGGTCATCAGCCTGCGGCCCGGGATGCAGATGGAGCGGGATGACCTGTGCAAAAAGCTGGTCACCCTGCAATATGAGCGGAACGACATCAATTTTATCCGCAATAAGTTCCGTGTTCACGGCGACACGGTGGATATCTATCTGGCCTACATGAGCGACCTTGCCATCCGGGTGGAGTTCTTTGGGGATGAGATCGACCGCATCACGGAGTTCAACCCCGTTACCGGCACCCGGCAGAACGTGGTGAAGCATGTGGCCATCTTCCCGGCCAGCCACTACATCGTCAGTGCCGATAAAAAGGCAGCGGCCATTGAAAAGATCCGCGCCGAGTGCGACGAGCAGGTGAAGAAGTTTACCGCCGAGGGCAAGCTCATTGAAGCCCAGCGCATCCAGCAGCGAACGAACTACGACATCGAGATGCTGACCGAAGTGGGAATCTGCAAGGGCATCGAGAACTATTCGGCGGTGCTGTCGGGCCGTGCGCCGGGCAGTATGCCCACCACTCTGCTGGATTATTTCCCGGAGGATTTTCTGCTTTTTGTGGATGAGAGCCATGTGACCCTGCCGCAGGTGCGTGCTATGTACGGCGGCGACTATGCCCGCAAAAAGACGCTGGTGGAATATGGTTTCCGTCTGCCGTCGGCCTTTGACAACCGCCCCCTCAAGTTTGAGGAGGTGGAAAGCAAGCTGAACCAGATGGTGTTCGTCTCGGCCACGCCGGGCGAGTACGAGCGCCGGAACAGCACCCGGATCGCGCAGCAGGTCATCCGGCCCACCGGCCTGCTGGACCCGCTGATCTCGGTGCGGCCCGTGGAGGGGCAGGTGACTGACCTGCTGGGCGAGATCAACGCCCGCACGGCGAAGAACGAGCGTGTTCTTGTGACCACCCTGACCAAGAAGATGGCCGAGGACCTGACCGACTTCTTGACCGAGCAGGGCATCAAGGTCAAATATATGCACCACGAGGTGGACACCTTTGAACGGATGGAAATCATCAAAGATCTGCGCCTGGGCTCCATCGATGTGGTGGTGGGCATCAACCTCCTGCGTGAGGGCCTGGATCTGCCCGAGGTCAGCCTTGTGGCGATCCTGGATGCCGACAAGGAAGGCTTCCTGCGCAGTGAGACCAGCCTCATCCAGACCATCGGCCGCGCGGCCCGCAACGCCGAGGGTCTGGTCATTATGTACGCCGATGAGGTGACGGACAGCATGGAACGCGCCATCACCGAGACCGAGCGCCGCCGTGCCATCCAGATGGCCTACAATGAAGAACACGGCATCGTGCCTAAGACCATCGTCAAGGCCATTGCGGACAGCATTGAGATCAGCGATAAGGCGGAGAACGCAAAGCGGAATACCCGCCGCATGGGCAAACTGGAGCGGGAAGCTGCTATCGAGCGCCTGACCCGGGAGATGAAGGAGGCTGCCAAGCTGCTGGAATTTGAGCATGCGGCTTTCCTGCGTGACCAGATCGACCGCCTGCGCCGGGGCGAGAACCCCACCGTGGACTCGGATGCCGAGACCGAGCGCAGGCAGAACCATGCACAGACACAGAGAAGAGGGAGAAAGTACCTTGGCAAACGATAAGATCGTCATCAAAGGCGCACGGGAGCACAACCTGAAGAATATTGATCTGACCCTCCCGCGCGAAAAATTCATTGTTATGACCGGCCTGTCCGGTTCCGGCAAGTCGAGCCTTGCCTTCGATACCATTTATGCCGACGGCCAGCGCCGCTATGTGGAGAGCCTTTCCAGCTACGCCCGGATGTTCCTGGGCCGGATGGACAAGCCCGATGTGGATGAGATCACCGGCCTGTCGCCGGCCATTTCCATTGACCAGAAGACCACCAGCCACAACCCCCGCTCTACCGTGGGCACCGTGACCGAGATCTATGATTACCTGCGCCTGCTGTATGCCCGGGTGGGCGTGCCCCACTGCCCGGTGTGCGGCCGCGTCATCAGCCAGCAGACCGTGGATGAGATGGTGGATGCCGTGCTCAAGCTGGAGGACGGCACCAAATTCCAGGTGCTGGCTCCCGTGGTGCGCCAGCGAAAGGGCACGCAGCAGAAGGAGCTGGATGCCGCCCGGCGGGGCGGCTACTCCCGTGTGAGGATCGACGGCAATCTGTATGACTTGGACGAAGAGATCACGCTGGAAAAGAACATCAAGCACACGGTGGAGATTGTGGTGGACCGCCTTGCCATGCGCAAGGGCATCCGGGGCCGTCTGGCAGATTCGCTGGAAACTGCGCTGGCTCTGACCGGCGGCATCGTCGAGATCGATGTCATCGGTGGGGAGTGCATGACCTTCAGCCAGAACTTTGCCTGCCCGGAGCACGGCATCTCCATCGGGGATCTGTCGCCCCGGCTCTTCTCCTTCAACAACCCCCAGGGTGCCTGTGAGAAGTGCACGGGCCTTGGTACGTTTATGCGGGTGGACGAGGAGCGCATCCTGCCCAATAAGAACCTGTCCATCCGGCAGGGGGCCATCAAGGCCAGCGGCTGGTACTACGCCGAGGGCTCTGTCAGCGAAATGTACTACCTTGGTCTGGGTAAAAAATACGGCTTTACGCTGGACACGCCCATCAAGGACATGAGCACCGAGGCAGTGAACGCCCTGCTCTACGGCACCAACGGCGAAAAGATCGAGATGCACCGAACCAACGAGTTCGGCAGCGGTGTCTACTATAATACGTTTGAGGGCATCGTGGAGAACCTGGAGCGCCGCTTCCGGGAGACGAGCAGCGAGTGGATGAAGGAAGAGATCGGCAGCTTCATGTCCGGCGTGGAGTGCCCGGACTGCCACGGCAAGCGCCTGAAGCCGGTGGTGCTGGCAGTGACCGTTGGGGATAAGAACATCAGCGAGTTCTGCGAAATGTCCATCCG
>ENA-UOIZ01002421-UOIZ01002421.1-human-gut-metagenome-genome-assembly--contig:-P88-NODE-2421-length-13055-cov-7.234000_pt1 | contig 13055 bp, 8 predicted proteins | sample MGYA00242336_ERZ723883 | MGnify/ENA metagenome assembly ERZ723883 | reverse complement strand
GTGGTGCAGGTGTACCACAGCCTTTTTTGTTTGCCGTGGATCGGAAAAGAGAAAGAGAGGTTGGATTTCGATGGTTCGGAAAGTTGCAGTCATTATGGGTTCGGACAGCGATTGGCCGGTGGTTAAGGGGGCCTGTGCCCAGCTCAAGGCGCTGGACATCCCCTTTGAGGCACACATCCTGTCGGCACACCGCACCCCGGCAGAGGCGGCTGCCTTTGCCAAGGGCGCAAAAGAGAATGGTTTTGGCGTCATCCTCTGCGCTGCCGGCATGGCCGCACACCTGGCCGGTGCCTTTGCCGCCAACACCACCCTGCCCGTTGTGGGCATCCCGATGAAGGGCGGCGCCATGGACGGTCTGGACGCCCTGCTGGCCACTGTGCAGATGCCCAGCGGCTTTCCCGTGGCTACCGTAGCGCTGAACGGCGCGAAGAACGCCGCGTATCTGGCTGTGGCGATTCTGGCCGTGGCCGACGACGAGCTGGCCGCGAAGCTTGACAGCTTCCGCGCCGATACCGCCGCCGCGATTGCCAAGAAGGACGCCGCCATTGCCGCCGAAGCCGCAGCACTGTAAAAGAGCCTTCCCCAAAAGGGGAAGCCAAAGACAGGTACACATACATACTTTACTATATTATATTATAAAAAGGAGCGTTTCTCATGAATTACGAAGTTAAAGAGCAGCTGTACGAAGGCAAGGCCAAGCAGGTTTTCGCTACCAACGATCCCGAGATCGTCATGGTCCACTATAAGGATGACGCCACTGCCGGTGACGGTGAGAAGAAGGGCACCATTCGCGACAAGGGCATTGTCAACAACAAGCTGTCCAACGCTCTGATGCAGAAGCTCGAGAAGGAGGGCATCCCCACCCATTACGTGCAGGAGGTCAATGACCGCGACACCTTTGTGAAGAAGGTCGAGATCGTGCCTCTGGAGGTCATCGTCCGCAACGTTGCAGCCGGTCACTTCAGCCTGCGCATGGGCGTGCCCGAGGGCAAGGTCTTTAAGACCCCCATCCTCGAGTACAGCTACAAGAACGACGATCTGCACGACCCGTTCATCAACCACTACTACGCCCTGGCCCTCGAGCTGGCTACCCAGGAGGAGCTGGACACCATCGCGAAGTATGCCTTCAAGGTCAACGAGGTGCTGAAGAAGATCATGCTGGACGCCAACATCCGTCTGGTGGACTTTAAGCTCGAGTTTGGCCGCCTGTCCGACGGCACGATCCTCCTGGCGGACGAGATCAGCCCCGACACCTGCCGTTTCTGGGACGCCACCACCGGCGCACATCTGGACAAGGATCTGTTCCGCCGCAACATGGGCGGCGAAGCCGACGCTTACCAGGAAGTCATGAAGCGCCTGCTGGGCTGATTGCACCCGCATAATTTACCGTGCGCTTTCCCGTAGGGGCGCATTCCATATACGCCCGCAAGAGGCAGCCGACCCACGGGCGGATATAGGGTTCGCCCCTACGGCTTTACCATTCCGACAATTGGAGCAAATAAATGAGCGAAATTTCCCAATACACCGAGTCCCTGCACGAGGAGTGCGGCGTCTTCGGTATGTATGACAAGACCGGCGAGACCGATATGGTCAGCGCCGTCTACAGTGCGCTGTACGCCCTGCAGCACCGCGGGCAGGAGAGCTGCGGCATTGCGCTGAACGTCGACGGCGTGCTGTCCGGCTACCGCGATCTGGGCCTTGTCAGCGAGGTCTTTACCAAGCGCGTGCTGGAGGAGCTGCCCCGCGGCGCAAAGATGGCTACCGGCCATGTCCGCTATGCCACGGCGGGCCAGCGCAGCCGTTCCAACGCGCAGCCGATGGTTCTGCATCACTGCAAGGGCGCTATGGCGGTCTGCCACAACGGCAACCTTGTCAACGCGCCGAAACTGCGCCGCAAGCTCGAGATGAGCGGTTCGATCTTTCACGGCACGTCGGACACCGAGGTCATCGCCTATCTGCTGACCCAGAACCGTCTGCTGACGCCGAACATTGAGATGGCCGTCAGCCGCACGATGGACGACATCGAGGGCGCATACTCCCTCGTCATTATGACCCACACCAAGCTGATCGCGGCGCGCGACCCCAACGGCTTCCGCCCGCTGTGCATCGGCGAGCTGCCCGACGGCAACGGCTATGCCTTTGCCAGTGAGAGCTGTGCGCTGGACGCCGTGGGTGCGAAGTTCGTCCGTGACGTGCGCCCCGGCGAGATCGTTATTGCCGACCGCAACGGTCTGCGCACGATGGAGGATCACTGCGGTGCCGCGCCGCACACGATGTGCGTCTTTGAGTACATCTACTTTGCCCGCCCGGATTCCGTCATCGAGGGCACCTGTGTGCATGAGGCCCGTCTGCAGGCTGGCCGGTTCCTGGCGCAGGAGCATCCCGTGGAGGCCGATGTCGTCATCGGCGCACCGGACTCCGGTCTGGATGCAGCGCTCGGCTATGCGCAGGAGAGCGGCATCCCCTACGGCGTGGGCTTTATCAAGAACAAATATGTAGGCCGCACCTTCATTCAGGGCAGCCAGGCCCAGCGCGAGAGCAGCGTGCGCATCAAGCTGAACGCCATCACGTCCACGGTCAAGGGCAAGCGCGTTGTGCTGGTCGATGACTCCATCGTCCGCGGCACGACGAGCGCCCGCACCATCCGCCTGCTGCGCGAGGCCGGTGCTGCCGAGGTACACTACCGGATCAGTGCGCCGCCGTTCGCCCACCCGTGCTACTTCGGCACCGACATTCCCGACGAGAAAGACCTGATTGCCACCGGCCACACCGTCGAGGAGATCAACGAGCTGGTGGGTTCTGACACGCTGGGCTATTTGAGCATTGAGCATGTGCAGCAGCTGGCCATCCACAGCAAGTGCGGCTTCTGCACGGGCTGCTTTACCGGCAAATACCCCGTCGCCCCGCCCACCGAGACGATGGACATTGTCTACGACAAGCCGCTGAGCCAGTCTAAGACGAATAAAAAGCTGTAATCATAACGACGGAAGCACAGCAGTAGCGCAAACTTCTCTCCCCCACCGCCTGCGGGCGGAGCCCCCTCGCAGAGGGGGCCAAGCCTCCTTGCCTCCCTCTGCGAGGGAGGTGGCGCGCAGCGCCGGAGGGAGAGAGCTTGCCGCTGCCACCCGATTTTCCGAGTAATGTAACACATTTAGGAGTTCAACATGGAAAAAAGCTATTCTGCCAGCTACGCCGCTGCAGGCGTGGATATTACCGCCGGGTACCGGTCTGTTGAGCTGATGAAGCAGTATGTGGCCCGCACGATGACCGAGAGCTGCATCGGCGGTCTGGGCGGCTTCGGCGGCCTGTTTGAGCTGGACTGCACCGGCATGGAGCATCCCGTTCTGATTTCCGGCACTGACGGCGTCGGCACCAAACTGCGCATTGCCATGCTGCTGGACAAGCACGACACCATCGGCATCGACTGCGTGGCCATGTGCGTCAACGACGTCATCTGCGCCGGTGCCAAGCCGCTGGTTTTCCTCGACTACATCGCCTGCGGCAAGAACATCCCGGAGAAGATTGCCGAGATCGTCAAGGGCGTGGCCGAGGGCTGCGTCCAGGCGGGCTGCTCCCTCGTGGGCGGCGAGACCGCCGAGCACCCCGGCATGATGCCCGAGGATGAGTACGACCTGGCCGGCTTCACCGTCGGCGTCGTGGACAAGGCAAAGATTTTGGACAACTCCACGATGCAGCCGGGTGATGTCATCATCGCACTGCCCTCCACGGGCGTACACTCCAACGGTTTCTCGCTGGTGCGCAAAATTTTTGACATCGACAACAACCCCGATGTGCTGAAAAAGACATTCGACGGCATGGACAAGCCCCTGGGCGAGGCCCTGCTGGCCCCCACGAAGATCTACGTCAAGCCCGTGCTGGCTGTCATGGACGAGATCACGGTCAAGGGCGTGTCCCACATCACCGGTGGCGGCTTCTATGAGAACATTCCCCGCAGCCTGAAGAAGGGCTGTGCGGCCCGCATCGCCAAGGCCGATGTGCGCACCCCTGCCCTGTTCGACGTCATGCAGCGCGAGGGCGGCATCTCCGAGCACGATATGTTCAACACCTTCAACATGGGCGTCGGCATGGTGCTGACCGTCGCGCCCGAGGACGCGGACAAGGCCATTGCCATTCTGAAGGCCCACGGCGAGGACGCCTACCGTCTGGGCACCATCGTCGAGGGCGACGGGGTCGAGCTGGTATGAAGCGTGTAGCGGTACTGGTATCGGGCGGCGGCACGAATTTACAGGCCCTGCTGGAAAGCGAGCGCCGCGGCGAGAACCCGAACGGCAAAATCGAGCTGGTCGTTGCCAGCAAGCCCGGCGTCTACGCGCTGGAGCGCGCCGCCAATTTCGGTGTGGAATCCGCTGTTGTCAGCCGCAGGGACTACGCTGACAGCGCAGCGTTTGACGCCGCTCTGCTGGACACCCTGCAGAAGCACAGTATTGACGTGGTCGTGCTGGCAGGATTTTTGAGCGTGCTGGGCGAAAAGGTCATTGCGGCCTACCGCAATAAAATCATCAATGTTCATCCCAGCCTGATCCCCAGCTTCTGCGGCCCCGGCTTCTACGGACTGCGCGTGCACGAGGCCGCGCTGGCCCGCGGCGTGAAGCTGACCGGCGCTACCGTCCACCTTGTAAACGAGGAATGCGACGGCGGGCCCATCCTGCTGCAGAAGGCCGTGGCCGTGGAACCCGGCGACACCCCCGAGACGCTGCAGAAGCGCGTCATGGTCGAGGCCGAGTGGCAGCTGCTGCCCAAGGCATTGGCGATGGTGTGCAGTGACGAGGTGTAAAATCGTTTTCTACCACTGCACGGCAGGGAATCCCGTTTCCTGCTTATGCAAAACGAGGTTTAACAATGAAAAAGAATCTGTACAAATATCTTGCCGGGAATGACTACCCCGGGCGCGGCATTGTGCTGGGCAAAAGCCCCGACGGGCAGAAGGCGTTCGTCGCCTACTGGATCATGGGCCGCAGCGCCAACAGCCGCAACCGTGTGTTTGAGCCTATCGACGGCGGCATCCGCACGGTGGCCGCTGACCCGGCCAAGCTCGAGGACCCGCACCTCATCATCTACAACGCCGTGCTGACCCTGCGGGAGACCACCGTGGTCACGAACGGCGACCAGACCGACACGATTGCCCGGTTCATGAACGGCAACCTTTTCCCCGGCTACAGCTTTGAGGCTGCGCTGGCGACCCGCACCTATGAGGACGACGCGCCGAACTTTACCCCGCGCATCTCCGGCGTCGTCGATATGCGCCGCGGCGGCTACAAGCTGTCCATCGTCAAGTCCGACGAGGGCAACGCCGAGAGCGTGCAGCGCCAGACCTTCGACTACCCGCAGCCCGTGGCTGGTGAGGGACACTTCATCAGCACTTACGTCAAGAACGGTGCGCCGATCCCCAGCTTTGCGGGTGAGCCGCTGCGCGTCGCCATCGACACGAACGACGCGGACAAGTTTGCCGACAAGCTGTGGGCGAGCCTGAACGAGGACAACAAGGTCAGCCTGTTTGTCCGCAGCATCGAGCTGGAAACCGGCGAGTACGAGGACATTATCCTGAATAAATACACCGCTGTGGAGGGTTAATATGAACGAATTTCAGCTGAAATACGGCACGAACCCCAACCAGAAGCCCGCCCGCATCTACATGGCGGACGGCAGTGACCTGCCTGTGCAGATTTTGAACGGACGCCCGGGCTACATCAACTTTCTGGATGCGTTCAACTCCTGGCAGCTCGTGCGCGATTTGAAGAAGGCACTCGGCCAGCCCGCTGCCGCCAGCTTCAAGCACGTCTCCCCCGCCGGTGCGGCCATCGGTCTGCCGCTGGATGAGACCCTGCGCGCCATGTACCACATTGCGCCGGAGACCGAGCTTTCCCCGCTGGCCTGCGCCTACGCCCGTGCCCGCGGTGCGGACCGTATGTCCAGCTTCGGCGACTGGATCGCGCTGTCCGATGTCTGCGACCTGAGCACCGCGAAGCTGATTCAGCACGAGGTCTCCGACGGCATCATTGCGCCCGGCTACGACGCCGACGCGCTGGAGGTGCTGAAATCCAAGAAGAAGGGCGGCTACGCCATCGTCCAGATCGACGCCGACTACGAGCCGAAGCCGCTGGAGACCCGCACGGTCTTTGGCGTGACCTTCGAGCAGGGCCGTCAGGACCTGGACATTTCCAATGAGACGATGCTGCAGAACGTTGTGACCGAGAACAAGGTCATCAGCGACGAGCAGCGCCGCGACCTCATCATCAGCCTGATCGTACTGAAATACACCCAGTCCAACAGCGTCTGCTACGTGCAGGACGGCCAGACCATCGGCGTCGGTGCGGGCCAGCAGAGCCGCGTGCACTGCACCCGTCTTGCAGGCCAGAAGGCCGACAACTGGCAGCTGCGCCACATGCCGAAGGTGCTGGACCTGCCGTTCCGCGCTGACATTGCCAAGCCGAACCGCGACAACGCGATCGATGTTTACATCGGCGACACGCCGGAGGATGTCATCGGCGACGATGTCTGGGCCGAGACCTTCACCGAGCAGCCGGCCCCGCTGACCGCCGAGGAAAAGCGCGCCTGGCTGGATGCCGTGACCGGTGTGAGCCTGGGCAGTGATGCCTTCTTCCCGTTCGGCGATAACATCGAGCGCGCGCGCCGCAGCGGCGTGACCGCCATTGTACAGCCGGGCGGCTCCATCCGCGACGCACAGGTGATCGACACCTGCAACAAGTACGGCATTGCGATGGCGTTCTGCGGCATCCGGCTGTTCCATCATTAAACGCAAAAAACAACTCGCCTGCGGCGATTTTTCGTCGCGGGCTGTTGTGCTGTCAAGGAGGACGCTTATGAAAATTCTGGTTGTCGGCGGCGGCGGGCGTGAGCACGCCATCATCCGCGCGCTGAAAAAAAGCCCCCGCTGCTCCGAGATCTGGTGTGCGCCCGGCAACGGCGGCATCAGCTATGACGCTCACTGCAAGGCCATCCCGGCCACCGACGTGGACGCCATGGTCAAATTTGCCAAGGAAGAAGCCTTTGACTATGTCGTCGTCGCCCAGGACGACCCGCTGGCGCTGGGCATGGTCGATGCGCTGGCCGCTGTGGGCATCCCGGCATTCGGTCCCGACAAGGCCGCGGCCCGCATTGAGGCCAGCAAGGTGTTCAGCAAGGACCTGATGAAGAAATACGGCATCCCTACGGCCAAATATGAGACGTTCGACGACCCCGAGAAGGTCATGGACTACATCAAAGCCGAGGGCAAATACCCCGTCGTCATCAAGGCGGATGGTCTGGCGCTGGGCAAGGGCGTGCTGATCTGCCAGAATGAGCAGGAGGCTGCCGACGGCGTCAAGGAGATCATGCTGGACAAAAAGTTCGGCGCGTCCGGCAACCATGTGGTCGTCGAGGAGTTTCTGACCGGCCCCGAGGTCAGCGTGCTGTCCTTCTGCGACGGCAAGACCGTCAAGCCGATGGTCTCGAGCATGGACCACAAGCGTGCTCTCGACCACGACGAGGGCCTGAACACCGGCGGCATGGGCACCGTGGCCCCGAACCCCTACTACACGCCCGCAGTCGCCGAGCGCTGCATGCAGGAGATTTTCCTGCCCACGGTTGCGGCCATGCAGGCCGAGGGCTGCCCCTTCAAGGGCTGCCTGTATTTCGGCCTGATGCTGACCCCCGACGGCCCGAAGGTCATCGAGTACAACTGCCGCTTCGGCGACCCCGAGACGCAGGTCGTGCTGCCCCTGCTGGAAAGCGACCTGCTGACCGTGATGGAGGCCACAACGAACGGCACGCTGGACAAGACCGATGTCAAGTTCAGCGACGGCGCGGCGGCTTGTGTCATCTTAGCCAGCGGCGGCTATCCCCTCGCCTATGAGAAGGGCAAGGAGATCACCGGCCTGACCGCGGGCCAGCTGGACACCGCCGATGTGACGGTCTACCACGCCGGCACGGCCATCAAGGACGGCAGACTCGTCACGAGCGGTGGGCGTGTGCTGGGCGTGACCGCCACGGCCAACACCCTGCCCGAGGCGCTGAAAAAGGCGTATGCTGCCACGGAGAGCATCCATTTTGACAAGCTGCACAAGCGCAGTGACATTGGGGCAAGAGCGCTGGCAGCGATGCAGTAAAAAGGTTTCCCCATCGGGGGAAGCTGTCACCGAAGGTGACTGATGAGGGCAAACTTCCCGCAGCTTTCCGTCAACGGGATACAGCGGTACACTTTCCCCTCATCCGCCCTCGGACGGGGCCTCGGCCACCTTCCCCCCCCCCCAGGGGGAAGGCTTTCCGTCCGTCACTTCCTGCAAATTTAACTCTCAGGAGGAAATACAATGGTATATCGCATTTATGTTGAGAAAAAGCCCGGCTTTGACGGCGAGGCACAGGGGCTTCTGCATGAGCTGGTCGATCTGGTCGGCATCCAGAATCTGACAGGTCTGCGCCTTTTGAACCGCTATGACGTCGAGGGCATCGACGCAGTGCTGTTCCAGCAGGCTGTGCCCACCGTGTTCAGTGAGCCGCCTGTTGACGTGACCTACGACAAGCTGCCCGACGCCAAGACCGTTTTTGCCGTCGAGTACCTGCCCGGCCAGTTTGACCAGCGCGCCGACTCTGCCAGTGAGTGCATCCAGCTGCTGAGCCAGGGCGAGCGCCCCGCGGTGCGCTCCGCCCGCGTCTATCTGCTGGACGGCGACCTGACCGACGCCGACCTGGCCGCCATCAAGAAGTACGTCATCAACCCCGTCGAGGCCCGCGAAGCAAGCCTTGACGAGCGCAGCACCCTGAAAATGGAGTTTGCCATCCCGACGGAGGTCGAGACGCTGACCGGCTTCACCGCGCTGGACGACGATGCGCTGGAAGCGTTCCGCAATGAGAAGGGCCTTGCGATGGACCATGCGGACATCGTGTTCTGTCAGAACTACTTCAAATCCGAGCACCGCGACCCGACCATCACCGAGATCCGTCTGATCGACACCTACTGGTCCGACCACTGCCGCCACACGACGTTCGGCACGATTCTGGACGACGTGAAGATCGACGACGAGCTTGTGCAGGCCGCATTTGACCGCTACATGGCACTGCGCGCCGAGACGGGCCGCGACAAGAAAAATCGCACCCTGATGGACTGCGCGACCATCGGTGCCAAGGCGCTGAAGCAGCGCGGCATTCTGAAGAACCTTGACGAGAGCGAGGAGATCAACGCCTGCACCGTCAAGATCAAGTGTGACGTGGACGGTGAGCAGCAGGACTGGCTGTTCCTGTTCAAGAACGAGACCCACAACCACCCCACCGAGATCGAGCCCTTCGGCGGCGCGGCGACCTGCATTGGCGGTGCCATCCGTGACCCGCTGTCCGGACGCAGCTACGTCTATCAGGCCATGCGCGTGACCGGTGCGGCTGACCCGCTGAAGCCTGTTTCCGAGACAATGCCCGGCAAGCTGCCCCAGCGCAAGCTGGTCACGACGGCTGCCGCAGGCTATTCCAGCTACGGCAACCAGATCGGCCTTGCCACCGGTCAGGTCGCAGAGCTGTACCATCCCGGCTACGCCGCCAAGCGCATGGAGATCGGCGCAGTTGTCGGCGCGACGCCTGCCAGCCATGTCCGCCGCGAGGAACCCGCCCCGGGTGATGTCGTCATCCTGCTGGGTGGACGCACGGGCCGCGACGGTGTCGGCGGTGCCACCGGTTCCTCCAAGGCGCACAAGCTGACGAGCCTTGAGACCTGCGGTGCCGAGGTGCAGAAGGGCAACGCGCCCATCGAGCGCAAGCTGCAGCGCCTGTTCCGCCGCGAGGACGCCTGCCGCCTTATCAAGCGCTGCAACGACTTCGGCGCAGGCGGTGTGTCCGTCGCCATCGGTGAGCTGGCCGACGGCCTGCACATCGACCTGAACAAGGTCACCCGCAAGTACGAGGGTCTGGACGGCACCGAGCTGGCCATTTCGGAGAGCCAGGAGCGCATGGCCGTGGCCGTTGCCGCCGAGGACGCCGAGACCTTTATGAAGTACGCCGCCGAGGAAAACCTCGAGGCGACTATCGTTGCCACCGTCACCGAGGAAAAGCGGATGCGCGAAGTCTGGAACGGCAAGACCATCGTTGACCTCTCCCGCGAGTTCCTGAACTCCAACGGTGCCGAGCGCCACGCTGATGCGCACATCCTGCCGGGCCATGTCTGGCAGCCCCAGTTTGCCGGTGCAACGTTTGAGCAGAAGCTGGAATCTATGGTCAGCGACCTGAACGTCTGCAGCCAAAAGGGCCTGGGCGAGCGGTTCGACTCCACCATCGGCGCAGCCACCGTGCTGATGCCCTACGGCGGCAAGTACCAGCTGACCCCGACGATGGCCATGGCCGCCAAGCTGCCCGTGGACGGCGAGACGACGACCTGCAGCGGCATGGCGTGGGGCTTCAACCCCTACCTGACCGAGGCTGACCCCTACCGCGGCGCGTATATGGCCGTGGTCGAGAGCGTGACCAAGCTGGTCTGCGCGGGCTTCCACCACGAGGATATGTACCTGACGTTCCAGGAATATTTTGAGCATATGAACGATAAGCCCGAGCGCTGGGGCAAGCCGCTGGCCGCCCTGCTCGGTGCGCTGGATGCCCAGATGGGCCTGGGCATTGCGTCCATCGGCGGCAAGGACTCGATGTCCGGCAGCTTTGAGGGCCTGGACGTGCCCCCGACGCTCGTCAGCTTTGCGACGGCCATCGGCAACACCCGCGACGTGCAGAGCCCCGAGTTCAAGAAGGCCAACAGCTCCGTTGTCATCCTGCGCCCCAACTACAAGAACGGTCTGCCCGAGATCGGCAGCCTGATTTCCATTTACAAGACCGTCGAACAGATGATCGACGAGGGCAAGGTGCTGGCTGCCGCCACGCCGGGCTACGGCGGTGTGGCCGAGGCACTGTTCAAGATGTGCGTCGGCAACCATGTGGGTCTGCAGCTGTCCAATGACATCGACCTGAACGATCTGTTCAAGCCCGCCTACGGCGCGGTCATTCTGGAGCTGCTTGATGCCTCCGCCGGTGAGTTCCTCGGCTTCACCACCGTGGACTACACGCTGGAGGCCGAGGGCAAGGCCATTGACCTGGCCCGTCTGCAGGAGCTGTGGGAGCAAAAGCTCGAGCCGGTATTCCCCTACCGCAAGGCCGGTGAGTTCGTCCCCGCGCTGGAGCATGACTGCCCCGCCAACAAGCGCGTGGCTCCCTCTGTGCGCCTGGCGACGCCGCGGGTCGTCATCCCCGTATTCCCCGGCACGAACTGCGAGTACGACACGGCCCGCGCGTTCCGCCGCGCAGGCGGCGACCCGCATGTTCTGGTGCTGAAAAACCTGACCCCCGCCAACGTGGCCGAGAGCTGCGAGGCGCTGGTGAAGGAGCTGGACGAGGCGCAGATCCTGATGCTGCCGGGCGGCTTCTCCGGCGGCGACGAGCCGGACGGCAGCGCCAAGTTCATTGCGGCGTTCTTCCGCAATCCGTCGGTGGCCGACGCAGTCAACCGTCTGCTGAACCAGCGCGACGGTCTGGCTCTGGGCATCTGCAACGGCTTCCAGGCACTCATCAAGCTGGGCCTGGTCCCCTACGGCGAGATCCGTCCCATCACCGAAAGCGACCCGACGCTGACGTTTAATACGATCCACCGCCACCAGTCCATGCTGGTGCGTACCCGTGTGGCCAGCAACAAGAGCCCCTGGCTGAGCAAATGCGACATCAACGACGAGCACCTGATCGCCATCAGCCACGGCGAGGGCCGCTTTGTCTGCAACGAGCAGCTGCTGAACCGGCTCATCGACAACGGCCAGATTGCGACCCAGTACGTTGACCTGCTTTGCCGCCCGACGATGGACATGCGCTACAATCCGAACGGCTCCGTGCTGGCAATCGAGGGCATCACGAGCCCGGACGGCCGTGTCTTTGGCAAGATGGGCCACAGCGAGCGCAGCGGCGAGCAGCTCTATAAGAACGTCACCGGTGACAAATACCAGCCGATCTTTGAGGGCGGCGTGAATTATTTCAAGCTTTGATATTTCGGAAAGTTTCTGCTATACTGGAACTATCAGCTTAAAAGATTGTGAGGATTTGACCCAATGGCACAACACGACAAATTTATTTCGCCGTTCTCTACGCGCTATGCGTCGGATGAGATGCAGTACATCTTCTCTGACGACAACAAGTTCCGCACCTGGCGCCGGCTGTGGATCGCGCTGGCTAAGGCCGAGCAGAAGCAGGGCTTGGCCATCACCGATGAGCAGATTGCCGAGTTGGAGGCGCACAAGGACGACATCAACTATGAGGACGCCATTGCGCGCGAGAAGCTCGTCCGCCATGACGTGATGAGCCACGTCTACGCCTACGGCCTGCAGTGCCCCAAGGCAAAGGGCATCATCCATCTGGGCGCGACCAGCTGCTATGTCGGTGACAACACCGACGTCATCATCATGCGCGAGGGCCTGCAGCTCGTGCGCAAGAAGGTCATCGGCGTGCTGGCAAATCTGGCCAAGTTCGCCGACGAGTACAAGAATATGCCCTGCCTGGCCTACACCCACTGCCAGCCCGCACAGCTGACCACCGTCGGCAAGCGCGCCACGCTCTGGATGAACGAGCTGTACATGGATCTGGAGGAGCTTGACCACCAGATCTCCCAGCTGGCGCTGCGCGGCGTTAAGGGCACCACCGGCACCCAGGCCAGCTTTGTGGAGCTGTTCAACGGCGACTCCGCCAAGATCAAGGCCGTCGAGGCCGACGTCTGCGCCCAGATGGGCTTTACCACGGTCGTGCCGGTCTGCGGCCAGACCTACAGCCGCAAGGTGGACTACAATGTGCTGTCCGCCGTGGCGGGCATCGGCCAGTCCGCCATGAAGATGGCGACGGACATCCGCCTGCTGGCGAACTTCAAGGAGATGGAGGAGCCGTTTGAGAAGAACCAGATCGGTTCCTCCGCTATGCCCTACAAGCGCAACCCCATGCGCTGCGAGCGCATCTGTGCGCTGAGCCGCTACCTGATGGTGGACGTGCTGAACCCCGCCATCACTGCCGGCACCCAGTGGTTTGAGCGCACGCTGGAC
>ENA-UOIZ01002407-UOIZ01002407.1-human-gut-metagenome-genome-assembly--contig:-P88-NODE-2407-length-13106-cov-6.490231_pt1 | contig 13106 bp, 15 predicted proteins | sample MGYA00242336_ERZ723883 | MGnify/ENA metagenome assembly ERZ723883 | reverse complement strand
ATATATAAAGCATATTTACACTTAAAATATCAAAATATCATTAATTATCCATATATAAATGCTTTACATCATTATTCAAGCAAAATAAAAGAAGACTCTTACACGAGCCTTCTCTGCCTTCTAATACCCTTCTTTTTTTTCGTGATTATTTATTGTTGAAGTCATCTTTTTATCCCTTTAACAAGAAGACAATCATAATCTGGATCATCATAATTTCTATATTCATTACTATCGAACCAGTACCAAGACTCGATTGTATTAACAAATCAGTCAGACTCAGGTAAATCACAGGCAAGAAAACTAAAAGGTGTAAACGCTTTTTTTAAAGGTGCTACATATACACCTAATCCATATTGATGGATACCATCTTCTGCCATTAGCTGCTCAATAGTTTTATAACACGCATTCAATGTGACTCCGTACTTTTTGCATTTTTCTTCACTAAATTTAAATTCCATTCGTGTTAACATAGTTTTTTTCTCCATATCTTATAGGTAGTGTCAAATTAAATATGATGGCAGCACTGCCACCTTGATGGTAAACGTATTAGTTTAATTGATTCTCATTAATACACTGTTTAACTTCCTCAACCGAAATCTCTGCAAATGACGAAATCTCCTCTAAAGAAAGATTTTGTTTTAAGCCGTAAGATATAATTTTAATCATCCATCTTTCTCTCTCTTCCTTTACGCCTTGATAGAAGCCTTCAATAAATCCTTCGATATAGCCTCGATAAAATGGTTCAGAAAAGATTTCACCAAAATCTTCAATTTCAGTATTGATAAAAATTTTGTTGTAATCTAATTGCATAGATTTTTTCCTCCTTGTATCTTTGTGTTCAAATTAAACATGATGGCAGTACTGCCACCTTAATGAAAAGTATTAGTTTAAATGATTCTCTTTAATACACTGTTGAACTTCCTCGACTGAGATATTCGCAATTGATGCAGTCACATCTAAAGATAGGTCTAGTGCTAAACAGTTAGATATTACTTCGATTGTTCGTCTTTTTCTCTCTTCCTCTTTCCCTTTAAGGTAAATGTTATTGTATTTTAGTTCCATAGGGATTTTTCCTCCTTGTATTTTTATTCATTTTACTATATTCACTCCATATGAATTATATTTTGTTTTGTTTTTATCTTTTTGCATAGCACGATATTTTTTTATATTTGTTCTCTTTCTTTTTGAAACAAATCAATTCGTGTGCTTAATCCATTTTTTATTTTTTTTAGTCTTTCATCCGACCATTCTTTATTTTTATATTCCATTTCACTTTGAAAACTCTTTAAAAACACATAATATTCTTCAGATAATCTTTTTAAACTTTGAATAGGAATAGCACGAATTATATCCATATCCAAAGATTTTAAAATCTCATTATAATCTTTATTCGCATCTGTAAAGAACTTTCCACAACCATGAGTGAAGTCCATGTTTTGAGTATACTCATCGCAGCACATGCTTTGGCCTGTGTCAAAAATTGGTGTGACTCGTTCCCATTTTAATGTTTCAACATTGCGAATAATTCCAAAATTCTTTAAATGACGATCTACATTCAGTGTTAAATAATCAACAACAAACATTTCAGTTATTTTCTTTCTAGCATCTAATATTCCATGATTTTCTAATATGCGTACATAATGTTCATAATCATTAATGGTATTTTCTTTTTTTGAACTTTGAAACACATCATAAGCACTGATGATTTCTTCGTTTTGATTGATGAAATTTTCACATTTAGAAACAATGACTTTATCTTGCTTTATTGTATACCAGTCAACAATATAATTGCAGTGATCAAATCCGAGACGCTTACATATTTGAGAAGCCAACCACTCATTAAATGGTTCTTGTTCAAAACGTGTATACGTGCCCTTAATAAGAACTCTCTTATTATTTTCAATGGTCCATCCTTTTTGCAACATGCCATCAGTTATATTGTTTGGTGTTTTTAACGAATCGTTTTGTACAGTATATAAGTGAGAAGAATCATCTAAAGATGCTTTCAAGAACCCCGTAGAATCAAAATCATGAGTAAAAAAATTGATATCTTCCCATTGTATACAGCTACTCTCGTCAACAATCCAGTATTGATCTGATAGGGATAATGCAAAGTGTTTGTTTAATAAATCACCTGGACTTGAAATATTCAATCTTTCTAGTAAATGATTTAAATTTTTTCGCCATAAAGGGATACCACGCCCTTGGAACCATTGATTCATTGCTTTGACATCACTTATAGACATGTTGTAATACGTATTATAAAAAGATAATGGAGCATATTCTATATTTGTCACTTCATAAATATTTGTAATTGCCTGTATGTCTTCGTTATATTCAACCAAAGCAACCTGTGTATGCTTATTCATTAATCGACATTTCATAAGTAAATTTTTGTCCCCCTTCTTTTTATTATTTATTTTAGCTTTTAATATTGGATTTGTTTATTTTTGCATATTTATTATTTAACTCCTGGATTAAATCATCAGTTGTCATTTCTCCATTACTAACTTTTAAAAGTTTTTCAATGAACTCTTTGCTTAAATACATATCTGATATAGCAATCGTTGCTTCTCCCTGTTGTACTTTTCTTCCTGCCTCTGTATTTTTTATAATCATTTTGATTCACCTTCTTAAAATCTCTATTTTTTGATAATAACATGTTTTATAAGCTTATTATAACGTTCCCTTTTAGTAATAGCCACTGTATAATTGTAATAATATAAAACAAACAAAGGTAAAAAAAGAAGACTTATACAAGAGCCTTCTAATAATTCCCGTTAACCTTTCCGTGTTTAAATACATACCTGTCTTAATAGACTTGTCCATCTTTTTCTCAGAGTAACAAAGTGTTGACTATTACTTACACGTACATTATATTGTACGCGTAAGGAGCGATAAGAGATGTTTAATACAAATGTTACAAATTTTAGAAAAAATATTTTTGGTATATTACAACAGAAAATAAAATATAGTGAGCCAGTTACTATTTGTACGAAAGATGAAAATGCAGTAATTCTGAGCGAAGAAGAATATAATAACATAGTGGAAACTCTATATTTGTCTTCTATGCCTGTAGCAAAGGAAAAAATCATAGAAGGTTTAAACACATCTCTTGATGATTGCGTTCCAGAATCAGAGGTAGATTGGTAGTAAATAAAATTGTCTATACTAAAATTGTTGTTTAACATGGCAATGATGAGGTCTAATTTTTGGCGAATGTAGAATCAAAAAAAGAAAAAGAAGATTGATTCCGATGTCATTCATAAGTTAAGAACTATAGTATCCATGAATTAGAAACATAAATATATAGATGTTCTTTTGCTTGTATTTAAATACACTAATTCAAGATATTTATCATCCAAAATTGTTTGATAAAGAAAGAAGGCTTTAATCATGAAATTATTCAAATATATTCTCTGCTTATTTTGCGCTATATCTTTAACAGCTTGTCACCAAGATGAAAAGCAAGATTTTTGGGAAGCTACCATTGATGCTGTTCAATCCAAATCCAAAGATAATGCGTACTTAAAAAACAACTGGAATATTGGTATAAGTTCAGATGAAGGCAAAAAGCATCAAAATATGGCTGCCCGCTATATCGTAGAAAACGACAATGAAACAACTACTAACATATTTGGTTTGAAAAACCAAAATGATAAAGAATATATATCCTATACATATACAACAGATGTAATTGAAGATACAAAAGAATATCAAAAGACAATAACTATTAATTCAACGAATAAGAAATATACAAAGTATGATATCCAATATAATTACTACGAATTTGAGAATGGAAACTACACATATGGAGAAGACGCAACTGGCTCAATATCAATCAATAAAGATGGCATTACATATGATAATGTTCCACTTTTAAATGAAGCAATCCAAAGCTGCTGTACAATAATTGATGATTTCCAGGAAGAATTTGATATCGATTATGAAGAATATGATTTTGATCCTCTACCATATCAAATGAAGGATTTGAATATTCCAAGTATAGATGAGATTCAGGAGGAAACCGCAACTTCTACAGACTACTATGGAGAACAAAGAATCAACGCAAAAGGATATACACTTGTTGATTGTTTAAGTATTGATAAAGATACAAATGAAGCAACCTATTCAACTTTCAATTACGAAAGACAGAGTGATGAGGAATCAATTCCATGTACACTTTCATTACAAGGTAATAACATTTATCTATTGACGCCAGATATGGATATTGATTTTACTTACTATATTTATAAAACAGACGACACCGTTTACATGTATTCCATAGACTATTCAAGTAATGAAATCATTGAGGATATTACCAACAACGGCGGAAATATGGCCGAGCAAGTTTTAAAAACCACAAATGACAGCTTACGAAAAAAGATTGCAGAACAATAAGTTAAGAGATGACAAACCATCCAGATATTATTGTCTGGATGGTATTTTTTTGCAGTTTAGGTTTAGTCCACCTCTATTAAGTCATGCTCTGCGAAATGGGCTTTGCCGTCATTAACATCACGCACGATATTTTCCAAATGACGAATATTGCTATCGGAATAAAACGGATCTGCTGATAATTCAGAACAAGTCTGTTCCATACTCTTTTTTTCATCTGCGTCCAGTTTGAAATTAACATTATCTATCTTTGACATATTCAACACTCCTATTGATTCTGCTTTTTTTTGTTTATATTCTTTGACGTACCGAAAATAAGTGGATTCTTTCATCTTTAATTCACGCATCAACGCACGTGATCCAATTTCATCACGCTCCACACGAATATAGTGTTTGGCAAATTCATCGGCCGACATGACACGTTTACGACCGTAGTCTTCCCACTCGCCACGAGCCTTTTTAGCTTCAATGCCTTCCCTTTGCCTTTTTTCTCTTCTTTGCATCTCAGTTTCAGCCTGCATAGCATAAATTTCGATAATAACTTTATTAATCGTTTCTGTAACCAATTTGTTCATACTATCTGTTTCTTCTGGTAAATCAATTGTTGTTGTTGGTATGTCAAGAATCATGACTCTAATCCCATGTTCTTCATAGTATCTCAGTTCATCACTGATAGATTTTTTATTACGAGCTAGACGATCTAGTTCGTAAATGATTAGTGTGTCTCCTTCACGCAACACATCTTCCTTCAATACTATGTAACGAGGACGATCAATCGTTTTTCCAGACATTTTATCTACAAAGACTTTTTCCAATTTGTAGTTTCTAGACTTACAGAAATCTTCAATTCCTTTGATACCACGATCAAGGTTTTGGTCTTTGGTGCTTACACGATGATATCCGTAGTACATAGATTCACTTCCCTTCTCCTATAAGAATCTCTTCTAATGTCCTTGGCTCATAGTTCATATATGGCATCATACATCCAACATTATATGCACGTAATTTTCCGTTATATGCATGTCTACAATCATTTTCTTGCATTTGTCTCAGGCAGCTTTGATAAAATTTGTCTTCTTTGCTTGAGTGAGTATGTCCATAGAGCAGAATTTTTCCACGACCCATATCTCTCCAAGAAAAAATTGGATAATGAGATAATATCAGTCCATACTTTTCTTGCCCAACTGAATCTTGAATTTCTTTATAATCGCAGATTTCGGCAAATAACTGCTGGTATCTATAATCAGATAGATCATCATGATTGCCTTTAATTAAGACCTTTCTTCCCTTCAAACGTGCGACAAAGGAAATTAAATCTTCATTTTTTCCACGCAAACTTACATCACCTAAAATATATACAATATCGCCATTTGTCACACGATCATTCCAGTTTTTCACAATTACCTCATGCATTTCCTCTATGGAATCAAAAGGACGACGATCATATTTGATTGCATTTTCATGGAACAAATGTAGGTCACTAATATAATATTTCATCTAATTCAACCCTCTTTCTTTTTTCGTGATTATTTATTCTTGTGTATATTCTTTTAAAACCTCTTTTCGAAGCTCTTCAGATGTCATTTCTCCATTTCCAACTTTTAAAAGTTTTTCAATAAATTCTTTACTCACATACATATCTGATATAGCCATCGTTGCTGCTACCCGTTGTACAATTCTTCCTGCTTCTGTATTTTCGATAATCATTTTGATTCTCCTTCATTTATATTTATTATACTACATACTCTAAAAATGTACACTTTCTAAGAGCACCGAAAACAATTAGTTTAGGTACTCCTAAAATGTACAAATAATTCATTTCGAGAGCAGTTTCATTAAGTACTCTGCTTATGAAAGCGACCAAATATAAATCCGAGTTGAACCGTCAGCTTGACGATATTTAAATCACACATAAAATTATAAGTATCGTAAAAACGCTTGCATCTCCACTTCTAATAGACATAGAAGCAAAAAACATAAATATAATACATAAGAATGTAATTAATGGTATCTATGTAATTTTGTCCCTTATAGTTGAAATAAACCCTGTATCTGGGTTAGGTTGGTTATAATTTTTCATAAATGTCCTCCAATAATCTTTAACGAAATTATCGCATTGAGAGATTGTGATATCAATGTACAAAGGATAAATGGTTAGAAAATCAATAGATTTATTTATAAAACGTTAAAATTAAAGCATTTGCTTTATAGCATAAAAAAAAGTGACATTTTAACAGTCTCGTTAAACATGTCACTCGTTTCATCTTTAAAGAAGCAGTGAGAATATACCTGTTTATCACTCAACTTCTTCTCTTATATTTGATTTGTTTTCTTTTCTCTTTTTCTCTAAATAATTCTTTAAATCATTCGTTTTTACAATCCTTGCATTCTGAGTATTTCCTGCTATATTTTTTGAATAATATCGAATATCTTTTCCATTTTCAAAGAATATTTGAGCTGTTTTATTTTCTTTAAGCCAGAACATATTGTTTAATGGTACATCTATGTAACCCAGTGTGTATGGTACACGAACATGATACATTCCATCTTTATCTGGAATAATGGAATCAAACATTTTTATATCCACAGTAAACACCAAACCATTATTATTCTCAATTGCTCTAATCTTTTTATACATTTCTGTAATATCTTGTTTTCGTCCTTCTGATATTCTTTGTAAATGATTACCACTTACAGTCTCTACTACAACTCCATCTTCATTATATAGATCCATATCCATATCGTTAACTAAATACACATGTCCTTTTTCATACTTATTCCAGATGACTGCATCCTTTAAAATATAAGTATATTTATCCGTGTACGGAATTTTTACAAAATACTCAGTATTAGTAGACTTTTCAAAATCAATCATATTCTTGGTAATCTGAATTGATGGAATCAAATCTTCACTTTCTTTTAGCTTCAGTTCTTTTGCATCATCCAAGAGAAATTTTTCATACTTCAGATACGATAGTTCAGCAATATCATGTTGATAGTCCATTTTTTCTTTTTGAAACTCCAACATCGCATTTCTAACATCGTCCATAGCCATATTGCCTATTTTATCTTTCACTGACAAAAACAGTTTAACTTCTATAGGTACTTTATCTTCTGGTATATCATGCCATTTTTTCTCTTCTATATACACACAATAATGATTGTAGTACTTCATGTAAGTCTCATACCATTTGTTCAGCTCCACCTTTTTAGAATACTCATTTTCCCTTTTCTCTAACTCTTTTTCGATACTTTCAATTTTTGAAGTCAAATCACGCGTTGCCATAATCAATCCCTCAAAAGAATGTATTTTATATTTTTCATATAAATCCAATTGATTGTACATCTTCTCTAGTTCATTCATAGTTTGTATGGAAGCCTTTTGATATCGCGGATACTTTGTTTTATCACAGCGATCATTCCTGTGATTTTGACTTAACAGTTTTTGACTGTTTGAGATGCTAGCCACATAATCCATCATGCGATTTGCGAAATATCGACCATACTCCTCTTCAATCTTTTTAAGCTGGTATCTACGCAACTCTTCATCTTCCCAGTAATGCCTAGACTGGCATGCAAAATAATAGATCAATTCTTTTTGAGTATACCCATCACCTAATGTATCCAAGCGAAAATATTTGCTCACACCAACTGGTCGTATAGCAATATGTTTTCCTTTTTTTATTTCATATCCATTACGGGCAAGTAATTCCAGCAAATCATTTAAACTGCTCACAATTCGTTTATATTCATTGATTTCTTGTTTTATTACCTCTTTCCATCGATATTTAGCATTCATATCAATCATATATGCCGGTATGGATTTATCATTTTCATGTGTACCAATGAGTCTTGCATCTTCAATAATTTTGCATCCATGTTCTTTCGCAATAGTATCCGATACTTCTCTTAGCTTCATCAAGCCTTCATTTCCATAAAAATCATCTCGTAACTTTTTTCCAGACAGGCTAGTCGCATTAATAATAAAGTGATTATGCAGATGAGCTTTATCCTGATGTGTAGTTACTAAAACTTGATAGTTTGGATACATTCTCTTTGCGAGTTCAATCCCCATTTGATGGACCTGGATTGCATCGACTGGGTCATTATAATTAAATGACTGTACCTGGTGATAGGCTATCTTATTATCTTTGTCTGTGTCGTAATGTTGTTGAACTCGTTCCATTTCTTCCACTGCATGGTTTGGATTGCAGTTGATACCACTGACTAAACGATTATTCATACTTTTAATTGTGACATCAATATCGTCACCATTCTTATTTTTAGTTTTAGCTTCGTTAACTGTATATTGAAAAACCTTTTTCAAATCATTATCAACAATCAGACACTTGTTCTCGTCCGTAACATAGTCCTTTGCCTGCTTAAGATTTTGGTTTATTGCCCAACGTTTTGTGATTGGCATTCACATTCTCCTTTCCTATAGTATAAATATTATTCATCAAATTTTTAGTTCACTGATTTGTTTGTCAATGCTTTTTAAAGTTTCAGAATAATCATCAAGTTCATATTCCGATAAACCTGAAAACATTTTTATTTCTTCAAATTCACCTTCAAGCTTACTTAGACGATCATAAAGCTGGATTACGTTTTCATAGCTTAGCAACATTTCGTCACTATCCCCTAATACTTTTTTACGAATATACGTACTTGTTTTTTTATATCCACTTTTTTCGCATCTGTTTTTGATTTGTTCATATTCTTTCGGAGATACCCGAAACGTCATTACTTTATCCTTATTCATATTCTCCTCCTTTTTCATAATGTACATTTATATTTAAAGTCTCCGTTTGAATCTTTCAATCTTTTAAATTCAAGCAGACTCGCAATCATAAATGAATCTAATATTCCTTTCCCCTCATCATCTATGTCAACAATAAATTGAATGGGTAAATTCTTTTGCAGCATCCCCAATAAGAGAATTCGTTCATCGCGATCCATTGTATTTAAATCAATCTTTAATTTAATATGCTTCAAACTTTCTTCTATATAGTTTGTTTCAACGTACATTTCTAGAACATTATTATTTATCGTATAATTCACACACGCACCTTCATACAATCCAAAAAAAGTTAAATCACGTACCTGGGTATACATTGTTCTTCTTTTCCTTGTACAATTTTCAGCTTTCCTATTTTTTAAGAATACAAGATGTCTTAACTTTAATTCGACAAACAAATTTTCAAAATCTTTATGATTCAAATTATCTTTTTTAAGTTTAAATTTTCCTAGTGCCATATAACATTCATATTCCAGTTCTGTTAGTTTCCAAATATTTTTAACATTTTTATATGACAAATCCAGATATTCATTTTGAAGATACATCATTCTTTTTCGAAAATATTCCTGATGCCAAATCAAATCTGTTTGGATTCGTTCACTTATATTATTTGATACACAATAAATTTTGTTAAACCACTCATACCCTTCTTTTGAGAAGTAATAACTATTTGTTGATGACTCATAAATCAATTCTTTTTGAAGTGGATGATTTTTATAAATATATTTTTTTAATAGTAATAACTGATGTAAATTCATATGCAATGACTTCAAACTTATAACTTTATCCATCACATCAATATCATTAATATTGCAGGTACGATTGATCAGCTTTTTTTCAAATTTAATAAATCCATATTCTTTCTGAAGTACACTTACATCCAATTCCCCAATAATGACTGATAGTATGCGTGAATATGATTTCATCCAATGATTCTTTAATATGAATTCGCATTCACTGTATTTTAAATATCTAGCTTTTCCTTTTTTTAATCCATATAAGTCACCAGATGAATTTCTGATCTTATAAAACTCTTTCTGTGTTTTTCCACACAGTATCAAAAAATCTTTAAGTGCAATTTCTTTAGATTTAGATTTTGAATTACTTAAAACATATAGTTGCATTTCTTCAATATCTGAAAATTTATTAACCCATTCTAAAGTCCAAACAAGATCCATTTGAGCATATTCTTTTTTTATTTCAGAAACAGTTAAATCTAAATATTGCACTCTACGGTGCGTAAACAAAATCACTTTTTGCACGTAATCAATTCCACGAGGATAGATAAATTCATCATCAATCATCTTTTCTTCACTGTGCAGATCATTCAATTTTTCAATCAACTTTACCTTTCTTTCTTCCAAAGTTAACCCAGTCCATTGATACACACCGCTCCACTTTATATATTTTTTTATCTCCAATTTAACAGCTTGCTTCCCTTGGAGTAAGGACATTTTTTTCTGTTTTGAAAAATCTTTCTTTTGTGGTTCAACGACAAATGTATGTCTGACTTTATTCTTACTTAGCTTGTTTTTATGTTGATAATTTACCTTTTTCGCATGTTGAAGTGTTGGATATTTTGATACAGATTTTGCATTATGCCTTGCCTTATTTACCTTCGAACTTTGTACAAATTTTTTGAAATCGACTCCTTCCAATTTAATCACCTTCTTTCATGAAAGTATTCTATATTCTTTTTGCCCCATTTTTATTTTTTCTTTTTTTTCCTTTTTATACTCCCATTTCCACTCCACACCATAAATAGCAAGCACGTCATTTGTAATACGCAAATGACCAGCCTTTTTAGGGAAAATTCCCTAAGACCCATGTCTCCGACGGATACTAAAAAGCAAAAAAAGCGAGAAATGAATTTACATTCTCGCTCGGATTTATTCTCATTTTCTTTTATTATCTACTAAAAAGATTTTATGAATGGTGGCAATATTGCCACATTATTTTTTTGACTGGATCAAATAATAAAACGTTAAATAGTACATTATAAATCAACTATCATTTACACTATTAATGATTGTAGTAATGCACCAATGCCTCTCATACTGAGTATATTTAGAGGTCATATACAAAAAACAGGATCACTATTCTTTACAAATAGTGGACCCTATATTTTTATTTTTAAAACTCCAAATGAATCCTAACTCATTTAATTCATCAATATGTTTTTGTGAGAGCTTTCCATTTTTAAAATCTTCTCTTCGATGTGAAACCCATTTTCCTAAAAAGTAATCATCATCACATCTATATGTTGCGCTCACCTTGGCATGTCCATTTGTCTCCACAAACTTTTTTAAGTGCTTGAAACCTTCATTAAACTTATGTTCATATGGATCCAAGATTACACCAATTGATTCTAATTGTTCTTTTCTTTTAGGGCTCAAAATTCCTGCTTTATATTCTTTGCGTTGCTTTGAAATCCAACTATATAAACTAAAACCAGATTTACTAACATCCTTCTGTTTTATATCAGCAACACCATCAACCATATAATCTTCTTTGATTTCTAAAAATGTCAACATCCATGTATAATCTAAATAATTTTGATGGTCCATTAAAATTGAACTCATATCTTTTTCAACGTTAACATCTACTTCATATCCTACTAAATCTTTTAATACGTTTTTTAAAACTATTTGTAGATCATTCATATCGTCTGATTTCACAAAATAATTTTTTGAACCTTCAACTTCATGCAATCCATATTCACGAATTCGAATTAGATCCACATTATTATCATGACACAATTTATTTTTTGAAATATCTTTATTCTTTTCTTTATGCCATGCCACCCCATCATATTCAATTCCAATTCTTTTAGAAGGAATATACACATCTAATTCTGTGTTTAAAAAATCATTTGCTAATAACTTAACTGTGTCTTTAAAATATTTTTTTACGTAATACCGAACAATAATTTCAGGAATTGAATTCATCTTGTTGATTTCATTTGAGTCCCAGACCATACCTAATTCATTTAATAATGCAATCTCTTCATCCGTAATCTTCTTTTGGCGAATTAATTCTTTGTCACCAGACATTTTAGCAGAATATGCAACGCGCTGACGATAAATCCATTGGCCAAGTCGAATATCATATTTTTTAAAGTTAAAAGGAATATTGATGTTGCCATATTTTTCATGATAGTTTTTAACAAGTCGGTAATACATTTTCCATTCAATCTCACGCACAGTATCCCACTGTATACCAATGTCTTCTAATAACGCAATTTTTTCTTCTTGTAACTTATTTAATGATTTTAATCTTTTTTGTTCAGACAGCCACTTACCTAATGTTGAACGACTTGGTATCCCATTCAAACTTCCAAAATCCTTATAGTATTCTTCAGCGACCTGATACCTATTCATCCATTTTTTGTTCATAAAACTTCCACCTTTCAATTTACTTTATGTATATTTGAAGTATACCCTGTGTAATCTATTTTGTCAGCGCCTGATTAAAAAATATTTTTATGACATTGAATGGACGAATGTTAATCTATATAATTATTATATGAACTACAAGAAAAATATAAGTACAAATATAAAAATGCTAAGACTGTCTCAAAATATGTCACAAGCTGAATTAGCAAATAATTTAAATCTTAGTAAAGCCGCAATATCTCTATATGAACTTGGTGAACGTACACCTTCAACGGATACAATCATTGAAATAAGTCGCCTATTCAACGTAGAACCAGGTGTATTATTTTCAGATCACAAAGATAAGAAGTCTACTAAACTTATAAGCGTAGATGGTCTAAGCAATGCTGAAATCAATGCAATAGCAACTATCATCAACAATCTTAAAAAAGCCCATTAAATCATGTACGTGATTAAGATGAGCTCTTTTTCGTATTATGAAACCAGGAAGAAAAGTATTCTGGTTAATATAGAAT
>ENA-UOIZ01002393-UOIZ01002393.1-human-gut-metagenome-genome-assembly--contig:-P88-NODE-2393-length-13193-cov-46.925483_pt1 | contig 13193 bp, 11 predicted proteins | sample MGYA00242336_ERZ723883 | MGnify/ENA metagenome assembly ERZ723883 | reverse complement strand
GCATCAGAGCCACCTCGTCAAAATTTCAATCCACGCCCTCCGCGAGGAGGGCGACCAAAGCTCTGCGGCATCAGAGCCACCTCGTCAAAATTTCAATCCACGCCCTCCGCGAGGAGGGCGACAGCTTCTGGTCGTCCTCAAAATTCGGTGGATCAGGATTTCAATCCACGCCCTCCGCGAGGAGGGCGACATCGCTTTCTTCCTCCCATCCAAAATTCCTGATTATTTCAATCCACGCCCTCCGCGAGGAGGGCGACGAGTATGTTTCTCCTGCGATGTATGATACTGAGCAATTTCAATCCACGCCCTCCGCGAGGAGGGCGACTCTCCCGGCGTCCGCAGGCCGTCCCGTTTCCATCCATTTCAATCCACGCCCTCCGCGAGGAGGGCGACTATTTTGCAGCACTGCCTGATTGCATCACGACAGATTTCAATCCACGCCCTCCGCGAGGAGGGCGACTCAGCACAAGGCCCGCGTTGATCTGCATGGACTTATTTCAATCCACGCCCTCCGCGAGGAGGGCGACGCACTGTAAAAATCGGCCCAGACACCTACCGCAAATTTCAATCCACGCCCTCCGCGAGGAGGGCGACGGTGAGCTCCATGACAATCGGCGAACGAGTCAAGATTTCAATCCACGCCCTCCGCGAGGAGGGCGACCCCAAAATTGCAGTCGAGAACCCTGTAGGCATCATATTTCAATCCACGCCCTCCGCGAGGAGGGCGACGGTGCGGGATGCCTGATTCAACCGTGCGAAGATATATTTCAATCCACGCCCTCCGCGAGGAGGGCGACAGCGGCTTGTAAACCAAAAAATCCAGTATGGCGTATTTCAATCCACGCCCTCCGCGAGGAGGGCGACTCCGACGCATTGGCCCTGAATACTGTGTCGTCAAAATTTCAATCCACGCCCTCCGCGAGGAGGGCGACCCGAGTGGTATAAATCCAAGGGCGGAAAAGAGAAAATTTCAATCCACGCCCTCCGCGAGGAGGGCGACCCCTCGGCACGGTGACCACCAGCATCCAGACTCTATTTCAATCCACGCCCTCCGCGAGGAGGGCGACTGCCGTCCAGCTTGGCGTGCATCAAATCGGACTATTTCAATCCACGCCCTCCGCGAGGAGGGCGACTCGCCGGGGCTGTTGGTTGGCGCACATCCTGTCAGATTTCAATCCACGCCCTCCGCGAGGAGGGCGACCGTGCTGTAATTGCCGCTGGAACCTGCCGTGCTGATTTCAATCCACGCCCTCCGCGAGGAGGGCGACTGTTGCAGTCACAGCAGGGCAAAAAGCTCTTGAAATTTCAATCCACGCCCTCCGCGAGGAGGGCGACGTGATATACTTGAGTGGGAGGGGGTGAAAAAAATATTTCAATCCACGCCCTCCGCGAGGAGGGCGACAATCATCAAAGCACTTAAGGAGGACGAACACCATATTTCAATCCACGCCCTCCGCGAGGAGGGCGACGCGGTGCTGGCGAGCCCAAAAAACGCGCAGCCGGATTTCAATCCACGCCCTCCGCGAGGAGGGCGACTGATCGAGGAGTCGAGCCAAGCCTTCCAGCAGTGATTTCAATCCACGCCCTCCGCGAGGAGGGCGACCCCTGCCGCCGTGGAGGAGGTGAGCCTGCCCTGTATTTCAATCCACGCCCTCCGCGAGGAGGGCGACGATGGAGCGAGCTCTCCGATGACGCGGACGACTAAATTTCAATCCACGCCCTCCGCGAGGAGGGCGACGGATCTGGAGCCGGAGTTCATCGACTTCATCCTCATTTCAATCCACGCCCTCCGCGAGGAGGGCGACCGAGCTGCGGGCCAGCATTGACAACAACACACTCTATTTCAATCCACGCCCTCCGCGAGGAGGGCGACCCGTCCGCAACGGCTTCGAGGCCATCAGCGAGCTATTTCAATCCACGCCCTCCGCGAGGAGGGCGACAGCAAAAGCGGCGAAAAATCCGCCACGTTTGTTCCATTATACACACTTGTGCACAATTTGAAAAGGAACTTTACAAAGGCTCCGGCGAAATGCAAAACAAATCGTGCTAAGGTGTCTGTTTTTGCAGTGCGAAGCGCCCGGGGAAACCATGGGAGCTTGTGCCTCGCACGGCGGGGGATGCTAGAACATCAACACGTCATCCTGCGCAAAATCGGGGTGCAGGCCGACATGCTCCACCTTGCTCTGGTAGTTGTTGCCCAGCTGATAGAACCGCAGGCTGTCCAGTGCAGGGTCGATCAGCGCGGTCAGCTCGGCCTTCAAAACGGCGTACTGCGAAGCGTTCAGCAGGCACTCGAACACCGAGTTCTGCACCCGCTGGCCGTGGTTGACGCATTTCTTCGCCACCTTGCGCAGGCGCTTGCGGCCTGCAGGCGTTTCGGTGTTGACGTCGTAGGTGATGAGAACCAGCATGAACGGCACCTCACTTCCAGAAAAACGGCGGATATACGTCCAGATCGCCCCGCAAAGTCCGCGCCAGCAGCAGCGCCTGCACATAGGGCACAAGCCCCCAGCTGAGCTTTTCTTTCAGGAAAGGGTGGGTGATGACCTCCCGTTTTTTCAGCTGCCAGGCGTGCAGGAAGGCGCGGCGGCCATCCTCGGTCAGCAGAACGGCACCGTTTTCCTGCTTTTCAAACTGTTTCGCGTTTACGACCTTCTGGTTGATGCAGGAGAGCACGAACCGGTCCGCGTAGACGGCACGCAGCTCCTCCATCAGGTCCAGCGCCAGGCTGCGCCGTCCGGGGCGGGCGCGGTGCAGGAAGCCCACATAAGGGTCCAGTCCGACCCCTTCCAGCGCGACGGCACAGTCGTTGGCCAGCAGGGAATACGCAAATGACAACAGCGCGTTCACGTTGTCCCGCGGCGGTCGGCGGCTGCGGGAGGTGAAAGCAAAATCTTCTTTCTGCTGCAGGATCAGCGCATGGAACCGGTCGAAATACCGCTGCGCCGCCTCGCCTTCCAGACCGCGCAATTGCTCTAAATCTTCGCAGGTCTCCAAAAGCGGCAGTGCGGCGGCCAGCTGTGCGCTGGTCTGCTTGAGCTGTTCCACCGGCACCCGCTGGGGGTGGTCGCGGGTGGCACGCTCCAGCACCCAGCGGGCATTGTAAACCTTGCCCAGGATGAAATTGCGGGCGTAGGTGCAGCTGCGGGCCTCGCTGGCAGAAACTTCATACTGCGTCTGCCGCAGCAGAACATTGCCGCGTTCCTCGCCCACCGTGCGGGCCAGAAAGCGCCCCTGCGGTGAGAAAAAGCACAGGTCGATGCCCAGACGGCCGCACTTGCCCATCAGGGCGGGGGAGGCACCGGCGTAGCTGAAGCAGAGGATGCTTTCCAGCGTGTGCAGCGCCACTCGGCCGACTTCGGCCTTGTCGCAGCTGACGACCACATTTTCGCCGTCCAGCGAGAGGTAGGCGCTTTCGTTCAGCACGAACAGGGTGTTCAGGAATTGCCGCATGATGTCACCTCCGTGGCCGCTTCGTCCAGATGGCTTCGCAGATAGGCCTTTGCGTCCGCGTTCCGGCAGAGCACGGGCAGGCAGAGCTCCTTCAGCGAGCAGGCGTTGCAGTGCTTGCCGGGCTTCACCTTGGGGGTGTAGCCGCGGGCGAAATACTGGTTCATTTCGTCGGCCATGCGCTGGGTGGCGGCGCGCAGTTCTTCCGTGAACGGCACCACCTCCCGGCGCCTGGTCTCGCAGTAATACAGCGCACCTTCCGGGATGCGGCACACCAGCATTTCCTCCAGCGCCATGGCCTGGGCGCAGAGCTGCAGCCGGTCGGCGTCGGTCTCCTTGGCGTGCCCGTGTTTATACTCCACCGGATATGGCTGCCAGAAGCCGGGGGCACTCTGCAAGGAAATGCCCGCCTCGCTGGCCCGAAATTCCACCACGTCGCAGTTGCCGGACATCCGCAGCCGATGGCTGACCACCCGCATTCCACGGGTGATGAGCAGATCTTTGCGGCGCTCGGTCTGGGTGTCGTCGTGGCAGCGGGCGTGGTCCAGCTGCCCTTCGGTGGTGCGCAGGTTTTCCGCCCACTGCTGCTCCAGGTGGATCAATGCCCACTGACGGCGGCAGAAGGCAAAGTGCTGGATGCCGGACATCAGCAGGTAGTCGTCCGGCGCGTCCATCAGTTGAACCTCTCGCAGGTCACGCCGTCCGGCAGGGTGTCCGCAACGGTGACGGTGTAATCCTGATAGCTGCGGGGCGCGATGACATCCTCCTTCCGCTGGACTTTAACGGCATCAAACAGCTTGTAGGAGGGGGCGTTGCCCAGCTCGGAATCGTGCTTGAACACGATCAGCTCCCGCACGGCCATCTTGCCGCGGGCGGCGCTGTGGTCGTTCTCAAACATGTTCAGGATGGCCTGCCACAGCAGCTGCAGGTCGTCTTCCGAGAAGCCGGTGGTCTTGCGGGCCAGATTAGCCGAAACATAGCCTTCGGCGCGGTACAGGCCGTACGGCACGATGTGCTTGCGGCCCATCTCGGTGCCCTTCTTTTCGGCGTCGGCTTCGGTGGTGATGGCCACGCGGGTGATGGTGACTTCCTGCGGCAGGATGGGGTCTACCGAGCGGGCAAAGCTCAGCTGCACCGGGCCGCGCACCTGACCGCAGTTCAGCGCGCCCTTTACAAAGGTGGTCATCACGGCACCAAAGGTGCGGATATCATAGAAATTCGCGCACATATAGTCGCGCAGTTTGCGGTCGATGTCCGGGTCGGATCTCTTGGCCTTTTTCAGGTCTTCGTCCGGGGCAAGGCCGCAGGCGGTCAGGGCTGCAGCGTCGCTGCGGTTCAGGGGCACGCCGTCCTTGATGTAGATGCGGTAGCCGTCTTCATCCTCTTTCAACGTTTCTACATAGTTGCGGATCTTGCGCTTGAGGCAGACATCCGTCACCAGGCCGTAACCGGTCTCCGGGTCGATGCGGGGCATGTTGCCGGCATCCGGGTCGCCGTTGGGGTTGCCGTTTTCCACGTCGAACAGAATGACAAAATCGTAGCGGTTCTTGATGGGCTCAGACATGGTTTATTCCTCCTTGTTTTTCTTCTCAAAGCGTTTCTGGGTCTGGTGATAATAGCCGATCTCAAACTTGCCCTGATCCGGCAGGCTCAGCCGGGCGGGGAAGCCGCTTTCCGGCACAAGGGCGGCCAGCTCGGTGATCTGCTTGTTGTAGAAGACCGCCTTGCCGTCCGGCAGCTTCTGCAAATGTTTCTGTGCCAGCTTGAGCAGGGTGGGGAACACAAGAGCCGGTGTGGCACAGGCGGAATTGAAATACCGGTCTTTGATGGTGGTGTTGATGCCGGGGTTGGCATCGCTCTGCACTGCTTCCAGCACAGAGAACAGCCGCCCCAGAATGTAGGGCACATTGGTGGTTTCGTTCAGGCTCACAGTAAAGACCTCCTTGTTCAGATCGGTGGGGGAATTGCGCAGGTAATAGGCTTTCAGAATGGCGGCACGCCCGCGGGTCACGTCCTGCTCGGCGCGGATGCGCATCGTCACGCCGTTGAGCAGTGTGGCGGGGTAGCGCCCGCCGGTCAGCACGGCACGCAGCAGGTCACCGGCCAGCTGCGGTGCGGGGGAGGGGCTGCGTTCCTTGCGGTTGACGGTCTCCATGGCCAGTGCCCAGACGGACAGCGTTTTGCGGTTATCATAGGCCGGGCGGGTGATCTCCAGTGCGTCGGCGTGTTTTTGCAGGTTCCGGGCAAAGGTTCCAAAAGTATCCCGCAAGAAGAACCGCACCGAGAGCCGCGCGGCATTGGGGGCCAGCCCCAGCACATAAAAATGCTGATCCGGCGCAAGCTCTTTTTCAAGGAACGGCACGGTTTGCCCGGCGGCCAGCCGTTTCAGCGCCGCCTGCACATCCGTTTCCTTGATGCCGGAAGCTTCCTCTGCACCAAACAGGAACAGGCTGAACGCATCCTGATACGCAGGCTCCGCACTCTCGGCCCAGCAGACGATGGTGGTGTCACCCACGCGCTTGCAGTGGTTCCGGTCTGCGATCAGCAGGTTCAGCGCGGTGGTGTAGGCAAAGGCGGCGTACTCGCTCACGGGAGCATTCTCGCCCTGCTCGTGGCCGTAGGAACAGAAGGCCGGTGCGTTGAAGGAGACCAGCGCGGCACCGGCGCTTTGCGCGCCCATCACGCCCTTGATGGCGGGGTGCACCAATGCGGCAGGGGCCTGCTTGCCGGTGATCAGGCACTGCATCGTGGCGGCGTCTGCGTCTGCGGCACCATAGTGGGCCTGCCAGGCCGCCTGAATGGCGGGGGCATCGTTGGCGAGAATGTGGTGGTGGTCTGGCGCTTCGTAACCGAAAATCAGGTTGGCGTTTCCGGTCAGATCTTTCCATTCTGCGTTCAGCAGGGGATGTTCTGCCGCCTGCGCCGGGTCCCAGCTGTCAAAATAAGCCAGAATGGCTTTTGCGGCGGGGTCGTCCACGCCGTCCAGCAATTTATGGTGCAGCTGGGCACAGGCCTCGAAGCACTGTTTGGCACGGTCCGGTTTGCCCTTTTCATCTGCGCCCAGAAGATAGGACGAATTGTCGCACAAAAAGTTGGCAGCGATGCCGACGGTACGCTTGACGTGGGCGGGTATCCGCAGCTCCCGGGGGACGATGACCGTCTTTTTGCCCTTGGTCTCGCTGACGCGCAGGTCCACAACGTCCACCAGCTGTCCGGCATCGTTCAGACGCAGCTCATAGCTCACCTTGAAGCGGCCGTCCCAGCCGGGTGCGGCGATCTTGCCCTGCCGCAAAAGCTGCTCATAGTAGGCGGTCAATGCTTGCAGGATCATGTGAACACCTCCACATTCCGGCAGTCCAGCACGCCGTCCACCAGCTTTGCCCGGAAGAACTGAGGCTGGATGTTTTCCGGGTCCGCGTAGTCCAGGTCATAGAGCATGAAGCCCAGGTCCTGCGTGACGGGCAGGGCAGGGATGGGCTCCCCGGCGGGCCATTCGCGGAAGTTGGCCGGAAATTCCCGGCAGCCGAAACACGGCTGGTGATAGCACTGGCCTTTGTTCAGCCGCCGCCGCAGGATGTCCTGGAACTTGCCGGGATTATCGCCGGGTGCGGCCTTGTCCGTCATGGTAAAGTGGCACTCGATGACGTAGTGCACATCCTGCAGCACCAGCGCGGCCCGCTGCTGAATGTCTGCCGAGGTGTACAGCACCGGCGCGGCACCGCCCTTGGCCGCACTGAGCGCCGCCGAGGAAAGCAGGGTGGATTTGACCTCGTTGCGGCGGATGTTGGTGAACCGCACCGGGTTCAGCAGGTAGATGCGATCAATATGGTACTTCATGCCCGGGTGCCAATAGATCGCTTCCACCAACCCTCTTGCCGCCGACGGCGTGATGATGTCGTAGCTCACGCGCTCTGTCTTCATCTCGGGCCGGCTGAAGCAGGCGTAATCGCCCCACACTTCGATCAGCATTGACATGGGTACCGCCTCCTTTCTGAATCCGGTCGTGCAGTCTGGCAGGAACTTGTCTTAGCCATAACGTTCACTCCTTTCTGTTTCAAGCTTCATGAAAAAGGTCTTTGGCGTTATCTTGGCATACAGGCAGACAGCTGTCAATTTGTTTGGCGTATGTGACGCAAAATGGGGAGTGCAGCGCAGATGCCCGCAAAGGAAGAAGCTGCCCGGCCGCTTCTCTCTTTGTCTGTATTCTACCGGAACAAAAGTCCGATACACAGGACTTCTATCTGTTTTCAGCTGTTTTTTCTCAGAAAAACAGGCCAATGCCGGTCTCCGCGTCCAGCGCAAGGCCGGTTTTGGCGCTGTACTGGTTCAGGTCCGTCAGGATGGCGCTGCCTTCTGGCAGCAGTTCCAGCGCCCCGGCAGCGTCCAGCTTTTCAAACTGCGGCGCATAGCAGGCCACGCTGTAGGTGCCCAGACGGCGGTACAAACTGCGGCTGACCATGCCGCTGCGCAGCTGGGCACAGAGTGCTTCCCCTTCGCCGATGGGCAGATAGACCGTGCGGGTGGGCGTTTCGATCAGCTGGAATTCCGTGGCCACCTGCGCAAACGGGAACTGACAGCCGGAAATGCCGTGGCGGAACGCATCCAGAATGCCTTTTTTGTCCAGTGCCTCGGCACCCCGTGCAAAGTAAAGCTCCTGAAAATAAGTGCGGATGGCATCCGGGGTGTTGAGCTGCGCATAGTCATTTTCATGGCAGCGGGCGGCATACTGCAGGGCGTGCACATGCTGGTGCAGCATCTGCGGCACCTCGCAGCCTTCCAGCCGGAAGCAGGATACCCGGCTCTCTGCCGCGCTGCGGTGCCCTTCGCGGTTGCAGCGCCCGGCGGTCTGCAGCAGCGAGTCCAGCCCGCACTGCTCCCGGTAGGCGGCGGGGAAGTCTACGTCCACACCGGCCTCGATCAGGGAGGTGGACACCACCCGGCAGGGCAGGCCGTCCGCCAGCCGCTGCCGGATTTCTTCCAGCTGGCGGCGGCGGTCTGCGGCGCACAGCAGGGTGGTCAGGCAGAAACTGCCTTCTTCGGGCAGGGCAGCATACAGTTCCTGCGCCGTCTTGCGGCGGTTCACCACGCACAGCACCTGCGGCAGGGCGGCCAGCTGTGCTGCAAGTTCTTCCTGCGGCAGCGTGCCAATGTCCCGGATGGTCGTGCGGCGGAGGGTCTCATAGAGTGTTTCCGTGTCCGGGCTGATCTCCTGCATCCGCAGTTCCGGGGCAAATTCCTTGAAAAGGGATTCCAGCGCAGGCTGGGTGGCAGTGCACAGCACAGCGGTGGCGTGGTAATGCTGCACCAGCTGGGCAATGGCGCTGATGCAGGGCTTGAGGGAGTCCAGCGGCAGAGTCTGCGCCTCGTCAAAAATGATCACGCTGTCAGCGATGTTGTGCAGCTTGCGGCAGCGGCTGCTGCGGTTGGCATAGAGCGACTCAAAAAACTGCACGGCGGTGGTGACGATGACCGGCGCATCCCAGTTTTCGCTGGCCAGCAGCTGGCGGTACTGGGCGGGTGTCAGGTCTTCGGTGTTGGTGGTCTTGTATTCGGCGCTGGAGTAATCCGCAAGGACGTTTTCCTCCCCCAGAAGCTTTGTGAAGTTTGCAGCGGTCTGGTCGATGATGGACATATACGGGATGACGTAGATCACCCGCTTCATGCCCTGCGCGGCGGCGTGCTCCAGCGCGAAGGCCAGCGATGCAAAGGTCTTGCCGCCGCCGGTGGGCACAGTGAGGGTGTAGAGCCCCTGCGGCCCGTGGGCCCCTTTGTCCAGACAGGCTTGCAGCACGGCGTTGCGCTGGCGGCTGACCGGGGTGGTGCTCTCCGCGCCGAGATAGCGCTCTGCCTGTGTCCGGGCCTTTTCCAGCAGGGCGGGGATGCCCTCGCCGCCGCCGCGGGGCGCGGCCCGGCCGTTCATGAAGGTCTCGGTATCAAGAAAATCTGCGTCTACCAGGCAGGAGTAGAGCATCCGGGTGAAGAAGGCAAAATCCAGCAGGTCGCGGTTGGCCCAGGCGGGCGGGGCGCTTTGCGGCAGGGGCACTTCCTGCCAGCCGCCGTAAGGTTCCACGGGCTTTTTCAGGCGGCCGAACAGGGTGCCGTCCTCCGGGTCCGCATTCCGCTGATTGCCGCCGTCCGGCAGGCCGGTGTGATGGCCCGCAACGGCAAATGCCGCCTGCGGGTGCGGCGGGCGGCAGTGCATGGCTTCCTGCGCCCCGGCGGTGGCGTGGTCCACCCGGGGGCCGTCTTCCAGCAGCCGTTTCTGGAAGGCAGTGCTGTATTTGCCGATATCATGCAGCCAGCCGGCGAAGCGGGCTTCCTCCGTTGCGCCGAAGGGTGCGGCAAACTCTCCGGCCAGGTCAGCTGTGCCGGAAAGGTGTTCATAGACGGTTTGTGTGCGGGCTTTATCCTCGCTGATGTGGGCAAGTGCCGGATTCGAATTCATGGATGCCACTCCTTTCCTATCTGCCCCAACGATACCGCGCTTTGGGAATGCTGTCAAGAAATGGCAAAAACTTTGGTGCTCTGCACGAAACGGGCAGCGCGTTCCCTGGCATTCTGCTAAAAATAAAACCGCCCTCCCGCGCCCGGAAGGGGCAGGGGAGAGCGGTGAAAAGGGACGGTTTAATCTTCTTCGTGGGATTCCATGGCGTTGAACCGCTCAAGGAAGCTGTGCTCCACGCCCTCGGACTTGTAGCCCGGCATGGTGTCCAGCGCCACGGCGTGGATGCTGCGGAAGATGCTGTTCTCGATGTTGGGGTTGTCGCGCTTCAGGCGGCGCAGCAGGGTCTTGACCTCCTGCCGCTTGGAACCGCCGCCGCCGTTGTCGCACATGGTGCAGTTTTCGGTAAAGCGGCAGGCGCACTGGATGAATTCCAGCTCGTTGTAGCGCTTCCACGCGAGGATATCTTCCTCCCGGATGCAGTACATGGGGCGGATCAGGGTCATGCCGGGGAAGCTGGTGCTGTGGAGCTTGGGCGGCATGGCCTGCAGCTGGGAGCCGTAGAACATGCTCATGACGGTGGTTTCGATCACATCGTTGAAGTGGTGGCCCAGTGCAATTTTATTGCAGCCCAGCTCCTTGGCCTTGCTGTACAGGTGGCCGCGGCGCATCCGGGCGCAGAGATAGCAGGGGTTCTTGTCGGTGTTGTTGGCCACGGCAAAAATGTTGCTTTCAAAAATCGTCACCGGGATGTGCAAAAGCTCTGCATTGCTCTCAATTTTCTGGCGGTTGATCTCATTGTAGCCGGGGTCCATCACCAGAAACACCAGCTCAAAGGGCACATCGCTGTGGCGCTGCAGTTCCTGCATGAGCTTTGCCATCAACATGGAGTCTTTGCCGCCGGAGATACACACGGCAATGCGGTCACCTGCCTGCACCAGCTCGTAGCGCTTCACGGCCACGATAAACGGCGTCCACAGTTCCTTGCGGTATTTTTTGATGATGCTGCGTTCGATCAGCTGATAGGGTTCCAAATCTCGCTTCATAATACTCCTCTTTATTGGGTCAGGGCGTTGTAACAGGCATCGAACGCCTGCAGAAAGCCGGTGATCTCATCCTCGGTGGTCAGGTGGCTCAGGCTGATGCGCCACGAGGACAGGGCGTTGCGCCGGTCATGGCTCACGGCGAACACCGCCCGGGAGGGCAGCCCGTCCGACGAGCAGGCCGATTTGACCGAGACGCACAGGCCTTTGGCGTCCAGCTCTCGCTGGAACACGGTGCCCTTCACGTTCTGTACGCTCAGGTTCAGGATCTGCGGCACGGCGTGCTCCGGGCTGTTGATGCGTACCTTGGGGTACTTTGCCAGCTCTGTGCGCAGGCGGGCGTTCAGGGCGCGGATGTGTTCCACCCGGGCGGGCAGCTCGGTCACGGCCTTGTCCAGTGCCAGCGCCAGCGAGCAGGCCAGCGCCACGGTGGGCGTGCCGCTGCGGTAGATGGTGGTGCTTTCGCCGCCGTGGATGAGGGGCTCCAGCGCAAGGCCCCGGCGCTTGACCAGCACACCGATGCCGTTCAGCCCGTAGAATTTGTGGGCGGTCAGGCTCAGGGTGTCGATGCCCTCAAAAGAGGGAAGCGGCAGTTTGCCCACGGCTTGGGTGGCGTCTACATGCAGGTGGCAGTGGGGATAGTCCTTTAAAAGTGCGGCGATCTCGGTCACCGGCTGCACCACGCCCAGTTCGCTGTCCACGGCGGTGACGGCCACCAGAATGGTGTCCGGCCGCAGCAGCTCCCGCAGGTGGGCAAGGTCCACCGTGCCGTCCTGTTTGATGTCCACAAGGTCGATCTCGTACCCCTGCTCCTGCAGGGCAGTCAGCGTGCCGCTGACCGAGGAGTGCTCCAGCGGGGTGGAAATGATGTGTTTGCCGTGGTGACGCTCCAGCCGGGCGATGCTCTTCAGCGCAAAATTGTTGGCCTCGCTGGCACCGGATGTATAAACGATCTCCGCCGGCTGCACATTAAGGCTGCGGGCAATGCTCTGCGTGGCCTCGTCGATGGCGGTTTTGGCGGCGGCACCGGCCTGATGGCGGGAGTTCGCGTTGCCGGGGCAGCTGCGCTCCACCGCACAGAAGCGTTCCAGCACGGCCTCGTCCACCGGCGTGTTGGCAGAATAGTCCAGATAGATCATAGATCCTCCTGATCTTGTTCGGTATACAGATTATAATAGTAGGTAATATTATAGTGCGCTTTGGACCGGAATGCAAGAAAATTGGCAAAAAAGGTTGCGGGGCAGGCAAAAGTCTGCTATACTATTTAGTAAAGCCTGCCCGGCGGCCCGGTTTGGGGTGCGGGCGGACAGGCTTCTGGCCGGAACGGTTCCGGCGGTTTGGAAGACCCGGACGAAAGGAGAGAGCGGTATGCCGAATATGCATCGACTGCGCTGTTCTGTTTTTATTTTTCCGGGCGTCATTATTGTTCCCAATTCAGAAGGCACTGCCGTTCACCGCGGCAATGCCTCTTTTTTTGGGTCGATGCAGGAGGTATACAAAATCCATGAGTAAACAGATCGATTACTCCAAGGGCATTTACGACGCGCGCCAGCTGGGTGCGGGCCGGATGTTCATCCTGGGCGTGCAGCACATGTTCGCCATGTTCGGAGCCACCGTGCTGGTGCCGCTGCTCACCGGCCTGAGCGTTTCCACCACGCTGCTGTGCGCCGGTCTGGGCACGCTGCTGTTCCATCTGATCACCAAAAAGAAGGTCCCGGCCTTCCTGGGCTCCTCCTTTGCTTACCTGGGCGGTTTCTCCATCGTGGCCCCCATGCTGGCAGACGCTGACGGCAACCTGACCGTGGTCAACACCAAGATGCTGCCCTACGCCTGCGCCGCCGTTGCCTTCTCCGGCCTGGTGTACCTGGTGGCCAGCCTGCTGATCTCCACCTTCGGCATCCGCCGCATCATGCGGTTCTTCCCCCCGGTGGTCACCGGCCCCATCATCATCTCCATCGGTCTGATCCTGGCTCCCTCTGCCATCAAGAACTGCCAGGCCAACTGGCTGCTGGCCTTTGTGGCGCTGGGCGTGGTCATTATCTGCAACATCTGGGGTAAGGGCATGGTCAAGATCCTGCCCATCCTGATCGGTGTGCTGGTGTCCTACGCGGTGGCTCTGGTCACCGGTGCCGTGGACTTCCAGAAGATCGCCGACGCGGCCTGGTTCGGCATCCCCCTGCATAAGGAGGCCATGGGTCTGTTCGCCATTGACGGCAGCCCGGAGTTCATCAGCGCTCTGTTCACCATCATCCCCATCG
>ENA-UOIZ01002391-UOIZ01002391.1-human-gut-metagenome-genome-assembly--contig:-P88-NODE-2391-length-13226-cov-8.647559_pt1 | contig 13226 bp, 9 predicted proteins | sample MGYA00242336_ERZ723883 | MGnify/ENA metagenome assembly ERZ723883 | reverse complement strand
TTCTTTGTAGCTGTTATCTCTTTCTTTTCCTTGTTAAGAAGTACCTTTCCGGTACTCTTATCCATAAGAACGCCCCTGACCTCATAAGTGTTTCCAATGACAAGATTCTTGTAATCTACCTTATCTGTTATGGTTGTCTGCTCATCAACAGTTCCTGTATGTGTCTGCGAAGCTTTATCTGTTGCTGTTGTATGGATTTCCGGATAATACACTGTCTGCTCTGTATCATCAATATCTGCATGTGTATATATCATCTTTCCATCCTGGAACATATTTTCATATGCCACAAGTGTCTTTCCTGCAAGCTCTGCCTCAAAACTGAATGTAACTGTAACTGTCTGCTTTACTCCTGTTGCCTTAAATGTGACGGAATCCGTCACATAATTTCCATTGATATCCTTAAGTGTCTTTCCTGTATCCTTATCTGTTAATGCTCCCTTTAGTGTATAAGTCTTTCCCGGAAAAAGATTGTCGCACTCAACATGATCGTAAACAACATATTTATTGTCAGCACTCAAAGCACCCTGATGTGTGCCTGTTGCTGTATCTGTTGCCTGTGTTCTTACAATCTCTGTATGGTCGTCCTCAAAGAAATATGAGAATGTCTGCACCTTTGTAGTCTGTGACTTATATGCTGCATCTATTGTCTTTGATTCAAACCTGTTTCCATAGCCTGTAGGAGAATCTATCTCCTTTACAATGTAATGACCTAATGGAAGGTCCGAAACAAATACGGCTTTTCCTAATGCATTGGTGGTCTGTCTCTCAATCATTGCACCCTTCTTAATTATTACAGTGCCGTCATGATTAACAATATCCTCATCTGCATAAAGGGCAAATACTGTATTAAGAAGAGGGTTCATTGTTGCAGCATCTGTCTTGTTTGCATCCACTGCAATCTTCTGCCTTTCATCTTCTACAGTCTTGGAATCCTTAACAATATCGACTGTCTGTCCTGCATATGTAAATGTAACATCTACCGGGTCTGTATCAATAACAAAGCCTGCAGGCGCTTTTGTCTCTGTTAATACATAGCTTCCTAATGGAAGGTTATCTATTACAGAGCTTCCGTCAGCTCCTGTAGTAAATTCTGCTACTACATCACCAGCCCTGTAAGCATATCCGTTATTATCTGCTGTCTTTATGTCTTCCTTTGCAGTAAGGGTAAATGACGCACCCTGGATATTGGCTTTCTTATAGACAAAGTGATTATCATTGTCTGCTGTTGCGGCATCCCACTTATCAAGCACCTCACCGACCTTGGTAACTGTAAGCTGTCCTGTGACTGCCTTATCTGCCTTTTCGACCACAACAATTTCAGTTCCGCCATCTTCTGTATATGTGTTTTCAGATACCGTAAATGATACCGGAGTTGAATCAAGTACATATCCTTCCGGCGCTTTAGTCTCTACAAGGGTATAATTACCCTTAAGAAGCTTTTCCAGTGTATATACACAGCCGTTTTCATTCGTTGTGAAGCTGTCAAAGGTCTGTACTCCGGCTGATGTCATTGTCTTAAATGATACCTTCGAGCCGTTCTCGTCATACAGTTCAAAGGTTGCACCTGCTACATTTACTGTGTTGCCAGTATCAGCGTCCTTTTTTACCATCTTAAGATAAAATTCTATTGGTATATTCTCAAGAATCTTATGGTAATTGGCATTATTATCACTGATTGTCACATCAATATCATCAATAAAGTAATACTTGTTATTACCTTTGGTCTGATGAATTGTGTATGTACCATATGGAAGACGCTTTGTTACTGCATATCCGTTGGCATCTGTTGTGATTGTCTGTCTTGAATCTTCCGGTGATGCATCATAGCTTCCTGCAGATTTAAGATAAATCTGAAACTCTGCATCAGGTTCAGAAGCCTTTACTGCATTACTGCCACCTAAGAATTTCTGGATGCTAATAGTTCCTTCATACGGAGTCTCCTGCGCTGCCTTGTCATCTGTTGGAAGGTTGGTTGTTCTGACTGTTCCGTTAACTATATCAGTCTTTGCTACATACACTGTATCATTAAGCAGATATCCTTCTGGTGATTTTGTTTCCTGAATGGTTATTGTACCAATTGGCAGTGTAAATGAGCCTCCAAAATTTCTAACAAGACCATCTGACCCAGACACTAAATAATTATCTGACAATAAAATAAATCCTTTTTCATTCGTCTTAAATACCCATGTATACTTAGCTGTACTTCCTGACTGTGCCGGGTCTGTGTCTGATAAAGTATCATAATACTTAACCGTGTACTCTGCCCCTTCCAGTCTTGTGTTACCAGAGCCATGTCCGTCTGCTGTTCTTTTTGATAATACAAGAGATATAGGGTCATTACCCGGCATATCTGTTATTGTCTCGGTGTAGCTGTCTTCTGAATCAAGTGTTATTGAACGAACCTCATCATTAATAAGGAATCCCTTTGGTGCTTTTGTTTCCTTAAAGTAAAGTGTTACACTTTCACCTTCCCTGAATGTTGTGCTGTAATAACCTGTATATCCGTCCTCTCCTGTCGTAAGGGTATCAAGCAAATCTGTACAGCCTGAATCTGAATATACGGATATTTCAGCTCCTGCAAGACTGTAGCAGCTGTTACCATCTGATATGGATGGCATTGCTGATTCCTTGTGGAATCTTACACTTCCGGTAAATTCTTTAACTGGAGTATCATTATATATTCCAAGACTCTGATTATCACTGGAATCGTTTGAAAGATATGTAAGACTGCACTCGTATCCTACTGATGAAGGACTTATATTGGATGCTATGTTAAGAAGCTCCTGGCACAATTCCCAGCCAAGTTTCCCTTCTCCATCACCCAAGAATGTACCATTGCCATTTAAAGGTGTATTCCAGTCATCCTGTCCGTTTGCAAGGGCAATTGTGTGATGGGCTATAATCCATCTTAATTCATAAGGATAATCTTTAAGCACACCCCAGTCTTCATCATCCCATCCAGCTCCTACAGCCCAGAACATTGCTCTTGCTTCTATATCATCTGTTCCATACTCTGTTGTTGCTGTAAATGTTTCACTCTCCCTTGGTGTATCCTTATGTGGTTCAATACATATAGCCTCATACTCATTCCCATAATCGTCCTGTACAGTAAAATGGTATGTCTTCCAGTGTCCCATGGAATCATCATAGCCAGAAAACACATCATCATACCATTTTTCTTCTCCAAGACTTATAAGAGTATAATTAGACCCTTCTGCTTTTGCAGTAATAGGGGTTATACATGTCAGCACCGTTGTTATTATCATAAGTGCCGACATCAGACCTGACATTACTTTTTCAAGCAATGCATGTCTTTTCCTCTTTCCCTTTTTCATTATAATGTTCCTTTCCGTGACGGATTCCGTCACATGTGCGTTAGTTACTCTTTTACCTTTATTACTCTGGCGGGTCTCTTACACTTTTCATATCCGTTTCCTTTCCTGATTTTTTGCAACAAAAAAGGAAACCCCTACCGGAATATATCCGGTAAAGATTTCCTTATTATTTATAATGCAAGTTAAAACTTGTCCCATTATATGTGACGGATTCCGTCACAATTATTTAATTGTTATTTAGTTGCTCCACATGAGCATGTGTAACCTTCTGTGACGGAATCCGTCACAATTAAGCCATCACATATACACTGTCCTCTTAATGATATTGTAACATATTTTGCGCATTAGTGTAGCTTTATTCTGATTTTTTATACATTTTTTACCGCATTGCGTCAGTTACTTCTTACGCACATAAGCCTGTCTGGAAACCGTTGTCACTATGCCTGTCAAAGCTGCTGATAACACAAAAAGCCATATATACATCCTGGCAGTCATGTCATCACCTGTCTTAACCGTCTCTTCCGCTTTTTCTGTTTCCTCTGCTTCTTCAATGTCTTCCGGCTCTTTGTTTACATATGATTCACCTGCAAGCTTATACTCTGAATACAGCTTAATGGTTACATTATCTGTTCCGGTGAATCTGCCTGTAAGCTGGTATTCTGTATCAGGAAGCCATTTATCAAAACTCCATGTCTGTATCTTCTCACCGTCTGCAGTAGTTATATGGATAACAATGTCTTCCGGTATATAACTGCTCATCTTTATATCTTCATTATAATCCGTAACCACAGTTTCACACGGAGCTGTATCATACACACCTTTTTCAAGGTCTACAACAGTGTAGTATTCCAGTGTAAGCTTTGTTGTATATGTTATGCTTTCTGTATATGCAGCATATACATTCATATTTCCGGTTATGTCTTTAAGAACTGCCGCTGTATCTGTAATGGCATCTCTCCATTCAAGAAATGTATATGCCGTTCTTGATGTATCAGTTACAAAGTCTTTCCTGTCCGGTACTGCAGGAGCTGCGGAATCCTGTCCTTCTACTACCATGTCACTCTTTATAAGTGTTGTACGGTCATATGAGTAATAATTAACACAGAAGACATCCTTTACGGTGACTGCCTCCTCTGTATGCTTTGTGATGCCATTGTCAGTAAAGCTTATATCCATGCTTATGTCATCAGGCATAAGCTTCTTTTCTGTATCAACACTGTACGCTGCATTTTCCTGTACAGTGTATGTTATACGACCTGAACGGTATGTATTCTTATATACAGCATCAACAACAAGACCTTTCTTATCAAAGCATTCCCCCTTGATATAATTAAGCCTGTCTGCATGTCTGGCAATGCTTATGTGGTCTAATTCTGTACTTACTATCTCATCTGACACGGTTATTCCCACATCCGCTGTTCTTGTTATTCCATTATCAGTCTTGCTTACGGTTACAAATGTATCTGTAAGCTTAAGCTCTGTTTCAGTATCTACATCGTATGATGTGTTATATTCTGTCCTGTATGTCACATGTCCGTCATTCCATGTCTGCTTATAGACTGCATCCACAACAAGACCTTTCTTATCGAAGCTGTCTTTTACGATATAGGCGGTCTTATCCGGCTGTCTTGCTATCTGTATGCTGTCAAGCTCCTCTGTGCTTATATATGATTCATCTGCAAGCTTATACCCTGCATACAGCTTGACTGTTACATTATCTGTTCCGGTGAATCTGCCTGTAAGCTGGTATTCTGTATCAGGAAGCCATTTATCAAAGCTCCATGTCTGCGTATTGTCAAAGCCAGCTGCTGTGGCTGTATGTATAACAATGTCTTCCGGTATATAACTGCTCGTCTTTATTTCTTCATTATAATCCGTAACCACTGTCTCATACGGAACTGTATCATACACGCCTTTTTCAAGGTCTGCAATGGTGTAGTATTCCAGTGTAAGCTTTGTTGTATAAGTTACGCTTTCTGTGTATGCAGCATATACATCCATATCTCTGTCAACCGCATCAAGCCCAGCCGGACTGTCTGTTAAGCAGTCTCTCCATTCAAAAAAGGCGTATGAAATAACTGATGTATCAGTTACCGTATCACTTCTCTTAGGAGATTCCGGAAGTGTAACAGCTCCCTCTGGCAGCACTTCTTCTGAATACAGAACAGTGCTTTTATCATAATCATAGAACCTTACCGTATATTTTACCGGAGAATATCTTACAGACAGATTTACAAGTGATATCAGTTCATCATCCCCTGTCTGCTCCGGTGTATAAGATACTGTTATATCAGGATATTGTGTATACTTATCCGTCAGAATATTGCTTGTATATGAGCCTGTCGTGCCTGCTGCGCTGGCAAGCCTGCTTATATCATCATACAGGCTGTTATCTGGCAGATATACTTTCAGTTCTGAATTTCCTGCTCCGCCATTATCCTCCGGTATCGCTGTCTCCCAGAATACAGGCTTTGATTCAGTTGTCCTTATTTTATATCCGTCTGCCTTTGCGCCACGATTCTCACATTTAACAGTTACAGCATAACCAGCGTTCTTATACACTTCCTTTATATCTTCTGTTATCTCCTTTACAAGATTCAGTGAGTTAAAGTCTGTGCCATTGGTTAAGAAAACGGTAGGCATCTGCTTGAGCATTTTCATTTTATCCATAAGCTGCTGATGAGCATTTTCATCTGTCAGAATCATGTCATTAAGTACCGTTTTACCGCTCAAGTTCTTACTGGTAATCCCAGAATTATTCACATAATACCTGCGAGCCTCATCTGCACTGCTGGTTACTGTTAATTCATATGATATATTTTTGCCGTAGCTTCCCCAGTTGTCATAAGGAAAACCAGGCTGGTTATCTATGCTGTCCATCTGTGGCAGATATATTTCAGCTTTGATTTTCTTTAATCCTCTGAAAGCGTCAATCAGTCCTTCTGATATGTAATAATTACTTATATCCGCCTGCTGTAAGTCACTAATGCCTCTTATAACGATTGGATTATCACCATATACTTTTTCAGCCGACCTGCAGCCCATGAACATTCTCACTCCCGCAATAACCGTATCAGGTATGGCTGGAAGCTCTGTCATGGCATAACAGTTATAAAAAGTGTAATAAAGATTATAAAGCTCTGTCTCCGGATATATGATAGGACAAAGCTTCATTGCGTTGCACTTTTCAAATGTTTCCATAAGATTCTTACATGTTTTAGGAATGACGAGCCTTTTTGAAGGATTAAATTTAGTGTCATTTCTGAAAGCCGAGTTCATGTTAATTACTCCGTCAGGAATCTGCGGAATATCGACCAGGGATTTGCAGCCCTGAAAAGTCTTTCCCATATCCTTAAGTTTTGATGGGAGGTTTGTAATACTTACAAGTTTTTTACAATCCCTGAATGTATTTTCCATCTTCACTACATCATCAGGAATGTTTTCTACTTTTTCAAGAGAAGTGCATCCGGCAAACATGGCTTTCATGTTCTGACCTTCAACTGTCTCTACTGTACTGTTGCCATACATATCAAGCGCCCCTGGTTCGTCAAGTGCATTGTATACAGTAGAGTCAGCTATTGACTTTATACTGCCATCTACGCTGCTGTAATCGTTAAGGGTATCTGCACACACTACAATATCTTTGGATGTATCACTGCCAATTTTAACCCCGTCAAGAAACTTTACTGATTTTATCTTTGTATTATTTACAAACGGTCCATCTGCATCATATACTTCTGAATTTTCCCAGTCATCTGTATCATAATCTCCGTCATTATAATATTCCGTTTTGTACTGCGTAATCTTCATATGGGTATTATAGACTGTTCCTGCAATGGAATATTGGGGATAAAGAACGATATCCTTATTAGTTCCTATGTACTTACCCAGTATTACCGTATCACCTGATATTTCATATTTCCATTCTGCTGCTGAAAGTTCTGGTATCTCCAATGCTCTGTAGTCTTTCTTTACTGTTCCCTTTACTTCAAGCTGAATGTTGTAGGCTACATTATATGCATAGTTGCTTGCAGCATATAAGAGAGTGATTATATCTCCATTTTTATATGTCATTTCTTCCTTATCCTCATCGTCAACAAAGGTAACATCAAGCGTACAGCCATTTGTATCCCTTATATCATTGACATTAAGAACTATGCATTGTTCATCCTGTATTCCTGTGACCAGCAGTTTTGCTGTTCCTTCATATCTTCCGGTTGCAGTATTATACTTTAATACTGCATCTTCTGATATCTTTGTCAGTATATTCTCCTTTTTCGCATCATCAGCTCTTGATACTGTAGTCATCACTCCTGACGGAAAACAGCTTATTATAAGAATTGCAGTAAGCAGAGCTGCTGTTATTCTTCTTTTCATAAATTATATTATATATTTCATGTCTTATCTGCATGACATTAACATAAAATATACCTTTCCCCTTTCTTGTATTTTGTCTTTATACTGCCTTAAACAATCTGTTCATGGTGGGTCTCTTACGCTTCTCATGGCTGTTCTCCTTCCTGTTTTTTGCAACAAAAAAGGAAACCTCTGCCGGCATATATCCGGTAAAGATTTCCTTAAGATTTATTATTCAATTGGTTCTTGTCATATTAAAATACATGTGACGGATTCCGTCACAAAGAAAGACCGAAGCAGTGTTGCGAGGACTGCTTCGGCGAGCTGAATTACTATTCCGACAATTAACAACCAACTCGGAAACAAGAAGTCATTTCTTACACTTCTTGCAAGTATAGAATACCACATCTAATTAGTCCAATCTAGTCCAGTTTAGTCCAATTTTTAACTCATGCTTGACAATACTGAATATGATGTTCTCACGCTTATTTACTGGGATTGAAAGGTTTTGTATATTTTAATACTATACAAATCAAATTTATTTATATTCAGCCAGATTGTACTTTTTTAAATACAATAATTGACATATCCTGAATCTTAATCATCAGGATACAAAAAAGGGGGAATAAAGCACATGCCCTATTCCCCAAAAGATGTGACGGAATCCGTCACATTAATTATAATCTCGGTGTATATTCAGGATTTTCTATAGATTCGTCTAAATCAGCCTCTTCCTTTATATCATCCTTAACCTGAATTTTATTAACTCCATCCAGACAGTTATCACATATCCATGATGCAAGTTCATCTGCATTATTACTCTCATAATATGAAACCAGCATCTGCTTAAATGTACCATCAAGCTCTACAGGAACTTTAAATATACCTCTGCCATTTTCTATAAGAATCTTATTTATTGCAAAGCTTCCGATTCTTTTATTGCCATCCTTAAATACCTGACAACGCATAAGCCATAAACCTGTCCTTATTGCCCTGTCTGTTACATTGGGATTATCCTGCAGTTCCATAAGTCCTTTATGATAATATTCTACACTATGGACTTCTGGTCTCCAATTTGTACCACTTATGATAACATCGTCTGTTCTTATCCTTCCAAGATAAGAATATGGAACATCAAATCTTGCAATCAGTTCATGAATATTCATAAGATATCCCATATTTAATTCATCATGAATATGTTCTATCATATATTCCCATGCGTCCCTTAAACAACACACTTTATTAATATCTTTAGGTGTAAGATGAGATACATTTACATTGTTAAGTATATCCTGTGTCTGTGCAAATGTTACTGCTATCCCCTCAAGATTAGCAGATGTATATACCGAATCTACCAACAATCTTTTAGCAATCCAGATATTTTCTTCTATATCCATGGCATATTTATCTCGTAAAATCATTTATAGCTCCTCACTTTCTATTAACATCATGTACAATACATAATTATTTAGTTGCTCCACATGAACATGTGTAACCTGTAATTACTGTCTCATCATATGCTGCAGTATCTTCTACCCAGCGCTTTTCTTTTATATCCTCTTCGTGAGTCTCTGCTTCATGATGGATTGTGTCTACCTGTTCATTTCGATATAAAACCTCATATGAGCCATGATTATAATCATCATTATCTATTGCATCCATCATATGATTTTCTAATTCACTCATTGATTCATACTCCGTTCCACAATATCTACATCTTACTGCGTAAGCCCTCCATTCATACACTGGTTCATCCCAAGCTTCCTTGTCAACCACAGTTCTTGTTCCTACAACAACATCTGTATAATGACCTGTTGCTTCATGGTGTACAGTAGTTGTGACTGGATTCCATGTATGCGTATGCTCTGGTGTTGATGGTGTGGCATCAGATGTACTGCTGTTGCCTGTACTATCCTGTTTATTATCAGGAGCTGGGGTTTCTGCAGTATTGCCAGTATTATTTCCTTCTGCTGGCTTTGTGACATCTGTTGTATTATCGTTCTTTCCGGTATCAGTACCACCTGATTCCTGCTTATTGTCAGAAGTATCATTTTTAACTACCTCTGTGGTTGTATCCTTTATCTCGTCAACTGTGACAGTTTCCTTGTTCTCATTGCTTACCTCTGTCTCCTGTCCGTTATCTGCTACAACCTTTGCTGTTCCGGCAACCGCAGCCTCCTTAACCTTAAAGCTTCCGTCCCCGGTCTTTTCTGCCGTTCCTGTTACTTTTACGACATTACCGGCTGAATCCTTTCCCTCAAATACCATTTCTCCGGCTTCATTGATTGTTGCATCCCCGGTAAGTGTTACGGTATTGCCATTGGCATCTTTTACCTGCATCTGCATATCTTTAGCCTTTGCTACTGTTGCAGTCTCTGTTGACTGCTCAATATTCGCACCTGCTTTATTACTTGCCATATCTTTCTTTGCATCACAGGCTGTTACTGTAAGAAGTGACATTGCCATAAGTGCTGTTATCATACATTTTCTAATCTTATCTATCTTAATCATACGGTTCTCCTTTCCGGGTGACGGATTCCGTCACATATCAAGTACACTATCATGTTAAATACACATTTTTCTATATAACATTGTACCATATATCTCATATTTTCAAATATATTTATTTCACTTATACAGACATTTTCTTATGCTTTATCATTTTTGTTATTAACTTGATAATCAGATACATTATCAAAAGTATTGCTGGGGCAAGAATAATATAACTTGATGCGTCCATACTCCAGGTTAATAATACCCACAAAAGTGACAGAGCAAGCAATAATGAAGATATTGTTAATCTTATGAAATTTCTAAAATTTATCTTTCCGATAATCTTTAAAAATACTAACCCCATAACAATGTAGATAAAAAAAGGAATAACAATATACTCTACAAACAGTTCAAGGCGCTCCATTGGCATGAATTGTGAAAATATTAAATCTCTTACTGCTTTTGCAACCTCAATAAAAGAATTTGTGTTTATATTATCATACATAATTTAAAGCCTCCTTTTCCATAGTTAAACAACATACCATTTTTGCCCTACCTTTCAATCAACCTCTTTATCATATCTCAAGCATTAATTTTCGTCTATGTCAACAACTTCAATATTTTCTGTATATGTGGAAAGAAAGCATTTGATTTTTCTATTTACAACTTTGTATTTCCAAATTTTCCCATCATTTACAAAATCACCTTCCTTTACTCCATTGTTAATAAATTCTGAATTTACAAATTTTGTTTCGATAGCAGTTCTTATATTTCTTTTGTTGTCGTATTCAATACAGGATTTTCCCACTGCAGCTGTTGACATTTCTATTACAGCACATATCATTATTACGATAAACGCAATTCTGGCCGGGCAGTCATGTTTTCTTAATAACCCATACAAAACTATCATTAGAATAAGAACAGAAAATGATACGACTAGCCACAAAACAGACTTACTTTCTCCGTAAGTGAGATATATTTCTGATAAAAATTTGAACATGTTCCACCTCCCTATCTTGAAAAGCATTTCGTCCTATCATTCAACTTTCTTATATTTTACCAATCTAACCAGCCAACTGATAACCATACATATTGCTAATGGTATCATTGGTGTAAAAACAACTATAAATGATGCACCCATAAGACTCGTTATAATCACCCATGATAACGATGGTACACACCATATTGATGTAATTACAGCCATAAAGATACTTTTAAGATTAATCTTTTTAAAAATATATAACCAAAATAATTCAAGCACAAGGCAGATACAGAATGGAATAACCATATATTTTACAAATATATCAAGCAGCTGTGCATGAGTTGGGTTGTATGCATTAATCTCATTTAACAGTGTCCTTGTCACATCAACAACGGAATATTTATTCAAATTTTCGTACATTTTAAAAACCTCCTTCATTCAATCTTTGTTCCTATAGCATTAACTCAAGGATAAGACATATTGTTATTGGTATTCCAAAAATAAGTAAAAAAAGCCAAGCAGTCCAACGAAGTAACATATTTTTATGTCCGCTCTCCTTTTCATCAATGCAATTTTTATCCAGCTTCCTACTTACTGAAATTAATACTGCCATTATTACGCAAAATGCTAACATAATTAATAATCCATATTTCATAAAATATCATTTCTCCTTTTCCAGATGTGACGGAATCCGTCACATTACATAAAGTGAAAAACACCTATAGCAACAAGATATATGGCAGTCAGTATTATGATCGGAATCCATACCGCTTTCATGCTTGATAATACATCATCTGCTATTCCACTCATCGCCCCTCTGTATGTTCCTGTAAAATACATGAGGTCAATCTGCTTATTTTCTTCTATCTTCTCCCGGAGTTCTTTCATATCATGAATATTTCTTAGCAGCTTCTGATATTTACGCTTGTGAAGAATCATTTTCAGACTATTATATTTATCTAGGTCATAAGCCATACTTTTTAGCTGCCAGTCAATATGCTTTAACAGGCTCGATTTTACATATCTGTAATCAGATTCATTATCTGTATCATACCTGTAATCATTTCCTGCCATATGATTATATCTTTCCAGATAGTCATAATACTTTCCTTTTGTCATATATTTTCAACCTTTCCTGCTACATTTCCAGCCTGCTCATAAACTGTTCGAATGTTACTGAATCCTCATTGTATTCTGAACCGTCATCATCTGTAAAAAATGTATCAGCATTTACTCCTATGGAACAATTGACATTCTCATATGCTTTACTTCTGATTTCATTGTAAAGGCTTGTGACTATGTACACACCTTTCTCATCAAAGGTCTGGTCATTAATCCTTACATTGATAAGATTATCATAGACTACATCTATGTATACATCTGCCTTTATTTTAGGCAATACTTCCATTTCTAGTCTTTCTGAAATCTCATCAATATAGTTTTCAAGTTCTTCATCATCTGTTATTCCTGTTACTTCCAGGGCAATCAATATCTCTGCCTCTGTGTTTTCTTTTAACTCAATGCCTCTGTATTTCATGTTATCCTTTCCGTGACGGATTCCGTCACATTTTATTTATGCTTTAGCCGCATCCTGATTCACTCTGTTCTGCCAGTATGAATCCTTTGTTGTCGGAGCATTAAACAGTGCCTTTATCAGATATGCTTTTATGTTCTTGATATCAGATGTCGTCCTGCTCATCTGGGTATGTACATACAGCAAGTCCGATGCTTTAAGATTAATAAACCTGTTCTGGACCAGCTTGGCCGAATACTCTTCACCTGAAATCCTAAAATGGTCTGTTTTTCTTACAAGCACCTCAACAATCAGGTTATAATATTCTTCGTACCAGCCTGCACATTCAGGTCTTTCAGTCATGATATCATAATCAATGTTTTTCCTGACAATGCTGCTCATGTGTTCATAGAGCTTATCTGCACTTGGCTGTTTAGCTGTATTTTTGTCTGTATATATCTTATCTGTCTTATCCATCCTCTCATGTGGATTGATAGATTGATTAGATTGATGGATAGATTGATTATTATATAAATATCTATCTGTC
>ENA-UOIZ01002390-UOIZ01002390.1-human-gut-metagenome-genome-assembly--contig:-P88-NODE-2390-length-13227-cov-6.480337_pt1 | contig 13227 bp, 15 predicted proteins | sample MGYA00242336_ERZ723883 | MGnify/ENA metagenome assembly ERZ723883 | reverse complement strand
ACCGTTTCAAGTGAGTATTATCCGTTCTTACTTTAACGATTTGTGTTCTGTCTCGCTAAATGCACGGCTTAGTTTCTATATGCACGTTATAGTTTAACGATGACATTTGAATTAGAATAGTTTTTTCGTATGATGAAGCCAATCACGGCTTAAAGACTTTGTTTACTTTGCCTATTTCTAAATCGGATTATGTGAAAGAAAAATATTTGTTTTCTTTGATTATTACGGGAATTGGTTTTGTGTTTGTCACAATATTAGGTTGTTTCCGTAAAAGTGCTTTATGGAAACACTTATAATTTTATCAACCGCTTTGTTGTTGTTAGCTTTATCTTTGTCTTTTCAATTAAAGGAAGGCAACGAAAAAGGAAGAATTGTATTGTTTGTAGTTGTGTTTGGATGTACCTTCTTATTCGCTTTCTTAAATCAATTTATTCCTAAGTTCTTTCAATCGATTGAATCGTTATTGAACACATTAGATCCTATTATGTTTAGTGTGGGTTTATTGATTACAAGTTTTATTCTATACTTTATTTCTATGAGGATTTCAATTCGTGTATACAATAAGCGAATTCTTGATTAACGTACTAATTTATCTACAATACTGTTGATGATATTCGCAATTTCTTCACAAGATTCAATACATCCTGCATCAATCCATTGTTGAATGGTGGCTAGAGATCCAAAAAGAATGTAGTTTTTGATGTATGGATCGTTTTGCGAAACTTGTTCAAGCTGATTGTTGATGGAATCGAGTGCTAGAACTTGTTTAGGAAATTCATTGTCGACATTGCATTCAAAAAAGATTTTGATGGTTTCTTTATTAGATTTTAAAAATTGGAGTAATTGGATAAAAGAAGTTTCTTTTGGTTGATCATTTAATTGTTCATTGATCAATTGAATGACTTCTTGCTCCATTTCTTTAATGACATCATATTGACTTCCATAATACTTATAAAAGGTGGAACGATTGATATCGGCCTTTTCACATAAGCTAGAAATGGTAATCTTATTGATGTCTTTTTCTTTTAGACATTCAAATAAAGCTAGACGAATGAATTTTTTTGTCATTTGTATTTTTCTGTTCATAATCAACACCTGTTGCTTTCATAACAATATGTTAAAATCAGTCGATTGAAAAATCAAGAGATATTTTTTTATAATTAACTCAAGCGGAGGGATTTTATGCTTCAATGTAAAAATATTATAAAAGATTATGTTTCAGGAGATGAAATTGTACATGCATTAAAAGGTGTATCACTTTCTTTTCGTGAACATGAATTTGTTTCAATACTTGGACAGAGTGGATGTGGCAAGACTACGTTTCTAAATATTATTGGTGGTTTGGATCATTATACTTCGGGTGATTTGATTATTAATGGAAAAAGTACAAAGGACTATAGTGATAAAGACTGGGATACGTATCGTAATCATCAGGTTGGTTTTGTGTTTCAATCCTATAATCTAATCATGCATCAGAGTGTTTTAAGTAATGTAGAATTGGCTTTAACACTAACGGGAGTCAATAAAGAGGAAAGAAGAAAAAGAGCTATAGAGGCTTTAAATAAGGTTGGACTTTCGGATCAAATTCATAAAAAGCCAACCCAGATGTCGGGTGGACAAATGCAGCGTGTTGCGATTGCCCGTGCCATTGTCAATAATCCGGATATTATTTTGGCAGATGAGCCAACTGGTGCTTTGGATAGTGCCACAAGTGTGCAGATTATGGAGATCTTAAAGGAAATCTCTAAAGATAAGCTTGTCATTATGGTTACACACAATCCGCAATTGGCCGATGAATATTCAAGCCGAATCATTCGTTTAAAGGATGGCACTTTAGTTTCGGATTCCAATCCTTTTAATGAAACAGAAACAAATGTGGATACGAGTGTGTTAAAAAGACCTGGCATGTCTTTTAAAATGGCTTGCTCATTAAGTTTAAATAATTTAATGACAAAAAAAGCACGTACTTTTTTAACCTCTTTTGCCGGAAGCATTGGAATTATTGGAATTGCTTTGATTATGTCATTGTCGCATGGTATGCAGTCGTATATTGATCAAATGGAAAATGATACAATGGCCAGTTATCCGATTGAGATTCAATCGAGTTCGAGTGATGTGTCTACATTGATGACAACGATGATGGGCATGAAGAAAAAGACAGAGGAACATAAGGATTCTAAAATCTATTCTCGTCCTTATGTAGAGGATGTATTAGAATCTTTATCGAGTTCAAAGAAGAATAATCTATCGGCTTTTAAATCCTATATTGAAAGTGGTAAGGATAAAGAATTTAGAAAGACGGCGAAGGCAATTGAGTATGATTATAATTTAAATTTACAAGTTTATAATGAGAATACAGATTCTGGCTTAGTGCAAGTATCGCCAAATGGTTTGTTGGATAAATTAGGCATGTCGGATATGATGTCCCTGCAATCTCAATTTGTGGATTCAAGTGCTATGACCAATGATCAAGTATGGCTTTCTTTACCCGAATCGAAAAAGCTTCGAGATGATGAATATCAGCTTGTCGAAGGTAAGTGGCCAACAAACTATAATGAGGTGGTTTTAGAGGTCGATGAAAATAATGAGATTACCGATTATGCACTTTATTCTTTAGGATTATTGGATCAGGATGAATTGGTTAAGAATTATCAAAAGATTTTAAATGGAGAGACGGATAAGATTTCAAAGACAAACCTAGAATCGTATAGTGTGGATGATATCTTAAATTTGAAGTTTAGATTGGTTCTAAATAGCGATTTATATCAAAAGGTAAATGGTTTATGGATCAACCAAAGTGAAAATGAATCGTATATGAAGGATGTTGTTTCGAAGAGTCCTGAAATCAAGGTGGTTGGAATTATTAAACCAAGCGATTCAACTGTATCACAACCAACAATGGGTGGTGTGTATTATACAAAGGCTATGGAAGAGTATGTAACTTCTAAGACGGAGAATTCTCAAATTGTAAAAGAACAAAAGGCAAATCCAAATATCAATATTTTTACGCAGACTGAATTTGCCTCAGGCCAAAAGATTAGTATGTCAAATCTTACAAATGAGCAGATGATGCAGCTTTCAAGTATGTCGCAAGAAGAATTGATGAATTATATGAATACGTATAATGAGAATATCAATGCGACATATGATTCGAATTTGACAAAACTTGGCGTTGTAGATTATTCAACTCCGACAAAGATTTCTTTGTATGCGTCAAGTTTTGATGGAAAAGAAAAGCTGAGTGATTTGATTACTTCTTATAATAAGAAACAGACAAAGAGTAATGTGATCACATACAACGATTTTATCGGGACAATGTTAAGTTCAGTAACAAGTGTTGTGAATATCATTAGTTATATCTTGATTGCCTTTGTATCTGTATCTCTGATTGTATCAAGCATCATGATTGGTATAATTACGTATATTTCGGTATTGGAGCGTACAAAAGAGATTGGTATCTTACGCTCAATTGGTGCTAGTAAAAAAGATATTACGCGTGTATTTAATGCAGAAACATTTATTATTGGATTGATTAGTGGTGTATTAGGCATATTAATTACACTTGTATTGAATGTTCCAATTAGTGTGGTCGTTGAGAATATGACTGGTGTTGCGCATATTGCCAAATTACCAGTCAATGGAGCTATATTCTTGATTTTCATTGATTTAGTATTAACGATTCTTGCAGGTTTGATTCCATCCAAGATTGCGAGTAAAAAAGATCCTGTAGAGGCATTAAGAAGTGAGTAATCACTTCTTTTTTGGTATAATACCTGCGAGGTGATTTCATGATTAGAAAAGGAACGATTGGAGATGCAGAAATATTATCTAAGGTAGAAGCAACTTGTTTTCCACCCAATGAAGCAGCGACTTCAAAAGAGATTCAAGAAAGATTAAATGTATATGCGAACCATTTTCTTTTATTGTTCGAAAAAAATCAATTGATTAGTTTTATCGATGGTTTTTGTACAAACCAAAGAGATTTAACGGATGAAATGTATAGTGATGCTTCGATGCATGATGAAGATGGTGACTGGCAAATGATATTTGGATTAAATACATTACCAGATTATCAAAAAAATGGTTATGCCGCGAAGATCATGTGTGCAATGATTGATTTGGCTAGACAAGAGAACCGAAAAGGATTAGTGTTAACTTGTAAAGATAGATTGGTGCCTTACTATAGTAAGTTTGGGTTTAAAAATGAGGGTGTATCCTCAAGTGTTCATGGTGGTGTAGTTTGGTATCAAATGCGATTGGAGTTTTAGATGAAAATAATTCAAAAGGTAAAGAAATATCAGAAGAAAAAAGCAAAAAAAGCCGCAAAAGAAGAGTTGAAACAGATGATTCCTACGTTAAGAGGTCAATTGAATGAAGTGACTTCTGGTTTGGATGAATTAAATGGTCTTCTTAAAAAGATTACGCGTTCATGAAGTCAAAAATTTATTTGGCTATCGATTTAAAGTCTTTCTATGCTTCTTGCGAATGTGTATCTAGAGAATTGGATCCATTAAAAACTAATCTTGTAGTGGCAGATACTTCTAGAACAGAAAAGACAATATGTTTGGCTGTATCGCCTTCTTTGAAACAGTATGGAATTGGAGGAAGGTGTCGTTTGTTTGAGGTGAATAAAAAGGTAAGAGATGTGAATGCAAAAAGGAAAAAGGGGCTTTTGCGCTTTGATGGTAAATCAGCAGATGATGAAATTTTAAAACAGAATCCTAGATTTGAAGTCGATTTTTTAATTGCACCTCCAAGAATGAAATACTATTTGGATATCAGTACACAAATTTATAATATCTATTTGAAATATGTTTCAAGCCAAGATATTCATGTATATTCCATTGATGAAGTGTTTATTGATGCGACGCCATATTTAAATACGTATCATTTAACACCCAAAGAGTTCGCAATGAAAATGATTTTAGATATTTATGAGACAACAGGCATCACGGCTACTGCAGGTATTGGTACGAATTTATATCTTGCCAAGGTGGCGATGGATATTGTGGCTAAACATAAAAATCCAGATGAGAATGGGGTTCGTGTTGCGGCTTTAAATGAATATAGGTATCGTAAATTGTTGTGGAATCATAAGCCATTGACTGATTTTTGGCGTGTTGGAAAAGGGTATGAGAAAAGATTGCATAAACTAGGTATTGATACAATGGGAAAGCTTTGTGCCTTTAGCTTGGAACATGAGGATGTTTTGTTTAAGACATTTGGTGTAAATGCCGAACTATTGATTGATCATGCGTGGGGATATGAACCATGTACGATTGAAGATATCAAGGCATATAAGCCAGAAAAGAATAGTATTGGTTCGGGACAAGTCTTATCTTGTGGGTACGATAAAGAAAAGGCTAAGATTTTAGTAAAGGAAATGGTGGAATCTTTAGCTTTAAGTTTGGTGGATAAGCATTTGGTGACAAATAAAGTGGTTCTTACTATTGGTTATGAAGTAAATGAGGATTATACGGGCGAAACGATGGTTGATTTTTATGGGAGAGTCTTGCCGAAAAGCTTAAATAAAATTGTTCATTTGCCTCAAAAGACAAATGCGAATTCAATTCTAATTCAAAATATATTGGATGTATTTGATCGGTATGTGGATTCTAGTTTATTGGTGCGAAGAATCAATCTGGCGGCTGTTGAAGTGATAGATGAAAAGAATCGTGGCTTTGAACAGATTGATTTATTTTCAAATGTGGATGAAGAAGAATTAAAGAAGGAAAATGATCTTCAAAAGGTGACTTTAAAAATAAAGAATAAATATGGTAAGAATTCGATCTTAAAGGGAATGGATTTTGAAAAGGGAGCTAAGGCAAAAGAAAGAAATGCGCAGATTGGAGGGCATAAGGCATAATGGATGAAAGATGGTATACAATGAATCGCCCTAAAAGTAAATATCCAAAGATGTCTATGTCAGATCGTGCCGCTCAATTTGCACCTTTTGCAGCTTTAACAGGTCATAAAGAGGCGATATTAGAGCAACAAAGAATAACTCAGACAAAACGCATTTTATCGAATGAAGAAAAGCTTAGAATCAATGAGAAAATCATTGAATTGATAAATTTGAAATCGAAATGCAGAATCACTTATTTTGAGAAGGATAAGACAAAAAGTGGTGGTCAGTACATGGAGAGCGTTTTGTCTTTTAAGCGTATAGATGAATTAAATAAGACTCTATTTTTTAAAGAGAATATTCAGATACAAATAGAGGATATTGTAGATATTGAAATATTGGAACATTGACTTGTTCTTTTTTCTTTCTAAACAAACATTAAATGATTTTTTACGATTCAGCTTATAACTTCTCAAATCCTTATAAACCCTTATTCTATGCGGTATTTGAGAAGTTATAGCTTGAATGTCAGTTCACAAATCGGCTTAAATCAACTCATGTTCTATCTCTCAAATGTAGTAAAATTTGTAGTAAACTAAGCGGAGATAGAAAGCATTTCAACCATAGCTGATTGAGCTGTACCGTGTGCATAATATCCGAGTGTCATCGTGATATTCTTATGACCCATAACATATTGAAGTGTGTTAGGGGTCATTTTTTTATTTGCCATGTTTGTACAGAACGTATGGCGTAGAGTGTGTGGTGTGATGAGCGGAAGTTCATCTCCCTTGTGATACTTATTGTATTTCTTTAGCATATTGGGAAATGTTGAGGAATAGGCTGTTGCATGCATAGGAAGTCCTTTTTGATTCAAGAAGATAAAATCTGTATATCCATCTACACCAATGAACTGTACCTTTTCCCTGTTTCGGATTTCTTCTTGTAAGACTTCTTTTACAATTTTCGTCATGGGAACTTGCCTAACACTATTTTCCGTTTTGGGTGGTGTGATACGATACCCCTCTTTATCATACCGTAATTGATGTGTAATATTGATATATCCCTTTTCAAAATCAAGGTCTTTCACTGTAAGTCCACACAATTCAGAGATACGCAATCCTGTATATAGCAGAACCACAATAGCGTTGTAATACTTTTTATATACATCATCTATCTGTAAAAATGACAATAAAGCATTGACCTGTTCATCTGTTAAGGCTGTCTTATGCTCCGTATCATCTTCCAATACATCACTAAGATTCCAGTTAAAAGGATTCTTACGGACTAAATCATCATTGATAGCTGTGTAAAAGCACGCTTTCAATGACCTTTTGTAATTGTTAATTGTTTGATAGGAATATCCATTCTTCTTCATGCGGATAGCCCATTCTTTTGTATCACTAGGTTTGATAGATTCAATAGGCATATTCCCCAATGTATCAGATTTTAAAATATCCATAAGATATTTTCTGCCGGTTTCAGTTGATTGTCTGACATTCGGTTTTAAAGCGTTATGTTTTTCATATAATTGCCACAACAACATTTTTTTACCCGAAGAATCAATTCCGTCCATGAGGTCACGTTGCAGGTCTCTTTCAAGATCTCGCAACGACCTACAAAAACGTTTGCCTTTTGGAATAGGGTCAGTATCGGTTAATCGCCACGAATACAGGAATTTTGATTTTCCATTTTTATCTTGATATTTATATGCGTATCGTCCGTCCTTTCTTTGTGATTCTCCAGTTTTGAGTAATCGTCCTTTGTTATCTTTTCGTCTACTCATGATTGCTCCTTTCTAGTATGAAAAGAGCCTTGCCTATGTGTGATTTTAGCATAGACAAGGCTTTCTTTCCATAGCCTTAATACATTTTAGATTGTCTCGGATTTTAAAAGGATTTCCTCTAATCGCACCCGTTTAATTAAACGGCGATAGCCGTTATATACAATCCAATCGGGATTCTGTTCTAAACTTGCCATGTTACGAAGTTTGTTTTCTCCGATTCCAAAATATCGGCTTGCTTCTGTGAATGTAAGCAGAAACTTATCCGAAAGACTAATTGTTTTTCTTTCCATCTTCTTCATACTCCTTTTTGCGTCTATTTAGTGCGACTAACACATTGATTATTCGTGAGAAGAAAAACATCTGACCGCCAAGGAATGCACTATTAAATACTTCTTCCAGTACTTCTTCAAATGATACTCCTTTTAAATATTTTTCTTTTGCTAATTGAATAATTCTTTCTTGATAATTCATTTTTTTATTCCTCTCTTTCATTGATTTTACTTGTTTGCGTTTTACTATTTGAAACGTTATTCCGCCTTTTCAAGCCACTATATTTAAGCTTTACTCTGTCAGGATAAGCTAGACGACAATAAATCTGTTGCTCACTAATCATTGTAGTGATTTTATACTCTAACAGAAGTTCTTCCCAAACTCCTGTATTAATATATCCATTGGAACGGGTGTTGTCTGTCCATTCCCATTCAAATGATGGGTTCTCCTTAAGAGAAGAATTAACATATTCTTTTACACCATCAATAAAATCGTTTCTGCCGATTACCTTTCCAGATGGCACTGTCTTTCGATACCATTCCTTATACATCTCGTATAAGAAGTCTGTTGCAGGAAGTAAGTCCCACCTACATCTTGGAAGAATCTCTTCTAAGAATGAATGTACAGTATTGGTGTAGATTTTATACTCAGCCAATGCTGATTTTGTTGCTTCTGTTTCTGTAAAGGAATCTCTGTAAGGCATGTCGATCAGAACTTTTTTAAGGAGATATTCTAAAACATCATCTCTGTGGATAAGCTTGTCTTTGATATACTTTTTCTCTGCACCTGTGAAACAGTTCGCAAAAGGAATGATGTGTAATCTTCGGATGAATGAACCTGTCTTATCATCAACTCTAGGCAAATCATTTACACATTGAAGAACCAACCCATTGAAAGAGTAATCATATGTATTTTCATGCTTTCTTTCCACAGATACTTTATCACCTGTGATTACTGCCTTTAAATTTGCAAGTCCTTTTGTAAAGGAATTAACATTGTTTTCATCGGTGATGATTGCAAAGGCATGAGGTAATGAACTCAACCCAAATCTTTCTGAAAATTTTTCAAGTGAAATGCTGACAGCCTCATCTTCTCCGATTAAATTTCGGATAAGCTGACAAATTGTTCCCTTTCCATTGTTTCCTGTTACACTATAAAAAAGAACCATTTTATTTCGAGGGGCGAATGGTAAACAAGAAGCTTGTACCACTTCCAACAAACTGTTTACAAAGTCTGCGTCTCCTAATGAAGAAGTCCAACTATCAAAATCCCATGTACTGCCATCTTCATCAATTGAAATGATAGGATTGGTAGCTGAGAAATCTAAATTCGTCTTGATTTTGCTTGTGAATACATACTCACGAGAAAATGGAATCAAAGTTTTGTTTTTTACATCTACAATTCCATTTTTTACTGCTGTAAGATACGGAACTACACATTTTCTTACAACTCTTGCATTCTCTTTTACGTAATCAAAAATTTCCTTCAGTTCATTTCTAGTGGCATTTGGTTTGTATTTTTTTACCAATGCACCAAACGCACCGATGGGAGTGTTTGTTACTTCCCATACACCTTCGTTTTTTTCGCATTCTTGATAAATTCCGATTGGGAAATTTAATCTTTCAGTAATACTAAAGTCTGCTTTTTTGTTTTGCAGACTTTTATCACCAGGGGCAATTAAAGCAACATCATCTCGAGCTACAATCAGCATGGAAATGCTGAGTGGTGAAATATCTTGTGGCATCTTCAATTTTCCCTGTTTTGGTCTTAAAGAATTTTGCAATTCAATTTCTGTTGAGATAGCTTCTGTGATTGATTCAGCACATTGCATCTCAGATGGTAATGTAGGATTAGCGTCAATGAAATCCTGTGTAATCTTTTTGTAAATTTGCGATTGCGAATTAAAAAAGACTATTGATTGACTGGTATCTTTGTCCATGTCCTATTCCTCCTGTTCAATTTTAAATGTTATTTGGATACAAAGAGCAAATGAATCATTGTCTTTGTTATTTCAACTCGACGTCTTGTTGATGATTCTATTGTATCTGTGAATATAGGAACATTACAAACAAAGAAACAATATTGACAAAATGCTGTAAAACGGCTTAAAATAAGGGGAAATAAGCTTTTGTTAGAAGGAACAAAAAATAAAAAAAGGAACATTTTGAGAGAACAATATGAAAAAAAAACAAACATATATTGATTACAATACGATTTTTAGCTTGTATAAAATCAAGAAAAGTACAGAGGAAGTAAAAAAACATAAAATAAGACAAAACATTAGACGCCACTTTTATACATTTTTGAAGGAAAGAAATTACTCTGAGAACTTAACGTGGAAAGATTTAACGCAATATGATAAGGACTGTTTTATTTGTATTGAAATCAAGGAAATGATGTTAAAGGAACATTCAGATAGTAAAACACTTAATAGTATCCAAAAAAATATTGACCAATATATAAAAACAAATCTTTATAATTTGGAAAACCAGCTAAAATTTCGTAATGATGCAATAAAGAAAATTCATTATAAATATAAATTCACAGTTGGAGATGAGAACAGCCAACAGCTCGCTTATAAAAATTTTTCTAACGAATGGAAAAAACTAAATAATAGCCAGCCACCATCTTATGAAAATTTTATTTCACACGCGGAATGGTCTATTTATGATTATATGATGAGTGAAAAAACAAACCATCAAGAAAATTTTAATTATTTTGAATTTGAAAAAGGCATGACACAGTCAACCATCAATTCTATTGTGTTAAAAGTCTTAAAAGAGCTAATCGGTTTAGAAATAAATTATGGTGAAATTAAAAAATGTATTGAGAATTTATATGAACTAGGGACAACAGATTACGAATTGGATGATTTTGCAACATTCCCAAATACAGTTGAGGAATATATAAAAGAAGTCACATGGAAACCAATAAAGGTTTGTAAAAAGAATGGAGTAATAATAAAAATAATTGAGCAAGCCGGGAATGACCCGGAAGACCCACTCTCTTTTATGAAAGTGAAAAATACAGAACGTATTCTTACAGATAAGGAAACTGAAGAATTAAAAGAACCACTACATACTATATCTGAATCAATCCACACAGATGAAAACGGAGATGAAATAGAGTATGTCACTATTTTTGTAAAAGATGATAGCTACACGAAATCAGATATTGAGGAGATAAAAGCAAATTATAAAAAGATGATGGCATTTGCAGAGAAATATTTAGATTGTAGTGACAAGATGGAGCGTTTAACAGATTTTTATAAGGTAGATGAGGAAAAGCTAAAGAGATTAAAATATCTTGTAAAGTGAAGAAATCTGATTACAGATATGCAACAGGATCTCAAAACATATCTGCCCGAAAATACCATTGAAAAATATTTCGGGCAGTTTTTTTTTTAATTCATGTTGCCTTATTTGTAACTATTGTTATCAGTAGAGCCTATTTTTTTGTGTAGCAGAATTTTTTGTAGAAAGGTTGGAGATGTGATTACACTGCGGGTGAAAAAAAGAACACCCTACCCGAATGGGCAGGGTGTGTGTGAGTCAAGCGTGAAGCACTGCTTTACTTGTGAGCGTTGCACTTCGTGCAGACAGAGCCAGTTTTCACTTGCTCATCCCAGGCTTCCTTCACAAGGACTGGGTTCGTGCCGATTTGCACTTTGTTGGTTCCGACCTGTACCTGTTCAGTGCCAGTTTGGACTTGTTCTTTGTGAGCGGAATAGCCTCCACCACAAGAGTCAAAGATGTGGTCCATCATAGATTCTGTATCGTAAGTTTTGTGACCACATTCATTACAAGTCCAGTATGCTTGCCACTTGTACACAGGACGGTCTTCGTAAACGATTTCATCCTTGTAGACAGGCTCGCTACGATACTGAGCGTCATGGTGAACAGTCTTGTACTGGTCTTTCCAGCTATGTGCACAAGGAGCAGGCTTGCTAGGCTTAGCAGGCTCACTAGGTGCAGGCTTATTAGGCTTGCTTGGAGCAGGCTTAGAAGGTGCAGGTGCAGGATTAGAAGGCTTAGAAGGCTTGTTCACAGCACCGCTGTTAGCAGGTTTTGAAGGCTTGCTTTCAGCAGGCTTGTCGTTCTTCTTGCCGTTATCCTTATTGTCTGCCTTATTGGCAGGCTTTTCAGCAGGCTTGCTAGACTCTTTAGAGTCTTCCTGCTTATTGGCTTTGTCAGCCTTCTTGTCAGACTCCTTAGAGTCCTTCTTGTCGTCCACCTTATCGGTATCCTTGTCGACAGAGACAGTAGTCTCGTTCTTTTTTGTAGTCTCTTTTGATGTATCAGCTGATGAGTTACAAGCTGTAAGTGAAAGTATCAGCATAGATGACATGAAAAGAGCTAGTACTTTCTTTTTCATGTGTAATCTCTCCTTTAGATGTTTTCTTATATGTATTGTCTGTCTCGATAATCACAATTATAGCTAATATATTAGGCATAGTCAATATATTGATAATGATATCATGTATAAAACCATGCAAAGGACGTGATTCACTATATGATTTCATATCAACCCTTTTATGATACACTTTACAAAAAGAATATAACAGAGTATGCATTGATTTATAAGTTTGGCTTGCCTGCAAATACCATACACCGCATGAAACATAACAAGCCGATTACTACTACCACACTTGATACTCTTTGCGAAATCTTACAATGTAGAGTAGAAGATATTTTAGAATATATTCCACCCGAGGATATTTAGTAGAGGACGATTATCGAGCTTAGATACGTCCTTTTTTATTCAATTACTTTTGATTCAAAGAACGATAAAATATCCTCTTGTTCGGATTGTAAATATTCCTCTGTCCACGTTCTTATTTTATCGCAAAACCGATGGTTTTCAAGATACGCCCACGGGTGGAGTGTTTCTGCGATTCCATACAGGCGTGAAAGTGTGATTGCTGTTTCTATGTATTTTTCATTCATATCTAAGAGTTCCTTTCTTTAATAATATCATACAGTAGTAGAGGGAGCTGTCCGATTGTCCGTCTTTTATTAACAAATTTATTTCTATATTTTTATATTTGTCCGATTGTCTCTCTTTATTTCAATAATTTGGTTGAAAATAAATATAATAATACATATATAATATAGAAGTAAAAAGAAGTTTTAAAGAAAAAGTCAGACAAACGGACAAACGATAGCTTTAAGCAATCCGTTTCATATCCTCTTTCATTTCCTGTATCGCTCCCCATACCTCTCCACTCTGTACTCTTGGGGAATCAATCATATATACATAATACCCATTATGCGTCTATACTCAAGGTATATAGAAATTTACACATCTATAAGGTCAATTACAACATAAA
>ENA-UOIZ01002384-UOIZ01002384.1-human-gut-metagenome-genome-assembly--contig:-P88-NODE-2384-length-13251-cov-8.247045_pt1 | contig 13251 bp, 8 predicted proteins | sample MGYA00242336_ERZ723883 | MGnify/ENA metagenome assembly ERZ723883 | reverse complement strand
CTCTTCTACGCTTTGTTTTTTGTGTTCGGTGCTTTTTGGCTCCCGATAGTTTTAGATTATATCACCCAATGCGTGGTTGTCAAGACCTGCATGGGCGAAAAATTTATTTTTCCGGCGATTTTTGTCCTGCTGTCTGCAGAGCAATTTTTTCTTTTGCTTTTTCCGGCATTTCCAGCAGGGCAAACTCGTAAAAGATGCCGTAAATATACGTGATTCCACGGATATCGCCCAGCGCTTTCGGGCGCTCGACAACCGGTCTTTCGCTCTCCTGCTGTAATTCCAGCACTTTCTGATATGCACTCCGGACGGAGCTCCAGACAAGACTTTTGCTTTTTTCTCTGCGGTTGATCCAGAGCTCTTTTGTATAGGTGCCGCTTCTGCCGTATTTCATATGGTAGGAATACGGCAGTCCGGAATACGTATGGAACTCAAAATCCTGATACGCAGTAACACAGTCCCACAGGGCTTCTTCTGTCCGCTCCTTGCGGAGCCGCTGCAGGGCCTGTTCTCTTTTTCGCTGTAAGCTTTCCTGTGTTTCTTTCGTTTCTTCCATCTTGTTTGTCTTCTCCATCCTGTTTTTAATCCACCAGAAATTGATCCAGCTCCGCCGTCACGACCGGATTACGTTTTACCTGCGGATGGTCGATTTTTCCGGGACAATCGCCGTGATGTTTTCTCCCTCCGTCAGGATCGTAAGACCGGTCTGGACCTGCATCTCTTTCGTTCCGTTTAAAATTTTTCCGTTTTTGTAGGCATATTTCATACTCGATTCCCTCTTTCTGCCGAACGTATTATGGTTTATTTTATCACTCCTAAGAGAGATTCGCGATAGAAAATCTCAGATTTTTGAAATATTTTCCTCATCTGAGAGGCCAGGATATGCACAGATGGTTTCTGCATCCTTTTATTCCTCCTGCAATGCCGCCAGATATCCCAGAATTCGTTCCTTTTTTCTGTCGGGCAAATTACGAAAGCCTTCCAGAATCATTTTCTCCTCTGTGTTTGCCGCGCACATTTCGAGATCCACTGCTTTCCGTTCGATCTCATTTTCTCCTAAAAGCTCATACGGCGTAACCTTCAGCACTTCGCAGATTTTCAGTATCTTATCCGCCGACGGATTCGTCCCCTTTCTTTTCCAGTCGCTGATGGTGCTCTGTGAAATTCCGGTTTCTTCAGAGAATTCTTTCTGGGTCACCCCGTTTCGAAGAATTAATTCAAAAATTTTTTCACTGATCATTTTGTATTTCACCTTTTCACTCAGATTTTGTTTTACTATATCACAAAATTCCCTGTCCGTCACTTCCTCCAATGCTGAAAAAACGCCTCTTCCTGCCCTGTGCGGATTCCGTATTTTCTTCTTGCGATCTAACAAAAAAAGAAATGGTAATGCCTAGGAAAAGATGCGCCATGCAAAAAAACAGCCTGAGTTCCCGTTTTTACACCGAAACTCAGACTGTTTTTATGCGTTCTGTTCTGCTTCCACTTCCTGATTGATCTCATCCTCGCTGTCGGCCATTGCCTGCAGGGTCATAGTCAGTAATTTTTCCAGCGGCCAGTCAAGCTGCTCGGCGCCCCGCTCAATGACTTCCCGCGAACATCCAGCCGCAAAGCCTTTGCTCTTATATTTTTTCTTCAGGGATTTCAGTTCCATGTCTTTTGTGCTCTTCGAAGGCCGCATCAGCGCAGCTGCCCAGATCAGTCCCGTCAGCTCATCTGCTGCAAACAGAACTTTTTCCATCTCATGCACCGGCTCCACATCCAGTATGACGCCGCACTCAATGGTAATGCCGCAGCCATGGGAAACGACACCATGAATGATATCTTCCGACACGCCGCCTCCCCGCAGAAGCTCCGGTGCTTTCAGGCAGTGCTCTGCCGGATACAGCTCAAAATCAATGTCATGCAGCAGTCCGACAATACCCCAGTGCTCCTCTTCTGCCCCATAGCCAAGCTCTCTTGCATACCATTTCATCACGGCCTCTACGGTAAGCGCATGCTGAATATGGAAGGGATCTTTGTTGTATTTTTTTAATAAAGCAAATGCCTCATCTCTTGTAATTTCACTCATGCTTGATTTTCTCCTTCCCTTTTCTCTTTCCAGAATCATCTTGATTGGATTTGAATTATAATTTCGTCCATTATAATCCTACATTCATAGCAATTCAATAGGTTTATCAAGACTTTTTTTGTACATCATATAAAAAGGCGCCGTTCCCTCACCTTTCAGAGAGAGGGCACAGCGCTTTTCTTATTTTTCAAATTCTACACTTTACAGCAGTTCCGGTTTCAGCCGCACATCGAAGCTGATTTCGGTTTCTTTCAGCTGATATTTTTCCAGCAGCATCGGTCCGCAGCTTGCCGATCCGATCCCGGCCTGGCGGTAGTCGATGCAGAAAACAGTGCTTCCGCACGGCCGAAGCTCATAGTTGTGGGCTTTCGCGGTCAGCTCCTCCTGCGTGTAAATAGATGCCTGGAATGAGAAGGTTTTCTCGCCCACTGCCGTCAATACCGCACGATCACTGGCAAGACTTGCATAATCGCAGTCGTAGTGGCTGCCGTTCTCCTGCGGGCGGATATAGTCTTCCTGCTGTTCTGCCGGTGTGCTGTGGAAAACGCCGTGATAGCTTGCCTGGTGCTTATCCACGTAGCTCTCCACCGGACCGAGACCGCAGTAGGTCAGTTTTGCAAACGATTTCGGCAGGAACAGGCGCAGGCCAAAACGCGGCAGAACCGAGAATACCGGGTCTTTCTTTGCTTCTACATGGACATCGGTCGTTCCGTCGCTATAAATTGTCCATTTGATCACACCTGCAAGGATCCGCTGCAGAGCCGGCGACGAAATCGAATAGCTTGTCTCGATCTCCACGCAGCCGTTTTCTTCTTTTGCCGTTGTCTCATACGCCCGCGTCACGGTGCGGTCATACTGAGCACGCATCCAGGTATTCTTGATATTGCGGTCATTGTCTGTCGGCGCACGCCAGATGTTCAGCTCCATCGGGCGGTCGAGCAGATTCTGGTTGGCATAGCACATTTCCTCGAACAGGCCGGTGAACTTATTATAGGTATAGCTGAACTGTTCCGTCGATACCGTCAGATAATGATCGTCCTCTTTCCATCCAAACGAAGCCGTTCCATCCGGGCGCTTCATCATCTCTTTTGCCTTCTGGTTCTGATTATCTTTCGTTTTCACCGGAACTTCTTCAAATCCCAGTTCGAACTGCTCCGGCAGCACCTCAGTGGCCTGTTTCTGATACCAGGTAACCTTCAGCGCACATTTTCCCTGCTCCGACACGGAAATGGCAAGCGGAATCGTCTTCTCACAGCCTGCCGCAAGCTCCAGCAGTGCTTCATCTGTAATCTTGCCGCTCTCCGTCACTTCACCGTCCACAAGCACCTCATAGCCGAGCACAGCGTAATCTTTCAGATTCACAAAATTCATATAGTTTTTGATGGTCAGTGTACCCTTTTCGGCATCATATCCCGTCACGCGCACCGGACGATACACGTTTTTAAATTCCATCAGACCCGTATGCGGTGTGCGGTCCGGATAAACAAGTCCGTCCATGCAGAAGTTGCCGTCGTGCGGATACTCGTTGTGGTCGCCGCCGTACGCGTACATCTTCTTTCCCTCGATCGTTTTTCCCATATCAATCGCGTGGTCGCACCACTCCCAGATAAAGCCGCCGCACATCTTCTCCTCGCTGTGGATCAGTTCAAAGTAATCTTCAAGATCTCCCGGGCCGTTGCCCATCGCATGGCAGTATTCGCACATGATATACGGCTTATCCCCGTACTCCACCAGCTCTTTTTTGATCTCCTCGAGTGATGGATACATGCGGCTGTAGAGGTCGAGGTTGCTGTAATCGTATTTCTTCGGATCATCCACATACCGTGCCGACTCATAGTGCGTCAGACGCGTCGGATCAAATTCCTTCGTCCACTTTAAGGCCGCCTCGAAGGTACAGCCGTATGCGCACTCATTTCCCATCGACCAGATGACAACGCTCGGGCGGTTTTTATCGCGCTCTACGCAACGCTGTGTGCGGTCTACGGTTGCCTCGGTAAATACCGGATTGTTCGCAATTAGTTTATTCCAGTTCTTCGCATACTCTTCCCAGCTCGTGTAATTCGCATAAATTTCCTCTGTGCCGTGACTCTCATTGTCCGCCTCATCGATGACATAAAAACCGAGACGGTCATAAAGCTGATAACAGTACGGCGCATTCGGGTAATGGCTGGTCCGGATCGCATTGATGTTGTGCTCTTTCATTACCTTCAGATCTTTTTTGATCTGTGCAAGGCTGATTGCAAATCCCGTCACCGGATCGCTGTCGTGGCGGTTTGTTCCGTGGAATTTGATCTTCACGCCGTTCAGGTACAGCACACCGTCCTTCGCGTGGATCTCACGGATGCCGACATGATCATTGATCACCTCACCCGCCGTCTCCAGCACCAGCGTATACAGATACGGCTCCTCGGCATTCCACAGATGTGCATCTTTTACATGCATCTGAACCGTATCGCCGTCAAACGCTGCCTCTGCCACAAGATGATTTTCTGCATCAAACAGCTTTGCCGTTCCTTCCTGCGGTTCCCCGTCATTCCAGGTAATCGCAATCGAAACTTCTCCATTCTGGTACGATGCATCCGGCGCTGCCTTTACAAAGTAATCGCGGATGCCTTTTTCTGGTCTTGCAAGCAGATAGACATCGCGGAAAATGCCGCTCATGCGAAATTTGTCCTGATCCTCGAGATAGCTTCCATCGCACCATTTCAGCACCAGTACGGCGATGGTGTTGGTGCCATCTTTTAAGAAGTCTGTTACATCAAATTCACTCGTAGAATGAGACACCTGGCTGTAGCCGACGAAGCTGCCGTTCATCCACACGTAGAAACAGGAATCCACGCCCTCAAAATTCAGGAATGCCCTCGGTGCTTCCTCCTGTTTTTTCCACTCGAACGTTCTCACGTACGCACCGCACGGGTTCTCATACGGCACATACGGCGGATCCACCGGGAACGGGTAGCGGACGTTCGTATACTGATGGTGGTCATGGCCATAATTCTGCCAGACGGACGGCACCGGAATCGTCTCGAATGCAGAAGTGTCGTATCCTTCTGCGAAAAACTCCTCTTTTACATCGTAAACACTGGTAAAATAGCGAAATTTCCAGTCGCCGGAAAGCAGGAAAAAGCGGTCCGACGCCTCCCGGTTCTCCACCAGATCCTCCATGCGGCGGGATGCCGGAATGTAGTAGGCACGGTTCGGCATGGTATTCACATGCAGGTGATCGAAATCTTCGAAATATTTTGGAACAATCATCTCTTTTTAAGTCCTCCTTATTCTGTCTTTTGTTTCCAATATCGGCACCGAAACACACGCGGTCCCGGTGCCGATCAGGTTTTCTGTTATTCTTTTACTTTTTCCATGCAGGAAGAACGCCTTCGTAATTCATGCCATAACCGTAGTCATAGTTATGTCCTTCGCTGTCAATATAGGTTTCCATATCCAACGCACGGTCCTCGCTCTGCTCCTCAACCGCATCCATATCCTTCGGCATCTGGATCGGCAGACGGCCGGTCGGGTTGTAACCGCCGAAGACAACGTCGAGCACAGCGGCTCTCGAAACACCGAACTCTGCGACGATCGCATCGGCTTCGGCTTCAAATTCATGCATCACCATCGGGTTGTTGACGGTTGCGCAGACGATCACCGGCTTGTCGCCCATCGCGCGGCGGCATTCGAGAATATTGTCGAGATCAGCCTCGTTGTAGGCAGTGTTTGTCTTTCCAAAATAGCTGCGGTTCGTGAAATTCTCGCGGAAATCACCGCCGGCAATGCTCACCTCACGCGCTTTTTTCGCCGTATACGGGCGGTACTGCAGTGTAATCGGCAGATAGCCGTTGCCGCCGTTCGCAAGATCTTCGGTGGAATACGGGTTGCATGCCGGGCTTTCGACAAATACCAGCGCCACATCGGCCTCCTCCGGTGATGATACGCGTGTACCGTACTTGGACGGCAGTCCATCCGGCAGCGGATCTTCGGTTTTTGCCGGCAGATCGATGCGGAAGAACGCTTTGGACGGTCCGATCTTTCTCTCCGGAATATAAACCTTCAAACCTTTCTTCAGCGGAAGCACACCCTTCTGTCCTTCCGGTGCGCGTTTCGCACTGTTTTTCAGCAGGACGATGGATTTCTGCTGTGCCTCATAGCCATGGCGGCAGAACTCTTCGCATCCTACAATCTTTGCGGATTCTTCCGGATCAAGATACGGGTCCTCAAACAAGCCGCAGTGGAAAATGTTGATCAGAAGACGTTTGGCGGACAGCTCCATGCGCTCACGCATCGCTTTCTCGCCGTATTTCTCACAGCCGATCTTATACGCCTCGACAATCGGACCGGACTCGCTGTTTCCGCCGAACTGGTCAACGCCGTTTGTGATCGCCAGCAGACACCGTTCTGCCTCGGTCATATCCTGCACGCCGTAGCAGCGGCTTCCAAATCCCTCAATCGTCTTCTCCGGATCCTGGGTGATGCCCCAGTCGGTGCAGACAATGCCTTTAAATTCATATTTTCCGCGCAGCAGATCCTTGATCAGGTACTCGCTGTAGGAGTTTCCGACGTTCTTGCCGTTTTTCTTGTCCACGCCGTAGGATACGGTGTAGTACGGCATAACCGCGGATGCGCAGTCGGTCGGTCCGTCCAGGTGGAAGGCTGCCTCGGTAAACGGTTTTAAATGCTCCTCAAAATTTCCGGTCGGATAAACGGCAAACTGTCCGAATGCATAGTGTGCATCGCGTCCGGCCTCTCCGGTGCCGCCGCCCGGCCAGTGTTTGACCATCGTGTTGACGCTGTCTTTTCCCCAGCCGTCTGCTTCCCCTTCCGTTGTCTGCATACCATCACAGTACGCTTTGGTAAGCTTTTTGGACATCTCCACTTCTTCGCCTAACGTATCGACAAAGCGCATCCATCTCGGCTCGGTGCAGAGGTCGATCTGCGGTCCGAGTGCCGTTGTGATGCCGAGTGCCCGGTACTCACGGGAGGCATCCTTTGCAAACTGTCCGGCTACTTCCGGGTCAAAGCATGCGGCAAAGCCGACGCCCTCCGGCCATTTGCTGATCTCGCTTCCGCCGCTCTTGAACTCTGCGCCGGAATCCTTTGCTCCGTTCCGCGGATCAGAGGAGAGGTTGATCGGAATACCATACGGCAGTGTCTCTGCCCGTTTCTGCAGCTCATTGCTCCATTTTGCGGAAATCTCCGGGCTTTCCACGTTCGTCAGCAGGATATGGCGGATATGCTCGTCCTCCAGAAATTCTTTCTGCTGATCTGAAATCGCATACGGTTCTTTGCCGGATTCCAGATACGTTTTTCCGTCAAACGTTCCCTGGAACGGACCGCCCGGCATCGGCGGTACGGCCTGGTGCGGTGAGTACAGCATAAGGCCAGCGATCTCCTCGATGGAAAGACGGCCCGCAAGGTCTGCGGCTCTCTCCTCATCGGAGAGGCGCCAGTTCTCATACGGCAGCAGTTCGCCGGTTTTTGCCAGGTCTTTAAAGTAATACCCGTCTTTTTCCAGTACCTTAACTCCGGACTCCTCTGCCCAGGCGATCGTTTTTCCGCCCTCCTGGCGGATCCGGTGGATTCCGTTTTTCGTTGTTTTCTCCATAAATTTCACCCTTCTTTTCCCAATTTATTTTGTTTCAACTCACAGTAGGTATTTTCACGGAGTCTGACATGTCGAGAATAGTTCGACTGTGATTTGCCTCATGTCAGTGGAGGATACCGATTTCTCTCCGCCTGCCACTGCCGTTATGTTTCTTTTAACAATTCATCCCACCGCTTTAGAAGCGGGGGACTTCTTGTCTACTGGTGTTAAAGTAAATACTGCACTGTTTTCCGTCGTGCTGCTGTTGCCGATCATCACCGTAAAGGTACCCGGCTCGCTGCCGAAGGTTCCGTCGAGCCGGTAGTAGCGCAGATCCTCTTCGGTAATATAGAACGTAACCTCCTGCTCCTCACCCGGGGCAAGCTCTACTTTCCGGAAACCTTTCAGCTCTTTCACCGGACGAACCACATCGGAATAATCATCGCGGATGTACATCTGAACAACCTCGCAGCCTGCAGCATCACCGGTATTCTTCACGGTTACTTTTGCTGCAATTCTGCCATTCTTATCCATCTCGTTCTGGTCAAGCACGACATCCGAAACGGCAAATGTCGTGTAGGAAAGACCATAGCCGAACGGATACAGCGGTGCATTCGGAATGTCAAGATATTTGGAACGGAACCGCTCTTTCATGCCCGGCAGATTCGGTCTTCCGGTGGAATACTCGTTGTAGCTGACCGGTGCCTGGCCCACGCAGTACGGGAAGCTCATCGGCAGCTTGCCGGACGGATTTTTCTTTCCGGTCAGGACATCCACAACAGCGCTTCCGCCCTCGGTTCCCGGGAACCATACCTCGAGAATGGCTTTTGCTTTAGCGCTGATTTCCCGCAGATCCAGCGGGCGGCCGTTGAACAGAACGACAACCACATTCGGGTTAACGGCCAGCACTTTGTGGAACAGCTCCATCTGGATTTCCGGCACATCGATCATGGCACGGCTGGTCGCCTCGCCGCTCTGCAGATAATGCTCACCCATCGGCATTACCACGAGATCGGCCTCTTTTGCTGCCTGTAGTGCGCTCTGCTCCATGGCAGCAAGCTCTTCCTCACTGTATTTTTTCGGTGTCGTCTCGGTAAATCCGATCAGCTCCACATCGTTTCCGATAACCGGGCATCCTTCTGCATACGTGGTGCGTGATGCGTCGAAGACTTTCTCGGCTGCTTTCTGAATCGTCACGCAGTCCTTGCTGTCGCCGGTGAAGGACCAGCTGCTCTTGATTTCATGATTGTTGGTATACGGGCCGACAAATGCGATTTTTTTCGAAGTGTCAAGCGGCAGTACGCCGTCGTTTTTCAGCAGGACGAAGGATTCCTCCGCTGCTTTTTTCGCCAGTGCACGGTGCTCCGGGCAGAGGTTGTATGCTTTCTCTTTCTCGGCATCTGCATCTTTATATGGATTTTCAAACAGTCCCAGTTTGTTTTTCAGCTCCAGAATCCGCAGGCAGCACTCGTCAATCAGATGCTCGTCCACTTCACCTTCTTCTACGAGACGGCAGAGGTTTGCGGCGTAAACGGATGTCATCATATCAATATCCACGCCTGCCTCCAGCGCTTTTTTCGCTGCATCGGCGGCATCTTTCGAGCTTCTGTGGGCAACGGTTTCCAGAATGGCTGCAAAGTCAGAAATCAGCACGCCGTCAAATCCCATCTCGCCGCGCAGGATATCGCGCATCAGCCATTTGTTGGTGCTCGCCGGAACGCCGTTGATCGTGTTGAATGATGTCATCACCATCGCTGCGCCCGCATCAATGCCTGCTTTGTATGCCGGAAGATAGAATTCACGGAAGGTATGCTCTGAGAGCTCTACGGTGTTGTAATCTCTTCCTGCGACTGCTCCGCCGTAGCCTGCAAAGTGTTTGATGCAGGAGGCAACTTTTCCCGGTGTTTTTAAATCATCGCCCTGGAAGCCTTTTACGATCGCCTCGGAAAAGCGGCTGTTCAGGTACGGATCTTCGCCTGTGGATTCCACAACGCGGCCCCATCTCGCATCGCGCACAAGGTCAACCATCGGAGAAAAGGTAACGTGAAGTCCGGCCGCGGATGCTTCTTTTGCGGCTGCAGACGCGCACTCGCCGGAGAGCTCCGGATCAAAAGTGGCTCCCTGCGCCAGCGGCGCCGGGAAAATGGTCTTCATGCCGTGAATGACATCCATCATGAACAGCATCGGGATGTGATGCGGCTGTTTTGCCATGTAGTCATCCTGCAGTTTTTTCATCGTATCGGCACCGGCTGCACCGAGAATGGAACCGGCCATCTCCAGGTCCTCTTTTCCGATTCCCATGTCATTTGCCGGGCCGGTCAGGACGCTGTTTTCATCCCCGAGGTAAAATGCTCCGCTTAACTGAAGCATCTGATCTACTTTCTCTTTCAGCGACATATCCGCCAGCAGTTTTTCCAGATCTGTCTGTTTCATTGAAAAACCTCCCTGTTGTTATTTTCAGAATTTTCCTGTTTCTTATATCATTTGTTTCTATTTTACGGCATAACTCTGCATAAAACAATCACTTTTTTTGACCTTTTCCTCAACGATTTTAACAAAAGAAGCGGGTTCCGCCGTTTTTTGATTTTCGGCAGAACTCGCTCCCTTTTTTATAATTTAATTCATTTTAATGCCGCGGCAAACGCATTGTTCACCGGCTCTTCGGCCTCTTTTTTCTGTTTCTTCATATAAGCTGCCACATCGCGCTTTGTCACGCCGCCGCCCTCTTTTTTGCGGCGCTCTTGGAATTTTGTCATGCGCTCTTTGTGGCCGCAGGCGCAGACAAACGTCGCATCCTCGCCCTTTCCGATCATCTCCATGCGCTTATGGCAGACCGGGCATCTCGCATTCGTCGTGCGGGAAACCGTCTCGCGGTAGCCGCACTCTCTGTCCTGGCAGACGAGCAGTTTTGCGTTCTTTCCATTCACCGCAAGCAGCCGTTTTCCGCAGTTCGGGCACTTCTTGTTCGTCAGGTTGTCGTGGCGGAACGTTCCCTCTTCCGTCTTGATCTCATCGATCAGTTCCACCGTGTAGCTGCGGATCTCCTCCATAAACACATCGCGCCGCTTCTTTCCCTTTGCAATGTCGTTTAACTGCATCTCCCAGCTTGCCGTCAGCTCCGGCTTTTTCAAATCCGCCGGAACCAGCTTCAGAAGCTGGCGTGCTTTCGAGGTCAGATAGATCTCATTGCCTTTTTTCTCCAGCAGAAAGCTGCGGAACAGCTTCTCGATGATATCTGCACGGGTCGCAACCGTTCCAAGGCCGCCCGCCTCACCGATCGTTTTTACCAGGCTGCTGTCGCGGTTTTCCATGTAGCGGACCGGATTTTCCATCGCGGAGAGCAGCGTGCCTTCCGTGAAGCGTGCCGGAGGTTTTGTCTTTCCTTCGCGGAGACTGATCTTCGGCTGCCCGATCTTCATGCCTGCCTCCAGAAGCGGCAGATTCTGCTCCCGCACCTCTTCTTTCGCCTCATCCTCTTCGTCGTACCGGTTATCCTCGTACGCCTCCTGCCAGCCTTTCTCGACCATGCGCTTTCCGCGCGCAGTAAAGCATTCCTTTTCGATGGAAGCCTGGATCACCGTCTCTTCATATACACACGGCGGCAGCAGTACCGCAAGAAAACGGCGCACAACAAGATCATAAATGCGGCGCTCCTCGTTCGAGAGTGTGGATAACTGCACGTACTGCTCCGTCGGGATAATGGCATGGTGATCGGAAACCTTCGCATCATTGACAAAGGAGAGCTTTCCGTTCAGTGGACTGCGCTTCGCCTGCTGGGCCAGTGCTTTGTACGGGCCGATGCTGACCGCATCCAGCCGCTCTTTTAACGTCGGCACAATATCTTTCGTCAGATACCGTGAATCTGTCCGCGGATACGTAAGGACTTTATGGGTCTCATAGAGGCTCTGCATCAGATTCAGCGTCTGTTTTGCCGAATAGCCGAACCGTGCGCTCGCATCGCGCTGCAGCTCCGTCAGATCGTAGAGCAATGGCGCTTCTTTCTGCTTTTTCTTCTTTTCTACGTTCTGTAAGACAAGCGGATACCGTTTTGCCTTCTCTGCGATCTGCTTTGCCTTTTCCGGATCGGAGATTCTTGTGCCGCCCGATTTTTCATCTTTCCAGGTGTAGACCACACCGCCCGCCGCGGCCGTCACCGTGTAATACGGTTTCGGGACAAATTCACGGATTTCCTGCTCGCGCTGTGCGATCATGGCAAGTGTCGGCGTCTGCACACGGCCGCAGGAAAGCTGTGCATTGTATTTACAGGTCAGCGCCCGCGTCGCATTGATGCCGACGAGCCAGTCCGCCTCGGCACGGGAAACGGCAGCGCGGTAGAGATTGTCGTACTCTTTCGCATCCTTCAGATTGGCAAAACCCTCACGGATCGCCTTGTCCGTCACAGAGGAAATCCAGAGACGCTTACACGGCTTCTGGTTATGTGCTTTGTCGAGAATCCACCGCGCCACCAGCTCACCCTCGCGTCCGGCATCGGTTGCAATGACAATCTCATTCACGTCCTTCCGCGCAAGCTGTGTCGTCACCGCATGGTACTGTTTTCCCGTCTGCGGAATGACCTTGATCTGCAGTTTTTCCGGCATCATCGGCAGAACTGCCATATTCCATTCCTTATACTTTTTGTCATAGTCTTCCGGATCTTTTAACGTCACCAGATGGCCGAGCGCCCAGGTAACGATATACTTGTTTCCCTCCAGCGCTCCGTTTTCTTTTTTGCTGCACCCCAGTACGCGCGCAATGTCGCGTGCCACGGATGGTTTTTCTGCAATTACCAGAGTTTTCATAAAATGTCTGCTCCTTTTATAGCTCTTTATACTGTTTTACAATTTCCTCCCGGTCTTTTCCGAGAATGAAGTAATAATCAATCTGTCCGTCCCCTGCGGTGTGAAGATACGTTCCAAACGTCCGTACATTGCACAGCAGTGCCGTCCGGGACGCGGCGGCCGCAATGCCGTAGCCGCGGTTCGAAACAAGCAGCGGCATCCGCGCCTGCTTTCCGCCAAAAGAGACGTAGCGCGCCTTCGCGGTCAGATCCAGCCACTCGGTCGAAAGAATGCCTTTTGCTTTCAGCTTTTCGGAACCGCTCCAGTCGAAGAACGTCCATGTCATGCCGCCGTCGATCATGCGCGGCTCGTCACGCTTCTCGGAAAGGATTGGTTTGTTGTCCGGCGTCAGGAACTGCACCGCGCCGTCCTTTTTTTCTACCATGACGCGCAGCTTTTCCGTCTCCACCAGAACCGCTGTCTTCGATTCTTTCGCACTCCACGGAAACGCGGTATCTGCCTTCGGCTTCCAGTACGTATCCTGCACTTTTGCGGTCACGCCCTTTACGAAACTGATGCGGATCACCTCCGGCGTGATCGGGGTGATGCGTAAGATGCCGTACATGCTGGCAATCTCAACCGCCGATTTTCCTTTCTTTGCCCATTTCACCGCACACTTGATCTTCGAATGGCCCTTGATGCGCAGCAGCTCGTTTTCCGGGATTGCACCGAAAGCGTAAGGTGAGGTATTCAGGCGCTCCGTCTTCTCGGCTTCTCCTGGTACCATACCTGCTCCGCCCGGTCTTTTTGCACTCTGCACTCCGGCC
>ENA-UOIZ01002376-UOIZ01002376.1-human-gut-metagenome-genome-assembly--contig:-P88-NODE-2376-length-13272-cov-44.132481_pt1 | contig 13272 bp, 9 predicted proteins | sample MGYA00242336_ERZ723883 | MGnify/ENA metagenome assembly ERZ723883 | reverse complement strand
ACCGGTTCTCGCTGCTGTTCACGGTGGACAACAAGCCCGGCAAGCTGGCCGAGGTGATCCAGATCATCGGTGCCAGCGGCTTCAATATGGAGTCCATCAAGAGCCGGCCCATGCCCCATGTGCCGTTTGAGTATTATTTTTACGTCGAGCTGGTGGGCGATCCCACAGCCGACGAGACCGCCGCGCTGCTGCGCGAGCTGAATCATGTCTGCCGCACGGTACGGCTGTTAGGAGTGTATACGAAATGAGCGATTTCATCGGGACAAAGCTCACCATGAATCTGGGCGAGCGCAGTTATGATATCATCCTGAAAAACGGTGCACTGGAAAACCTGTACCAGTTTGCCCGGCTGGACCGCAAGGTGGCCGTTGTCACCGACAGCGGCGTGCCTGCCGAGTATGCCCAGCGCGTGGCCGACCAGTGCCGGGAATCCACCATCATCACGGTGCCGCAGGGCGAGGCCAGCAAGAGCTTCAAGATTCTGGAAACGGTGCTCCGGCAGATGCTGGAGTTCAACATGGGCCGCGGCGACCTGGTGGTGGCCGTGGGCGGCGGCGTGGTCGGTGATCTGGCCGGATTTGCCGCTGCCATCTACATGCGGGGCATCGATTTTATCAACTGCCCCACCACCACCCTTTCCATGATCGATTCCTCCATCGGCGGCAAGACCGCTGTGGATCTGGGCGATACCAAAAACATCGTGGGCGCGTTCTGGCAGCCCAAGCTGGTCATCGTGGACCCGGCCACCCTTTCCACCCTGCCCCGCCGCCACTACATCAACGGCCTGGCGGAGGCGGTCAAGGCGGGCCTGCTGGCCGACCCCGAGCTGTTCGCCATCTTTGAAAAGGGCGATATCGACACCCAGATCAGCGAGATCATCTACCGCAGCCTGCGGTTCAAGAAGAACGTTGTGGAGCAGGATGAGACCGAGCGCGGGATGCGCAAGGCTCTGAACTTCGGCCACACCATCGGCCACGGCATCGAGGCCGTCAAGGGCATCAAGGGCCGCCGCACCGTGGGCCTGTTCCACGGCGAGTGCGTGGCGCTGGGGATGCTGCCCATGATCGAATCCAAGGCGCTGCAGAAGCGGGTGCGGGCGGTCTACCGCCGCATTGGCCTGCCCACCCGCACCACCTATAACAAGGAAAAGGTGCTGGCCGAGATGCTGCACGATAAAAAGGCCCAGGGCGGCCAGATCACGGTGATCAAGGTGCCGGGTCTGGGCTGCTGGCGGGCCGAGACCATCCCCGTGGAGGGCCTGCGTCCCCTGCTGGGTGTGGAGGAGTAAGCCATGAAAAACACCTTTGGCAGCGACCTTTCGCTGACCATTTTTGGCGAGAGCCACGGCAGGGCTGTCGGCGCGGTGCTGGACGGCATGGCGGCGGGCGTGCCCGTGGACGAAGCCTTTCTTGCTGCCTGCATGGACAAGCGCCGTGCCCGGGGCGACGGCCTTTCCACCACCCGTGTGGAGGGGGATGCGGTGCAGTTTTTGTCCGGCGTGGTCAACGGCCGCACTACCGGCACCGCCATTGCCCTGATGATCGAAAACCAGAACACCCGCAGCGGCGACTATGCCAAAACGGCTGACCTGCTGCGGCCCGGCCATGCGGATTACACCGCCTACGCCAAGTACCACGGCTATCAGGATGCCCGGGGCGGCGGCCACTTTTCGGGCCGCGTCACCGCCGCGCTGGTGGCGGGCGGCGCTTTGGTGCTGGGAGCCCTGAACCGGGCCGGGATCGAGATCGTGACGCACATCGGGCGGTGTGCCGGGATCAGCGATGCCCCCTTTGCGCTGGATGATCCCGCCGCGCTGGCGGCGCAGGCCGAGACACTGCTGAACAAGTCCGAGGGCTTTGCCCTGCTGGACGGCAGTGTGGAGGAACCCATGAAAGCTGCCATTCGTGCCGCCGGTGCCGAGGGCGACAGCGTGGGCGGCGTGCTGGAGACCGCCATTCTGGGCCTGCCCGCAGGCGTGGGCGAACCCTATTTCGACAGCGTGGAGAGCAAGCTCGCTCACCTGGCCTTCTCCATCCCGGCGGTCAAGGGCATCGAGTTCGGTTCCGGCTTCGGCTTTGCGGACCAGAAGGGCTCGGAGGCCAACGATGCCTTCCGGATGCAGGGGGAGCGCATCGTCACCGCCACCAACCACAATGCGGGCCTGAACGGCGGCATCTCCAACGGGATGCCCGTGGTGTTCCGCACGGCGGTCAAGCCCACCCCCAGCATCTACAAAACGCAGGACACGGTGGATTATATCGCAAAGAAGGACGCGGAGCTGTCCATTCAGGGCCGCCACGACCCCTGCATCGTGCCCCGGGCCGCCATTGTGCAGACCTGCGCCGCCGCGCTGGCCGTGGGCGACCTGCTCACCGCAAAATACGGCATGGCCTGGATGGAGGACCCCACCGGCTACCGCAAGGAGGTGCTGTAAATGGAATACGGACTCATCGGCGGGCGGCTGGGCCACTCCTACTCCAAGGTCATCCACGAGATGCTCTGCGGCTACCGGTACGACCTGTGCCCCCTGCCCACGGAAGAGGAAGTCCGGGCCTTTCTGACCCGGCGGCAGTTCAGGGCCATCAATGTCACCATCCCCTATAAGCTGGTGGTCATGGAGTACTGCTCCTACATCGACCCCCACGCCAAGGCCATCAACGCCGTGAACACCATCGTCAACAGGAACGGCCTGCTCTACGGCTACAACACCGATTATCCCGGCTTCTCCTACCTGTGCGATGCACACGGGGTGGAGTTCAAGGACAGGACCGTGCTCATTCTGGGCACCGGCGGCACCCACAACACCACATGGGCTGTGGCCCATGACCGGGGCGCGAAACAGATCTATACCGTCAGCCGCCATCCCGACCCCGAAAAGGGAGAGCTGACTTATGCTCAGGCCCTGACTACCGGGGCGCAGATCATCATCAACACCACGCCGGTGGGCATGTACCCCAATGTGGGCGTGAGCGCCCTGGATATCACCTCCATGCCCGGGCTGGAAGCCGTGATCGATGTTATCTATAATCCCGATAAGACCGAGCTCATCCTCCGGGCCGAGGAGCTGGGGGTGCCCGTTGCCGTCGGCGGTCTGGAAATGCTGGTGGCGCAGGCAGTGTACGCGGCAGAATTTTTCCTCGACCGCAAGTTTGAGGATGCCGGTGCCGAGATCGCCCGTGTGACCAGCGAGCTGCGGCGGGAACAGCTGAACATTGCCCTCATCGGGATGCCCTCCTCGGGCAAATCCACCCTGGGCCGCGCTCTGGCGGAACGGCTGGGCAAGCGGTTCGTGGATCTGGACGAGGAGATCGTCAAGGCCGATGGCCGGAGCATCCCGGACATCTTTGCCGCTGAGGGGGAGGCAGGCTTCCGGAAGCTGGAGGCCGCGCAGACCGCCCGCTTTGCCAGGGAGAACCGGCAGGTCATCTCCTGCGGCGGCGGCGTGGTCAAAGACCCGGCAAACCTCCGGGCACTCCACGCCAACGGCATCGTGCTCTTTATCGACCGGCCGCTGGAAGATCTGCTGGTGGGCGGCGGAAGGCCCCTTTCCACCAGCCCTGAGGCCCTGAAAACCATGGAAGCCCAGCGCCGTCCGCTCTATCTGGCGGCAGCGGATGCTGTGATCCCCAACAAGACCACCCCTGCGGATGCCGTGACGGCGGCAATGGAGGCGCTGGATGAAATTTTTAGTCATTAACGGTCCCAACCTCAACCTGACCCAGTTCACGGAGCCGGGCATGGAGGGGCAGATCGATTTCAATACACTGCTGGATTATATTGAGGCGGGCTGTGCCCAGATGGATGTTCAGGTGGACTTTTTTCAGTCCAACCACGAGGGCGACCTCATCGATGAGATCCAGTCGGCGGCAGGCCGGGCCGATGGCATCATCCTCAACCCGGGCGGCTACGCCTATTACAGCGTGGCCATTCTGGAAGCGCTGCAGGTGTGCGGCGTGCCTGCCGTGGAAGTGATGCTGGCCGACCCCAGCGGCAAGGAGCCCTTCCGCAGCGTGGATGTGGTCTCCTTTGGCTGTCAGGGCCGCTTTGCAGGCGAGGGGGTCAGCGGATATCTCCATGCCTGCGCCTACCTTGTGCAGCTGCTCCGGCTGGATGGCGGCGCGCAGACGCACCTGGTGCAGTAACAACCCTCTCAGTCTCGCATTCGCTCGCCAGCTCCCCCGAAGGGGGAGCCCTTGGCAAGTAGGGCAGGCTGTGCAGCAAAACTGAAAGTATAGAGACAAAACAGAAGGGAAAAGAAACAAGATGATCATTTCGACCAAAAAAGGCACCCCCAAGGAAGAGCTGGAAAAGATCGTAGACAAATTCGAGAAGCAGGGCCTGGATGTGACCCTGATCACCGGCAAGGATTACAATGTGTTCGGTCTGGTGGGCGATACCACCAAGATCGATGAGCGCGACGTGCTGGCCAACCCCTGGATCGACAACGTCACCCGCGTGTCCGCTCCCTATAAGCGGGCCAACCGCCTGTTCCACCCCGCCGATTCCATCATCGACTGCGGCGGCGTGAAGATCGGCAGGGGCGAGAAGATCGCCGTGATGGCAGGCCCCTGCAGCATCGAGGGCGAGGAGCAGGCACTGCGCATTGCCAACGGCGTAAAGGCGGGCGGTGCAAGCCTGTTCCGCGGCGGCGCTTATAAGCCCCGCACCTCTCCCTACTCCTTCCAGGGCCTGGAGACCGAGGGCATCCTCGATATGGTCAAGGCACGGGAGGCCACCGGAATGCCCATCGTGTCCGAGCTGATGAGCGAGGACCGGATCCCGGAGTTTGAGGAATATGTAGACGTGGTACAGATCGGTGCCCGCAACATGCAGAATTTCCAGCTGCTCAAGGCCGTGGGCAAGATGCACAAGCCTGTTCTGCTCAAGCGCGGTCTGTGCAACACCATCGAGGAGTGGATCATGTCCGCAGAGTATATCATGGCCGGCGGCAACGAGCAGGTCATTCTCTGCGAGCGGGGCATCCGCACCTTTGAGAAGTACACCCGCAACACCCTCGACCTCTCCGCTGTGCCTATCATCCACGAAAAGACCCATCTGCCCATCATCGTGGACCCCAGCCACGCCACCGGCAAGGCCAATCTGGTTGAGCCGATGATGATCGCCGCTGTGGCCGCCGGTGCCGATGGTCTGGAGGTGGAAGTCCACTATGATCCCCGCCACGCATGGAGCGATGGCGCACAGTGCCTGACCCCGGATGCCTTTGCACAGGCCATGGCAAAGTGCCGTCAGGTCGCATGGGCCATTGGCCGGGATATGTAACACGATGAACGGCCTCACCCTCTCAGTCAAAGCCTGACGGCTTTGCCAGCTCTCCCAAAGGGAGAGCCTCTGGCGAAACCACAGACCTTGCGGTGGACTGCCAAGGCCTCGCCCCTTGGGAGAGGTGGCAGCGCAAAGCGCTGACGGAGAGGGTGAGCCAGGTAAAGTAACACGATGAACATCACGATAAAATCAAGCCGGACGGTGGGCGGCAGGATCGCCGCGCCGCCCAGCAAAAGCATGGCTCACCGGGCGGTGCTCTGCGCGGCGCTGGCAAAGGGGAATTCCCATCTCCATCATCTTGCCTTCAGCAAGGATATCTCCGCCACGCTGGGTGCGGCGGCCCGGCTGTGCGCCCGTGTCACCACCGGGGAAAACGACGCGGTGGTGGAGGGGCTGGGCCGCTTTCTGCCGGTTGATGCCCCCGTGGACTGCTGTGAGAGCGGCAGCACCCTGCGCTTCCTCATCCCGCTGGCCGGCCTGACCGGGCAGGAAGTGACTTTTACAGGCCGTGGGCGGCTGATGGAGCGGCCCCAGTCGGTCTACAAAACGCTGTATCAGCAGCAGGGCCTGCGTTTTGAGCAGGGCGCGGACCGCCTGACTGTGGAAGGTGTCCTGACCCCGGGCGAATACGAGCTGGCGGGCAACGTGTCCAGCCAGTTCATCAGCGGGCTGCTGTTTGCCCTGCCCCTGCTGGGCGGCACCAGCACCCTGCACCTCATCCCGCCTGTGGAGAGCCGGAGCTACATCGATATGACCCGCGCGGTACAGCACGACTTTGGCGTGGAGAGCCGCTGGCTGGATGAAAATACGCTGGAAATTCCCGGCGGGCAGCACTATCTTCCCGGTGATTACACCGTGGAGGGCGATTACAGCCAGGCGGCTTTTCCTGCCGTGCTGGGCGCTGTGACCGGCGGGGTGGCCATCACCGGCCTGTCTGAGGAGACCTTGCAGGGCGATGCCGCCATTCTGGAGATCCTCCGGCGGTGCGGCGCAAGATTCACCCGCACCGGGCAGGGCGTGGTGTTTGAAAAGGCCCCGCTCCACGGAACGGACATCGACCTTGCCGACTGCCCCGACCTGGGCCCCGTGCTGATGGTGCTGGGCCTGCTGTGTGAGGGCACCACAGTCATCCGCAACGCCGAGCGTCTCCGCATCAAGGAGAGTGATCGCATCGAGGCCATGGAGACCGAGCTGCGGGCCTGCGGCGGGCAGCTGGAGAGCGAGGGCGGCACCATTACCATCCATGGATGTGCCGGCGCGCTCCATGCCCCGGAGCAGCCGCTTTCCGGCCACAACGACCACCGCGTGGTGATGAGCCTTGCGGTGCTGGCGCTGGCCGCCGGGCTGGCCCTGCCCATCAGCGGGGCCGAGGCCGTTGCCAAGAGCTGGCCGGATTTTCTGGAAGACATCAGGCCTTTGGGCGCGGAGGTGGAACATGTTGGATAAATCAAAGCGTTATCTCATCGTGGGCCTGGGCCTGCTGGGCGGCAAGTACGCCTTGGAGCTGAGCAGGGCCGGGTTCCATGTGGACGGCATCAACCGCAGCGAGGGCCATCTGCAGTATGCCCTCGACCACGGCTATATCGCCAGCGGCAAGACCCACGATTTTGAGGATCTGGTGCGTCAGGCCGATCATATCATCTTTGGCTTGTACCCCACGGCCCTGCTCGAGTGGTTCCGGACCTACGGCCACCTGCTGAAGGAGGGCTGCATCTTTACCGATGTGTCGGGCGTAAAGACTGGTCTGGTGGAGCCCATTCAGGCCATGTGCAGGCCGGGCGTGGAGTTCATTGCCAGCCACCCCATGGCGGGCCGTGAGACCTCCAGCGTGGAGCACGCCGCCGAGGTGAATTTTGCCCCGGCCAACTTCATTGTGACCCCCACGGAAAAGAACACCCCGGAGGCCATTCAGTGGGCCAGGGAGCTGGCCGAGGTGCTGGGCTTCAAGCATATCTGCACCCTGACTGTGCAGGAGCATGACAGGATGATCGGCTATGTCAGCCAGCTCTGCCATGCCATCGCCGTCAGCCTGATGTGCGCCAACGACAATAGCTCTCTGTGCGAGTACACCGGCGATTCCTTCCGGGACCTGACCCGCATTGCACGCATCAACGATAAGATGTGGGCGGAGCTGTTCCTCTGGAACAAAGAAAACCTTATCTCCGAGATCGACCAGTTCAGCGGGGCGTTGAACGAGATGCGCAACGCCCTTGTGGCCGATGACCGGGAAAAGCTGGAGGAGATGTTCCGCCTGTCCACCCAGCGCCGCGCGGCGTTTGATAAGAAAGCGCCGTAACCTTTTCAGCACACGGCACTGCTGTTTTTTCCAGCTCCCCTGCTGGGAGAGCTGGAATCGAGACTGAGAGGTTTGGCACAACACGAAAAAATGAGGTGTACCGAATGCCCAAACAGGAAGGCCAGAAATCCAAGCTGCTGGCGCTATTGCGCATTTTTGAGCAGCAGACCGATGAAAACCACCTGCTGAACGTGCCGCAGCTGGTGGAGCTGCTGGAGACGCAGGGCATCCGCTGTGAGCGCAAGAGCGTGTACAGCGATATTGAGGCACTGGGTGCGCTGGGCTATGACATCAAGCTGCGCCGGGGCCGGGGCGGCGGGTATTTCCTTGCCAGCCGCACCTTTGATCTGGCGGAGCTCAAGCTGTTGGTGGATGCCGTGCAGGCAAGCCGGGTGGTATCCGGCACCACGAGCAGGCGGCTGATCCACAAGTTGGAAAAGCTCTGCTCCAACTACGAGGGCAGCCAGCTGCAGCGTCAGGTCTATGTGGAGGGCCGCCCCAAGACCGACAGCAAGAGCCTGCTGTACAGCATCGATGCCCTGCACGAGGCCATCAACAACGGTAAAATGGTGGAGTTCCTCTACAGAAAAGCCGACAGCCGCGAGAAAGAGAAAAGGACCGTCAGCCCGTGGCAGCTGGCCTGGGAGAACGGGTGCTACTACCTCATTGCCTTTGCCGATGAAAAGGGCATCCGCCATTATCGGGTGGACAAGATGAGCGGGGTCCGGGTGCTGGATGCGCCCCGGCGGGGTCAGGAGCAGTTTGCGGATCTTGACCTGCCTGCCTATCTGCGCAAGCACTTTGGAATGTACGGCGGGCCGGAGCATCGCGTTACCCTGCGGTGCACCGCGGATCTGGAAGGTGCCATGCGGGAGCGCTTTGGCGCAACGCCCATGTTTTTACCCGAGGAGAATGGCTGCTTCCATTTTGATGTCCCCATCTGCGTCAGTGACCAGTTCTATGGCTGGGTCTGCGGCTTTGGCGGCAAGATAGAAGTGGTCGCCCCGCCCGAAGTGCGGCAAGGAATGCGGGAGATGACCGCCCGGCTGGCAGAACAGCATCAATAACAAAAAAAGGACTGCGAAAGCAGTCCTTTTTGCGTGTTTACGGTTCCTTCAATTCCAGATCACTGGGCAGGATCAGATCCAGGGCGGCGGCGGGCTCGGCGACAAGGCGGCGGCTCTGGTGGAAGATGGCCTTTTCCAGTGTGTTGCGGGCAAGGCGGCCATTGCCGGCGGTGCGGGCATCGGATTCCTGCCAGCGGGCATAATAGCCCAGCAGGGGTTCGGTGCAGGCTTCGGCCAGGGTGTAGCCCTTGTTTTTGGCAAGGACCTGGGTGATCTGCAGCAGCTCCACGGCGGTGTAGTCCGGGAACTCGATCCGGTTGGGAAAGCGGCTGGCAAGGCCGCTGTTGGCGGTGAGGAAGGTCTCCATCTCCCTGGTGTAACCTGCCAGAATGACCACCAGCTCATCCCGGTGATCCTCCATCCCCTTCACCAGCGTGTCGATGGCTTCCAGCCCGAAGCTGTCCTGCTCGCCGCGGTAGAGGCTGTATGCCTCGTCAATGAAGAGCACACCACCCAGAGCGCTCTCGATGACGCTGTTGGTCAGGGGGGCGGTGTGGCCGGTGTAGCGGCCCACCAGATCGGCACGGGTTACCTCCACCAGCTGCCCGCCCTTGAGGGCACCGATGGCTTTCAGGTATTTCGCCACCAGCCGGGCAATGGTGGTCTTGCCGGTGCCGGGGTTGCCCGTGAAGATCATGTGCATGGACAGGCTGGCCGTTTTCAGCCCGGCGGCGGCGCGGCGCTGCTGCACCTGCAGGTTGTCGGCCAGACCGAACACATATTCCTTGACCGGGGCAAGGCCCACCAGCTCGTTGATCTCGGCGCGGATGGCATCCAGTGCGCCGGTGTAGGCGGCAGGCAGCAGGTCGAACAGGGGCTGGTCTGCGCCGTCGTTCAGGCGGAACTGCACCCCTTCCGGCCCGGCGGTCAGGGTCACGGTGCCGGTCAGGGTTTCATCGGTTCGCAGGCAGTATTCGCTCAGGGCGCGGAAGATGCGGTCAGTGCACGCGGAAAGGCCTGCCGCACCCTTCTGTGCGGTGCACTGGGCCGCGACATAGTCCCGCACGTCGGCCCCGGCGGAAAGGGTCAGCCCCAGCCGGGTGCGGATCTTCTGGGCCAGCGCGTTGAGCTGCTGTGCGGCAAGGGCGGCCAGATCCTCCCGGGTGTAGGAGGCCGTCTCGCAGACATCCCCCAGTGCCGACACCAGCGCCGCACCGAATTTGTCAGCCAGTGCCTCCCGGCCCTTGTGGGAGTAGAAGATGAGGTATTTGCCGCAGGGGTCGATGCGGCTGACGGCTCCCGGGGCCAGCGCCGTGCCTGCATCCACAAGGATGCCCTCTTTGTTCACGAGATACCGGCTGGACAGGGGGGCACTGCCCTTGACGGCCAGATCAGACAGGGTCTTCAGAAAGCCGGGATAGCAGCTCTCGTAGTGCTCAAAGGCAAGGATCTCCCCGGGTGCGTGCAGGGCGGCGTAGAGGTCCTGCAGGAAGAGCTTCTCGGCTCCGGAATTGGGGTAAAGGGCCAGATCCAGCGTGGCGATCCTGTCGCTCTGCAAAAGGCCCCGGGCCGCCATGCAGCGGGCAGTTTCTTCCAGTGCAAAATGCCTGCCTGTGCCTGCCCCGCCTGTGAGCAGAATGACATTGCGGGCGGTGGGGGCTTCGGTGCCCAGCACAAAGGGGCGGCGCATGGCCCGCACCACGCTGTCCACAAAAGCATCCTGCCCCAGCACCGTCTGCTTGACCTCGGCGGCAAGGCCTTCAAAGCTGCCCAGATGTTCCGGCTTCATGTCGGTGGTGCCCCTGGCCAGCAGGCCTTCGTCCTCCATGTCCCGCAGCATCTGGCGGCTGCTTTCCAGCGCGGCGGCGGTGGCATCGCTCTGGGTTTTGAGCTGGGCGTTCTGCTGCTTCAACAGCTCGTCCAGCCGTTTCTGCTGTTCCAGAAGCGCCGCGTTCAGGTCAGGCAGGGCGGCGCTGCCGCCTGTTTTGGGTGCAGAAGTGCCGGGGGCGGCCTTGAATCTGCCCCCCGGGCCGAACACGCCGTTCATCAGACTTTCCCAATCATCGGTGTATGCCATAAAACTTCCCTCCGTGCAGTGTTTTTTCTTTCAGTATAGTGGAGTCTGGTACGTTTTGCAAGGAAAGGGTTGAAATAAAGGACAAAGTTCGTTACACTATTGTCAAATGAAAGGATGAATTGCCATGGAGCCAAGAACACCTGCTGAATGGAAGACGCTGTTTGAGAGCGAAGCCTTTGCCCGCCAGACGGAATACTACGGCCCGCTGGGGGTGGAGTATACCCCCGCCGGGACACACCTGCGCCTGTGGGCTCCCACGGCAAAACAGGCAGCAGTGAACCTGTACCGCCGGGGCACCGGCGGGGCCTGTGTGGGCACCCTGCCCCTGCAGCAGCAGGACAAGGGTGTGTGGAGCATCTATCTGCCCGGCGACCAGCACGGAAAATACTACGATTTCACCCTTACCACCCCGTTTGGCACCTGCAATGCAGCGGACCCCTACGCCCGCTCGGCAGGGGTGAACGGGGTGCGCAGCATGATCTTTGACCCGGCCCGGGTAGACCCGCAGGGCTGGGAGCGGGATGTGCGGCCGGTGATCCCACCGGCCCGCCGCAGTGTGTGGGAGGTCAGCGTCCGGGATTTCTCGCAAGACCCGGCCAGCGGCGTGCATACGGCCTGGCGGGGCAAATTTCTGGCCTTTACCCAGCAGGGCACGACCCTGAGCAGTGACGGCATCCACCCAACCTGCCTGAATTACCTCAAGCGGTTGGGGGTGAGCTATGTCCAGCTCATGCCCATCTTCGATTTTGGCAGCGTGGATGAGAGCCGCCCCCTGACCCGGCAGTATAACTGGGGCTACGACCCCACCAACTTCAATGTGCCCGAGGGCAGCTACTCCACCGACCCCACCCGGGGTGAGGTGCGGGTGCGGGAGTGCAAGCAGATGATCGCGGCCCTCCATGCGGCGGGCATCGGCGTTGTAATGGACGTGGTGTATAACCACATGTATCGTTCCGATAATGTGCTGAACCGGGTGGTGCCCCTCTACTACTTCCGCCAGAACGACGACGGTTCCCTCTCCAACGGCAGCGGCTGCGGCAACGAGTTTGCCTCCGAGCGGCCTATGGCCCGGCGCTATCTCATTGATTCGGTGCTCTACTGGGCACGGGAATATCACATCGACGGCTTCCGGTTTGACCTGATGGGCCTGTATGACGTGGAGACCATGAACCTCCTCCGGGCTGAACTGGACAAGCTGCCCGGCGGGCGGGATATTCTGATGTACGGTGAGCCGTGGCAGGGCGGCTGCAGCGCCCTGCACCGGTACGAGGCCAACAAGAACAACCTGAATATGCTGAACGAGCGCATCGGCATCTTTTGCGACAACACCCGGGATGCCATCAAGGGCGGCTGCTTCGATGCCCGGGAGCCGGGCTATGTGGAGGGCAAGCCCGGGAGTTTCTGGGATATCGGTGCTTCGGTGGCGGCGTGGTGCCGCAGTGAAAAGCTGCCGCCCCACGCCCCGGGGCAGATCATCAGCTACGTTTCGGCCCACGACAACTTCACCCTGTGGGATAAGCTCCTGATGGTGCGCTACGCCCGCCCGGAGTTTGCCGCTGTGGACAAGACCGCGCTGGCCCAGAACCGGCTGGCGGCGGGCATCTATCTGACCAGCATGGGCCTGCCTTTCTGGCAGGCGGGCGAGGAGTTTGCCCGCACCAAGAAGGGGCAGGGCAACAGCTACTGCTCCAGCCCGGCCCTCAACCGGCTGGACTGGCACCGGGCCGAACAGTTCCACAGCCTTGTGGATTACTACCGCGGGCTCATTGGTCTGCGGGCGGCGTTCCCCCAGTTGGGCGCGCTGGACAAGGCCAGCCCTGCCGCCATCGAGTTCTTCCCGCTGGAACAGCCTCTTGTGGGCTGGCGGCTCCCCGCCCAGTGGGGCGACGGCGCGGCATGGAGCGCCCTGTGCGTCTACTATAACCCCACCGAGACGGCGCAGGTCGTCAACCTGCCCGGCGGCAGCTGGAAGCTGCTGAGCGACGGCATCTCCTCCAGCCTGTGGCGGGGTAGCAGCCGCATCTGCACCGGCCAGACCGTCCTCCTGCCCCTGAGCGCCACCGTGTTCGGGCAGGTATAAAAATACGGTCTGCCGTTGCTTGACAAACCGTTAAAAATTGACTATACTACAAATAGAAAAGGCGCTGGCCCGCAAACGACTAGCTCCTTACCTGGTGATCAAGAAAAATGACCGTTCAAGTTGGGGAACTGTGAGGCGGTCATTTTTTCTTGCGTTTTTTATCGCTTGTGGCGATTTTCCATGTAATCTGAAACGTTACGAAGATGGTTCCGCCGATCAGCGTCAGCAACACTGCAACATCCGAAAAACTCATGGCTCTCACCCCCTTTCTGCCCGTAAGCGTCCGGGGAGTGGCAACTTCTCAAGAAAAATGCCTTACCCGGCGTTTGGGCCGGTAAGGAGCAGCCGCCTGCGTTGTGGACACAGCGCCTTTGCTGTCATCTCTGACAGCGAGTTTAGTATACCATAACTTTCGACAACCTGCAATTGAAAATCCCCTGACCAGTTCAACGCCGGTCAGGGGATTTTT
>ENA-UOIZ01002354-UOIZ01002354.1-human-gut-metagenome-genome-assembly--contig:-P88-NODE-2354-length-13341-cov-4.960409_pt1 | contig 13341 bp, 11 predicted proteins | sample MGYA00242336_ERZ723883 | MGnify/ENA metagenome assembly ERZ723883 | reverse complement strand
AATGCCCGGCTGTGTTGTTTTGAGCACAATTTTCAGGAAATGTATGATATCGTCTACGACTATTTTAAAGGTCGGCGGGACAACGACAAAGTACTGGAGCATTTTGAGGTGCATGACTACACTTCCGGAGATATGGAAAGGATCATGGTACAACTGAGAGCCATGAGAGATCAGCGGAGGATAGAGGCAGACGGCATCACCATTGAGATCCGGAATACACCGGATTATGATAACGGGCGGGCATCGTATACCGATACACCGGAATGGTATTTGGATGAGAAAGGACTGAAAGATTCTCTTCTTTCCGACCATCGCTGGAATGAGGCTATGCTTGAACAGGATATTCGGTCTATCGCTGCGATCCAGCGTCTGCGCAAGGGGCAAACGGCCAACGATTTGTCCAATGCCCAATACATTTGGGTGACGGCCAACCGTCCCCTTGTGACCCGTACCAATACGTTCCTCAACTGCAAAAGCTATGAACAGGTCCCCCTATTGATGACCGATGTGGACCTGGCGGCCATCGCCTGGGTGAGATATGGAACTTTGGATAATCGAGAGGTCCCCAGGCTTCGACTCATCGAAACCGCCAGGCTGTCCCAGGAACCCACCACCGAAATAATAGAGCGTTTCAGCGAGGCCCTTCAAAAAATGAATCGGGAGGGAAGATGCTTGTCTCCGGATTATGAGGCAGTCCTGCGAAACAATTACCATCTAAAGCGCGAGCTGATGCTGCGCGCTGGAGGTAACGCCGAGGCTGTCACGCCACAACTGATCACACAGGTTGTGCAGGAAACATTCTTGCCGGAAATGGCTCAAAAAAATCAGAAAATGGAAGAGGCACTTAAGGAACAAGAGGAACAGCAACAGCAGATCAAAAACCAACTGGATGAGGCCATACGGGAAAAAGAGGAACAGAAGAAATCCATCAGAGATAAACTATATGATAAAGCGAAAAAGGATGCCCAAGGCATTGCCGAAAAAGAGGCCCGCAAGGCGTTTTTATTGGCCAGGAGCATTACTCTTACAGCAGCGGTAATTCTTTCTGTCGGCACTGCGGCGGTCGCCATCTGTACACTCCCAGAAAATTCCTATTTGGCTGTGGTCAGTCTGCTGCTGGCTGCTGCTTCGGTGGCGGAGTTCTGGCAGGCTTTTGCCCAAAACGGTTGGCCGCAGAAACGAAGGAAAAGGATCGAGAATAAGGTGTATGAGGAGGAATATCAGCGGCAGATTGAGGCCGTACTTAACACTCTGAACGATGAAAACAAGACGCCCAGCATGGTGTAAATTTTTCAAGTAACCGGTCTGCTGAAGCGGCGCGGTTTTCCTTTTGATGCGGAACCAGGACAAGTGTGTGACATGGGGAAAAAATCAAGTGGTATAATGAGTACGGTGGAAATCTATACAGAGGGCGTCCCTTATGGGGACGTCCTCTTTTCTGTGCCGGACATAATGGCCGGCGGATGGGTAGGCGGGAGCTTTTGCAATTGAGAGGTGGACGGATGAAAACCATACAGGCAACGCTATCGGATGAGATCGACACACTCAAAATCGAGGTGTTTGCCGATCTGCACATAGGGGACGCGCATTGCGATATGCGGCTCATCCGGGATCGCCTTCGGTCCGTACAGGATGACCAGGATGCGTATGTCATCCTCAACGGCGATATACTCAATAACGCAACCAAGACCAGTGTATCGGACTGCTACAGCGAGGTCTTGACGCCCATGGAGCAGATACAACAGGCGGTCGAGCTGTTTGAACCTGTCAAAGACAAGATACTGGCTATCACCACGGGCAATCATGAGCGGAGGACATACAACAAGGAGGGCATTGACCTCATGGAGGTTTTTGCCCGTCAAATCGGGTTGTATGATCGGTTTTCGCCCGCGTCTGCGCTATTGTTTGTGCGGTTTGGGTCATGCAGCCGCCGCAAATCCGCTGACCGCCCCATGACCTACACAATATTCGTCAATCACGGATCGGGAGGCGGCCGAAAGGAAGGGGCTAAGGCTATTCGGTTGGCGGACATGGCCTGTATCGTGGACGCCGACGTATATATCCATTCACACACCCATCTGCCGATGGTGATCAAGCAGGGATATTACCGGACATGCATCAGCAACAGCAGCGTAACGCCTGTGACCAAGCTATTTGTCAACACAGCCGCGGCATTGGATTATGGAGGGTATGGAGACGTACAGGAGTATAAGCCATCCAGCAAGGACACGCCGACCATCTATCTGGACGGACACAAGAGAGGGATGACGGCCAAGCTATGAGGATTTACATATCCCACCCTTACGGAGGGAATACGAGGGATAAATTGGAAATTGAGCGGATCGCCGAGATGTTGGCCGTTCATGACAAGGCCAACGTATATATCTCCCCTATACATTGCTTCGGATATCTCTATGACAAGGTGGATTATCTGCATGGCCTGGGGATGTGCCTGGAGCTGCTGCGGGTATGCGACAAGATGCTGGTGTATGGGGACTGGGAACACAGTACCGGATGCAAGGCCGAAATCGACTGCTGCAAGGCGCACGGGATCCCGTATGTATTGCATTGTGGGGAGGCATCGGAATGACGACGATTATTGTTACTGGAGTAGCGGCGATCGTGCTTGGTTTGGCGTATATCACCGCCAAGCATGTGGATTGAGCCTGCCTTCGGCGGCCAAAGGAGGTGAGCGGCTATGCCGGATATACGGGATAAACATGTGCAGAGAGCGGTAGCGGATGCGTATATAGCCAATGGCGGGAACAAGGAGCAGGCGGTCGTAGCTGCGGGATACTCCGAGAGGTATGCGAGAGGCAACGCGCACAAAATAGTGGCAAACAGTGGCGTTCAGGCGATGATTTCGGAGCGCAACCGGGAAATCGCGGATGAAAGCATTGCCGATATGCGGGAGATCAACCGGTTTTGGACCAGGGTAATGCGAGACGAAAACGAAAAGACGGAAAACCGTCTCAAGGCGTCCGAAAACAGGGCCAAAGCGACAGGAGAGTACGTGAACAATATGGCTTTGACTGGCGCAATTCCGGTGGTGATCTGCGGCGATGATGACCTCAAATAGGTTATACCTCCCGGACATTGTGGGCGGAGGGTACGGGGATTTCTGGCGGTGCCGGAAACGGTATCGTGTGCTCAAGGGGAGCAAGGGGAGCAAAAAATCCGCGACGACGGCCCTCAATTACATAACCCGCATCATGCAGTATCCGGGTTCCAATCTCCTTGTCATTCGCAAAGTGGGAGACAATCACCGCTCCTCAACGTTTGCACAATTGCAATGGGCCATCCATCGTCTGCAAGTGGACGGGTATTGGAAGGCCACAACCTCCCCGATGGAGCTGACATATACGCCGACCGGGCAAAAAATCCTGTTTCGCGGCATGGACGACGCCCTCAAGCTGGCCTCTATCACCGTGCCGAGCGGATACCTCTGCTGGGTATGGATAGAGGAGGCCTACGAGATCGCGAGCGAGGAAGATTTCGACCTCGTCGACCTATCCGTGCCAAGAGGCAGCATCCCGCCACCATTGTTCAAACAGACAACGCTGACTTTCAACCCGTGGAGCGAGCACCACTGGTTGAAGCGGCGTTTTTTTGATGTCCAGGCGGACAACGTGGCCACATACTCCACGACCTATTTGTGCAATGAGTGGCTAGACGACACCGACAGAGCGGTGTTTGCACGTATGCAGCGGGACAACCCGCGCCGCTACCGCGTGGCCGGACTTGGAGAATGGGGCGTTGCGGACGGGCTGGTCTATGACCGCTGGGAGGTACGGGAATTTGACGTCGAAAAGGTGCGGAAAATCCCCCTCATCCGTTCGGCGTTTGGGTTGGATTATGGATACACCAACGATCCCACGGCGTTTTTTGCCGGGCTGGTGCATGTCCCCAAAAGATTGCTGCTTGTGTATGACGAGATATACGAGCGCGGAATGAGCAACCGGGATATATACGACAAGGTATCCAGTAAGGGGTACGCCAAGGAGCGCATCATCGCGGACAGCGCCGAGCCAAAGAGCAACGACGAGCTTCGATTCCTGGGGCTTAGAGGCGTTCAACCGGCCGCGAAAGGCCGGGACAGCATCCTGTACGGGATCCAATATCTACAGGATTATCGGATCATCGTGCATCCGCGCTGTACCAACTATATCCGCGAGATCAGCAGTTATGCATGGGACAAGGACCGGGACGGGAACCAGACCAACAAGCCGGAAGATCGGAACAATCACTTGATGGATGCCATGCGGTACGCTATGGAGCCATATATACAGCGCCGTATACAGGCGCCGGAACCAAAACGCCGGTACGCTCCAACAGGAGTAACCGCGCGAGACATGCAAGGGGGGTGGGACGTATGACGATCATCGTGGCCGCAGGATGGATTCTGGCGGCCTTTCTTGTCGGGTATATGGCCGGCAGGTCCGGAGAGGCCCCGGAGCGTCGGAAGTCTAAAACGGCCAATAAAACCGAGATAACGGCCTCCGAAGCGGCCAAGGAAGAAAAGGCCGTGAGGGAGTGGCGGAATTTTTTGACCTACGACGGCACGGAACAGTCCGGGCCTGTCGAATAAAACGCCCTCACCATGGGCGGAAGGAGCATAGACATGGACGAGACCATCATGCAGACGGCGGAATCCCTACCAGAGGAGGAACCCGTAAGCACAGCCACCGCAGCAGCGTAACCCACGGACGAAACCGGGACGGCGGAGGATACCACACCGTCCGCCGAAACGGAGCAAGACGTGCAGCCCGGCGACGGGCAACCCATCGTGATCCCTGTACGGTACAACCACGAGAGCCGGGAGCTGTCGCTGGAAGAGGCGCAGATGCTGGCTCAAAAGGGTCTTAAATTTGACGAGCTATCCCCGACGCTGGAAAAAATCCGGTATTTGGCGGCGGCGAATCAAAAGAGTGTACAGGAGATGGTGGACGCCCTGGTGGAAGGCCAGGACAGGCAGCTCTATCAATCCATCCTCGAGGAGTGCAGCGGGAACGAGGCCCTTGCCAAACGGCTGTATGAGGCCGAAAAGGACAAATGGGACACCCGGTACGCCAATGTTCGGGAAGAAGAGGCCAAGGCCCCGGAAAGAGACCAGAAAGACCTTACGGCGAGGCTAGCCAACGAGTTTGTTGAACTCAAGGCCGAATTTCCGGATATGGCAGAGTTCCGGCAGGTTCCTCAAACGGTCGTGGATATGGCGATCAACAAGGGGATTTCCCTGACCGATGCCTATCTGCGCTACCGGAATACCGAAAACAAAAGAATCTCTGCGGCCAGAACGGCGCGAGAAGCGGCGGCGACTGCTTCTGCTGGGTCCCAGGCCGCGGGGGCGGGAGAAACCACAAACCCCACCATCGACGCGATGCTAGCAGGGGTTTGGAACCGATAAGGAGGATATGTAAATGGCAATCACCGACAGCACGATCAATTCCCTGGAATTCAATACCAAGCTCACCGGCGAGCTGGACAAGGCACTGGTGCAGGAGGCACAGACCGGCCTTTTTACCGACAATGCCTTACGGGCCCGATTTGTGGGCGGCCGCACGGTCCTGATCCCGGATCTGGATATGCAGGGCCTCGGAAACTATGACCGGGACGGCGGCTTTGTCACCGGCGCCCTGACGGTGTCGAGCGAATCCTACACGATGGCGATGGACCGGGGCCGGTCCTTCCAGCTCGACCGTGAAGACAATGACGAGACCGGCATTGCCAGTTTGGCGGGCCAGGTGCTCAGTGAGTTTGTCCGGACCAAGGTAGTGCCCGAGCTGGACGCTTATGTTCTGTCCAAACTCGCGACCCTGGCGACCACCAAGTCCCAGACCGTTACCGGTACGGTGGCGTCCCAGATCTACAAGATGATCACTGAGGCCATCAACAAGGTCCAGGCCGTGGCGGGCTACAGCGAGCCCCTGGTCTGCTTTGTGGACAGCACCGTGTGGGCCGCGCTCATGAACTCTGCCGAGCTGCAGCGGATGCTATCGGTTGGGGAGTTCAAAAAGGGTGCCGTGAACACCAAGGTCAAGTACCTCAACGACGTGCCGATCATTCCGGTATCGGACGACCGGATGAAGACGGCCTTTACCTTCTACGACGGCGTGACGGATGATAGCGGTTCCAGCGGCGCCGATCAGACCGGCGGCGGATTTGTCCCGGCGACTGGCGCCAAAAAAATCGGCATCCTGGTGTTGCCGAGGCGTGCCGCATCCCTGGTCAAGAAGTCCGAGCGGATTCGGACCTTCACCCCCGAGCAGAACCAGAAGGCCGATGCGTACCTGTTCCAGTATCGCATCTACTACGATCTGTTCGTCAAGAAGTCTCTGACCGGGACCGTGTACACGTACACATACTGATCCGACAGCCGCCGGGGAAACCCGGCGGCCTGGCGATCAAATTTCTTAGCCATTCGCAAAGCGAATGAGCAAAGACCGGGCCCGACGTTGACAGACGAGAAAAGACGCTGCGACCCGGTCATATATGCTCCCGAAGGCGCATGAGCCAAAGGGAGGAACGGAGGAAATGGGATGGACAAAAAAGCGTGGGACCCCGAAAGAATATTCGCGGAATATGAATCCGGCAGAAATTTCAAGGCCGGATTGGGCAGACACGGCCTGTATGAGCAGGGCAAGATCAACGAGCGCTTCTATGTGGGGGATCAATGGCACGGTGCGCAGTGCGGGACGGACCGCCCCCTCGTGCGGAACAATGTCATCAAACGGATAGGCGACTACAAAATGGCCGTTATCAGTTCCAACCCGGTCACGGTCAATTATTCCGTGGAAGGCGTGCCCAACACGATCGACATCCGCAACGCCGTTGTGAACGAAAAGAATGCGTTTGCAAGGGGGCAAATGAACGCATCGGCGGAATCGATGGGGTTGCCTCCGGAAGAAGAACTGAACGTCGTTATGTCGGCATTGACGGACTATTTCAAAACCACGGCAGAACGGGTGAAGCTCGATGACCTGAAGGAACAGACACTGCGCAATGCCTATATTGCCGGAACAGGCGTCTTATACACCTATTGGGATGACCGCATCCAAACGGGGCTATATGCAGACGAGAGCCGGACAGTGCCGATAACCGGGGACATCGCTTGCGAAGTGCTGGATATCGAGAACGTGTATTTCGGTGATCCGAATCAGTACGACGTGCAGGCACAGCCGTATATCTTGATCGCCCAAAGAAAGAGCGTCAAAGAACTGCGCATGGAGGCACGTAAAAACGGCCGTCCGGCCGACGATATCGACGCCATTAAACCGGACCGCGACACGGGATACATGGCAGGGGACCGGGCTGACGACGAACCGGAGGACAGCAAAAAGGCGACGGTTATCACCAAGCTCTGGAAGGAATGGGACAAGGACGGAGGCGGATACCGCATCAAGGCTTGTATGGCCGTCCGTGGCGCCGTCATCCGGAAAGAGTGGGATACCCTGCAGCGCCTTGATCCGTTAGCCGTGATGCGCTGGGAACGGCGGCGGAACTGCGCATACGGGGAAAGCGAGATTACGTATTTAATCCCCAATCAGATTGCCATAAACCGGATGGTTACCGCGTCGGTATGGGCGGTACTGATGCTCGGTATGCCGCTGACGCTGGTGAACAAGAACATGATCCCATATGCCCGCATCAGCAACGAGCCGGGACAGATTGTGGAAGTCGAAAACATCGGCACGGGAGAGAGCATCGGGAACGCACTCGGATATGTCAATCCCCCGAACTTTTCTCCGGCATTTGACAACAACATTTCGTCTTTGATTTCGAACACCTTATCGCAATCCGGTGCGAACGAAGCCGCGCTTGGCGATGTGAGGCCAGACAACACCTCGGCCATCATCGCCGTCCGGGAGGCGGCCACAATGCCCATGCAGACGGTCCAAAACCGCTTTTACTCGTTCATCGAAGACGTGGCGCGTATATGGGCGGATATGTGGGTGTCGCTGTACGGGAAACGGTCGCTGAAGATCGAGGACGAAAACGGTGTATGGTATATGCCGTTCGACGGAGAGGCGTACAAGAGCCTGATTATTTCCGCAAAAATCGTCGTGGGAGCCTCGAGCATGTGGAGCGAGATCCAGAGCATCAACACCCTGGATAACCTCTTGGCGCAGCAGATCATCACGCCTCTGCAATATCTCGAGAGGCTGCCCAAGGGATCGGTTCCGGATGTAAACGGCCTTATCCGGGACATGCAGCAGGCCAGCATGTCGGCCGGGGCCGGCGTGAGCGCGCAGGATGTTGTAAATGGACTGCCGCCGGAATACCGCGCGGCGTTTGATGCGGCGTCGCCAGAACAACAGGCGGCCATGTTGGCCGAGATCGGGGTGACACAATGAGAACAGGGCTTGACGTTCTGAATCGTTCTATGCGCCTTTTGGGATATACAGACCCATCCGGAAATGTGGATCCTGGGTTATCGGCGGAGCTGTACAAGCGCGGCTTGGATATCCTCAACCAGGTAATGGCGGAAATCTGGCCGCTCGAAAAATCGGAGGACTTTGCGCCGCTGCTGTCCGTACACAATGAGATCCCGTTATCCTGGAGCGCGGTCGAAACGGTCATGACATATGGCGTGTGCATGTTTCTCGCCCAGGCGGATGGAGACGGTACGAATGAGCAATTTTACGCGGCTTTGTATCAGCAGAAGCGCAACGCTGTGAAACGGCTTGAAAGGCGCCGGGAAGACGCACTTCCGCGAGTATGGGAGGATTAAGACATGAGGATACCGAAACTGCCGGCGTGCAGCCAATACCGGGTTTCCATCCCCGCGCTCAACGGCGGCGTCAACCTGAACGACGCACCGAATCTCGTGGAAGACAATCAGCTGACGGACGTACAGAACATGTGGTGGAAGGATCAGGCGCTGCGTTCGAGGCCGGGATTTCATACAACGGAAGAGGACGTGCGGTATATCGGCGCAACCGATCAATCGGATTGGTTCAACTATCGTTTTTATCCTTCCATACGGGTTTACAGAAGCGGTACAGCATTCGATTATGTGGGGTGTTTCTACGAAAATGAAGGAAGCCGCGTTTTCAGCCATTTCGAGCTGTATTGCTTTAATGACAAAGGGCATTTTGTCTCCGTAAAAGGTCTGACGTTTGATTCGAACGGTTCCATGAGCGGAGATGACACGCCCTATGCGGACGACGTGTATATGTTCAAATCCGGTCCGTCCGACACCAGCATCGGCCTGTATATGCTGTTCAACAACGGGCAGATATACACCGTCAGCACAAGCGGCGTCATAACCCAGGTTCAGCCGTCCGATATGTATGCGCCTCTGGTGCTTGTCAACGCCAAGGGACGCGGGGAGTCTGACGTGGGCACTCCCGTAGTACAGACCGGTACTGTCTTTGAAGGATACAATCTGCTTTGTGGAGCGTTTCGAACGGCTTTCACAACGGACAACACCTATTCTTTCATTCTTCCGCAGGAAGGGCTGACGCAAAACGCCGGGGAAACGGTAACGATCCAGTATACAGGAGGTGCAGGATCCGTATTCACGTGGGAGATCCCGCCGTCGGAACAATCGGTATCGATCACAATCGGGACCGATCAGGTATACGCAGACTTCATTCGCGTTTCCGGACATCTCATGTTTTTAAAGGATGGGGTCACGCCATACCCGCTTCCCGCGTCCGTAGCCAACAATTTGATTATCACGGCCTGGAAGACGGATCCGAACGCGGTAAAGAAGATATCGCACATGAAGTTCTCGACATGGTTCGGCGGAGACCGGTCGGGTATCAACGGAGGCACCCGCCTTTTCGTCTCGGGTAATCCCGATTATCCCAATCTCGTGCATTGGAGCGACATCAATAATCCGTTGTATTTTCCCGAGAACAATTATGCGTACATAGGAGAATCTTCTCAGAAGGTTACCGGGTTCGGCAAACAATCGGATATTCTGGTGATTTTCAAAGAGCACGAAATATACAGCACGCAGTACGTATCTGGGAACGCTTTCACGGCGCAGGATGTGATCGACGGCAACCTTGTCGATGTCACCGCCAACACCGCTGTATTCCCCATTACCCCGATCAATTCGGGAATCGGATGCGATTGTCCCAATAGCATACAGCTCTGTAACAACCGCCTGGTTTGGGCGTCGTCGAACGGACGTGTCTATGGACTGATAGAAGCGAGCCAGTGGAATGAACGGAATGTCCGGGATTTTTCTGCGCTGGTATATAAGCGATTGTCGGCGCACGACCCGGTCGATCTCAAGAACGCGGTATCGGTTGATTACGACGGGCATTACATGCTGTTTGTCGGGAATCGTGTGTATCTGCTGGACTATATGGATGCGGCGTTTCAGTACTATGCATCGTACACCGATGAGAAGAAAGCGCAGCGGAATATGCCGTGGCATCTATGGGAAATTCCGAGCGGCCTGAAGATCGAGGCGTTCATGCAGCATCCGGGATCGTTGACGGCCGTCGGATCACAGACGGTCACATATAAAAACTCGCTTGGTGCGACCATGACGAAGTTATACACCATCTTGTATTCCCTGGAAGGCAGCATGGACAGTAATGTGCAGATCAGTGCGCCGATCGAAGATATCACCGTCACGCAGCATCCGATTCGGTCCGGATTCCAGACCAAGATATTTGATTTCGGGTCTCCGGAACGCAAAAAGAAGATTCGGCGCTTGTATATCGGCATGGACGACGAGTCCGAATCCCGTGTGGCGGTATCGTATGTATCGGATAAAGGGAACCAGGACGATGTTTATGAATTGGTTCTGTATGGAACGGGCACAACCGTGGAACGCGCTTTGACACCCGGCGTTTCGATGTCGTGCAAGTTCGGCATGAAGCTAGACAGCAACGGCGAAATGGGTGTGAGCAATTTGGTTATTCGGTACGAGTTATGCGGGGAGGCGAAATGACATGGCGGGTTCGCCGCAGGATTATATCAACAAAATATGGGAAGAGTCGCAGAAAAACGCCGGATTGCTTCGTGACCAGCGCACGCAGACGGACGATGCGACCATTCAGCAGATAAACGAAGCGATCGACCGCGCGACAAACGCTTCGGTCAATCCTTACAAAACCCAGATGGAACAGCTTCCGGCGCAATATCAAAAGCTATTTGATACCAACGCCGTGCAGGAATTGGTAGGACGGAAACAGGTTCAGGAGGCTATGGCCAACATGGGGCTGACGGATTCCGGATTGAGTCGGACGCAGCAGACCGCGTTATCCCTACAGCGGGGAAACGCGGACTACAACACGAGGTTGGCGCAGCAGCAGAAAACCCAGGAATTGCAGGATAAGATTTCGCAGCTCATGGAGGCCGGAGCCGCCCAGAAACAGCAGCAGGAAACAACGATCCGAGGGAATACCGCCAACTGGTACAATGATCTGTTATCCAGCTATTACGGAAACGCCGTGCAGCAGGGAACCGACCTATACAACAACGACCAGGAGCGGACCGCTGCTTTAGCCGAAGCCAAAATTCAGCAGCAGATAGCCGCCGCCGAAATTGCTGCGGCAAAGGCACGGCAGGCCGCCGAAGCTACTTCGGCAAAGACACAGGAGAAAATCAACAGCTATTTGCAGAGGGCGGCATCCGGGGCCGGAAACGGCACGCTTATCAGAGATACCGCGAACACCACGCAATTCCGAGCGGCCATGATGACGCCTGGCGAGTTCTCGCGCAGGAGTACAACCAAGTCCAAGTATGGGAACTATGACAACTATATCAAATCGTTTCTGTCCGATTGGTACAACCAGAACAAGCTATCCAATGAAGAGTTCGCCTTCCTTCTGAATTATTACGGGCTATAGGAGTGATTCCATGGGACTGTCCTTTGATGAAATCAAGAGCAAGGTAACGGGGCAACAGAGAAGCGGCAAGGAATCCTTTGACGAAATAAAGGCCCGTGTGTCCAAGATGAACATGACCAGCTCACTCACGGCTGACGATGTGAACAACTGGTTTAAAAAGTCCCGCGAGTTGGCTGAAAAGACCAACCAATATCTGCATGATTCCAGTACCTATGACGGTTGGAGGGACGCCTCGTCACCATATGACGAGCTGCACGAGCACCGGCTTCAGGAGGCGTCTGTCCGGGCGTGGCTGAACCGTAATAAGGACGCTCTCGGAAACCAATATGACGCGCTGTCCTCCCAACTGGGCGATTATTCCGGAGGATTGGGGCGCCTTTCCTCCGGGATCCGGGACACGGCGGCCAATTGGAGAAACAGCCCCATTGGGGAGTTGGATACCTCCATTTCCGCGAACGAGAAAAAGCTGGCGGAGCTCCGGGCTCAGTTGGACAAGACGGGCGACCAGTGGCACAAAAAAACGCTTTATTCCCTATTATCCGAACGGAAGCCGATCAAAGACCAGATCAAGGCGTTGGAAAGCGAAAATAAGCAATTACAGGATGAACGCCGCCGGTATATAAAGGCGTTTGGAGAGGCCGGACTGATATCCAATCCGGAGGCCATGCTTCCAAAGCCGACGCTTGGCGATAACCTCAATGCGCTAAGACTGGACGCGGCAGCCGGGATATCAAACTTTTCGAACAGTGTATGGAAAGCGCTGGATTGGCTCATTCCGGATGAGATGATAAACAACGGAGAGAATTTCATGCGGGATGCATTCGACACGGCGTATGCTTCCCATAATCAATGGCTGGAAAAGGAAAATGCTGCGGATGAGAAAGCAAACAAGGCTGTAAAGTTTGTTGGCGACAATGTGGTGACGCCGCTGTTCAATTCGCTTCCCCATGCCGCCGTCGCTATGATGTCCGGAGGGGCGTCAGCCGTTCCATCGTTAGCCACGGCGGGAGCGTCTGCCGGGCAAATGGCGGCTGCATCCGTTGGCGCAATGGCTAAGAACCCGTCGTTTTGGGCGAGTGCCATTCCGACTTTTGGCTCCACGTATGACGAGGCGATCCAAGACGGAGCCAGCGAGCTGGAAGCCACGGCGACCGCGATTCTAAACGCCTTTGCGGGGAGCGCTATTGAAATATCCGGCGGTATCGAAACCATCCCCAGCAGCCCCCGAGGCATTCGCACATGGGTCAAAGGGATGCTCGATGAAGGAAAGGAAGAAGTCCTCCAGGGCATTGTTGGAAATCTGGCGAAAAAGGCCATATACGATCACGGAAAAGAGTGGATTTCCCTCGACAATCCGGATGCCGTTATCAATCCTCAGCGCATGCTCGAAGAAGGTGCCGGCGGCGTTGTTGTGGGCGGGATCCTCGGCGGAGGGATGCAGGCAGCCGGGGCCTTGGCGTCCAATAACAGGAACATCGGTCGGCAATCCGACCAGACGAAATCCGAATCGGTCGGTCTGGATGCT
>ENA-UOIZ01002350-UOIZ01002350.1-human-gut-metagenome-genome-assembly--contig:-P88-NODE-2350-length-13365-cov-8.246582_pt1 | contig 13365 bp, 10 predicted proteins | sample MGYA00242336_ERZ723883 | MGnify/ENA metagenome assembly ERZ723883 | reverse complement strand
GGTCTGAAAGGGCGCGGCGGCGCGGGCTTCTCGACTGGCCTGAAATGGAGCCTGATGCCGAAAGACGAATCCATGAACATCCGTTACCTGCTGTGTAATGCCGATGAAATGGAGCCGGGCACCTATAAAGACCGCCTGTTGATGGAGCAACTGCCGCACCTGCTGGTGGAAGGTATGCTCATCTCCGCGTTTGCGCTGAAAGCTTACCGTGGCTACATCTTCCTGCGTGGCGAATATATCGAAGCGGCAGTGAATCTGCGTCGTGCCATTGCCGAAGCCACCGAAGCGGGTCTGCTTGGCAAAAACATTATGGGAACAGGTTTCGATTTCGAACTGTTCGTCCATACCGGGGCAGGGCGCTACATCTGCGGGGAAGAAACAGCGTTAATCAACTCCCTGGAAGGACGTCGTGCTAACCCACGCTCGAAGCCACCCTTCCCGGCAACCTCCGGCGCATGGGGTAAACCGACCTGTGTCAACAACGTCGAAACCCTGTGTAACGTTCCGGCGATCCTCGCTAACGGCGTGGAGTGGTATCAGAACATCTCGAAAAGTAAAGATGCTGGCACCAAGCTGATGGGCTTCTCCGGTCGGGTGAAAAATCCGGGTCTGTGGGAACTGCCGTTCGGCACCACCGCACGCGAGATCCTCGAAGACTACGCCGGTGGTATGCGTGACGGTCTGAAATTCAAAGCCTGGCAGCCAGGCGGCGCGGGGACTGACTTCCTGACCGAAGCGCACCTTGACCTGCCGATGGAATTCGAAAGTATCGGTAAAGCGGGAAGCCGTCTGGGTACGGCGCTGGCGATGGCGGTTGACCACGAGATCAACATGGTGTCGCTGGTGCGTAACCTGGAAGAGTTTTTCGCCCGTGAGTCCTGCGGCTGGTGTACGCCGTGCCGCGACGGTCTGCCGTGGAGCGTGAAAATTCTGCGTGCGCTGGAGCGTGGTGAAGGTCAGCCGGGCGATATCGAAACACTTGAGCAACTGTGTCGATTCTTAGGCCCGGGTAAAACTTTCTGTGCCCACGCACCTGGTGCAGTGGAGCCGTTACAGAGCGCCATCAAATATTTCCGCGAAGAATTTGAGGCGGGAATCAAACAGCCGTTCAGCAATACCCATTTGATTAATGGGATTCAGCCGAACCTGCTGAAAGAGCGCTGGTAACCGAATTTCGATTAACGCTCAGTCTCTGACTGAGAAAACTGGAAGCATGCTAATGGCTACAATTCATGTAGACGGCAAAGAATACGAGGTCAACGGAGCGGACAACCTGCTGGAAGCTTGTCTGTCTCTGGGCCTTGATATTCCTTACTTTTGCTGGCATCCGGCGCTGGGAAGTGTCGGTGCTTGCCGCCAGTGTGCGGTGAAGCAATACCAAAACGCGGAAGACACGCGTGGTCGCCTGGTGATGTCCTGTATGACACCGGCTTCCGATGGCACCTTTATTTCCATTGACGACGAAGAAGCGAAACAGTTCCGTGAAAGCGTGGTCGAGTGGTTGATGACCAACCACCCGCACGACTGTCCGGTATGTGAAGAGGGCGGTAACTGCCATCTTCAGGATATGACTGTGATGACCGGACACAGCTTCCGTCGCTACCGTTTCACCAAACGTACCCACCGTAATCAGGATTTGGGGCCATTCATCTCTCACGAAATGAACCGCTGCATCGCCTGCTACCGCTGTGTGCGTTACTACAAAGATTACGCTGACGGTACAGATCTGGGCGTTTACGGTGCGCACGACAACGTCTACTTCGGTCGCCCGGAAGACGGCACGCTGGAAAGCGAATTTTCCGGTAACCTGGTCGAAATTTGCCCGACCGGCGTATTTACCGACAAAACGCACTCCGAGCGTTACAACCGTAAATGGGATATGCAGTTTGCGCCGAGCATCTGCCAGCAATGTTCCATCGGCTGTAACATCAGCCCCGGTGAACGTTACGGCGAACTGCGTCGTATCGAAAACCGTTACAACGGTACGGTAAACCACTACTTCCTCTGCGACCGTGGTCGTTTCGGTTACGGTTACGTCAACCTGAAGGATCGTCCGCGTCAGCCAGTACAGCGTCGTGGCGATGATTTCATTACCCTCAACGCCGAACAGGCAATGCAGGGCGCGGCAGATATTCTGCGTCAGTCGAAGAAAGTGATCGGTATTGGTTCTCCGCGTGCCAGCGTGGAAAGCAACTTTGCGCTGCGTGAACTGGTGGGCGAAGAAAACTTCTACACCGGTATCGCTCACGGTGAGCAGGAACGTCTGCAACTGGCGCTGAAAGTGCTGCGTGAAGGCGGCATTTATACTCCGGCTCTGCGCGAAATCGAATCTTACGATGCGGTACTGGTGCTGGGCGAAGACGTTACCCAGACCGGCGCGCGCGTCGCGCTGGCAGTGCGTCAGGCTGTGAAAGGTAAAGCGCGCGAAATGGCGGCAGCACAGAAAGTGGCTGACTGGCAGATTGCGGCAATCCTCAACATCGGTCAACGTGCGAAGCATCCGCTGTTTGTTACCAACGTTGATGACACCCGTCTGGATGATATCGCGGCGTGGACTTACCGCGCACCGGTTGAAGATCAGGCGCGTTTAGGTTTTGCCATCGCCCATGCGCTGGATAACTCTGCACCAGCGGTTGACGGTATCGAACCTGAGCTGCAAAGCAAAATCGACGTCATCGTGCAGGCACTGGCAGGTGCGAAGAAACCGTTGATTATCTCCGGGACGAACGCCGGTAGCTTAGAGGTGATTCAGGCGGCGGCTAACGTCGCGAAAGCCCTGAAAGGTCGCGGCGCTGACGTCGGTATCACCATGATTGCCCGTTCCGTCAACAGCATGGGGCTGGGCATTATGGGTGGCGGTTCGCTTGAAGAAGCGTTAACCGAACTGGAAACCGGACGCGCCGACGCGGTGGTGGTGTTGGAAAACGATCTGCATCGTCACGCTTCTGCTATCCGCGTGAATGCTGCGCTGGCTAAAGCACCGCTGGTGATGGTGGTTGATCATCAACGCACAGCGATTATGGAAAACGCCCATCTGGTACTTTCTGCTGCCAGCTTTGCTGAAAGCGACGGTACGGTGATCAACAACGAAGGCCGCGCCCAACGTTTCTTCCAGGTTTACGATCCTGCTTATTACGACAGCAAAACTGTCATGCTGGAAAGCTGGCGCTGGTTACACTCGCTGCACAGCACCCTGCTGAGCCGTGAAGTGGACTGGACGCAGCTCGACCATGTGATTGACGCTGTTGTGGCGAAAATCCCGGAACTGGCAGGTATCAAAGATGCTGCGCCGGATGCGACATTCCGTATTCGTGGGCAGAAACTGGCCCGTGAACCGCACCGTTACAGCGGTCGTACCGCCATGCGCGCCAATATCAGCGTTCATGAGCCGCGTCAGCCGCAGGATATTGACACCATGTTCACCTTCTCGATGGAAGGTAACAACCAGCCGACTGCGCACCGTTCGCAAGTGCCGTTTGCCTGGGCGCCGGGCTGGAACTCCCCGCAGGCGTGGAACAAATTCCAGGACGAAGTGGGCGGCAAACTGCGCTTTGGCGATCCGGGCGTGCGTCTGTTTGAAACCAGCGAAAATGGTCTGGATTACTTCACCAGCGTACCGGCACGCTTCCAGCCGCAGGACGGGAAATGGCGTATCGCGCCGTATTACCACCTGTTTGGCAGCGATGAATTGTCACAGCGTGCTCCGGTCTTCCAGAGCCGTATGCCGCAGCCGTACATCAAACTCAACCCAGCGGATGCCGCGAAGTTGGGTGTGAACGCAGGTACACGCGTCTCCTTTAGTTACGATGGCAACACGGTCACGCTGCCGGTTGAAATCGCCGAAGGACTGACGGCAGGGCAGGTGGGCTTGCCGATGGGTATGTCCGGCATTGCTCCGGTGCTGGCTGGCGCGCATCTTGAGGATCTCAAGGAGGCACAACAATGAGTTGGATATCACCGGAACTGATTGAGATCCTGCTGACCATCCTCAAAGCGGTGGTGATCCTGCTGGTGGTTGTCACCTGCGGGGCATTCATGAGCTTTGGCGAACGTCGCCTGCTGGGTCTGTTCCAGAACCGTTACGGACCTAACCGTGTTGGCTGGGGCGGTTCGCTCCAGCTGGTTGCGGACATGATCAAAATGTTCTTTAAAGAAGACTGGATCCCGAAATTCTCGGATCGCGTCATCTTTACCCTGGCACCGATGATTGCCTTTACCTCGCTGCTGCTGGCCTTTGCGATTGTGCCAGTCAGTCCGGGTTGGGTGGTTGCCGACCTGAACATCGGGATTTTGTTCTTCCTGATGATGGCAGGTCTGGCGGTTTACGCGGTGCTGTTTGCGGGCTGGTCAAGTAACAACAAATACTCGTTGCTGGGTGCGATGCGTGCTTCTGCGCAGACCCTGAGCTACGAAGTGTTCCTCGGGCTTTCCTTGATGGGCGTGGTGGCGCAGGCCGGTTCATTCAACATGACCGACATCGTCAACAGCCAGGCGCATGTGTGGAACGTTATCCCGCAATTCTTTGGTTTTATTACCTTTGCCATCGCGGGCGTGGCGGTATGTCACCGTCACCCGTTTGACCAGCCGGAAGCCGAGCAGGAACTGGCGGATGGTTACCACATTGAATATTCCGGTATGAAGTTCGGTCTGTTCTTCGTGGGTGAGTACATCGGGATTGTGACCATCTCTGCATTGATGGTGACGCTGTTCTTCGGTGGCTGGCAAGGCCCGTTGTTACCGCCATTCATCTGGTTCGCGCTGAAAACCGCGTTCTTTATGATGATGTTCATTTTGATTCGTGCGTCGTTACCGCGTCCGCGTTATGACCAGGTAATGTCCTTCGGCTGGAAAATCTGCCTGCCGCTGACGCTGATCAACTTGCTGGTAACGGCGGCTGTCATTCTCTGGCAGGCGCAATAAGGGGCAATAAGACCATGACCTTAAAAGAATTGTTAGTAGGTTTCGGCACCCAGGTTCGTAGTATCTGGATGATCGGCCTGCACGCGTTCGCCAAACGCGAAACGCGAATGTACCCGGAAGAGCCGGTCTATCTGCCGCCCCGTTATCGTGGTCGTATCGTTCTGACCCGCGACCCGGACGGCGAAGAGCGTTGCGTAGCCTGTAACCTCTGCGCGGTAGCCTGCCCGGTCGGCTGTATCTCGCTGCAAAAAGCAGAAACCAAAGACGGTCGCTGGTACCCGGAATTTTTCCGCATCAACTTCTCACGCTGCATTTTCTGTGGTCTGTGCGAAGAAGCCTGTCCGACCACGGCGATTCAGTTAACCCCGGATTTCGAAATGGGGGAATACAAGCGCCAGGATCTGGTTTACGAGAAAGAGGATCTGCTGATCTCCGGTCCGGGCAAATACCCGGAATATAACTTCTACCGGATGGCAGGTATGGCAATCGACGGCAAAGATAAGGGCGAAGCAGAGAACGAAGCCAAGCCTATCGACGTCAAGAGCCTGTTACCGTAAGGAGAGGGGCAATGGAGTTCGCTTTTTATATCTGTGGCCTGATAGCCATACTTGCGACCTTGCGAGTGATCACCCATACCAATCCGGTACACGCACTGCTGTACCTGATTATTTCGCTGCTGGCGATTTCCGGGGTGTTCTTCTCGCTGGGCGCTTACTTCGCCGGTGCGCTGGAAATTATCGTCTACGCGGGTGCCATTATGGTGCTGTTCGTGTTCGTGGTGATGATGCTCAACCTGGGCGGTTCAGAAATCGAACAGGAACGCCAGTGGCTGAAACCGCAGGTGTGGATTGGTCCGGCAATTTTGTCGGCCATCATGCTGGTGGTGATTGTTTACGCCATCCTCGGTGTTAACGATCAGGGTATCGACGGTACGCCAATCAGTGCTAAAGCAGTGGGTATTACGCTGTTCGGGCCTTACGTACTGGCGGTGGAACTGGCTTCTATGCTGCTGCTCGCAGGTCTGGTTGTGGCCTTCCACGTCGGTCGTGAAGAGCGTGCGGGTGAAGTGCTGAGCAATCGTAAAGACGACAGCGCGAAAAGAAAAACGGAGGAGCACGCATGATCCCCTTACAACATGGACTGATCCTCGCGGCAATCTTATTCGTTCTTGGCTTAACCGGTCTGGTTATCCGTCGCAATCTGCTGTTTATGTTGATTGGTCTGGAAATCATGATTAACGCCTCCGCGCTGGCCTTCGTGGTCGCCGGAAGCTACTGGGGCCAGACCGACGGTCAGGTGATGTACATTCTCGCCATCAGCCTCGCGGCGGCAGAAGCGAGTATCGGCCTTGCGCTGCTGCTGCAACTTCACCGTCGTCGCCAGAACCTGAACATCGATTCAGTAAGTGAGATGCGCGGATGAACATGCTTGCCTTAACCATTATTTTGCCATTGATTGGCTTCGTCCTGCTGGCGTTCTCCCGTGGGCGCTGGTCTGAAAACGTCTCGGCGATCGTCGGCGTTGGCTCTGTGGGCCTGGCGGCGCTGGTAACTGCCTTTATCGGCGTTGACTTCTTCGCTAACGGTGAGCAGGCATACAGCCAGCCGCTGTGGACGTGGATGTCGGTAGGCGACTTTAACATCGGTTTTAACCTGGTGCTGGACGGCCTGTCGCTGACCATGCTCTCGGTGGTCACTGGTGTGGGTTTCCTTATTCACATGTACGCCTCCTGGTATATGCGCGGTGAAGAGGGCTACTCTCGCTTCTTCGCTTACACCAACCTGTTCATCGCCAGCATGGTGGTTCTGGTGCTTGCCGACAACCTGCTGCTGATGTACCTCGGCTGGGAAGGCGTGGGCCTGTGCTCCTATCTGCTGATCGGGTTCTATTACACCGATCCGAAGAATGGCGCAGCGGCAATGAAAGCGTTCGTCGTGACCCGTGTGGGTGACGTGTTCCTCGCTTTCGCACTGTTCATTCTTTACAACGAACTGGGCACCCTGAACTTCCGCGAAATGGTGGAACTGGCACCAGCGCACTTTGCTGACGGCAATAACATGCTGATGTGGGCGACGCTGATGCTGCTGGGCGGTGCGGTCGGTAAATCTGCGCAGTTGCCGTTGCAGACATGGCTTGCCGACGCGATGGCGGGCCCGACGCCTGTCTCCGCGCTGATCCACGCCGCAACCATGGTAACCGCGGGTGTCTACCTGATCGCCCGTACCCACGGCCTGTTCCTGATGACGCCGGAAGTTCTGCATCTGGTGGGTATTGTCGGGGCGGTTACGCTGCTGCTGGCCGGTTTTGCCGCGCTGGTACAGACCGACATCAAACGTGTTCTCGCTTACTCTACCATGAGCCAGATTGGCTACATGTTCCTCGCGCTTGGCGTGCAGGCATGGGATGCGGCGATTTTCCACTTGATGACCCACGCGTTCTTTAAAGCGCTGCTGTTCCTGGCATCCGGTTCCGTCATTCTGGCCTGCCATCACGAACAGAACATCTTCAAGATGGGCGGTCTGCGTAAATCTATTCCGCTGGTTTATCTCTGCTTCCTGGTGGGCGGCGCAGCACTGTCGGCACTACCGCTGGTCACTGCGGGCTTCTTCAGTAAGGATGAGATCCTCGCGGGTGCGATGGCGAATGGTCATATCAATCTGATGGTGGCAGGTCTGGTCGGTGCGTTTATGACCTCGCTCTACACCTTCCGTATGATTTTCATCGTCTTCCACGGAAAAGAACAAATTCACGCTCACGCCGTGAAAGGGGTAACTCACAGCCTGCCGCTGATTGTGCTGCTGATCCTTTCCACCTTCGTTGGCGCACTGATTGTACCGCCGCTGCAGGGCGTGCTTCCGCAAACGACGGAACTGGCGCACGGCAGCATGTTGACCCTGGAAATTACCTCTGGCGTGGTCGCGGTGGTCGGCATTCTGCTGGCAGCCTGGCTGTGGCTGGGTAAACGTATTCTGGTGACCTCCATCGCCAACAGTGCGCCGGGCCGTCTGCTGGGCACCTGGTGGTACAACGCCTGGGGATTTGACTGGCTGTATGACAAAGTGTTCGTCAAGCCGTTCCTGGGTATTGCCTGGTTGCTGAAACGCGATCCGCTGAACTCAATGATGAACATCCCGGCTGTCCTTTCCCGCTTTGCAGGTAAAGGTCTGCTGTTAAGCGAGAACGGTTATCTGCGCTGGTATGTGGCATCCATGAGCATCGGTGCGGTCGTGGTGCTGGCACTGTTGATGGTACTGCGTTGAGTTAAGGATTGTGGGATTGCCCCTGGGCATATAAGAACGTAGGTCGGATAAGCCGCCTTCGCGGTGCATCCGACACTACCCCCAGTCCGAAGAGAATTTTCTGTCGTGAGAATTCGTTGAAAATCCGGTCCTGACGGGACTTTTACAAGGAATAAAGATCGCCATGTTACTACCCTGGCTAATATTAATTCCCTTTATTGGCGGCTTCCTGTGCTGGCAGACCGAACGCTTTGGCGTCAAGGTGCCACGCTGGATCGCGCTGATCACCATGGGATTGACGCTGGCGCTGTCGCTGCAACTGTGGTTGCAGGGCGGTTATTCACTGACGCAATCCGCCGGAATTCCGCAGTGGCAGTCTGAATTCGACATGCCGTGGATCCCGCGTTTTGGTATCTCTATTCATCTCGCCATTGACGGGCTGTCGCTGCTGATGGTCGTGCTGACCGGTCTGCTCGGTGTGCTGGCGGTACTATGTTCGTGGAAAGAGATCGAAAAATATCAGGGCTTCTTCCACCTCAACCTGATGTGGATCCTGGGCGGCGTTATCGGCGTGTTCCTTGCCATCGACATGTTCCTGTTCTTCTTCTTCTGGGAAATGATGCTGGTGCCGATGTACTTCCTGATCGCACTGTGGGGGCATAAAGCCTCTGACGGTAAAACGCGTATCACGGCGGCAACCAAGTTCTTCATTTACACCCAGGCGAGTGGCCTGGTGATGTTGATTGCCATCCTGGCGCTGGTTTTTGTTCACTACAATGCGACCGGCGTCTGGACCTTCAACTATGAAGAGCTGCTGAATACGCCAATGTCCAGTGGTGTGGAATACCTGTTAATGCTGGGCTTCTTCATCGCCTTCGCAGTCAAAATGCCGGTGGTTCCGCTGCATGGCTGGCTGCCGGATGCGCACTCCCAGGCTCCGACCGCCGGTTCCGTTGACCTCGCGGGGATCTTGCTGAAAACTGCCGCTTACGGTTTGCTGCGTTTCTCCCTGCCGCTGTTCCCGAACGCGTCGGCAGAGTTCGCGCCAATTGCTATGTGGCTGGGTGTTATCGGCATCTTCTACGGTGCGTGGATGGCCTTCGCCCAGACCGATATCAAACGTCTGATCGCCTACACCTCGGTTTCCCACATGGGCTTCGTGCTGATTGCTATCTACACCGGCAGCCAGTTGGCCTACCAGGGCGCGGTAATCCAGATGATTGCGCACGGTTTGTCGGCGGCGGGTCTGTTTATTCTTTGTGGTCAGCTTTATGAACGTATCCATACCCGCGACATGCGCATGATGGGCGGTCTGTGGAGCAAGATGAAATGGCTGCCAGCACTGTCGCTGTTCTTTGCGGTGGCAACGCTTGGGATGCCTGGCACCGGTAACTTCGTCGGCGAATTTATGATTCTGTTCGGCAGCTTCCAGGTTGTACCGGTGATTACCGTTATCTCTACCTTTGGGCTGGTCTTTGCATCTGTTTATTCGCTGGCGATGTTACATCGCGCTTACTTCGGTAAAGCGAAAAGCCAGATTGCCAGCCAGGAACTGCCAGGGATGTCGCTGCGTGAGCTGTTTATGATCCTGTTGCTGGTGGTGCTGCTGGTACTGCTGGGCTTCTATCCGCAGCCGATTCTGGATACCTCGCACTCCGCGATTGGCAATATCCAGCAGTGGTTTGTTAATTCCGTTACTACTACAAGGCCGTAAATCGCCATGACAATAACTCCACAAAACCTGATCGCACTGCTACCGTTGCTGATCGTCGGCTTGACGGTGGTGGTTGTGATGCTCTCCATTGCGTGGCGACGCAATCATTTCCTCAACGCTACGCTCTCGGTTATTGGGCTTAACGCGGCGCTGGTTTCGCTCTGGTTTGTCGGCCAGGCGGGCGCTATGGACGTTACGCCGCTGATGCGCGTTGATGGTTTCGCCATGCTTTACACCGGGCTGGTATTGTTGGCGAGCCTCGCCACCTGTACTTTCGCCTACCCGTGGCTTGAAGGCTATAACGACAACAAGGACGAGTTCTACCTGTTGGTGTTAATTGCCGCGCTGGGCGGGATCCTGCTGGCGAATGCCAACCATCTGGCGTCTCTGTTCCTCGGTATCGAACTGATCTCTTTGCCGCTGTTTGGCCTGGTCGGTTACGCTTTCCGCCAGAAACGTTCGCTGGAAGCCAGTATCAAATACACCATCCTTTCTGCCGCAGCGTCTTCTTTCCTGCTGTTTGGTATGGCGCTGGTGTATGCGCAGTCTGGCGACCTGTCGTTTGTCGCGTTGGGTAAAAACCTTGGCGACGGTATGCTCAACGAGCCGCTGTTGCTGGCAGGTTTCGGCCTGATGATTGTTGGCCTCGGCTTCAAACTCTCTCTGGTGCCGTTCCACCTGTGGACGCCAGACGTATACCAGGGCGCGCCTGCGCCGGTTTCCACTTTCCTGGCGACGGCGAGCAAAATCGCTATCTTCGGTGTGGTGATGCGTCTGTTCCTCTACGCACCGGTGGGTGACAGCGAAGCGATTCGCGTGGTGCTGGCGATTATCGCCTTTGCCTCCATCATCTTCGGTAACCTGATGGCGCTGAGCCAGACCAATATCAAACGTCTGCTCGGTTACTCATCTATCTCTCACCTCGGCTATCTGCTGGTAGCGCTGATTGCGCTGCAAACCGGCGAGATGTCGATGGAAGCGGTAGGGGTTTACCTGGCCGGTTATCTGTTCAGCAGCCTCGGCGCGTTCGGCGTGGTCAGCCTGATGTCCAGCCCGTATCGTGGCCCGGATGCTGATTCCCTGTTCTCTTACCGCGGTCTGTTCTGGCATCGTCCGATCCTCGCGGCAGTGATGACGGTGATGATGCTGTCTCTGGCCGGTATCCCGATGACGCTGGGCTTTATCGGTAAGTTCTACGTGCTGGCGGTCGGTGTCCAGGCACACTTGTGGTGGCTGGTGGGTGCCGTGGTTGTCGGTTCGGCAATCGGCCTCTACTACTACCTGCGCGTGGCGGTGAGCCTGTATCTTCACGCCCCGGAACAACCGGGTCGCGATGCACCATCAAACTGGCAGTACAGCGCGGGCGGTATCGTTGTGCTGATCTCTGCACTGTTGGTACTGGTGCTGGGTGTATGGCCACAACCGCTGATTAGCATTGTGCGTTTGGCAATGCCGCTGATGTAATCTGTTACTTTGTAAGTCAGAAAGCCGCCGACATGCTCGGCGGTTTTTCTGAAAAAGAAGGGATAGTAGATAGACGCAGAGCGTTAAGTGAACTGTGTACGACTATCGCCAAAATACTCTAAACATAACTGCCTGAATTTTGCCCGCCATTCATCGATATTAAAATCATAGCGTTCCTGAAATGCAGTCGTTTCACTGGACATTATCCAGGCATAATTATGTAACAGGGTTAATGCCTGAAGCGGTTTTCTCTGCGCAAAATAAGTATCAACACACATCTGCATCAAGGGGTAATTATTATTTTCCTTTGTTCCTCCAAAGCTAAGATCTAATCCTTGTTCTTTAATGCACTGAATCACAGGATCATCCTGGAAATTCGGGACATCTGCGGCCTGTGACAGCAAATGAATGACTTTATTGTCAGGAACACCAAATGCCCAATTGCCAAGATAAGCATTAAGCGCAGCCTGTGCTGCAGCTTCTGTTTTTTTACATCGGCGATACTGGATTGCCAGTGCTAACCAATATTCGCTGACTTCAGGCAATTGTTCTGTTGCTCGCTGTAACAGTGGCAGTGCGTCATCAAGCCTTCCCGTTGAAAGAGATTTCCGAGCAACACGGAAGAGATTTGCTGCAAAGTCTTGATCTTCGATGCTGATGCCATTTTCATGGGGATCATCATCATTCACTTCCAGCCATTCTTCGAACTTCTTAATGCTGGAAAAGGCAGGTACGATTCGCCATTCGTCATGGTACGTTTCGCACACTATAGGTAGTTTATGCTCCTGACCAATAGGCCAGTACAAACCGAAACAGTCTCCGTTACCATATGCTGCATCTGTAAGTACGGTAAATCCGTTCGGAGGAAAAGGCCCCGGGCAAATTCCATCAATGCCAGGTGAAATATCACTACTGCGAGGAATAAGTTTCATCATGTTCCTTCACATAAAAATTTATGTAAACATCCGCTTATCTGTTTATATAAATGTTTTAATCCCACCAACAAGTAACCGGATGCATACCCACAGGGACTTCAACCCATCCATGCTCCGTATCTTCTGACCATCCTTCCCAGCACTCATCAGGGGCAATTTCTTCTACAAACCAGCTCTGAACTTCTTCTGGTGAAGCAGTGGTGATAACTAAAATACTTTCACTAAAGGGCCAGTCTGGGTCATCGAACATCGTAATTTCTACCAAAACATCACTAACATTGTTACGCTCACGTATTTTCAGAAAATGGTGATAGATAGCTTGCGGAGATTGTTCTGGAATCACATTGCAACATATTGAACCATGGATATTATTGTCAATAAAAAAATCCTCAAGAGATAACAATGGACGAGGAGTATCAGGATTATTAACATCACCATTGATATTAACAAGTTGGGTAATGCGTTCTAAAGGTGTCATAATTATTCCCTGAAATAATATATTCATCAAACGAATGACATTGTTTGAATTCATTAGCAGATAAATAGTGACAATTCCATACGTATTATTAGTTTCAAGAGCATCATAACATGAATGTTAAGCAGGAAAACGTGAGATATTCAGTCAGGCCGGGTCGTTATCCAGACGTTGTTATATTTAATATCATAAATATTTAAAGGGGTTTGACATGGAATGGTTAAGTGAAATTCGTAAACTTCGGAAGAACGTACCTGTCGGTATCCAGGTTGCCAGACGTTTGTTAGAGAGGACTGGCGGTGATGTTGATGAAGCCATCAAGTTGTTTCATATTGACCAAATCAATATATTGACGGCAAAAGCAGACGTCACTCATCAGGAAGCAGAGAATGTTTTGTTGGCTACAAACTATGATATTGCAGAAGCTCTTCGGCGTATTGATGAACAACGCTATACACTGACGGAATTGATTTTGCGTAAAAATAAGGATGCCGGAGATGCCTTAAACAATATAGCATTGGCGATTGAATATGAGTGGGATCTCAAGCGTAAGTTTTGGTTTGGTTTTGCAGATATCCAATTATTACCGCCAGTTTTACAAACATTTATGCTGGTTTA
>ENA-UOIZ01002349-UOIZ01002349.1-human-gut-metagenome-genome-assembly--contig:-P88-NODE-2349-length-13379-cov-7.788202_pt1 | contig 13379 bp, 11 predicted proteins | sample MGYA00242336_ERZ723883 | MGnify/ENA metagenome assembly ERZ723883 | reverse complement strand
GAAGCGGACGAGTTGTCGAAGAACGGTGTAATCTCAGCCGTGCCGACAGCGCTTTTCGATATAAAGCAACCAACTAAAACACTATAAATATGAACAAAACTTATTTGATGCCTGCCGTCGATATTGTCGACGTAAAATGTGAAGCGGGATTCAAGGAATCGGATCATTTCAACGATGTGAATTACGGAATGGGGGATGTGTTCCTCGATTACGGAGGCTATGACAACGAATTCGAATAATCAAAATCGCAGAAGAACCATGAAAAAGATATTGTCGCTTTTGACCGTTGCTGCCGCAATCGTATTTGCAGGCTGCCAGAAAAACGAAGAACTGAGAGTGAACGCCGGCGAACGCCGTCTGTCGCTCGTTACTTCCGCCGAGGTTTTCGATACGGAGACTTCGCGAACGACCTATATCGACGGTGCGGGACTCGCATGGTCGCAGGACGACCAAGGACGTCTGGGGGTTACGTCGAATGTTCAGGATGCGGGTGCATCCAACGGCATCGTCATCGATGAGGCGACCGGCAAAGCCGTTTTCGGTGCGGTACTCGCGCCTCCGGCAACGGATGTCATGACCTACTATCCGTGGAATACCGAACGCCACTCGATAAGTGTCGATAACGGCAGCAAACTCTACCGTATAGAGGAGAAGATCCTCGCCGATCAGAGCCAGCCCGAAGCGGGTCGCATGGATGCGTCGAATGCTCCGATGATCGGTGCGAAGCCGATCCATATCGGCGACGGCGCGGAGGGCGTACAGACCGTAAAAGTGGATAATCCGATGATTATGACGGCTGCGATTCTGCGATTCCGTGTCTACGATGCGTCGGGTGCGTTCGCTTCGGAGGCGGTACGCTCGGTAGCCCTGACGGCTAACGGCGATGCGGCAGTCAATGCGACCGCAGTTTCGACCGGCAACATCACCGAGGCGGTCGCTCCCGAAATCGTGTTCGAGGGTGGTTCGGCTTCGTCGAAAGTCGCGCTCGAAAACGTATATCCGCTTGCAGATGTCGCTTCTGCCGAAACTGCGAAGGGAATCTACCTCGCCGTGTCGCCGTTCGCTTCCGCAGCTGTAACATACGTGGTTACGACCAATGCCGCTACGTATACGTTCGTTTCGTCGGCTGCGAAGACATTCGAGATGGGCAGCGTTTACGATATCGCACTCAATCTTTCCAATTCGGCTGCGGTGCGTGAGGAACTCGGCGGAGAGGTGGTCGATGAGTTGAAGTTCGTATACGGAAATCCTACGGCTACCCATACTTTCGGCGCTACGGGCGGTGATTTCCTCAATGGCGCAATCGCTTCTCTTACGATCAACGGAGCGGATGTCAAGTCGCAGATGACGGCTGACAACATGCGTCTCGAAGCCGAGTACGAAGAGGGTGTTGCGGCTTGGCTCAAAGAGGTTCGCTTCGAGAATACGGGCAATTTCCAGTGGTTCGTGTCTGCCGGAGTCAATCCGACTACCGAAGAACGCCATGCGAAAGTTTACATGTATTTCGACGGCGTGAAGTCGATCAACTATATCGAGTTCCACCAGCAGGCGGGTACGGGCGATCCGTATGTTAAACCTGTTCTGACTAAGACTTATGAAACAGAAATCGCCACTGAGGGAGAAACCGTGGCTGCGGCTGCTTCGCTGTCGCTCGTGGACGATGCTGACAAAGCGCTCGATTTCGCCGCTTACAAAGATAAGATGTCGCTTGCATGCACCAACGGTGCCGTTGCGACGTTGAACGACGACGGTACGATCGCTATCGTATTCCCTGCCAACGAAGAGGGCGCGAACAAGATCTACGCACTGACAGTGAGCGGAACCTACAATACTTCGGCTCGCATAACATTCACCCAGACCAAAAAGGACGGCGGTGCGGTTGCGGAGCATACGTTCGAATATACGATATTCAATAATGCGCAGGATGGTTCGAAAGGAACCGGTTTCGGTCCGGGTGCAGGCACTGTCGGCGACTGGTACCGCTTCGAGAACATCACCATCGACGGTAAGAAGTATATGCCGGGCGACGATCTTCGCGGATTGGTCGAAAATGCTGAACTTCTCGACGCGCTGATGAAACAGTGCTTCTCGTTCGGCGAGATTACGGACGATGACGTGCAGGTTCCGGGTGTCGATCCGTTGACTGCGAATCCGGAATCGTTCGTTATGCTCGAACCGTGGACGGACGGCGGCGCGGCGGTTTATGTGCGTATCGTTCTCGGACAGAACACCGAAGGCGTGCGTCGTACGTTCAAGATCATAACCAAGGACGGTAGCGGCGTGCAGATGTCGTCGGTAGTCTATTTCCAGAACGCGTAATATTCCGGATGTCTAATGTACCATGACGCATAAAGCGTCATGGTACATTAATCCGATTAAACCTAAAAAACATGAAAAAAGCGGCATATTCCCCTCCCCGAACGGATCTGTTTTGTATTCGGGCTGAGCGTGGGTTCGAAGTTTCGAACGAGGCGAAATGGTATGAAAACGAAATGAACGGCGGGATGTTCGACTGGAACTACGGCGGCAATGAAGATACTTGGGGTTAAACGATTAAATGGAAAAACGATGATTATGAAAACTGTTAATCGCATAGCACTCGTATTGACCGCATGTTTCGCAGTCGCCGGATGTGCGAAAGATGATCCGTCAAACAATATTGCCGAAACTGCGGCTGTGATGAAAGTGGTCGTGAATGACGAAATCGGTACTTCCCGCGTTGCATTCGTCGATGGCGAGGGCATAGCGTGGGAGAGTGGCGACCATGAGAACTTCTACCGTATCGTCAAGGGCGCAGACGGGGCGCAGAAAGCGTCGGAAACCGCAACCGAGAACGACGGCAAGAGTGCGACGTTTACGTTCCCTGCCGTTGATGCAGGTTCGGAGGTATGGTTCATGTACGCATCGTCGATGAATGTCGCAGGTGCCAAGTTGGAGTGTACGTTCCATGCCGATCAGATGCAGTCGTCCGTGGGCAGGATGGAAAAAAACGATATGGTGCTGCGTTCCGATTTGCAGACGGCAGATGACGGAACGGTCGTTACTCCCCGAATGCGTTTGGTCGGTACGTTGCAAAGATTCCTTGTATATTCGGCGACGGGTGCCTATGCCGACGAAACGATTATGTCGATAGAGATGAAGGCTGCCGAGGATATCGCCGGACTTATAGGCTACAATACCTACGGCGAACCGGTGAATTTCGGCGGCGAGATTCAGGATGTCGAAACCGTATATTGGAATCACTCCAAAACCACCAAGGTTACCGTTGCCGCGCCTTCGCCGATCGCTGCCGCAAGCCGCGAGGCGACCCTCGGACACGGAATATATCTCTCCATTCCGCCGGTAACCGTATCGGCAGGTTATACATATACGATTACGACCGACAAGGCGACATATTCTCTTGTGGGTCTGTCGGCGAAGACGTTCAACAACGGCGAACTGGTAAATATCTTCGTCAATCTCGAATCGCCGAATGTCCGTCGTACCGATCTGAACGCCCGCGAACTCCGGTATGAAGGCGGATTGGGCGATAATTATACTATATCGAGCGATGTGGCGACGGTCGGTTTGGGCTGGTGGGCTGCGAATGTGGACGGCGTTGTTATGCAGAATACGGCTGAGAATGCCGAACTTTATACTAATGTAACTTTCGCCGTTGCCGACGAAGCGGGAAACAGTGCCGATTGGCTTACCTGCGGCTATCGTGCCGGCGATACGTGGTGGGATGTTGTTTGCGAAGCGAATCCGTCGTCCGAACCGCGTACTGCCGTAATTACGGCGACATTCACCGTTCCTAATTATAATATCGTCAATCCGACCAAGACAGTTCGTGTAACTCAGGGCGGATATAAGGCGATTGCCGATGTGGAATATAAGTTCATTAACTGGAAGAGCGAATTTACGATCGATGCAGGTGAGCGTAAGCATGGCGATGTATCGAATATGGATGATCTTAAATTCGGTCAGATCGCGGTGTCGGTAAACGGTGTGGACTCTACCGATGCGACGACGCGTTATTTCACCGACATAAAATACGAAAGCAGCGCCGATTGGCTCGGCGGCTACATGATGTGGGGCAATCAGTTCTATGCATGGTGCGCTGCCAACGATACCGGAGCCGAGAGAACGGGTACGATTACGATGACTTTACCGACGTATGACGATGCGACTTTGCTGAATGCCGAGAAAGTAGTTACTATAACTGTTACTCAAACTGCCGAATAGCAGAGTGGGGATTTTGGTGTGTGGACTGCGGAGCGATGCTCCGCAGTTTTTTTTGTGGCGGCGGTGGGCTATGACCTTAAAGCCATTAGTGTCCTTAGGGTCGTTAAAGCCGTTAAAGTCTTTAAGGTCCTTAATGACCATGATGTCAGACGCACCCTTTCAGTAAAAACGCCGTCGGAAGATCTCCGGCGGCGTCTGTAAGGCGGTTTTTAAGCCGCCCCACACCCAAACCTGAATTTATAATACCCGAAATGAAACCGGCTCGCCAGATGCGCTGTCGCCCGCAACCCACAATTGGAATTCGCCGCTCTCGACACCGATCGTTTTGTCGATGCCCATGAATGCGAGTTCCGAAACAGGCAGCGTAAATTCGCATTTGCGACTTTCGCCCGCTTTGAGGGCGATGCGGTCGAAGCGTTTGAGTTCGCGCAACGGACGGGTGATCGAACCGACCATGTCGCGAACGTAGAGTTGTGCGACCTCCGTAGCATCGCGGTCGCCAGTATTGTGCAGCGTGAATGTTACGCGAATCGTATCGTTCTCGGAGTACTCCGGCTTGTCGAGTGCGATGTCGCCGTACTCGAATGTCGTGTACGAAAGTCCGTAGCCGAACGGGAAGAGCGGACCGAAGCCGCTGTCGAGATAGTACGACGTGCAGCCGAGCGAAGTCTGTCCGGCGTGGAGCGGAATCTCGTCGAGCAGTGTTTCCGTGCCGGCAGCAGGACGTCCGGTGTTGTTGCGGTTGTAGTAGAACGGAGCCTGACCCGCATCTTTGAGGAATGTCGCAGGGCATTTGCCGCTCGGAACCTCGCGACCGAAAAGCAGATCGGCGATCGCTTCGCCACCCATCGTTCCCGGGTGGAAGCAGTAGAGCATAGCGTCGCAGTTCGCCAGATCCCGTCCTATCGTGAGCGGACGACCTGCCATGACGACTGCGATTACGGGTTTGCCGCTTGCCTTTGCTGCACGGAGCAGGTCGCTCTGCGCACCTTGCAGGTCGAGATTCGAGAGCGAATGCGCTTCGCCCGACAGAATAGCCTCCTCGCCGACGAATGCCACCACGGCGTCGGCATTGCGTGCCAAGGCGGTGAGTTGCGCGAGGTTTCCACGGTTTTTGTCGCGGCTGTACATGAGTGCCGGATAGTAAACTATGCGTACATCGTCGCCGTATGCGCTGCGCAGTGCGGCGAGCGGAGTTACTGTGTGTGCGGCTTCGCCGTCGAAAGTCCATGTGCCGAGTTGGTCGTGCGGTGCGTCGGCGAGAGGTCCCGTTACGAGAATCGACCGCGGCGACTTCAACGGCAGTGCGGCAGCATCGTTTTTCAGCAGGATAGCCGATTCTACGGCTGCTCGTCGAGCCTCTGCCAAATGTGCCGCATCGTATTGTATCTCGGCAGCGTATTTCTCGTCCACGTAAGGATTGTCGAACAGTCCCAGACGGAATTTGAGTCGCAGGATATTGCGTACCGCTTCGTCGATACGCTTCTCCGAAACACGACCATCTCTGACGGCTTCGGCGAGATTATTTATATAAGTATGCGACATCATGTCGATATCCACACCGGCATTGGTGGCGCAGATTGCAGCCTCCTTCTCGTCGGCGACGAATCCGTGTGCGATCATCTCGCCTGCGGAGTTCCAGTCGGTTACGACCGCTCCGTCGAATCCCCAGTCGCGACGCAGGATCTCTTTCAGCAGATGCTCGTTGCCCGTTGACGGTATGCCGTCGATCTCGTTGAACGATGTCATGAGCGTCATCGCACCTGCCTTGACGCTTGCCTCGAACGGCGGCAGGTAAACATTGTGGAGCGTACGTTCGGGAATCGGCGTGCCGTTGTAGTCGCGTCCGCCCTCGGCTGCTCCGTAGCCTACGAAATGTTTGGCGCAAGCCGCCATGGTCGCATTGCCGCATGACTCGTCGCCCTGATAACCCTTGACCATCGCCGTTCCGAGTTCGGATATAAGATAGGTGTCCTCACCGAAACTTTCGGCGATACGTCCCCAGCGCGGATCGCGTGCGACGTCGAGCATCGGCGAGAATGTCCATCGTATGCCGCATGCCGCAGCCTCTATTGCGGCAATGCGTGCGCCTCGCTCGACCAGTTCGCGGTCGAACGTCGCACCCTGTCCGAGTGGAATCGGGAAGATGGTGCGAAATCCGTGAATTACATCGCGCGATGCGATGAGCGGAATGCCCAATCGCGACTCCTCGACGGCTACGCGCTGCATGCGGTTGATGACTGCCGGATCTACTTCGTTGAGGAACGATCCGACCGCACCCGAACGGATCTGCCCGTCCATCCACTCCTGCTCGCCCTGTGTCAGCATGTTCATCTGACCGATTTTTTCGTCGAGCGTCATTTGCGACATCAGTTTGTCGATGCGTCTTTCGATGTCGTCGCCCGTCGAACACGATACGGCTGTAACGACGGCTGCGATCGATAAAAGAAGTTTGTAAGGTTTCATAAAAAGTCGGTAAAATTTGATGTTTTACAGTTGGTCGGCAAGACGTTTTCCGTCTTTTGCGAAACTAAATTACATAAAAAAGAAAGCACCCGTATTGCAGGGTGCTTACAATGTAGACCGATTGTCGGTTGCCGTTGTGTAATGTTTTGATAATCTGAAACGTATCAATCGTACTGATGCTCCAAAAAGTGGATCGGATACAGTCTTCGCAAACGGGTTATCGCTCGATGCGGAACGAGCCGATGTGCTTTACACGCTCCTCGAAATCGTCCCGATCGTGTTTCGCCTTGTTCTTGACCTTGGCTCTGTAATTATATATGGTATTCACCGAGTAGCGAAGCAGCGCAGCGATGCGCGACGAGTCGTTGATGCCAAGTCTGATCAGTGCGAAGATGCGCAGTTCCGTGTTGAGCAACTCTCCTTTGTGCGGCTCGATATGTTCCGAATCTTCGAGCAGGGAGTTGAAATCCTCGACGAATGTCGGATAGAGCGACAGAAATGTCGTGTCGAAGATCTTGTAGAACCGCTTGGTCTCTTCTTCGACCGTACTCAGCGACGAAACCTCTTTCTGCAACTCGGCTACCTTGCCTGACGACAGTTTGCGTCGGACATTGCGCTGACTTTCGATGAGCCGGTCGATATATTCGGAGCAGATCGAGATGAACAGTCCGATATACTCCTCCTTGATGCTGTTCGCCTCGATGATCGTCTTGTTGAGATCCGAAAGTTCGCAGTTTTGGGCGTCGATCTGTCGGCTGCGCTCGTTCAGCGTGTGTTGATCGCGGTGCATCTGACGGTAGAGTACCCACAGATAGATGCAGACGCTCGCCAGTGCGAGCAGCAGTACCGATATTATTATCGAATAGGTGCGTGTCTGACGCATACGTGACAGTTCGAGGTCGGTGGCTGCGCGCTCTATATGCGGCATGGTCATGGCGATCTGCCACGGACGCAGTTTGGCATTGTAGAATATCGCGTCGTCCATCGATTCGCGGATGTAGCGGAATGCGCGTTTGACGTCGTGCATGCCGAACAGTTGGTTGGCGAGCGAACACAGTGCGGCGTTATCCTTGGTTGCCGAGTGAATGTCGGCATATGCCGAGCGGGCGTACCATTCCGCCATCTCGTCGTGTCGTCCCGTCTGATCGCAGATTACGCCCATGTTGTAGGCGAGTATGGCGTAGTCGTGCGAGGTATCGGGGTGGCTGTCTATCGATTCGAGGATTAGCCGTTCGGCTTCGTCGAAGCAGCGGGAGTCGATGAGGTGCGAAATCCTGAAAATGCGCAGATCGAACGATTCGTCGTCGTCGGCTTCGGCGAGAAGCCGTTCGGTGTAGTAGCGGTTTTGCTGCCGTGCGAGTTCGGCTGCCTGAGGATTCTTGGCATAACGTCCGAGTTCGTAACAGAGTTTCTGCCGCGCAAGATAGTATTGCGTGCGGCGCTGCTCACTCAATTTCAAGGTGTCGAGCGTGTGGGAAAATATGTCGTTCGCTTCGAAATACATGCCTGAGTTGGCATAGAGCAGTGCGAGCGTAATTCGTATCTCGTCGATTTTGTCCTGCGAGTGCAGGCGGTGAGCCACTTCGAGATTCTTGTTCAGACAACCCAGTGTTTCGTCGAAACGGAACGATTCGTACTCGCGATACAACTGCATGTTGATTTGGTAGAATTGTTCATCGGTACACTCCTTCTTCGAGAGCATCTCTTCCAGCATCGCAATCCTCGATTTTCGTGCATCGGCATAACTCTCCTTATCGTTGAGCGCCGTGTCGAGCCGTCGCAGAAGCGGTTCGAGACCGCCGGTTTTGGCATCTGCCGTCGCGATGCCTGCTGCTGCGATGATCGTCAGAAGCGTTGTTTTCCAAATTTTTCGGGGGGGGGAATTTTTTAATCCGTACATGTCTGGGCATTTTATGTTTATAAAGATACGACAAAAAATCGCACGAACAAAATTTCGTGCGATTTTTTGCCGGACGGCTCGGACTGCGCGCCCCACCATCCTTAAAGATCTTGTTCTTCTCCGCTATTCGTACACCGGCTCGACATCGGTATAAACGCTCGGTCCGCCGAAAAGACGCCGGTAGAGTACCTTCTCCTCTGGGGTCAGTTGGTTGATCTTGCGCGATTTGTCCGAAATGTCGGTTCTGCGGAAGTAAGGGTATATGTTGTTTTCGACCGAAATCTTTTCGAGACGTTTCTGCATCTTTTTGAGCAGTTTCGGATATTTCGCCGCGAGATCGACGGTTTCGGTCGGATCTTCTTTCATATTGTAAAGATGCCATTCCATATCATCGTCGGTCAGTCCCGCTTCGTCGCCGAACAGGTTCATCGGGAACTGAATGCTTATTTTCCAGCCGTCCTTATACAGTGCGCGCGAAGAGTAGACGAAGAAGTATTGCTCCGTATGACGCTCCTCGGCATCCGGATTGTCGAACGTGTAGCAGAGCGACGTTCCTTGCAGCGGCTGCTGGTCGATATTGCGGATCTTGTCCGGCATGTCGATTCCGACCATTTCGAGCGTAGTCGGCATCACATCCACCAGATGGCAGAATTGCTCGCGAATGCCGTGTTTCAGTTTGTTGCCATAGGTGATGACGAGCGGCTGTCGGGTTCCGCCCTCGGATTCGGCGAAGCCTTTCCAGTTGCGGTAAGGGGTGTTCAACGCCTGAGACCAGCCAAGCGGCAGTGAGCAGTTGTCGCCTTCGGGACGACCTATCCAGTCGAAATGATCGAGCAGGAATTGCAGTCTGCCCTCATCGTCGTTGGAGTATTCCTCTGGCATCGATTTGACGAGATCGCCGTACATGCGTCCCTTCTTTTCGGCACCGTTGTCGCCGATCATCAGCATTACGATGGTATTGTCTGCCTGTCCTATTTCGCGCAGATGTTCGAGCAGACGACCGATTTCGTAATCCGCATACGTCATGAATCCTGCGTATGCCTCCATAAGACGCGAACAAACTTTCTTCTGGTCTGCCGTCAGGTCGTTCCATGCAGGTATGTGTCTTTCGCGTGGCGGCAGTACCGCATTTGCCGGAATTACGCCCAATTCCTTCTGGCGGGCGAACACTTTCTCGCGGTATACGTCCCAGCCTTCGTCGAAAGCACCCTTGTACATGTCCATCCACTTCGTGGCTACCTGAATCGGAGTGTGTGTCGCCTGCGGTGCATAGTACATGAAAAACGGTTTATTGGGAGCGGCGGCTTTCTGACGGTCGATGTTCTCGATTGCACGATCGGTAATCAGTTCGCCGATGTTACGGCCGTCGGGCTTCATGTAGCACAATTCATCGACCAACTGCGGATTGTAGTTGTCGGTAGACGATGCGATATATCCGTAGAAATGTTCGAAACCTTTTCCTTGCGGCCAGTGATCGAACGGACCTGCGTCGGATGCCTCGTAATCGGGTGTAAGACCGTATTTACCGAGTGCGAACGTATTGTAGCCGTTGTCGCGGAGAACCTCTGCGATCGTTCCGCACGAGGACGGTATCAGACCGTCATAACCCGGGAATCCGGCACGGCGCATCTGGTGAGCGAAATTGCCCATGTGTACTGTATGGTGGTTACGACCGGTCAAGAGTGCCGCACGACTCGGCGCACTCAGTCCCGTAGTATGGAAATTGGTGTAGCATATTCCCGCCTGTGCCAGCGAATCCATTACGGGGGTGTTAATCAATCCTCCGAAAGCCGTCGCGGTGCCGTATCCTACGTCGTCGAGCAGGATCCACAGTACGTTCGGCGCCCCTTCGGGAGCCGTTACCGGTTCCGGAAATTTTTCTTCGCAATCGGAGAGGTGCTTGCCTGCATACGGATTGTTTACACATGCCGTCGGTATGGTCGCTGCCGCACCGAAAGTCAATGCCAGTTTGAGTTTTTTATTCATAACGGTTCAATCGGTTTATAAAAAAAGATAGACAAATTTACGAATAAAAACCGAAACTGTTCAAGCCGACAGCAAATAATTTTCGCTGCCGGCTGGTCTTATTAAGATCTTTAAAGACTTTACAGCCCCAGTCGCGGTTTCTGCACTATTCTTACTATCAGCGATATGGCGTAGGCGAACAGTCCGTAAAGCGGAGCGATCATCATTACGCGCAGTCCGCTGCACAATATGTGCTGATCTACATCGAACGTGGTGTTGGCGACGACGTCGCTGACGCCGTAAACTCCTATCATGAAGTATCCGAGTCCGATCGTCAATGCGAGTAGCCCCAACTCCTTCACCCATGCCGGTGCTTTCCATGCGGCGAAGAATATCGCCACGAGCATTAGCGTGATAAGCGACATTACGACCCAGTCGCCATCCATGAACAGTTCGAATACGCTGCGGTTCGGTGTCGCAAGGTCGCTGTGTTCGACGACTACCGTTTGACCGTCGGGAGTTCTGATCTCCACTATGTCGCCGTTGTTTTTCGGCGCGGAATCTGTTTTTACGATCGATATGCGTTCGTCCGTGCGTGCGGTTTGTGCGCCGGCTGTGCCGATTGACGATAACGATGCGACGGCGAACAGCAGAGATGCGATGAATTTCAAATTTTTCATAAGTCCGGTTTTTATTAAATTATACATCGGTAATTACCTGCTGCAAAGATAGTCGCAATATGTCGTCGCGGCAATGTCGAATCCCTCTCTTCGGGCGTAGAAAGTCATCGCGGGCAGTACGGCGATTGGACGAATCGCCAAAATCGTTAAATTTGCGATATGAGATATGCGGTAACGTTGTTATATTGGGCGGCATCGGTAGTGTTGCTCGCGGCGATCTTCGGTTCGCTCGGTTACTCGTTCGACAAATCCATGTTCGTGGGATCGATGTTTCTGCCGGGACTGCTCGCCGTGAAATTTTTCGTGCCGCAACTGTCGTTCGGGAACCGTAGGCGCGGGATACGCGATGCCGTGTTTCTGGCGTTCGCTATCGTTACGCTCGAATGGCTGCTGATAGTCGTGGTGCATGCCATTATTATCGATTGTTTCCGCGAAGATGTGCCGGCGATATTGTTGAATCCGGTGTTCATCGCTTTTCTGCTTGCTGCTCTTGCATCGCCCGAATTCTTTCTCGACGAATATTTCCGTAGGCGCGAAAGCCGTTCGCCGCAGACCGTCGATTTCGTGTCGGAGCGTCGGCGTGTCAGCCTCGCTTTCGACAGTATCGCGTATATCGAGTCCAATGATGCCGAGACGCGCGTGTACACTCCCGACGGAGAGTCGTTCCGCACCAAAACCCCGATCTCGCAATGGGAAAAGGTTCTCGACGGCGGAGCATTCGTACGTATTCACCGTGCCTATATCGTGAATCGCGATTTCGTGGTGTCGTTCAATCGTCAGTGCGTATTCCTCGCAGGCGGTATGGAACTGCCCGTGTCGCGCAAGTACGGCGAACGGGCAGTGAAAGAGTTGGCGGAACGGAACCAATGTCCGCCGCGACCTTAAAGACCTTGGCGGCTTTAAGGATTTTGGCGACCTTAGGCCTATTTCAGGTTCTCGCGGAAAAATGCTTCTATTTTGTCGAACGGTATGATGTCCTTGCGATCGTAGAGATCGACGTGGCTCGCACCGTCGATAATCAGCGACTCCTTGTTGTCGCCATTCAACTTCTTGAACGCATCTTCGCTGAAATAGCGCGAGTGCGCCTTTTCGCCGTGGATTACGAGTACGGCGCTGCGGATTTCGCCGCTGTATGCCAGTATCGGAGCGTTGATGAACGAGAGAGCCGATGTCTTGTTCCAGCCGCCATTGGAATTGAGCGACCGTTCGTGGTATCCGCGCGGTGTCTTGTAGTATGAGTGGTAATCCTTTACGAACTGCGGTGCATCTTCCGGCAGCGGATCGATTACGCCGCCGCCGAGTTCATATGAACCGTTGCGGGCGTCTTTCGTACGCTGTTCGTTGAGTTGCCGGCGCAATTCGTAGCGGGCGTCGGCATCCATCGAATCGAAATAGCCGTTGGCATTGACTCGTGTCATGTCGTACATCGTCGAAGCGACGGCAGCCTTGATTCGCGTGTCGATAGCCGCCGCATTGATTGCCATTCCGCCCCATCCGCAGATGCCCACTATGCCTATTCGCTCGGGATCGACGTCGTCGCGAAGCGAAAGAAAGTCGACCGCCGCGCAGAAATCTTCGGTATTTATGTCGGGCGATGCCACGTATCGCGGTTCGCCGCCGCTCTCGCCGGTGTACGACGGGTCGAAAGCAATGGTCAGGAAGCCGCGTTCCGCCAACTCCTGCGCATAAAATCCAGCGGCCTGCTCCTTGACTGCACCGAAAGGACCGCTGACGGCGACGGCTGGCAGTTTGCCGACGGCGTTTTTAGGAATGTAGATGTCTGCCGCGAGAGTGATTCCGAAACGGTTGGTGAAAGTTGCCTTGTCGTGATTCACCTTGTCGCTGAGCGGAAATGTCTTGTCCCACTCGCGAGTAAGATTCAGTGTTGCCATATTTTCGTTGTTTTTGTCGTTTGCCGTTGCATAAAGTGTTGCTGCACATGCCGCTATCGCTATTGCCGACAGCGCCGATGCGATGATATGGGTTTTCATGGTTTACAATACGTTTTTAATGAATTTTGCGGGTACTCCTCCGACGATAGTGTTCGGTGCCACGTCTTTCGTTACGACTGCTCCGGCGGCGATAATCGCCCCGTCGCCTACGGTTACACCCGGCAGAACAGTTGCGTTGGCACCTAGCCACAC
>ENA-UOIZ01002348-UOIZ01002348.1-human-gut-metagenome-genome-assembly--contig:-P88-NODE-2348-length-13380-cov-10.514597_pt1 | contig 13380 bp, 13 predicted proteins | sample MGYA00242336_ERZ723883 | MGnify/ENA metagenome assembly ERZ723883 | reverse complement strand
CTATTGGTTGAGATCTGGTAATTATCCTCGATTATCGGTAATGTATGTTGTTTTATCTTCCCTGATTTATCAATATATTTACCAGATTTTCCGCCGTTCCCGCCAATAGTTACATTCTAATTTATTTGTACATTGTTACCTATGGACTGTGCTGCTATTATTATATTGAAAGGATGAGGTATTCTTAATGGAATTCCAATAGAACTACAACTACACTCAATATGATATGAGTGATGTAACCTATGTCGACAGAATTTACCTATGCTTGAATACCTATATCTTATTAGAAATAAAACCGAAGTGTTCGGTGAAAAGAGTATCCGAAGAAATAACTTAATCTTGGATCGTAACCCATTTTGTTGATCATTAGCATAAAGGCAATTATAATCTTTCAAAAACGCATTCCATTTTTCCATATTACTATCCTATAATGTATTTCTTTACCGTTGTCTTTGATATTAAATACGTTGCGATTGCGGATATGATAAAGACGATAGAACTAGAGACTAAACAATTCCAAGTTTCTGTTTGGGGAAAGATATATAATAGCTTAAAGAATAGCCAGTGCGTCAAATATATACCGAATGTTAATCCTCCGAGCCTGCATATGAATTTATATGTAGAATCATTTATTGTAAGTTTCTCAAATAGTCTTTTTGTTAGAATAAAAATTGAGACGCTGATGAACAAATTCGAGATAGAGCAGTATGCTATAATCTTATCCATCGAGATGCCAAAAGCTAAAAGTATCAATACGAGTATACAACCAGAGCACATCAGAATAATAGGAAATAACTTACCTACTTCAAACCTGCGAAGATATGCGCCAACTAATATATATCCGAAATATCCATAGAAACTTATGAGTGCCGTAATGGGGTTTGTAAACAACATACCGTTGTGGTCGGTTTTAAATGTAAGGAACTCATCAAAGAAATTTCCATTAAATATTAAAGTCAAGGACCAGATTAGTATATATAGTTGGAGCTCTTGCTTTGTGGCATTACTTATAAAACTAGATCCCATTGGAATTAGTAAAGTAATACCAATGAGTGCATATAAGTACCATAAATGAGGAGCTTGAGTTGCATGAGCCAAATCATATATCATTGATTTTGGGCTGCTAAAACACAGTGTGTATATCACAAGCCAGATAATTAATGGGTAAATTATTCTTGTAAGTCGTTTTTTGAAGAATGTAAAAGTGTTGTCTTTTATGGGAAAAGAAAAATAACCGCTGATAATAAAAAACAATGGTACGGCCAACCGGCCTATGACGAAACAAGCATTAAGGCAATAATTGCCCAAAATACTGACTTTCCCCCCCCTGAAATGAACTCATAAATCTGATAGCGAGAGTGATAAAGTATAACAAGGATGCAGGCTAATAACCTAAGGATTTCTATAAATATTTCTTTTTTTCTTTCCATTTAATTTTGTATAATGATTTAACGTAATCTTTTCATCTCATTCTTTCTAGTTCTAATATCAATTTGCTCAATATCCTCCTCTCCAATAAGCGGATTGCCATTCTGTACCTCAATAAAAGGGTGAGAGTAAAACCCTTTATGGCATGAAAATGTTCAGCGGGAATAACAATCAAGTCGCCTGCTTTTTTTGTGCTTTACCGTTTATTACGAAAAAGTCTGCACTTCGCTAAATGTCCAGACGTTACTTAAGGTAGTGGTGGTAAATTTGATAAGAAATGGCCTTGCCTGGTTTTAGAGCGATACTCTTGGTGAGTTGATGCTACTTATTTTTGTAGATAGAGTCATCAAGCACACGATGTTCTAGAGACGTTCTTTATACGTAGCTAGTTAGGTTTTCTGCCGTTTTTTTGATTTCTTCCGAATATTCTTTACTGCACACTAGGATTCCATTGGGGCTTGCTGCAACAACAACATCCTTGATCCCTTCAACGTAGATGGGGCACTGAAGCTCGTTAATGATATGTGTATTCTCACAATGTGGGCCCATGATGGCATTGCCAATAATGTGGTGTTTGAGTTCTTCGGAGAGAGAGTTCCATGTTCCAAGGTCTTTCCACTGACCAGAAAAAGGAACGACAGCAATGTCTTGAGCTTTCTCGGCTACTTCGTAATCAAATGATATTTTGGGAAATTCTTGATAGCGGTTTCTTATGTCTTCAAAACAGTTACTTTGAATGTGCTTGTGAATTATATCCATCATGTAGCCAAGGCGGAAGGCGAAAACTCCACCATTCCAAAGAGCGTTTTGCTTGAGGAGTTCCTTGACAACTTTGGTAGATGGTTTCTCTGTAAATCTCGATACCTTTAGAAATTCCTTTGATTCTTCTATAACTTCCTCTTGTGGGATTATATAACCATATTTTTCGCTTGGGTATGTAGGCTTTATTCCCATCAATACCAAATCTGCGACATTTTGCTCTACGCACTCAATCATCTTGGCGATAGCTCGGAAATAACCTGCATCTGTATAAGGATCACATGGCATGATGACTATTACCTCATCGTTATTACAGCCTTTAGAGAATTTGAGGTAGCTTGTAGCGAGGGCAACTGCCGGAAAGGTGTCACGACGTTCTGGTTCGGTTACTATTGAGATTGTATCACCTAATTGCTGGGTGATGATATCAATTTGACTGGCGTTTGTTGCTATGGTGATTGCATTGATTTGCATTATTTCCTTTGCCTGTCGCACTACTCGTTGAACCATAGATTCCATAGTACCGTCCTCCTTCTCAATAAGAGGTAAGAATTGTTTGCTACGAACATTGTCTGAAAGAGGCCATAGCCGCTTGCCGCTGCCGCCGGAGAGTAATACTAATTGCATATATTAAATTGGGCATTCGTTTAATGTTGATTGGGTGTTTTTTATTCTTACAAAGAATATATTTACACTATGATAGTTAAAGTAAGAGCCCTAAGAATTTGAAAGATTTTCTGCGAGATTTTTAATTAATCATATTGTATTTATTTTGAAGTGCGTGAGAGTATTGAACTCTGACTTTCGCCCACCTGTGCACGCACTTAGCCATATTGCCTAAATTATTTCCTCTTCACCTCGGAAGTGTACGTTGAGTTCATGGAGAGGTGCAAGAAGAACACCGAGAGGGGTCCCTTGGGTCATCTTTGCGAATGCATTAACATCTTTAGGGAAACATTTGCCTCCGTAGCCGAACTTACCATCAGGACCGGGAACATAGGTGTGTGTGTCGTTGATGTACCCAGAAAGGAGTACGCCGGTATGAACTGTACGCCAATCGGCACCCATTTTCTCACAGTATTCACGACAAGCGTTAAAGTAGGTCACTTTGTATGCTCCAAACACATTGTGCATATATTTCGTGAGTTCTGCCTCAAGAGGGGTCATAACGGTAAACTTCTTACCTATGAAAATCTTTGTTAAGAGCTCTAAAGCTCCAGTGAAGACCATGGTCTGTTTTTTGAAGTCCTCGATGTGAGTGCGTTCGGTAAGGAACTCTGGCATGTAGTGTACGTGATGACCTGTTTCCTTTGAGAGCAGTTCACTACTACCTGGAAGGATAGTGGTACGCACGAAGACTGGTACGTCCGGGAGCGCAGAGATGAGTTCTTTCATGAGGGAGAGGTCTTGTGTTCCATCGTCCTCAGTACGGACATGAATCTGCAGAAACGCAATGTCTATGTCTTTCATGTCATCATGGTATCCCTTGGCTGGATCGCTGATGAATAATTTACATTCAGGATTATTGTGTTCCAACCAATCTTTCAGGGCTCCGCCAACGAAGCCGCATCCGATAATTCCAACGTTGATCATAGTTGTGATTTTTTATTATTGTTTGTGGATCTTGGTTTATGGATAAAGTCCTACTATCTTGTAGCAAGAGAGCAATCTGTGAGGTTTGCCTATATCCTATGATTATATTGTACTCATCTCTATAGACATCTGTAAGATTGTGTTTTGCAGTGTCATTTCCTCCACACCATCTTGTTCACTACGCCAACGTAGCTCTGGATGATTTTCACCACCTTGGTGGAGACATTTTCATCCGTGTAGTCAGGAACCGGGGTGCCGTAGTCGCCGTTCTTGACAAGTTCTACTGCAGTGTCGACGGATTGGAGAAGTCCTTTGGTGTCGATGCCGGAGAGAATAAAGCCTGCCTTGTCGAGAGACTCGGGACGTTCGGTCGAGGTACGGATGCAAACTGCCGGAAAAGGATGTCCTACGCTGGTGAAGAAAGAACTCTCCTCGGGAAGGGTGCCGGAATCGGAAACGACAGCGAATGCGTTCATCTGAAGGCAATTGTAGTCGTGGAATCCGAGCGGCTGCTGGACCTGTACTCGCGGATCAAGCTTGAACCCTGTAGCCTCAAGGCGGTGACGGCTCCGGGGATGGCAGCTGTAGAGAATCGGCATGTCATACTTTTCGGCCATTGCGTTGATCGCATTGAAAAGGCTGAAGAAATTCTTCTCCGTGTCGATGTTCTCTTCGCGGTGAGCGCTCAACAGGATGTAGTGCCCCTTCTTGAGTCCGAGTCTCTCGTGTACATCGGATGCCTCGATCTCGGTAAGGTTCTGATGGAGCACCTCGGCCATGGGTGAACCGGTGACGTATGTACGCTCACGGGGAAGTCCGCATTCAGCAAGGTATCTTCTTGCATGCTCGGAGTAGGCGAGATTGACGTCCGAGATGATGTCCACGATACGGCGGTTCGTCTCCTCCGGAAGGCATTCGTCTTTGCAGCGGTTGCCGGCCTCCATGTGGAAAATCGGAATGTGGAGCCGTTTTGCCCCGATGACACTCAAACAACTGTTGGTGTCGCCAAGAACGAGTACGGCATCCGGTTTGGTTGCAGCGAAAAGCTTGTAGCTGCAGTTGATGATGTTGCCGCAGGTCGCACCGAGGTCATCTCCGACTGCATCCATGTAGACCTCCGGTTCGGCGAGTTTCAGGTCGCGGAAGAAGATACCGTTGAGGTTGTAGTCGTAGTTCTGTCCGGTATGGGCCAGAATCACATCGAAATATTTGCGGCATTTGGAGATGACAGCAGCAAGCCGGATGATCTCCGGACGGGTGCCGACGATGATGCAGAGTTTGATTTTGCCGTTATTTTGCCAGTGAATGTCACTGTAATCGAATTTCGGAGTTTTAGTTTCCATAGATCGTTTTGATTATTCAGCCATCTTGCGGCTTTTATTCGCTTGCTACGGGGTCGAAGAAAGTATCCGGCCGCTCCGGGTTGAAAACCTCGTTGCAGTACATGACAGTTACAAGATCCTGAATCTTGGAGAGGTTTATGATGTTGTGCGTATATCCGGGCAGCATGATGACGCTCTGAATCTTGTCGCCCGAGACTTCGAACTCGATGACCTCGTCCGTACCCTCTTTCCGCTGCTGGATCAGGCCGTGGCCGGAAACAACGATGAACTGCTCCCATTTGGTGTGGTGCCAGTGCTGACCTTTGGTGATACCCGGTTTGCTGATATTGATACTTACCTGTCCGCAGTTGAGTGTGCGAACCAGCTCGGTAAAGGAGCCACGGTCGTCGCAGTTCATCTTCAGGTCAAAAATGGCCTTGTCCTTGGGAAGGTAGCTCAGATAGGTGCTGTAGAGTCTCTTGGCAAAGCTGTCGGCCGGAATCTCGGGGATCATCAGCGTCTTCGGCATGTCGTGGAACTGGTGCAGAAGGTCGACGATTTCGCCCAGCGTAGCCTTGTGAGTGACGGGGCAGTAGCAGTAACGTCCTTCAGCCGAGGGCAATACGGTCAGTCCTTCGAACTCGCAGTGGTGCTCCTGGCCTTTCAGCGCGGCGATCATCTCTTCAACAAGGTCGTCGATGTAAAGGACCTCGAGCTCCACTTTTGGATCGTTGACCGTGATGGGCAGCTCGTTGGCGATGTTGTTGCAGAACGTGGCGATGGCGCTGTTGTAGTTGGGGCGGCACCATTTCCCGTAGAGATTGGGGAACCGGTAAACAAGAACTTTTACGCCGTTTTCCTCGCCATATTGGAGGAAGAGATCTTCGCCCGCCTTCTTGCTGCGCCCGTATTCGCTGTTGCCGAAACGACCGGTAAGAGAGGCCTGGGCCGAACTCGAGAGCATGACTGGGGCCTTGTTCCCATGCTTCTTCAGCGTGTCCAGAAGCGTTGAGGCAAAGCCGAAGTTGCCGGTCATGAACTCTTCGGGGTTCTGAGGCCGGTTCACACCCGCAAGGTTGAATACAAAATCGCATTCGGAGCACCAGGCATCCAGCTGCTCCATGGTGCTGTCCAGGTCATACTCAAAGACCTCATCGATCTGAAGGTCTCCGTAGTACTTGGCCTTGCCTGTTTTGATGTTATTAAGTTGGGAGCAAAGGTTCCGACCAACGAAACCCTTTGCTCCGGTTACCAGAATTTTCATCTGTTATTCGCTTCTATAGTCGCGGGACTTTGCTTTGGGCTGCAGACCGAGGTCTTCGCGGATGAAATTGAGCTTGAGGAGCAGCGCCTTCATGCCTTCGACATCGAGTCGCTTGGTGTTGTGGCTGTGATAGTCCTCCATGCGGCTGATGGCATCGTCGCCTTCCGTGAAGAATTTGTCGTAGTTCAGGTCACGGGCGTCGCAGGGAATGCGGAAGTAGTTGCCGCAATCTTCCGAACGAAGCATCTCTTCACGCGTAACAAGCGTTTCATAGAGTTTCTCACCGTGACGGGTGCCGATGATTTTCACCTCGGTCTCTCCGTATTTGGGATTCACCTTGGCGTAAACCTGCTTGAGGGCCTCTGCAAGCACGTCGAGGGTTGCGGCCGGGGCTTTCTGAACGAAGAGATCGCCGTTGTTGCCATGCTCAAAGGCATACATGACAAGATCGACAGCATCATCAAGCGTCATCATGAAGCGGGTCATGTTGGGATCCGTGATGGTGATCGGCTTGCCCTCTATCATCTGCTCAACCCAAAGCGGAATCACGGAACCACGGCTGGCCATTACGTTTCCATAGCGGGTGCAGCAGATGGTGGTCTTTGCATCCGGCCCCAGTGCACGCCCCTGGGCAATGGCAACCTTCTCCATCATGGCCTTGGAGATACCCATGGCGTTGATTGGGTAGGCTGCTTTGTCCGTAGAGAGGACGACGACATTCTTAACACCATGAGCTATAGCGGAGAGAAGTACATTGTTGGTGCCTTCTACATTCGTACGCACAGCCTCCATCGGATAGAATTCGCAAGAGGGTACCTGCTTCAGTGCGGCCGCCGAGAAGACATAATCGACTCCGTTCATTGCAAAATCTATAGCCTCACGGTTGCGTACATTTCCAATATAGAATTTTACTTTGTTCGAAACGTCCGGACGATTAGCCTGAAGGAAGTGGCGCATGTCATCCTGTTTCTTCTCGTCGCGGGAGAAGATACGAATTTCCCGGATGTCAGAGTCGAGAAAACGACGCAGAACTGCGTTGCCGAAACTTCCCGTACCGCCTGTGATTAACAGGACTTTGTCTTTGAAAATGCTCATAATATCTATATGTATTATAATTATTTTTTACTGTAGAGTTTTTTGCTCCGAGTCTTGAGACCGCATTAAGTCGGCGCACAAGACGCCAATTCGAGTTTATTTTGGAGGGGCTATTTTGTTTCTTTGTCGAATTCCTCAAATCGCGAGTTCTTGGATTTGAACTCGGGGACGATCTTCTTCATCAGGCGAACCATATCCGGAATGATGACGGCACGCGAAAGCTCCTCCAGCTCTTGTGCACCCTTGAGGGCATCGATATAGTCGTACTCGCGGACCTTGGCGATGCGGATGCGGTCGTGCGATGTCGGAAGCGTGTTCTCCGTGTTCGACAGCACCTCTTCGTAGAGTTTCTCGCCCGGGCGTAATCCCGTGTATTCGATCTTGATGTCCTTGTCGACCTCCAGACCGGCCAGTTCGATCATGCGCTTGGCCAGATGGGCGATCTTCACTGACTTACCCATGTCGAAGACAAAGATCTGGGTGCCCGTCGACATCGTGGCGGCCTCCATCACCAGACGGCAGGCCTCCGGAATCGTCATGAAGAAGCGCGTGATGTCGGGGTGCGTCACCGTAACCGGACCGCCCTTGGCGATCTGCTCGCGGAAGCGCGGGATCACCGAGCCGTTCGAGCCCAGCACGTTGCCGAAACGCGTCGTGACGAACTTCGTTTTGCCCTTCACCTTGCCGGCTTCGATGGCCAGACCGAGCGACTGCACGTAGATCTCGGCCAGACGTTTCGTACAGCCCATGATGTTGGTCGGGTTGACGGCCTTGTCCGTCGAGATCATGACCATCTTCTCGACGTCGTATTCGATACACTTGTCGGCCACGTTACGCGAACCGGCGACGTTGGCCAGCACGGCTTCGCAGGGGTTCTCCTCCATCAGCGGCACGTGCTTGTAGGCTGCCGCGTGGAAGACCACCTGCGGGCGGTAGGTGCGGAAGGCGAAGTCCAGACGCGGGATCATGCGCACGTCGCCGATTACGGGGATGAACTTCAGATTGGGGAAGCGGTCCTCCAGCTCGAGGCGGATGTTGTGCATCGGCGTCTCGGAGTTGTCGAACAGCACGAGTTCCTTGACTCCGAACGTCGCCAGCTGGCGGCACAACTCCGAACCGATGGACCCCGCCGCGCCCGTAACCAGGATCGTCTTGCCGCGGAAGTTGGCGATGATCTCGTTCATCGAGATCTTGATCTCTTCACGTCCCAGCAGGTCCTCGATCCTGATCTCGCGGATTGCCTGACGCTGCACCTTGCCGTCGACCACCTCGTCGATCGAGGGAGCGATCAGCACCTTGAGGTTGCAGTCCGTACAATAATGGATTAGGCGCTCCTGCTCTTCGCGAGCCTCATGGACGTGGGCGAAGAGAATGGCGTCAATATCCTTGCAGTTGTGCAGGTACTTGACATTCTCTTCGGTCTCGAAGTAGTAGACCGGGAGATCGGCCAGCATATGATTCTTCAGTGTTTTGCCGTAGGTCAGGAAACCGACGACCTGATACTCTTGAGAATTTTGGAGTTGGGTCACCAACGAAACGCCCTTGTCGCCGGTTCCGTAGATCAGGATCCGCTGGCATTTGCAATGCCTTTGACGGCTGTCTTTGAGCCAGTCATAGACGACAACCATGGCAACGCGCATAATCACCAGTCCTGAAAGGCTCAACAATATGTCAAACAACAGAGTGATCCAGATCGCTGGAAATGTCGGGCCAGCGACACCCAAAGCCAATATAACTGCGATCCCAATTCCCTTGAAAACAACGGCGACACTCAAACGGCCCAAACCCCGCAAGGTGGCGTGACGGATGATTGATTTGTGGGTTTGGAGCAACACGAACGCGATCCAGGAAAAGACAACGGATCCTCCGAGCCACCAGCCGATTGTTTTCCAGATAAGGGCTTCAGCACCCAAAAGAATGCTTGCAACTAACAGCGAGATGATAGAGGCCCCGACCGAAACCAACAGGTCCAATGCAAAAATCAACCGTGAACTGATATAACGATCCAGTCGCAGTTTTTCAATTAAACGATACATGATTTGATGTATGAATATTTTATTTGTTTGAAATTCGAAGACCGAAAACGGCCTGCTCGGATCTCGAATCCATGCCCCCCTCTCCTCCGTGGCCAAACTGACGGTCGAAATCGGCCAAGAGGCGAATCAGCTGTGCCTTGCTCTTTTTGAGTGATTCTTCCGTGAGCCAAGGATCAATCAAGGCGTGTGCTTGGTCGCATGTGACTACTTTGGCCTCAATTTCCGCAAAACGATACGAACATCGGGAATCGTAAAGAATTACAAAAACTCTTTCACCGCGTGTTCATGCCATGCACGATACTCTGCGGCGGAGAATTCTGCCGCCAGCAGTTTCTTGTAATCGTGCTTGTCACAAACCGGAATATGCTGCTGGATGTAAGCCCGCAACTCGCTGTCGGGAATGCTGACCATCACCACCGGAAAAGGATAGTCCTTATGGCTGAACAAGGTGGTTTCTCCTTTCCGGAAGAGCCGCTCCAACTGGAAGGCCGACTCTTCGAAAGCATGCCAATAGTCTTCCGTCCCGTATAGCCGGATGTATCTTTTGTTGTCCTGTTCCTTGCGGAGTATCTCGATCATACGGGTCTCGACCAGACGTTTCAATGACATCCACGCAGGCTCGACATTCGGTTTGCCGTTCATAGTTTTCTAATTCGATTGTATCTGCTTTGCTTGACGGATGACCTGCAATCAGGAAATAACCTCGATCAAGTCGGGATGCACCTCTGCGGCAACAGCCATGACACCTTCCAGCAGGACGACGACCCGGCGGTTTCTTTTGCCCTGCACCTGCATGAATACACCCGTTACTCCATTGAGCTTACCTCCGTGGATGCGCACCCGGCATCCTTTTCGAAGGTCGAGTTCATCCGGATTGTAGTAGGAGATATTTTCTCCGTATTGGGAGGAAACCTTGATAAAACTCTCCATCTGGTCATCTGGAACAACAAGATATTCCAAACCCGTACTTTTCTCCCACATCACGAATTGCAGGAAATTGTAGCGTTTCTTGAATTCAGTGATCTGCGTGCGGCTGGCATGTACGAATACGAGATTCGGAATGACCGGAACAAGGCGTTTCGATTTCACTCCGTGATAGACTCTTACGGCATAACATTTCGGAATAAAATATTCCAAACCATCTTTACCTTTGAGTTTCTCCTCCGCTCTTTTTTCACTTTTGTAGGCCCGCATGACGAACCAGCGGGCGGTCGTGACTTCTTCTGTATTGGGCGAGGCGATATCCATACATACTTATGCCCGTTTTTTCAATCAGGGCACATATCTTTAGTTCATGCCAAATTGCATATTGACATGTATTACAGTCGTTTATATTTATCTCTGCCGGAATAATCATTCATTTATTCCGCAAATCCGCAAAAAATATTCTACTTATTTTACGCTCTTTCTCTCTGTAAGAGAAAGAGTGATGGATGTAATTGGTTATAACGATCTGGGAAACAAGCGGAAATTACACTCAAAAGACTGTTCATTTGAGCAACATTTGTTGGGCAGAAACCTTTTGGCAAGTCCGGCAGACGAAAATTCCATCTGTTTTAGGTCGTTATTTCCATTAAATTGCATAACTTTGCATCCGTTAATATTTCTCTTACAGAGAGAAGTAGTCTGTTGCACAACAATTTATCTTTCGCCTCTCCCTACCGATCAGTTGGAATCGTTCATCGAAAACGCCGCTCCGCTCCGTTCTTACCGATTACAGGCTGCTTACGATTTCCTTTGGTGGATCCCATTAACGATATATCTCTTTGCAAGAGAAATGGCAGAGCGAAAAATATTTTATTATTAACATCTTACATCAGCCAAAGCCTGGATTTGCACAACAAATCACTGCATCTGCTTAACATTTATTGAACTGGAAAGAGGTCGATAATTCTATTTTTCATCGGATTCTATTGCTGTATCCCATATTTTTCATAACTTTGTAACGATGTACTATTTCTCTTGCAAAGAGAACTTGTATTTGTCGATTAAAATCCCCCGGTTTATTCCGAAGACTTATTCGTAGCTTATTTATCCAACTATCAATATGCGATAGCCGACTTCTGCAAAAAAAGGAATCTACAAACGGCTCAATTCGACAAAAAGAGCATCTCCTTCAAGAGATATATCTTTTGAAGGAGATTTTTGATACTATTCCCAAAGTAAGCCCCTTTAATGTTTACAGGGCTTTCAGAATTCGGCTGTTCGCCTTGTCCACGGAGGTGGTGTCCAAAGAGGCGAGATAGATCCGCGTGGTCTTCTCCGAATCGTGCCCCATTGCTTCGCTGATAATCGCAAGCGGAATGTTTCTGCTCCTGGCGATGGATGCCCATCCGTGGCGGGCGACGTAACTGGTCAGGGGAACGGTCAGTCCCAATTTCTCGCCCAGTTTCTTCAACTTATCGTTTACCAGATGCGCGGCGTTCTTATACTGCCGGCGAATGTCGGCATTCATGTCCCGGATTATCGGCAGCAGATAAGGAGTCCCGTTCGTATTGTATTTGTCGACGATTTCCTGCATGGGTTTCTCCCATTTGACGAACAATTGCTGCCCCGTCTTCTGTCTGCGGTAGGAAAGAGTTCCGCCTTGCAGATCTTTCTTTTTCAAGTAAGCCATGTCGATAAAGGACATCCCCCGGGTGTAGAATGAAAACATGAAGATGTCGCGTGCAAAATCCATCGTCGGAAACAGTGTCAGGTCCAGATCTCGGATCTGACGAATAACTTTCAAGGGTACGGCCCGTTTAATGGTTTTGTCTATGCCCGTGTAAACATACTTGAACGGCTCGCGCTGTACGGTCATTCCTTTTTCAACGGCCCGGTTGTAAATGGCCCGCAGTCCCCGCATGTAGTAGGAAGAGGTATTCGGACATACGCCTCTCGACTTGAGATAAGTTTCGTACTCGACCATTAGGTCGGAATCCACTTCTTCCCAAAGTAGCTCGTTTTCCCTGTGAAAACGTCCGAAACTATTCATGACTGTCACATACCGCTCGGCAGTGTGCGTTTTACCTACTTGTCTCAACTGTCCAATAAGCATCCGGGTAAAAGTGAAAAAATCCTCTCGATTCGAGGGTGTAAGATACAATTTCACCACATCCTCGGCGGTGTAACTTTCGCCGGCACGATCCAACCGGGCGACAAGACACTCCAAGCGGGCTTTGTCTTCCGCAATTCGGCTCTTCAATGTCGCAAGATAAGCGTGTCGCTTGTCTTCGCTGTTCAATAAAAGCCCTCCCGCATACAGCCCGTCCCATTCCGACGGAAACAGTTTATAACCGGTGCTGATTTGCCGGGTTACGCGGTTATGGATTATCTGATAAAACAGTCGGCCTTCACGATCCGCAACGGACGAGGCCCGGAATTTTACTTTTACGGTTGCCATACGTTTGTTGTTGTTAAAGTTGACGGGCCAAGGTAACGAGCAAGCGTGCAATTCTATATTTGACTTTGATAACGCTGTCGGCCGAACAATCTATCAGAGCGGGTTACTGTATGAGGAGCGTCATTAACATGACGGCAGAAGTATAAATACCGTCAGGCATATTCATTGAAGACCGTATCTTCGGTTTCTGAAACTGGAAATAAAAGTCGTTCAAACGGGCGACGAACCGTGTCTTCGAGAGGGTGCGTTTAATGACGACGAACTCCTCGCCGAAGATGCGTTTGACGATAAAACAGCTGCGGTTTTGCTCCGATCCGGCTTTGCAGAACAACCCGTTGAAGCGGCTGTTCAGCTCTTCATTGAGCCGGAAAGAGTATTTGTAACTCGCAGTTTCAGGCTTCCGGGGCCGGGTTGGTTCCCGGTGCAATATTACAACCGTCTCGGGGCTGTCCCGTCCTGAAAAAGGTTTACAGTGATTGATAATTAAAGATAAACATT
>ENA-UOIZ01002334-UOIZ01002334.1-human-gut-metagenome-genome-assembly--contig:-P88-NODE-2334-length-13426-cov-8.309775_pt1 | contig 13426 bp, 10 predicted proteins | sample MGYA00242336_ERZ723883 | MGnify/ENA metagenome assembly ERZ723883 | reverse complement strand
CCTTCCTCGATAGCGTCGGCGGGGCACTGATCGGCGCAGGAACCGCAGGAAACGCAGATATCGGGGTTGATCTCGTACTTGCCGTCACCCTCGGAAATAGCCTCGACAGGGCACTGCTCGGCGCAGGAGCCGCAGGCGACGCAGCGGTCAGTAATCGTGTAAGCCATGGTGTTACCTCCATTTATCTAATATGTATTGCACGCCACACAACTAGCGTATCCCCATTGTAACATGGTTTTCCCAAAAAGCAATTCCTTTTTTATAAAAAATTTTTGAATAATTTCTGCCTTGGGTGGTGAGAATTTTCCGGAACGGGAAAGGGAAAAACCATTAACTCGGGAGGGATACCGTGCATTACGATATACTGACGTCCGACCTGATCCAGCGTGCCGCCCAACTGGCGAGAAGTCTGGGACACAGCTACGTCGGCTCTGCCCATCTGCTGCTGGTGATGGCGCGGGAACCCGGGGCGGTGGGGCAGACCCTCCGGCTTCTGGGCATGGACCCGGACCTGACGGAGGCAATGGCCCGGCTGCTCTACGGGCAGGGGACGCCGGAACTGCCCCTGCCTCAGGGACTGACCGGGGAGTCGCGGGAGCTTCTTCGTGGGGCGGCGCGGGAGGCAAAGCATCTGGGCAGCCGGGAAATTACGCCGCAGCATCTGCTGCTGGCGATGACAAGACGGGAAAACAGCGACGCATATGAGCTTTTGAAGCTCAACGGCATCAGCACCGACGAGCTGTTTACCCATGCGGTGGACTATCTGCACTGGGAGCAGGGCGCTCCCGTGAGAGGAAAAAAGGAGGCGGTCACAACGAAACTTCTGGAGCAGTTCAGTGAAGATCTGATTCTCAAGGCGTCAGGCATGGACCCGGTGATCGGGAGAGAACGGGAGATCGACACGGTCATCGGCATTCTGTGCCGGAAAAACAAGAATAACCCCGCACTGGTGGGCGAGCCGGGGGTGGGAAAAACCGCCATCGCCGAGGGGCTTGCCCAGCGGATGGCGGTGGGCAACGTGCCGCCCCAGTTGAAGGACAAACGGCTGGTGAGTCTGAACATGGCGTCCTTGGTTGCAGGAACAAAATACCGTGGCGAGTTCGAGGAACGTCTGCGGGACGTGCTGGGGGAAATCCGCCGCAGCGGGGACGTGATTCTCTTTGTGGACGAAATGCACACCATCGTCGGCGCGGGGGCGGCCGAGGGCGCCATTGACGCGGCGAACATCTTCAAGCCCGCCCTGGGTCGCGGCGAGCTGCAAATGCTGGGCGCGACGACCCGGGAGGAATACCGGAAGTATATTGAAAAGGACGCGGCGCTGGAACGGCGCTTCCGCCCGGTGGTGGTGGAGGAGCCTGGGGAGGAGGCAACGCTGGCGATCCTCCGGGCGCTGAAGCCGGGGCTGGAACGGCACCACCATCTGCGGATCTCCGAGGAAGCGGTGAAGGAGGCAGTGCGCCTGTCCCGGCGGTATCTGCCCGACCTGTATCTTCCCGACAAAGCCATCGATCTGTTGGACGAAGGCGCTGCCCGGGCGCGGATGGAGGAAATGCAGCTGTCCCGGGGCGGCCCTGCCAGAAAAGAGCTGGAACAGGAGCTGAACGAAGCGGTACGGGAACGGAAATTTGAAAAGGCCGCCGAACTGCGGGACAAAATGCAGCACCTGTCGAAGCCCGCCGACGGAAAACGCGCCCGGTGCGTCACCGGGGCGGACATTGCGTGGGTGGTCTCCGCCCGGACGGGGATTCCCGTGGGACGGCTCACCGCCGGGGAACGGGAACGGCTGCTGGGGCTGGAAGGATTGTTGTCCGCCCAGGTGGTGGGGCAGAGCAAAGCTGTCAGCGCCGTGGCCGAAGCGGTGCGCCGGGGCTACTGCGGCATCCGGGACGGGTCGCGGCCCATTGCGTGCCTGCTGTTCACGGGACCCACCGGCGTGGGAAAGACGGAGCTGTGCCGGGCGTTGGCGCAGGAGGTCTACGGCAGCCGGGACGCTATGATCCGGCTGGACATGACGGAATATATGGAAAAGCAGTCGGTCTCCCGCCTGATCGGCGCACCTCCCGGATATGTCGGCTATGAGGAAGGCGGCAAGCTGACGGAGGCGGTTCGCCGCCGCCCCTATTGTCTGGTGCTGATGGATGAGCTGGAAAAAGCCCATCCGGACGTGTTGGGCATCCTGCTGCAAATCATGGAGGAAGGAACGCTGACGGATTCCACGGGGCGGCACGTCAGTTTCAAGAACGCCATTGTGGTCATGACCTCCAACGTAGGTGGTCAGATTCGGGGCGACGGGCTGGGCTTCTGCGCCGGGGGACGAAGCGCGGAGATCGGCGAAGCGTTACAGCAGGCGTTTTCCCCGGAATTTCTGGGACGAATCGACCAGACGGTGTGCTTCGAGCCGCTGGGGACCGGTGCTTTGGAAGCCATCATGTGGAAATACCTGCGGCAGCTTCAGGAGCGGACGGCGGCGCTGGGGACCCAGCTGCTGCTGCCCCCGGAACTGGCGACGGAGCTGTTGAAAAAGCGCCCCGGAAAGGACGGTGCCCGACAGATCCGCCGCCTTGTGCAGACCGAGGTGGAGGGGCCACTGGCGAGCTACCTGCTGCGCTGCGGGAAGAAACCCGCACGGGTCAAGCCGAAACTGGAGGACGGAAAGCTGGTTTTTTGACGCTCTGGGGCGCGGTGAAGGCGTGGTTATCTGAAATGAAGCTGAGAAAACGCCTGTTTTATTAGAACAAATATGCGAATATTCCCCGATTTCTGGCGGAAATCGAAAAATCCCTGAGAAAAAGATTGATTTTTTCCTTTGCGGGTAGTATACTGTCTCTACATGGAGCAAAAGGGCAGTAAAGTGGAGCGAAAGGGAGGCGAGCGCCGTGATCGGGAAATATCCTGCGAAGCTGGACGAAAAGAGCCGCCTGTTCGTGCCGTCCAAGCTGAGGGCGGAGCTGGGGGACACCTTTTTTGTCACCCTCGGCGTCCACTGCGGTCATCGCTGTCTCACCGTCTACACTGCCGAGGAATGGAAGCGCCTTTCGGATAACTACAATGCCATGAGCATTTCCCAGCGCTCCGGCGCAACCAGCCTGATTTTTATGAACGCCGCAGAATGCAGCCCGGATAAGCAGTACCGTTTCAGCCTGACGCAGTTTCTTCTCAGCTACGCCGGAATTGACCGGGAGGTCATGATCGTCGGCCGGGCGGGACAGGCGGAGATCTGGGACGCGAAGGAATTCGCCGACTTTGAGCGGGAGAACCTGACCCCGGAGAAGCTGTTGGCGTCCCTGGAGGCAATCGGCCTATGAGTGAATTTCATCATGTTTCCGTGCTTTTGGAAGAGTGCATCGAGGGGCTTGCCATCAAGCCCGACGGCATTTATGTGGACGGAACGTTAGGCGGCGCGGGACATTCCAGCCGCATTGCCGCGAAGCTCACAACCGGGCGGCTCATCGGCATCGACCGGGACAACGTGGCGCTGGAAGCGGCGGCGGAACGGTTGAAGCCCTATGAAGACCGGGTCACGCTGGTTCACGCCAATTTCTGCGACATGGATGAGGCGCTCGGGAAACTGGGCATCGATAAGGTGGACGGCATCCTGCTGGACTTGGGCGTTTCCTCCCCCCAGCTGGACGACGGGCAGCGGGGCTTTTCCTATATGACGGACGCGCCGCTGGATATGCGCATGAACGGCGAGGACGTCCGGGATGCCCGTCAGATCGTGAACACATGGTCTTACGAGGAACTCAAGCGTATTTTGTATGATTACGGCGAGGAGCGTTTTGCGCCCCGGATCGCCGCGGCCATCTGCCGCCGCAGGGAGCAGGCGCCCATCGAGACGACCCTGGAGCTGGTGGACGTGATCAAAAGCGCCATGCCCGCTTCCGCTCTGCGGGAGAAGCAGCACCCGGCCAAGCGCAGCTTTCAGGCCATCCGCATCGCCGTCAACGACGAGCTGGGGGCGGTGGAAACGGTGATGAAAAAAGCCGTTCCGCTGCTGAATCCCGGCGGACGGCTGGCGGTGATCACCTTCCATTCTCTGGAAGACCGCATTGTGAAAAACGCCATGGCGGAGGCGGCGAAGGGCTGCACCTGCCCGCCCAGCTTCCCGGTGTGCGTCTGCGGCAAGAAGCCTCAGGTGCGGATCGTGACCCGCAAGCCCATCGTTTCCGGGGAAGAAGAACTGGAACGGAATCCCAGAGCACGCAGTGCCAAACTGCGTATCTGCGAAAAACTATAAATTATAACAGGCAAATTGCCGGAAAGGGGATAGAATGATGACGGAAAAGCCTAAAATTCAGTACATTGGTCAGTTCTATGTCCCCGGCAGCGAGGCGCAGGTGCTTGCGCCGAAGAAAAAGAAGAAAAAGGCCAAAACAAAGCTCCCGATCGCAAAGCAGGAGCAGGTAAAGGCAATCTATATCGACCCCGTGGCGCTGATTGGCATCACGGTGGCAGTGGTGATGCTGGCAGTCATGGTGGTGGGAGCATTGCAGCTGCGCAGCGACTGGGCGCAGTATGAGCAAATGTCCAACTACGTCTCCCGGCTGAACCAAAACAACGCCGAGCTGGAACGCACCTATCGGGACGGCTACGATCTGGAGGACATCCGGGACAAGGCGCTGGCGCTTGGCATGGTGCCGGTGGAGGAAGTGCAGAGCAGAACCATCACCGTCACACTCTCCCAGCCGAAGCCGGAACGGACGCTCTGGGACGACATCGTCTGGTTCTTTGGCGGCCTGTTCGGGGACGGGGAAGCCGCTTCCTTCGGATGAGCGGAAAAAGCGGTTCCCCTGCATAAAGTCCGCCCTTCCTCATAAAGTAAGATAGCAGCTGCACTGGGCGGCGAGGGATTCCCTTGCTGCCCAAAGTTGTATCTTGACGGAAAGGCCGGTGGCTTATGGGGAGGAAGAAGCGGGAATTTAACCGCCTGCGGCTGGACAGCGGCCAGCACAGGCGCATCATGCTGGTATCCGCACTGCTGGGGGCGCTGGCCTTCCTGCCGGTGGGGCTGCGGCTGTACAGCCTGATGGTGACGAACTACGATTATTATTCCTCCCTCGCTCTGCGCAACCAGACCCGCACGACGACGGTGACCGCCGACCGGGGGGACATCTTCGACCGGAATATGAATATTCTGGCGACCTCCGTCAGCGTGGAAAATGTGTACCTCGACCCTCACGAGCTGAAGCAGTCCAAGGCGGATATTCCCGAAATTGCACGGACGCTGGGAGAAATTCTGGGGAAAGACCCCGCATGGATAGAGGAACAGGCGGCGGACATCAAACGGCGCTACAAGCAGGTCGGCACCCGCGTTGACGAGGAGACTGCCGGAACAATCCGGGATTACATCAATGAAAAGGGCATTTCCGGCATCCATCTGGAACCCACGTCCCAGCGGGTCTACCCCTATGAAACGCTGGCGGCGCAGGTCGTCGGCTTCACCAACGCATCCAACGAGGGCTGTGAAGGGGTGGAGGCCGCCTACAACAGCTTCCTCGCGGGCAGCACGGGCAGAGTCATTACAACCAAGGGCAATAACGAAATGGATATGCCCTTTTCCTATGAAAACTACGTTTCCTCCCGGCAGGGGGACAGCGTGATCTTAACGCTGGACGCCACGGTGCAGGCGTGCCTGGAAAAACAGCTTTCCGCCGCCATCGCCCGCTACGATGTCCAGAACGGTGCGTTTGGGCTGGTGATGAACTGCAAGACGGGAGAAATCCTCGCCATGGCTACGCTGGGCAGCTATGACCCCAACAACTATCTGGAAATCGCCGACGAGGGAACGGCGGCGCAGCTGGAAGAAATGAAACGGTTGTACCTTTCTGAGCCGGAGGGAAGCGAAGCCTACGAGGCGGGGAAGACGGCCTACGGGGAAGCCCTCTCCGCCGCCCGATTGAAGCAGTGGCGCAACCGGGTGATCTCCGACGGCTATGAGCCGGGTTCCACCTTCAAGGTGCTGACCATGTCGGCGGCGCTGGACTGCGGCGCGATCGACCTGAATACCCCTTTCCACTGCTCCGGTTCTGAGCAGATTCCGGGACGTGCCCAGCGGCTCCACTGCTGGCGCTCCACGGGACACGGGGCGGAAAAAACGCCTCAGGCGCTGCAAAACTCCTGCAACATCGCCTTCGCCCACATCGCCCTGAAGCTGGGCGGGGAGCGGTTTTATGAATACGTCAAAAACTTTGGGGTGCTGGAAAAAACCGGCATCGACCTCGCGGGAGAGAGCAAGGGCGTCTTTTTCGACAAGGCGCTGGTCACGGACACGGACAAATGGGGGACGGCGTCCCTGACCTCCGGTTCTTTCGGACAGACCTTCAAGATCACCCCATTGCAGCTGGTGCGGGCGATTTCCTCGGTGGTCAACGGCGGGCAGCTGATGGAGCCGTACATCGTCTCGGAGATTCTGGACGCCGACGGCAATACGGTGATGAAGGCGGAGCCGACGGTGGTGCGCAGAACCATTTCCAAGGAGACCTCCGACACCATGCGCACCCTCATTGAGTCCGTCGTTACGGAGGGAACGGCAAAAAATGCCAAAGTTGCCGGGTTTTCCATCGGCGGAAAGACCGGAACCAGTGAAAAAATTGACGTTTTTGACGAGAATGGCCAGCGCGTGCAGGATAAAATCGTATCTTTTGTGGGGATTGCGCCTATGGACGATCCGGAGTATATTATACTTGCCGCATTGGATACACCGTCCCGGACAACGGGAATTTACATTTCCGGCGGCGTCATGGCGGCGCCTACTGTGGGCGCGGTGATGGCGGACGTACTGCCATACTTAGGCGTGAAGCAGTCCTTTTCCGAGGACGATATCGCGGGAAAGCAGATCGTCATGGAAGACCTGACCGGCATGACGGCGAAGGATGCCCAGACGCTTCTGAAAAAAGAAGGGCTGACGGCGGCAATTTCCGGCAGCGGCGAAACGGTGACGGGGCAGATCCCGTCTCCCGGACAGACCGTTCCCGGGGGAAGCCAGGTGCTTCTGTTTCTGGGGCAGACCCCGGAGCCGGAAACGGTGAAGGTCCCCGATTTTTACGGCATGAACCGTCAGCAGGCCAGCGATGCCGCGGGCGCGCTTGGACTGTACATTCTGGTGACGGGGAACGATGAAATTTCCACCGGCGTGACCGTGACGGCGCAGAACGTGGCCAAGGATACCGAGGTTCCCGCGGGAACGACGATCACGCTGGTATTCGCGGATACCGCGGCCAGAGACTGACAACGGAGGATAAATATGAAGCTGAAGGAACTTTTAACGGGCATTTCCGTTCTGGAATGCACCGCGGACCCGGAGCTTGAAATCAAAGAGATTTTCTACGATTCCCGGAAGGTAATCCCGGGCAGCCTGTTTGTGGCCGTGTCCGGCTTTGCCGCCGACGGAAATAAATTTATTCCCATGGCCGCGGAAAAGGGCGCGGCGGTGGTGGTCACGGCGAAGAAGCCGGAGACGGATATTCCCTATGTTCTGGTGGAATCCGACCGGCTGGCGCTGGCGCTGCTGGGGTGTAATTTCTTTGGCCGCCCGGCGGAGCATATGACCATGATCGGCATTACCGGCACCAACGGAAAAACGTCCTCCACGCTTCTTCTAAAGCAGGTTCTGGAAACCTGTCTGGGGGCGAAGGTGGGGCTGATCGGCACCATGGCCAACATGATCGGGCAGGAGACCATCCCCACCGAGCGAACCACCCCGGAGAGCTTTGAATTGCAGGCGCTGTTCGCAAAAATGCGGGACGCGGGCTGCACCCATGTGGTGATGGAGGTTTCCAGCCACGCCATTTCCTTGGAGCGCATCGGCGGCATTCATTTTGACGTCGCCGCCTTTACTAACCTGACGGAAGACCATCTGGACTTCCACAAGACCATGGACGCTTACTGCGAAGCCAAAGCGGAGTTGTTCCGCCGCTGCCGTCTGGCGGTCGTCAATGCGGACGACAGCTATTCGGACAGGATTCTCGCGGCGGCTGCCTGCCCGGTGCTGACCACCGGCGTACACCGTCCCGCCGATCTACGGGGCGAAGATCTGGAGCTTCTGGCGCAGGGTATTCGCTTTACGGCCGTATCCGGCGAGGAACGGGCGGCGGTGTCTCTGCCCATCCCCGGAAAGTTCACCGTCTACAACGCGCTGACGGTTATGGGTATCGCAAAGCAGCTGGGCATTTCCCTGACGGACTGCGCCGCCGCACTGAAAACGGCCTCCGGCGTCAAGGGCAGGGTGGAGGTAGTCCCCACCCCCGGAAAGCCCTACAGCATCCTCATTGACTATGCCCACACCCCCGACGGACTGGAAAACGTGCTTTCCTCCGTGAAGGATTTCTGCAAAGGCCGGGTCATCGCGGTATTTGGCTGCGGCGGCGACCGGGACCCCATGAAGCGGCCCATTATGGGACATATCGGCGTGAAGCTGTCGGATTTTGCCGTCATCACCTCGGATAACCCCCGCACGGAAGACCCCATGGCCATCATCCGGGACATCCTGACAGGGGTAAAACAGGAAGACGGGGAATATATTGTTATCGAAGACCGGCGCGCGGCCATCAGATATGCTATGGACATTGGGAAAAAAGATGATATAATTATTCTGGCAGGAAAGGGGCATGAGACCTATCAGGACATCGGCGGCGTAAAGCGCCACTTGGATGAACGGGAAGAGGTTGCCGCCCACCTGCGGGAAAAAGAGGAAACGGCATGGGAAAATTAACGCTCAGACAGGCCGCCGAGTGGTGCGGCGGTGTGGTGGAAGAAAAATACGCGGACGTCGAATTTTTAGGCGCGGCCAATGACACCCGGGTCATGCAGCCGGGGCAGCTGTTTATCGCGCTTCAGGGCGCGCGGGACGGCCACGACTTCATCAAAAAGGCTCTGGACAGGGGCGCTGCGGCGGCTCTGTGCAGCCGCAAGGTGGGGGACTACCCCGCAATCTATGTGGACGACCCCCGCATTGCTTTGGGGAGAATCGCCCGGGAAGAACTGAAACGCATCGGCGCAAAGGTGGTGGCGGTCACCGGCTCCGTGGGCAAGAGCACCACGAAGGAAATGGTCGCTGCCGTGCTGGAACAGGCTTTCGTCACCAGTAAGACCCCGGCCAACCACAATAACGACATCGGAATGCCCATGGCGGTGCTTGCCATGCCGGAGAATACCGAGGTCGCGGTGCTGGAAATGGGCATGAACCATTTCGGCGAAATTGCCTACCTGTCCCAGATCGCAAGACCGGACGTGGCCGTTATCATCAACATCGGCACCGCCCACATTGAATTTCTGGGCACGCAGGAGGGGATACGGCAGGCGAAAATGGAGATCGTGGAGGGCATGACCCCTCACGGGATGCTCCTGCTCAACGGCGACGATTTTCTCCTGCGCAATCTGGACAAGGAGCCGCAGCAGCGGGTTACATACTTCGGTTCCTCCGAAGGCTGTGCCGTCCGGGCGTTTGACGTCAATCAGGACGGCGACTATCTGCACTTCCGGGTGGAGGCCGGGCGGCTGTCCTTCCCGGTGAAGATGCTGCTGGAAGGCGAGCACTACGTCAACGACGCGCTGGCGGCGGTGACGGTCGGCCTGAAGCTGGGGGTGCTGCCCGAAAAGATTCAGGCGGGGCTTTCCCAGTTCCGGAACATTTCCGGCCGTCAGGAGATCATCCAGTTTGGCGGCATGACCATCATCAAGGACTGCTACAACGCAGGCCCCGAGTCCATGGCGGCGGCGCTGGCCGTCCTTGGAAAGAAGCAGGGGCGGCGGATCGCGGTGCTGGGTGACATGCTGGAGCTGGGGGACTGCACCCAGGCGGAGCACTACCGGGTGGGCAGGATCGCCGCGGAGAAAGCGGATTTTGTCTTTGCCTACGGCCCCAATTCCGGGCGCATTATCAGCGGAACCATCACCGGCGGTATGCCGGAGACCCGGGGAAGAGCCTTTACGAACCGGGAGGAGCTGGTCGCGGCGCTGAAACGCACGGCAAAGCCCGGCGACGTGCTGCTGTTCAAGGCCAGCCACGGTATCCATCTGGAACAGGTTATCGATGCGTTCTTAGGCGAAGAGAAGTAACGGAGGAAGAAGTCATGACAAGAATCTTGATTACGGCGGCGGCGGGTTGCATCCTGACCGGCGGCATTGGGTATCTGCTGCTGCCGGTGCTGCGGGCGCTGAAAGCCGGACAGTCCATTCGGGAGATCGGCCCCACATGGCACAACAGTAAGGCCGGCACCCCCATGATGGGCGGACTGATGTTCATTTTCGGGACAATTCTCTGCCTGGTGGGCAATTTCCCCGCCATGAGCGATGATTCCCCGTTTTATGTGCTGGCGCTTGCCCTGTGCTTCGGCCTCATCGGGTTTCTGGACGATTTTACCAAGGTCAAATTCCACCGGAATCTGGGCCTGACGACGCTCCAGAAGGCCATGCTGCAAATGGCGGTATCGGCGCTGTTCCTGTACGCCATGTACCGTTCCGGCTTTATGGATACCCATCTGTACATTCCCTTCGTGAATGTGAGCTTCCAGCTGCACCCCATCGTCTATATTTTCTTTGCCATGTTCGTCATGGTGGGGACGGACAACGCGGTGAACCTCACCGACGGTGTGGACGGCCTGTGCGCCAGCATCACCCTGCCTGTGATGATATTCTTTACCGCTGCGGCCGCCGCCATGGGCAAATACGATCTGGCACTGCTGCCCGCGGCTCTGTCGGGCGGACTGGTCGCATACCTCTTTTATAACTGGCATCCTGCCAAGGTCTTCATGGGAGACACCGGCTCGCTGTTCTTAGGCGGCGTGGTGTGCGCCATGGCCTTCGCGCTGGAGATGCCCCTGATTCTGATTCTGATTGGCTTCGTGTATGTCTGTGAAGCCATGTCCGATATTTTGCAGGTCTCCTATTTCAAGGCGACCCACGGCAAGCGCCTGTTCAAGATGGCGCCCATCCACCACCATTTTGAAATGTGCGGCTGGAAGGAAGAAAAAATCGTGCTGGTGTTTGCCGGTGTGACGGCGGCCATGTGCGTGCTGGCGTGGTTCGGCATCGCCGGCCTTGTCGGCTGATTACCACTCCTGAAAGGAAGTATCTTATGGCGTCGGAGCGTGACCTCCATGCCAAAGAGAAACGCCGCCCGGGACTTTCCCGGACGGGGGAAAGCGTTGATTACCCCTTTTTGCTGCTGGTGCTTCTGCTGCTGACGGTGGGACTGGCTATGCTGTACTCGGCAAGCTACGCCCAGAGAGAATACGACACAAGCTACGAAAATTCCACAAAATATCTCCAGAAACAGGCGGTTTGCGCCGCGATCGGTCTTGCCGCCATGTTCTTTTTCAGCCGGATACCCACGGGCGTCTGGTACCGGTTCGCATGGCCGCTGTACGGCGTGAGTATCGCGCTGCTGCTGAGCGTCCTCGTCATCGGCGAGGAGGTCAACGGCGCCCGGCGCTGGATCAATCTGGCGGGCATTCAGTTTCAGCCCTCCGAGATCGCGAAATTTACCATGATCCTGCTGTTTGCCCGGCTGACCCGGCTGTACGGGCAGGACGCGAAAACCTTCCGCCACGGCGTTCTGGGCTTCGGTCTGGCGCTGATGGGGATTCTGGTCCCGCTGGCGCTGGAAAAGCACCTGTCGGCAATTATGCTCATGGGCATGGTGGCGGTGGTGATGATGTTCGTGGCGGGCACCCGAACCAGATGGCTTCTGGCCGGGGCGGGGGCTGCCGCCGTGTTCGTGGTCGTCTACATCAGCTTTATGGGCTACGCCGGCGACCGGGTCACCGCGTGGCTCCACCCGGAGCTTGACCCGGGAGACACCGGATACCAGATCTTGCAGTCGCTGTACGCCATCGGCTCCGGCGGGCTGTTCGGGCTGGGCTACGGCAAGTCCCGGCAGAAATATCTGTACCTGCCTTTTCAATATAATGACTATATCTTTGCGGTGATCTGCGAGGAGCTGGGACTGGTGGGGGCAATGGCAATCGTTGCGCTGTTTGCCGTCACCATCCTGCGGGGCTACTGGATCGCGCTGAACGCCCGTGACCGGTTTTCCACCGTCCTTGCGGCGGGACTGGTGACGCTGATCGCGGTGCAGACCATTCTGAACCTGTGCGTGGTCACCAATCTGCTCCCTTCCACCGGCATTGCGCTGCCGTTTTTTTCCTATGGCGGCACGGCGCTGGCGGTGAATCTGGGGGAAATGGGCATCGTTCTGGGGATTTCCAGAGGGCGAAACCGGAGAAAAATACAGGAGGCATGACCTATGAATCTGATTTTTACCTGCGGCGGCACGGCGGGACACATCAACCCGGCCATCGCGGTTGCCAATATGATGCGGGAACGCCACCCGGACTGCAATATCCTCTTTATCGGCGCAAAGGGGCACATGGAGGAAAAGCTGGTGCCCCAGGCGGGGTATGACCTCAAATGCCTGGAAGGTTCCGGCCTCAGCCGGGGAAAGAACCTGACCGCAGTGAAAAAGAACCTCCACGCGGTAAAATGCGTGCGGGAGGGTGTGAAAGCGTGCAAGAAGATTTTCCGGGAATTCAAGCCCGACGTGGTCATCGGCACCGGCGGCTATGCCAGCTTCCCGGCGCTGTACGCCGCCCAGTCCATGGGCATTCCCACCTGCGTCCACGAGAGCAACGCCGTCCCCGGCGTCACCACCCGTCTGGCGGCGAACAAGGCCAGCCGGGTGCTGGTGGCCTTTGAGGAAAGCGTCCGCCACTACAAGCACCCGGAAAAGGTGGAAGTTGTGGGAATGCCCGTGCGCAGAGAGTTCATTTTCGACACCAAAGAGGGCGCGCGGAAGGAGCTGGGCTTAAGCGGCTTCGTGGTCGTCTCCGCCTTCGGCAGTCAGGGCGCGAAGGTCATGAACGAGACCATCGCGGACATGATGCCTCTGGAGCAGGCCGACGGCTTCCCCTTCCACCACATCCACGCCACCGGCAGCTTCGGCAAAGAGTGGATGCCTAAGCGGGTCATGGATAACGGCGTGGACTGGAAGAACTGCCCGGCGCTGGATATCCGGGAGTATATTTACGACATGCCCACCGTCATGGCGGCGGCGGATATCGTCATCGGCCGGGCGGGCAGCGCCACCTGCAATGAGATCGGCGCTTCCGGCACGCCCTGCATCCTCATCCCGTCGCCCAATGTGACGAACAACCATCAGGAAAAGAACGCCCGTGTGCTGGAAGCGGCGGGCGGCGCGGTGGTGGTGCTGGAAAAGGACTGCACGCCCGGGAAGCTGTATGAGCTGATCCGTTCGCTGCTGGCGGACGAAGACCGCCGCAGGGAGATGTCCCGGAAGCTGCACACGATGGTTCGGTTGGATTCCGCGGAACGGATATGTGATATTGTGGAGCAGCTGACCCAAAGCGAAAAATAACCCGCCTTACCCCAGGAGGAACACTATGGATACAACACAGGATCGCCGGGAAAA
>ENA-UOIZ01002322-UOIZ01002322.1-human-gut-metagenome-genome-assembly--contig:-P88-NODE-2322-length-13473-cov-12.902146_pt1 | contig 13473 bp, 12 predicted proteins | sample MGYA00242336_ERZ723883 | MGnify/ENA metagenome assembly ERZ723883 | reverse complement strand
GGTAATGCTCCCGCAGGTCGATGATCTCCTCCGCCCGCATACTGGGGCAGAAAAAGCAGGAGGACTTTCCCGGCTGCGGCAGGCCCGCCGCCTCGATCGCCCGGATACACGCCTCCCGGTCCCAGCCCCATTCCATCAGGGGATACCATTTGCTGTACTTCGGGTCTGCCAGATCACGCAGAAGGACCTTGTCGCTGCGATAGTGTTCGCCAGCATCATAGCCGATGAACTTGACCACCTTTTTTCCGCTGGCCCAAACCTCACGGCACGGAGGATAGTTGTTGCAGAACTTTTCCTGTGGTCCGATCTTGTGTTTCAGAGAACACCGCTTGAAGCCGTAGGCGATGGAGGGCAGCGTACCGCTTTTCAGACATTCATCCTCTAATGTCAGCCGCCTGCTGTCCCTTGTGGTCTTATAGACCCGTGTGATCTTCGGCATACCGTGTTCCTCCAGCCAGCGATCCATGATATCCAGATAGGCGTAGGTATGGGGATGCTCACCGCCCGTATCCGCAAACAGGATCAGGTCAACAGGGATACGGTGCTGATGCAGTCCAACAAGAAGGGCGGTGCTGTTCGCACCGCCGCCATAGGAAACAATATTGATATACTCACCTCCATCAATCATACGGCGGTCTGCCGTAGGCATAAAAGTGCTGCTGCCAGTAGCTTGTATTGAGCCTTGTGTACTGGATCGGGTCGCCGCAATGCAGAAACATGGGGTTGCCCGCTTCGTCCAGCCCTACATAAAAGCCAACATGGGAGATGCCCGCGGTGTCATAGGTCCCAACGAAAAACACCAGGTCGCCCGGCTGCGGATCGGATACCCGCGTGGAAATGTTGTAAAGCCCCTGGGCTCCCAGCCGCCCGGTATTGCATAGGCCGCTGTTGGTCAGAACATAGCTGACAAAGCCGCTGCAATCAAACGAGGTGGAAGGGCTGCTGCCGCCCCAGACGTAGGGGTATCCCAAGTATTTTTCCGCCTCCGTAATAAGCGCCGCAAAGCGTTCATCAGACAGGTATTCCGCAGGAATTTCATAGTCCTCTGGTGGGTTCGTGATGTACTTGTCCACATACCCGGATGACGGGAACAGATCGGAGCGGTTCCCCAGCGTGGACATATACACGGCGTACATGGAGAGCGTTTCAGTATCCATGATGTAAACGGGAACATGGCTCAAATCGAAGTTTTCAAGCTCCACGGTGCAGATGTAATACGTGTATGGAACGTCCACTTCATACTCGTTGCCCTCGCTGTCCGTCCTCGTCTCTGTGCGGTAGCGTGTCTCCGTGGTGACCGTCTCGGTAAGGATATATTGCTTGTCGTACAGCATTTGAAGATCGTCCTGTACCTGGTCAATGGTGAACTGACCCTCATGGAGCGCCGACAGAATGGACAACAGCACATAGGGATCGTGTTTGATCTCGTCCAGATCGAAATGGTATTCGTCATAATCGTGGGTCTGCTCATAGGTGTCCAGATATTCCCGCAATTCATCCTCCATCGCGCAGTAGGCGGCCTCTGCCGCCAGCAGGTCGGAATCCTCGGAGAGATACGAGGACGCAACGATGCTGGACACGCCTCCGCCGAAGATGGAGAAACAGGATTGCAGCAGCCCCAGCAGCATGACCAGCAGCAGGCCGATCCCGCCCACAATCAAAAACGCCTTTTTGTGTTTGGAAACAAACTCTCCGGCCTTCTTCGCCGCGTCCGCACTTTTCTTCGCACCGTTCGATGCCGCCTGCGCCGCTGCCGCCGCGTCCCCGGCACTATGCGCTGCCCGGTATGCGGCGGCATACTGCTTTTGCAGCTTCTTTTTCTGCCACATCCGGGAGATGGGATTGCTGGCTGCAAGCTGCGGATTCTCCCGCAGTGCCTTTTGATACAGCGCATCCGCATTGGCCTGGACCGCCGCCTGCTCTGCGCTGGATACCTCACGCCAGGGTTTCAGCTTGCGGTCCGCCTGCCAGTTTTGGAGTTTGCGGTTTCCGTAGCGGACAGCCTTTTCCATGCCGCGCTCCGTCAGGTGCCCCGCCTCCACGCCGACATTTTCCTGTTCCACCTCATGCACCTTCGCATGGGCGGCGTGGCCGATCTCCTGTAACGGCCGCGCCAGCGGATTCACCGGCTGATGGAGCGAGGGCTGCTTTTCGGGGACGGCGGCCCGTACCGCGTCCAGCTTGTCTGCCGCCTTGTCGGATTTGCGGATCGCCTTTTGCAGCTCCGGCGCGGCGCGTTCCTCCTCGGTGAATTGCAAACGGGAGGATGGGCGGCTATTTGCCGCCGTACCCTCCCGGTAGGCTTTGCGGCGGTTCCGCCGCTTTTTCCTCTGAGACTTCCGGACGCGCCGGTCGTCCAGATGGTGGAGGGCAGTCCTCGCCAGCGCCGTGGAATCGCCGGAGGGGGAATAGTCCTGCTCCGGCGCACGGTCTGAAACATGGCTCGTCTCGCCTGTGACCATGTTGACGGAAATGGCTCCGTCGCGGGTCATCTTCTGCGCCTCCTTCTCGGAGGCCTTCCATTCCTTCATGCGTCACCACCTGCCTTTCCGTAGGGGCAAACGCTCACGCACTCGCCCGTCTCGATCATAGAGATATACTTGAAAATGGGATATGCCTGGGGCGGGCAGACCGCGTTGCCCAGGGTTTTCAGCCGTAGGGCGCGGTCCGCGGTGTTTTCGGTGATACGGGGGACTTCCTCTGGTTCGGCGGCCCAGAGGATACGTCCGTCCATTTCCGGGGGAAGCCCATGAGCCATTCCACCCAATCCGGGTTCAGCGCCGCCGTCTCGGATATCGGCCGCTCCTGCCGGATCACCTGGGATGACAGGTTGGCAGACGGAGCGCTGTTGCGAAACGCCGCCGGTTTCAGCGTGGAGCGGTAGCCCTCCGATGCTGCCGGGGTCAGATAGAATACCGCCGCCGACAGGCTGAGGCTCCAGATGGCCCCGTTCCGGTTCACCTTGCGGAAGATCCCGTTGTCGGAGAGGTACACATCCAGGTTGGCCGCGTCCCTGCAGGTGTTCTTGTCGGAGGCAAGGGGCGTGGGAAACATCAGCCGCGACGATAAAAGTTCGCTGGCGCTCATGCCATGCGCCGACGCCGCAAGCCGGAAATACGAATGGGAGAACAGCGTATCCCGCTTTTGCCAGGTCAAAGATCGTTTTGTCGAGCCCCATATTGATGAAGCCAGCAACATTTTCCCCAAGCACCCAACGGGGCCGCAGCTCGGTAATAACGCGGCACATTTCCGGCCACAGGTAGCGTTCATCCGCAAAGCCCCTTCGCTGCCCCGCGGTGGAGAAGGGCTGGCAGGGAAAGCCGCCAGAGAGGATGGTAACGGTTTCAAGTCCTGTTTTTTCAAAAAACGCCTCCTTCGTAAAAGTAGTGATATCCCGGAATTTCGGCACCTCCGGCCAGTGCTTTTCCAGGACGGAATAGGGATAGTCCGCCCACTCGCATTGACAGACGGTGCAGAAGCCCGCCGCCTCCGCCGCCAGATCAAGCCCGCCAATGCCGGAAAACAGGCTCACATGGGTCAGTTGATTTGCTATTTTGTGTTCACCTCCTGATTTTGGGCATAGAAAAACCTCGCTTCAACCGAAGCGAGGCTCTTTCCAAAGTCAATATTTGTTTATTAGAGCAGTAAGCATCTCATTGAATGGAATCGTTCTCGTTGTAAAATCCTTAGGCATAAGCACATCAATAAGGTAGAACATATACTCAACAAAATCTCTATCAAATTGAAGCAAGAGTGATTTTGTCAATTCGATATCCATCTCTTTCCGATATACCACCGGTAAATCTACCGGTTGCCCATTTCTTACAAGTTTAAGCATCATTTCTTTACGGTTCAAACCTAACCCGTCAAAATGATATGTTCCACGATGCTTTAAATAGTTATACATTGGGCGAATCTTAGAGTAAGCTGCATTTTTTTGAAAAAATGGTTTAACAATATTATCCCGCATTTTGAAATCCCGTTCGAGAGTTAGTCCAAGCATCAATTCTTCATAATTGCACCCCTCAATCGCCTTTTCGTAAAGTTTTGATGTAGGAGGATAGGTGTTTAAGTCAGTCATGTAGTAAAGCCATAGAACTTGCCATGAGTAGTCAACCGCAATATTGTAAAAAATTAGGCTGTTTTGTATGTGCATTGATTTAATAAATTTGATGGACTGTTCATCTTTTGCGTAATCACCAAAGTCATTATTATCAAGAAAGTGTAAATTTGCGCGTGCTATACATAGAGAATAGTACAAATCTGATATTTTCATCGCTGTAAATATCAAATTTGTAGAAAAACGCGCATACTGCACTTCACCTGGCGTAAAGTTAACCCATGAATTGATATCTGCAAGTTCGTCATAGATAGTTCCCGTTGCTGACATTTTAGCACCCCCCTGATATTGATTATATCATTTTTCTGCGCAGGCACAATATGCACTCCGGGAAATTACTCTTTAGATGTCATTTGTTGCTCACGGGGTCATAGCTATACGGCGTCAGGTGCGTCCGGCGGATGGCGCTTTCCAGCATATCGAAGCCCGTGACGCCTGTGCTGTCCGGGATGCCCCACCTGCGGTACATCCTGCGGATCGCCGGGTGCTCGCCGGAGAGATTCTTTTGCAGCCGCGCAAGCTGCCGCTCCGTTTTTATATCCAGAACACGATTGCGGAGGAAGCCGTACTGTGCCAGCAGGTCAAAGAGATCGCCCACCAGCATACGGAAGGCGCTGCCGGAAATGATGTAGGCGGGATCGTGAGCGGCGGCACGCTGCTTTTCCCTAATTTTTGCGTCATGCTCTTTCAGTACGGCGGTCAGCGGCGTAAGCTCCGCCTCCTTCAGCTCGGCAAGGTCAGATTGGTCGCCAAACACCAGATAACGGCCGGGAATGAGCCAGTCATCAAACTTTTCTTCCGCGACCTCACCGTAATGCTTTGCCGTCTCGACCAGGTTTGCCATGTCATCCGCGTCCTTCACCTTCCCGGCGAGGAACGCGAGCTGATGCAGCAGGCCGTAAAGATGCACCTCGTCACGGATATGCTTTTCGTAGGTTTCACTGTCGATCACATGTTTCATATCTTGTCCCTTCCTTTCCTTATCCGCTTTCCCCGTCGTGGGCGACCTCGCTGGGCTTGGTCGTGAGAAGTTTGTATAGCTCCGTATCCTTCGGGAACTCGTCCCGGAAGGGCAGGATCACATTCTGGAAGAACAGAAGACCGCTGCCGGGGTCCGCGTTGGTCACATAGGCAAGCTGCTCGGCGGAAATGTTCAGCCGCTCCGTCATCAGCTTGCGGTCGCCAGCAGACAAGTTCAGCAGGTAGATGAAATCGCTGTTTTCCAGAATGTTTTCGATCTCCGGCGAGGAAAGCAGGTCTTTGGGGTTCTGTGTCGCCCCGGTCGGGACGCCGCCCCACTTTCTAAAACGCTTCCAAATCTCGGCGCTGTACGCTGCCGTCTGTTCCTCCTTCAAGAGCAGGTGAAATTCGTCCACGAAATACCAGGTGGCCCGTCCAATGGAGCGGTTCACCGTGACGGTGTTCCACACCGCGTCCTGGACAATGAGCATCCCCGGCTTTTTCAGATTCTTGCCGAGGCCCTTGATATCGAAGCAGACAAGGCGGTTGCGGATATCCACGGTGGTACGGTGGTTGAAGAAGTTGAGCGAGCCGTTTACATACAGGTCGAGCGCCTGAGCCACGCGCTCCGCCTCCGGGATGCCCTGCGCCATGAGCGCGTCCAGCAGATCGCCCAGCACGGGCATATTCTCCGGCCGCGGGTCCGCGAAGTACGGCTGGTAGATCATCTGCACGGCCCGGTCAATGACGGTTTTCTCGATAGCCTCCAGCCCCGTCTTGCTGCTCATGATAATCTCGCAGAAAGACAGCACGAAATCACTTTTCAGCGCCAGCGGGTTTTCTTCCTCGCTGTAATTGAGGTTGATATCCAGGGGATTCACATAGTCGCGGCTGTTGGGGGAAAGCCGGATCACCTGACCGCCCAGCCGGTTCACCAGCGGGGAGTATTCATCCTCCGGGTCGCAGATGATGACGTTATCCTTCGTGGTCAGCATGACATAGGTAATCTCCCGCTTGCAGCTCATGGACTTGCCGCTGCCCGGCGTGCCGAACACAAGGCCGTTGGGACAACGGGACTGCTTGCGGTCCAGCAGGATCATGTTGTTGGAGAGAGCGTTGAGGCCGTAATACATGGCGCTCCCGCCCATGAAAAGCTCCTGAGTGACAAAGGGGATAAATACCGCCAGCGCCGATGTGGTGAGGCTCCGTTCGATCTTGATACGGTTGAGGCCCAGCGGCAGCGAGGACATAAGCCCGTCCTCCTGCTGGAAGTCCAGCCGGGTCAGGATGCAGTTGTGCGTCTGGGCGACGCTGGCCGACTGCGAAACGGCGATCTCCAGCTTTTGCTTCGTGGGCGCCAGATGCAGCATGAGGAAGGTCATATTGAACATTCTCTCGTTGCGGCTCTGCAAATCCTGCAAAAGGTTTTTTGCCGCACCGCCGTAGGTGGAGAGGTCGGACGGGAGAATATCCAGATCGTAGCCGCTGCGGGCAGCCTTCTTCTGCTCTTGAATCTTCATGGCGTCCAGATCGGTGATCTTGCGCTTGACCATCTTGATCGCCTCGTTCTGGTTGATGCTGCGGACGTGCATGGTGACGAGAAGGTTTCCCTCCACATCCATGAAATCCGTGAGGATACGGTCCTGAATCTCCGGGGCTAATATCTGCAAGAAGGACACCGCACCGTACATTTCACCCATGCGGAAATGCCGCGTCTCGCCAAACTCGAAGGAGGACGGAGAGATAAAGTCCTTGACGGACAGGCCGCTTGCCGGGAGCCAGTCCCATTCAAAGGCAAACTGTCCGCCCTCCGGATGGAGAAGGCCATGTAGCAGCGCCAGCCGCTCCTTGCCGTCCAGCACCCTTGCGCCTGCACCCATGACCTTGAAGCGGTTCAGGGTGTCTGCCTCGATCCGGGAAAACCTTGCCCGCGCCGCCGGAAGATTTTCCGCCTCGATGGTCAGCGTGACATACTTGCTTTTCACGAAGCCATTGTTGCCGCGCTCATACTGCATTTGCAGGATGCCGGAGGCCTCCATGCGCATATCGTCCAGCGCGTCGCCCTGGGCATCCATGCCGAACAGGTTTCCGTTCTTGTCCTCATGGCGGCTGCTCAGGGTCATTTGCACGCCGATGGAGGGATCATAGCCGTTATAGAAATCGCAGAGGCGTTCAAAGATATCCCGCTGATCGTCCGGCCCCGCCAGACGGTAGTTGACGTCCTCGTAGGCTATGGTCTTGGAGAAAAGCCGGTCGTCCAGTCTGCACAGGCCGTCCGGGTACAGATTCCGAAACGGGATGCTGTCCTGCACGGTATGGGGCTTGCCGTCGCCCTTCGCCTGCCGGATGATGGCTTCAATTTGTTTTCGCTCCGCCCGCGTGAGCTTACGCTTTGCGGCGGGCTGCGCGTTTTCCGGTTTTGCCGCTCTTTTCAGCAATCGCCTGTACCTCCTTTTCCAGTTTTGCCTGCCGCACCAGGGCGGAATAGGCGTTGTTGGTCTGATAGATGCGCTGCTTCGGACGGATGAATTTGCATTGGATCAGGTGCCCCAGGATCACTTCCAGTGTTTGCCCGTTTTTCTCATAGAGGGCAAACAGGAAGAACGGGAGCATGACAAGGATCATGCACAGCGCCGCCGAGGTCGTACCCATGCTGCCCTTGCTCAAAAAGAAAAGCGGCACTCCCACAAGCGCCGCCGATCCGAAACACACAAGCTGCCGCTTCGTCAGGCCGAGCAGCATCTTGCTTTTGATTTTTGTCAGGTCCTTCGGGACCGTTACGTATGCCAAAATTGATACCTCCTTTAATGCGCTCCGAACAGGCTTTTTGCAAGGCTGCCGGTTTTGAACAGCGTGTAGCACAGCAGCACCGTGTAGCCCATGCACTCCCAGATCGCCACGGTAATATCATCCCCCACGGCGATATTCTGTACCAGCACCGCATAGATGCCGACGCAGACCATAATAAGAAATGCCTGAAAGCCCAGCGCCAGCAGGGACTTCAAGTAATTCTGCCCCGTATGGCCCCATTCCCGGTTGACCATCGTGGCAAACGGGATCGGCCCCACGGACACGGTCAAGTACACCTCGATCATTCTTCCGTAGATCACAAGGAAGATGGCAATGGTGAGGATATGGGAGCAGAGGCCCACAAAGACGCTTTGAAACCACAGGCCCAGCAGAGAACCGATGCTCCAGTCTGCCAGCGTCGTTTCCAGATCACCCACGACGCCAGAAATGTCGATCCCCGCGTCGGAGATGATGACGCCTGCGCTCTGATCGACCACGCTCTGCGCCACATCGAACACCGCCATGACGATATTCCAGGTGTTCGTGACGATCAGCACCGCGCAGAAGGTCTTGAATATCCACTTCCAGAAAAGCCAGGTGTCAAAATCATGGAGATTATTTTTCTCGACGATCAACTGGATCAGCTCATAGCACATGACGAAGGTGAGGATGATGCCTGCGATGGGAACAATGACCGTTTCGGACAGGCTGCGGATCATGTTGAAGATGCCGCCGTTCCAGCCGGAGGGCGTCATGCCGACCTCGCCTGCGATCTCGGCTACCTTCGTATTCACGGTATCAAAGGTCCCGGAAAGGTTTGAGATGATGCCGTCGATCAGCACCTCTTTGAACCATTCCTGGATCGTGTCGATTATCACGGGAGATCACCTCCTTGGAGGCGGCTCCCGCCGTGAAACGGGAGCCGCCTCTGAGATTTTGATAGGACTCAGCCCAGCAGGCCGGACAGCAGGGGGATCAGGGTCACGCCGATCAGCGCCACGCCGCCGCCCGCGACGAGCTGCTTGACACCCTGGCTTTTGGCCGCAGGGTTGTCCTGGCCGTAGCCTTCCAGAAGGTTGATGCCGCCCCACACGCACAGGCCGCCGCCCAGGGCGATCACGAGAGTCTGCAATACGTCAATAGCACTGTTGAAGAAATCCATAAATCATTTTTCCTTTCGTTTTGTAGAATTGTTGTTGTCGGGTTCCAGATCGGATGCGTTCAATTCGTACATATCGAAAGGCTCGTCCGGCTTCACAATGGCCGGTCTGCGTTTCATGTACCGTTCTACGTCAAAGACGTTCCTTTTGTCGGCGTCGGACAGGTATTGGTATCGGGGATGCTTCGTAATATCAAACTTGTCGCTGAAAAACGGGCGCACGCCCCGAAGCTGCAAAATACACTTGCCACCGTCCATGACTGCAATTTCGTCCTGGGTCATCAACTCCTTTCCTAATTTCTGATAACTGAGGCCGTGAGAGGTCTGCGCGCCGCGATTTTCGGACTGGGTCAGGCTGTCGATGGTCTCCTTGCCCAGCAGCTCCGAAATCTCTTTCAACGTCCCTTTCTCCTTGCCTCCCAAAAACAAGGTGCTGTCACAGTTGCCGACGATGGTATCTGCCGCATCCTTGTAGATGGTCTTTAACTGGCTTTGCGACTGCAAAATAATAGAAGCCGATATCTCACGGCTCCGGATGGTGGCGATCAACTTATCAAAGTTTGGTATCTGGCCGATGTTGGCAAATTCGTCCAAAAGGCACCGCACATGAACAGGCAGCCGCCCGTTATAGAAATCGTCCGCCTTGTCGCAGAGCAAGTTGAAAAGCTGGCTTTGCAGCATGGCAATGACGAAATTGAAGGTGGTATCGGTATCGCTCATAATGAGGAACAGCGCCGTTTTTCGGTCGCCCATCGTGTCCAGCTCCAATTCATCCTCCGTCATAATGTCTCGCAATTCCTTGATATCGAAGGGCGCAAGGCGGGCGCCGCAGCTCACCAAAATGCTCTTGAGAGTTTTGCCCGCCGCCATTTTGAATTTGACATATTGCTTGACGGCGAAGTGCTCCGGCTGCTTTTTTGCCAGATCGTCAAAGAGGATATCCACGGGACTTTTATAAGTCTCGTCATCCTCTCTGGCTTCACAGGCGTTCAGCAGGTCCAGAAGCGTGATGAAGTTCCGTTCCTCCGGCTCCGCCTCATACCAGATGTAACCGATCAGGGCGCAGTATAACAGGCGCTCGGCTTTGACCCAAAAATCTTCGGAGGATTTTTCTCCGTCGCCCTTCGTATTGGCAATGATAACATTGACCAATTTCAGGATATCCTTCTCGGAGCGCACATAGGCCAGCGGGTTATATTTCATGCTCTTGGAAAAGTTGATGGTGTTCAGGACCTTGATGCGGTAGGGCTCATAGATGATCTTGCTGCGGCCGTCCCGCACCGGCTTTCCGTTCTCGTCCAGCTTCGGTGCACCGTGCAGGAGCATTTTTCCCGTTTCCTTCAAAAGCTGCCCTTTTGGATCGGTGATGACATAGGAGCTGTGCATCTGCATGATAGACGGTTTGACAAAAAACCGCGTCTTGCCGCTGCCAGAGCCGCCGATGACGAGGATATTTTTGTTTCTCGCATACTTTGGCTGCTTCGGTCGGCTGGTCATGGTGAGGCCTTCTGTCCGGGTCAGGGGGATGTTCCAATCGGGAACGGGGTCTATGTAGGGCGCGATATCCGCCGCCGTGCCCCAGCGGGCAGAGCCGTATTCGATGCCCTTGCGGTACTTCTTCGCGTTCTTGCCCTTGACATACACCGCCAGCCGGACGAGAACCGCGCCGAGGATACCGACGCAGATATCCAGCGCATGAAAGCTGGGTGCGGAGCTGGCAAATGCAGTCTGGAAGCCCTGCCCGATATGCAGCAGCTTTTCCGAGGTGTCAAGCCCCGGCGCCAGCCGCACCGCCTGGCAGAGCTTATCAAAGAGATACACAAAGAACAGATACGGCAGGTTTGGCAGAAGATATTTTTTGAGTTTGTCCTTCATCGCTCCACGCTCCGTTCTCTGGTCTTGACCTTTTCGCCGCGCTCCTGCTCCTTGTGCTGCGTTTTGGACTGCTCCTGCACCTTTTCCAGCTTGCGCCGGATGGAAGGGGCTTTCTCGCGGCTCAGGTTTTTAGCGGAAAACTCCCGGAAGGCCGCTGTAATCACATCGGCGTCCCGGCCCTTGAAGAACACCAGGTAACGGGTATGCTCGCCGGAAGTGTCCTTCTTCAACGCAAAATCCAGGCCGTACTTCTTCGCCGTGGAAGAAAAGGCCCGGATATTCTGATCCGTGATCTCGATGTTGGAAACGCCGGTGTTGTGCTTCATAAGCTGCCGGAGCGTCTGCTTGCCGTGCCGGAGTGGGGGATTTTTCTTGTGATTCTCCATATCTGCCAGCACCTTCTTCATGGCTTGCTGCAAGAGCTGGGCGGTCATTTTGCTGGCCTCCACACAAAGCGCAAGGGTTTTCTGCGTGATTTCTTCCTGCAAGGCGTTCACCTCCGATCTCCGCTGCCGTACAGGTCATGGCTGACAAGGGATGTGTAATAGCTGTCCATCGTGACCGGGGCGTTATACAGCGCCGCCAACAGATATTTCTTGATGTTGCGGACATAGGTGGTGTTCTCCCGCATCCGGTCAAGGACATACTCGATGTGCGAGGCGTTCAGCTTCAGGAACCGTGACCGGACGACCTCCGCAGGGTAGTCGTCCCCGGCGACACGGATCATCTCCCGGTTGGAGCAGACGGTATCCACCATAAGCTCCACCAGCTCGTCCAGTCGGTCCTTGTCAAGCTGCACGTTCTGCGAGAGAACGTCATATTCGATGTTCTCTAAGATCAATGCCCGATAGCTCTCTCGCTCCCGCATCAAATCCCGTCCGGCCCTATCCGAGCCCCTGGGGGTTTGGGGGCTTGATAGGATAGGATTTGATCCTTCCGTACTTGATAAATCTTTTTTTGATTTATCTTTACTTGATTCTTTAGTATTTAATTGTGCGGGGTTTTCCTGTTCAGGGTCTCCCAAGACAGGGTAAGCCTGTTCAGGATTATCCAAGACTGGATTTTCCCGTTCAGGTTTTCCCGGTTTAGGTTCCGGCGGTCTGGGCTGCTCCAGGATCGTGTACTCGATGGCGCCGAGCTGACCGTTTGTGTTGCGGACCCGCTGGCGGATCACATAGCCGTGTTCCTCCAGCTCCCGCACCCCGGCGCAGATGCTGTCAACGCCATCTTTGCAGATCCGAGCCAGCCCCTTGGTGGTATAGTCCCATTCCTCCGGCAAGGAGAGCATGAGGGAGAGAAGGCCCTTCGCTTTCAGCGAGAGCGACCTGTCCCGCAGGTGGTGGTTGGACATCACCGTGTAATCCCTGGTCTTTTCGATACGGAATACAGCCATCTTCGCACCTCCTTCCTGTGAAAATGAAAAGTGTTGATTTTGGGCGGTTTGTCCGTCTGCACGCTTCCGCTGCCTCCCACATGGGAAAACACCTGCGCCCTGTTCGGAACGCAAGCCACAGCGAATGAAACAGCAGATTTTCCGCCCTAATCACGACACTTGAATTTGGGTATAGAAAAAGGGCGGCTGTCTTAAAAACAGTCGCCCGAAAAGGGGATATATTCAAGTTATTTGCTACTCGTCCGCCTTGAAAACCGTTGATATTACTGGCTTTTTCAAAAAGTTCTGTATCACCACTCGCACCATGATTGATCCTTGAAAGCATTGTGCTTTCAAGGATTTTTTCGTTTCTGCGATTCTTTGACCCTTATTTATCTCGATAAGCGCGGTCGCTACTGCTTCCGGATGGACGAAATTCTTGACCCGGAAACGGTGAGCAGCGTTTCCGTCTTCGGAGAGACGTTCTCCGTCGAATGACGGGACGACAAATCGTATTTATGCAAAAAAGGGACCTCTGCACCAAAGCAGAGGCCCCTTTTTCCTGTTTTCACCGCAGCGCGTCCTTCATTTCTTTTACATACGCACCGATGTGCTCGGGCGCGTCCTTGCCGTGCTGGGCAAGGAGCTTGACGATGGCGGAGCCGACGATCGCGCCGTCGGAGAGGTCGGCCATCTTCTTCGCCTGCTCGGGCGTGGAGATGCCAAAGCCGATGGCGCAGGGAATATCTGTGTTTTCCCGCACGAGGGAGACGATGGAGGCGAGGTCGGTCTTGATCTCGCTGCGCTCGCCCGTGACACCGAGCGACGAGACGATATAGAGGAAGCCCTCGGCCTCGCGCGCGATCATCGCAATGCGATTCTCCGACGTCGGTGCGATGAGGGAGACGAAGTCGACGCCGTACTTGTGGCACGCGGGGAGAAATTCTTTCTTTTCCTCATACGGCACGTCCGGCAGGATGAGCCCGTCGATGCCAACATCGCGGCAGTTGGACAAAAAGCGCTCTGTGCCGTAGGAAAAGACGACATTCGCATACGTCATAAAAACCATGGGGATCGTCACGCCGCGCCGCAGCTCGCGCACGAGATCGAAAATCTTGTCGGTCGTTACGCCGCTTTGCAGGGCGCGCAGGTTAGCGGCCTGAATGACGGGCCCCTCCGCCGTGGGGTCGGAGAAGG
>ENA-UOIZ01002319-UOIZ01002319.1-human-gut-metagenome-genome-assembly--contig:-P88-NODE-2319-length-13493-cov-7.532296_pt1 | contig 13493 bp, 9 predicted proteins | sample MGYA00242336_ERZ723883 | MGnify/ENA metagenome assembly ERZ723883 | reverse complement strand
AGGCAAAACAGCGCACCCAAAAGGGTACGCTGCCGAACAAGCTGTGGCAGGGCATGGAAGAACTGCGCAAAATGCGAGCAGACGAGTGCTTTGCCCCGGATGCGTGGGTAACTACATGGGACACCCACAACCCCGGCGTCCTGGCATTGGTACGCAAGCACGGCGAGGAAACGCTGGTGGGGCTGTTCAACTTTACCGAGTACCCGGCAGGGGCCTGTCTTGACGCTTTGGGCGGCAGTTACCGTTCCGCAGACGGTCAGCCCGTCTGGCTGGCGGATGTAGAGCTGGAACCGTATCAGGCACTGCTCGTGAAGAATGTATAAGCCTTAAGGCAGACATATATCCCCGTTCGGCTGCACCATCCATGCAGGTGGTTATGAAATGATTGTCAGGCATTTTACGTTTATGCCTTCAGAATTGGTCTAATTAGAAGTTTTCTTCCTTTCCGTGTTGTATCGTTATTCTGTGTAACCCATTAGAATGCACTTTCCGGCGAAAAAAAAGAGCCTGGAGAACCTTACCGATTTGGTAAGGCCCTCCGGGCTCTTTTTACTCCAGTCATTATCAGTCGGTCAATAGTAAGCGCAAATTGCTTACGGGACGTGCACAATTCACGGCGACAAGCCACCTATGACGGATTTCATCAGCAGGGCTTGCTCATCATCCAAAACTGCAATCCGTTATCTGCGGCGCTCGTAAAGTGATATTCTCTCCATCACTTCCCGCTTTCAGGGAAGATAATTTTGTTGACAAAGAAGAAAATGACCATAGACACGCCGCCGTTCAAAACCGTCGTGCCGATGTTATAAATAAAGTCCGGCACCAGCAGCCCGGCTACGGCAACCCATACGCAGTTGATGGAGTTGACGATGCAGGTGATGACGCAGAAAGCCAGCACATACCACGCAATCTGCTTGCCTAAATTGCCCTTACTGCGGAACACGAAATTGCGCTGGATCGGGAAGTTGATGCACTCACCAATGACCATGGCGATCTATACGCGCAAAAGTACGGCAGCCCGCCGTGGGCGGCATCGTAGCCGAGGATGTTCCACTTGAAGGTTTCCCCAAACAGGGTCACATCCACGCCGGGCCAGCCGAAATCCACCACCGGCAGACTGCTGAACGCAGCGGGCAAAAATTGCAGCAGCAGATACTTGAACACGGTAATCAGGTTCGACACGATGACGAACAAACCGCCCTCGCGCACCCACTTGGCTGCGGCGGGGTGTTTAGCCGCAAAATTATTCCAAAACTGCATAATGCAACCTCCATCAAGCGCCGCGCAGACGCTTTTCCATCTGCGCATTCAGCACCACATTCTTAATTGCTTCATAAATCACCCGCACAAGACCCAGGATCCAGAAGCCCTGCAATTCCATGACAATGCCGTCCACCATACCCATGCTGATGGCGCCGTTCGTCATCTTTGCCAAGGCGCGAAGGGGCATATTGTACTGGAACAAGATGTTCAGATCCGGCTTGCCGCGTTTATAGCTGACATCCAGCAGGATCGTCAGCACAAGCCAGACAAGCCAGCCCAGCGGGCTGCGTGCGTGGTTCAGTTCGCCCAAGGTCAGATTGCGGTCAATTTTGGTTTTGCCTTTCGGGATGGGATGCCCCAACAGCTTTTCAAAGTCTGCATCGGAAACGTGCAGCACATCGCCCTTATAATAGCAATCCAAGTCCCTATCCTCATACGGATGCACGGTAGCCGTTCCATGTACGGAGATTTTCTCGCACAGCCGGATGTCCTCCACGCTTGCGCCGACAAGCAGCTCGTACTCGCCGCCCTCGATTTCCCAGCGGTTAGCCTTGACATTCCAGAAACGGAACGCCTTATCGTCCAGCATGATGGTGATGCGCTGTTTCTCACCGGGGGCAAGCGTTACGCGGGCAAAGCCTTTCAGTTCCTTTGCAGGGCGGAAAAGCTCACTGTTCTTTTTAGCAATATACAGCTGCACAATTTCCGTTCCTGCCACACTGCCGGTGTTCGTTACGGTAAGGCTGACCCCCTGTTCATCGGCAGCCATATCGCTGTACGCAAACGTCGTGTAGCTCATGCCATAGCCAAACGGGAAGCGCACAGCTTTTTCCGCCGTGGTAAAGTAGCGGTAGCCGATATACAGCCCCTCGCGGTACTCCACAGTCTTGCGGCGGGTGGCAAAGTCGGCGGCGCTGGGTACGTCGGCGTAGGTCAACGGCCATGTTTCTGCCAGCTTGCCGCAGGGATTGACCTTGCCGGTCAGTGCATCCGCAACGGCTCCCGCCCCCGCCTGACCGCCTAAGGCGGCGTACAACAGGGCTTGGCAGTTGTCCAGCCACGGCGTTTCGACTACGCTGCCGCTGTACAATACCACGACAATTTTCGGGTTGACAGCCGCCACAGCCTGCAGCAGATCCACCTGATTTTGCGCAAGGCGCAGATTGCTGCGGTCAAGACCCTCACTCTCGGCGATTTCATCCAGACCCATGCACAAAATAACTGTATCCGCCTGTGTCGCCAGTTCGCAGGCGGATTCCTGCAAAGCAGCATCCGGCTTACCGTGACGGCCAAAGCCCTGCTGATACCCGATGACGTTCAACTCGGAGTCGATCAGCTTATCCAGCAGCACATCCACCTGTGTCGAGTTCACCATGCTGGAGCCTGCTCCCTGATAGCGCGGATTTTTGGCAAAGTCGCCGATGACAGCCACCTTGCTGCCCGCCGCCAACGGCAGCAAAGAGCCCTCGTTTTTCAGCAGCACAAGGCTTTCCGCGGCGGCGCGGCGGGCAAGCGCATGATGGGCTGCCGCATCAAACTCACGCGGGGCAGCGTCCAGCGCAGCCTTGGTATCAAACACCAGCGGCAGCAACTCTGACAAGCGGGCGTCGATGTCAGATTCGGTGATTTTCCCGCTTTCCACCGCCGCCAGCAGTTCGCGCACGCTGTCCCCGCCGGGCGCGGGCATTTCCAGCGTGGAGCCGTTTTTCACACCCAGCGCGTGGTCGTTGCTTCCGCCCCAGTCGGTGATGACCGCGCCGTCAAAGCCCCACTCACCGCGCAAAATCTCCATGAGCAGGTGCTTATTCTCGTTGGCATACGTACCGTTCACAAGATTGTAGGACGACATAATGCTGCGGGGATGCCCCTCTTTGACAGCAATTTCAAACCCGGTCAGGTAAATTTCCCGCAGGGTGCGCTCGTCCACGATGGAATCCGAAGCCATACGCCGCGTTTCCTGACTGTTGACGGCAAAGTGCTTCGGGCAGGCAGCTACGCCCTTGGACTGGATGCCGCGAATATATCCCGCCGCCAGCTTGCCCGCGAGATACGGGTCCTCGGAGAAATACTCACAGCTACGCCCGCACAGCGGGTTGCGCTTCATGTTAAGCCCCGGTCCCAACACCACCGACACTTCCTGCGCAGCGGCTTCCTCGCCCAAGGCTGCGCCGATTTCCTCGCCCAGTGCGGCATCCCAGCTGTTTGCAACAGCCGACGCCGTGGGGAAGCAGGTGGCGGGAACACTGGGGTTCAGCCCCAAGTGGTCGCTCTCCCCCGCCTGCTTGCGCAAGCCGTGGGGACCGTCCGACAGCCAGATCTGCGGGATGCCGTGTTCGGGCATACCCCGCGTTTTGAAGGTCTCCGCGCCGGAAAGCAGGGCGCATTTTTCTTCCAAGGTCAATTTTTTCAGCAAAAGTTCTGTATTTTGCATATATTTTCCCTTCTCATAAAAAAAGCCGCATCCAACGCCTGCAAGCAGACATCAGACGCGGCTTTCATTCAGCAAGTACCGTTATGTTTTATCAGGGGCAATGGACGCTTACTCTGCCGCCAGCGTGACCACAGCCTCGTTGATGGAGTAGGTGGTGCTGGAGCCCCAGCCGGAAACGATTTCGTCGTGGGCGGGGATGGTCAGCTGCTTGCTGCCGTCCTCACCCTCGGTGATGGGCACCGTCAGGGCATCGCTGCCGTTCAGGGTCATGGTAAGGGCATCGTCCTGCGCATCCACCAGCGTGCCGGTGATGGAGGCAGAGCCGTCGGCGGCAGTCAGCGTGCAGACCTTGTGGGAGTAATCCACCAGCAGCACGGCATCCGTTGCGGTAGGCGTTTCGCCCTGCACCAGCTCATAGCTGCCCGTGTACTGCTCGGTGACCAGTTCCTCGACCTGCACTTCAAACGTAGCGGTTGCACCCAGGAAGGAGGCCGTCACGGTCTTGGTGCCTGTGGTGTCGCTGTCGTAACCGGTGAAGGTCAAGCGACCGCCCCAGATGGACTCCTCCGCACCGTTGGCGCGGGTAGCCGTGACAACCAGCTCGCCCGGGTTGAAGGTGTCGCCCGTGTAGAAGGTGCGCAGGTTGGAGGCATCGATCGTCAGGCTCTTGGCAGGGGCATAGGGCTGACCGTAGATGTTGATGTTGCGGGTGAACGCACCGCCCATAACGCCATAGCTCAGGCTGGCTTCCATGCTGTATGCGCCGTGGTCGGTGTCAAAGACGAAGATATCCGCATCTGCGCCGCCCTCCACATTGGTGGGGCGCACGGTGCCGTCAGCGTCCTGGTTGCCCAGCAGATGAATGACGAAGTTCTTCTCGCCGTTTTCATCGTAGTTGTACCAGTAGCCGTAAACATGGGAGATAGAGTCGCCGCCCACGGAGGTGTTGGGACCGCTGAAGGAACCCCACATCGAACCGTCGGTGTAGCAGTACATATCCAGACAGGCCGGATCCACGATGGTGCTGAAGCCCTCGGTGTACTGACCCTCGAAGAAGTAGGCGACTTCCCCGTTCGGCTCCTTGGCTTCCCAGGTTTCCTGCGGGATGGCAACCAGGTCATCCAGCGTCTTGGAGGTGAACTCGTTGTCGCTGTAGTTCATAACGGGACCCTCGGCAGAGGTCTGCGCCGCATCGGGGGCAACCTCCGCATTGTCGGCCGAGGGCAGGCTGCTGCTCTGCAGGGAGAAACCGCCCACGCAGACCGCAGCGACCACGACCACCGCACCGGCGGCAGCAAACTGTTTGCCGGTGGCTTTTGCCTCGCCGGTTTTCGTCTGCTTGCAGAAGCAGGCAATCACGCTGAGCAGGCAGGCAATGAACGTGCCGACCATATAGAACACGCACAGACCGGCGTTGCCGCCCGCAAAGGTGACATGGTTGATGACGTCGGCAAAGACGAAATACAACTGCACAACGACAAGATACAGGGCAATGTTATAAATGACCGCCTGAATCAGCGCGCTGAACGGAACGGAAACAAAGAAGAAAACGAGCGAAGCGGCAGCACCGACCAGCAGCACCACGCCGGCCATCGTGCCGGAGTGACCCAGAGGGGCAGCCGTGGCCTGTGTGAGCAGGAATACAATGCCGGTGATCAGCGCGACCAGCGCTGCGGCAAGGCAGAACCAGCTGCCCAGCCCTTTATTTTTCAAGCCTTTATTCATCAGGTTCCACCTCCATCAATTCTTTTTGGCGGCACGATTCTTCCGCTTTTCCTCGGAGAAAACGTCCGTGTAGGTATGCAGCACATACATCACGACAGCGGCAACGGCCAGTGCGCAGAACACAACATCGAGAGCGCGCAGGGTCGTCTGCCACCACGGGGCTGCGTCGGAAACGACAACGTCCTCCGCGCCGGAGCCGCCCATAGAGGACTGCAGCATGATGTAGTACAGATAATGGTTGGAGTCGATGACCTTCTGCAGCAGGTCGCCGTCATCGGTGCTGGTGATCAGCTTCTCGATTTCGTTCGGGCGGGCGGTATCCAGGCAGAAGATGTTGTTGCCTGCCATCAGCATTTCGGGGGCGGAGGAATACTCGGACGCAGTCAGCGCATCGTCGATGATGTAGCCGCCGTAGTTCCACTCGTCGCGCAGGATGTGCTGGATGCCCTGGTTGGCGGCAGCGTACATAACGCCGATACGGTTGTAAGCGGTCATAACGCCGAGAGAATCGCCCTCAGCAAGAGAACCCTCAAAGGCGCGCATATAGATCTCGCGGATGGCCTGCTCGTTCGCAAAGGTGGAAATGCCCTGACGACCGGCTTCCTGCTCGTTCAGGAAGAAGTGCTTGACCGTACCGATCAGACCCTTGTTGCGCATACCGTGGGAAACGGCCTTGGCAGCATAGTAGCTGAGAACGCCGTCCTCGGAGAAATACTCAGAAGTACGACCGGAGTAGGGAGAACGCAGGGTGTCCGCGCCGGGCGCGTAGGCGATGGGGATAGACGCATACAGCGCATCCTCGCCGTACATCTCGCCAAAGCGGGTCTGCACATCGTGGTTCCAGGTTGCGCCGACGATGGGCAGCGTAGCCCAGCCGGTGCAGTTGCGGCGGTCGCCGTACTTAAACTGACCGTTCATGCCCTCGGGACCATCGACGATGGTGCAGCCGGGCTTGTTGACGGCCTTGACAGCCTTGATGCCCTTGGAGTCGCCCATGTTGATGAGCAGATCGCTCAGCGTCAGCTGAGAAAGGAAGTCGTTCCACTTCGGGTCGTCGAAGGCGACGCCGATCATATCGCTGAAGTTGATCTTCTCATCCAGCTCCACGCCGAGGTTGAAGTCGGAAACGCTCTTGGCGTCGGCTGCCTTGACGTAGGTCTGCATATTCAGACCGTTGTACAGCTTATCGTTGACCGTCAGGGTCTCCAGCGTGGTGGGGTAGGTCGTATCCCACGCGCTGCGGGACAGGTAGGTGATTTTTTCGTCGTCGTTCGCCCAGTAGTTCACATCGGCGTCGTCGAAGGTATTCGTGACTTCCACATCGCTGTTGTAACGGGAGTTGCGGTACTTTTGGGTATCGACCTCGGTGTTGGGGGCGGTCCAGGTGGCCACGGCGGCGGTGTTGCCGGTGACGACATTGCCGTCCTGGTCGATCAGCTTGCCCGCAACGGCGTCACCGCACTTGGCGGCCAGCACATTGTTCAGTGCCTCGTGTGCGCCGTTGCCGACGGCGAAGTAGTAATCGCCCGCATCGAGGATGTAGCCCTTTGCGCCGTTGGCGTCATAGGACGCGAGGAAGTAGCCGGGCACATCGACCGTGACAGTCTCGGATGCACCTGCGGCCACGTCGATTTTGTCATAGCCCAGCAGCTGGATCGAGGACTTTTCGACGTTGTTCTGCTTGTCGTAGTCGGTGTAGGGGGACTGTCCGTACAGCTCCACCGTAGCCTTGCCGTCCCTGTCGCCGGTATTGCTCACCGTGACGGTTGCCGTAAAGGTGTCGGTGTCGCTGTTGTAGTCCAGTTTGTCAAGGCTGTACTCATAGTTCGTGTAGGACAGACCGTAGCCGAAGGGGAAGCAGACCTCCTCGGCGTAGTTCCAGCCGTCGGTCGAGGCTTTGGTGCCAACCGCGGAATCGGCGTTGCCCTGACCGAGGATGGTGTCCTCGTAGCGGGTCTCGTAGTAGCGGTAGCCGACGTAGATGCCTTCGTTATAGCTGACAAAGCTGTCGCCTGCCGCGCGGGGCGTTTTGCTGCCGTAGTTGTAGGCGTGCAGACCGAAGTTTTCGGCGCTGGGCGCGGACAGGGAGTTGGCGGCAAAGGTGGCGGTGGTGTGACCGGAGGGGTTGACCTCACCGGTCACAACGCGGATAGCGCCGGGCATACCGTAGAAGCCGGGGTTGCCGACCCACAGCACAGCGTCAACATTGTACTCGTCCAGCCAGTCCATCTCCATCGCAAAGACGGAGTTCAGCAGGACGACGGTTTTCTTGAATTTGCCGGAGTCCTTGATTTTCTGGAAGATCGCCTTCTCGTTGTCGTCCAGCTCCAGCATACGCTTGCCCTCATCGTTGACCATCGCAAGGTCGTTGCCCTCGGTGGCAAAGCGGGACAGCGTAACAAACGCGACATCGCCGTAGGACGCAAACGAGTCGGTGACGCTGCCGGTGAACAGCGCCGGGTCATATTCGCCCACGCTGGAAACGCTTCTTGCTTTCGGCGCTTCGGCGGAAGCGTAGGCGTCCAGCACGGTTTGGTTCACGTTGAAGCCGGCATCCTGCAGGGCGTCAACGGGGGTTTTCTGGTAATCCGGGTTTGTGGAGGAACCGCCTGCCGTGCTGCGGAACACCGGGTCGATGCTGCCGCGGCCAAAGACCGTGACGTTGCGCTCAGACTCGGAAAGCGGCAGGGCATTGTTGCGGTTGTAGAGCAGCACGCTGCCCTCTTCTTCTTCCTGCTCACAGAACTGATAAGCGGCTTCGATGTACTTTTCGTAGCTTGCGTCAGACAGGGTGCCGTCAGCGGAGAACTCCGTGCCGCCGTAAGATGCGCCAGCGCCTTCGATGCCGAGTGCATGGTTGACTTCGCCTTCCTGCTGGAACGCAATAGTCGTTCCGGTCAGGACAAGGTTGGCCACCAGCACAGCCGCGCCGGACAAGCCCAGCCAACGGCGGGACTTGCTTGAGGTTTCCTTTTGTGCCATAGGTTTTTCTCCTTCCTAAACTGTCACAGATGAATGATACGATGCGCTTGCTGCCAAGGGCTGCGCACTTCCCCTTTTGCAGAAACCTTTCATATCTTTTTCACAAAGCTATCATAAAGGGAAGCGTTGACCGGGTCAATGGAGTTGGCGCAAACGTCAAAAAACACGGCACAAATGACAAAGAAGAAAAGCGACCTCCTTTCGGCAGCCGCTTTTGGGTTATGCAGTTTCTTTTTGGCTTTTCCCGCAGGGGAAGGTGACAACTAAGTAAAAAATCGAGTCCTCCACAAAGCAGTCTGCCGTGCCGCCGTACAGCTCGGCAATGCTTTTGATGCTTTTTATGCCGTAGCCATGCTCCTCGGTATCCTGTTTGGTTGTGACGATAGCGCCGTCCCGCAGCGTCGGCGGTGCGGGGGTGTAGTTCTGCACGCGGATGACCGCCATGTCACGGCAGCGGCTTATGTCCAGTGTGATGACCCGCTTAGACGCATCGCTTACCTGCGTCAGACACTCAATGGCATTGTCCAGCGCATTGCCCAGCAGGGAGTAAATGTGGTAGTGCTTCATATTCTCCAGACAACTGCCGTCTGCCGAGCAGACCAGTTGAATCCCTGCCCGCCCGCAGAGTGCCGACTTTTGGGTCAGTGTGATGTCCAGCGCCTTATTCCCGGTGAGATAGCGCAGGTTCAGGTTGTCCATCTCTTCTTCCAGACGGGCGCGTTCCTCATCTGTGGCGCGGGAATACTGCTGTTTCAGGTCATGGTAGCGGATGTTGATTTTTTCCATGTCTTTTTTTGCCTGCTCATACTGCTGCTTGTCACATTCCAGCAGCTGCGCCAGCGTTTCATTCTCTTGTTCCAGACTCTTGATGCTGCAATTTGAAAATTCCAACGCCAGAATCGTGATGGCAAACAGGATGCAGAACGCATTCAGCGCCAGATAGGCGGTCAGGTAGGACTCTGCGCTGCTGTCCAGAACATCCTCCAGCACAACACTCAGGTAGACCGCGGCAATCAGGAAAAAGCCGGAGTAAAGCACGGTCTTGACATTGTCAAACAGCAGGCGCCCGCGCCGGATGCGCAAGGTGAACAGCAGGTAGATGACCAGGCAGACCACAAGGGTACTGAAAAGCAGAATGACAAAGTGGGCGAGCCTGTCCAAGCGCCCATGCTGAATCCGCCAAATAATAGGCATATAGGCCAGCTTACTGGCAATGTGCTGCACCGCGTAGGCACAGGTTGTATAAAACAGGGCGTGCAGCGGGCTGCAGTCAAAGCTGAACCATATCAGACCAAACAGCAGCGTCGTATACAGCAGCAATTTTGCCCACTGCGGCAGGAATGTCAGGGTGTCCGTCAGCGCAAGAAAGCCCCATACACCCGCCGCCAGCCGCGGAACGAAGCTGCTGCGGCGCTGCCCCCACGGGACAAACAGGCAGGCGCATAGAATCATACCCAGCTGGACTTGCTGGATCAGTATCCAATTTATGACCGGCACGGGTCTTCCCACTCCTTTTTTGCCATATATCGGGAGAATGCCTCGGTGAAGGCGTCCTTGTAGGTGCGCCCGATGGGCAGTGCCGCCCCGCCGATATAGACATTCATACGGCTTACCGCCGTGATGCAGCGCAGGTTCACAAGATAACTGGCGCTGCATCGCACAAAGCCGTAGGGCGTCAGCTGCTCCGCGATTTCCTGCATCGAACCGCGGTTTTTGATGATCTCGGTCTTACCGTCCCCGCCGCACAGGTTGTACAGCAGGTCGTGCTGGCGCACCTCCACATAGGCGATTTCCGCTGCATCCAGCAGCCGCGTCACGGTGCCGTCCTTGACGACAATGTGCGGCGGCGCAGTCTTTTGACCGGCGCGCTTATGCAGCACCTTCAGCGCCCGCGTCAGATACATGTGGAAGGAGTACCACTGTATCGGCTTCACAATAAAGCCCAGCGCGCCGACGCTGTACCCATTCAGCGCGAATTGCTGCAAATTCGTGCAAAAAATGAGGATGACGTCTTGATCTGTCTCCCGGATTTTTTCGGCCAGTTCCATGCCGGACATCTGCGGCATATCAATGTCCAGATATAAAATGTCAAAATCACGGTCTTGCGCCGCCAGATAGACTGCCGCACAGTCGAACTCCTGTACGTTCAGTTCTGTGCCGTTCTCCGCGCCAAACCGCACCAGTGCCTGTTTCAGTTGGTCTCTTTCTTGTTTTTCATCGTCCACAATGCCGATTCGGATCATCGTGCGTTCCTCCCTCCGCGCAAGGATCTATACAAATATGATATACCCCCGAACGCAGCCGCGTCAACCTTTTACGAGCGAATCGTCCAATTTTTCCAAGATATTTTCGGGATGCTGTGTGCTGCGCATGGAAGATTCTTGACCGCTACGGTGGCAAAGGAATTAAAAAGCAGCAGATACATTGGCAAAATAACAGCACAGCCCCCGCCAGAAACTCATAGAGCTTGGCGGGGGCTGTACTATTTTAATCAGCCAATATTTAAATCAGCCCCATCAGGCTGGGCAGGCCCAGAGACAGAGCCGGGATGTAGGTGACGGCCAGCAGGGCGGCAACCAGTGCCACAAAGTAGGGGATCAGCTTGGACGTGACCTGCTCGATGGAGACATGACCGATGCCGCAGCCGACGAACAGAACCGAGCCGACCGGCGGGGTGATGTTGCCCAGGCACATATTGAAGATCAGCATAACGCCGAACTGGATCTCCGTCATGCCAAAGCTGGTGGCGATGGGCAGGAAGATCGGGGTGAAAATCAGGATGGCGGGGGTGATGTCCATGAACATGCCGATGACCAGCAGGATGATGTTCATGAGCAGGAAGATGATGTACTTGTTTTCAGTCAGGCTCATCAGGCCGTTGGAGATGGCTGCCGGGATGCCGGAGTAGGCCATAACGAAGGACATGGCAGAGGAGGCAGAAATCAGGAACAGGATGATGCCGGACGTTTTGGCGGAGTTGAGCAGGATGCCAAGGAAGCCTTTGAAGTCGATGCTCTTATAGACGATGGAAAGAATCAGGCAGTAGAGAACCGCGACACCTGCGCCCTCAGTGGCGGTGAAGATACCGGAGACGATGCCGCCGATGACAATGACGATCAGCAGCAGAGACGGCACGGCGTCCCAGACGGTCTTGGCAATGCTCTGGCTGTGGTCAATGCCGGTGGCTTTCATGCCAGCCTTTTTTGCGCCGATAAACGCAACGACCATGCAGCACAGGCCCATCAGGATGCCGGGAATGTAACCGGCCATGAACAGCGTGGAGATAGAGACACCGCCCGCGACGGTGGAGTAGACAATGAAGGCAGACGTCGGGGGAATCAGCAGGCCGGTGGGGGCGGAGGCAATGTTGGCGGCGGCGGAGTAGGCGGGGTCGTAGCCGTTTTCTTCCTCAATGGGGCTGATGCAGCCGCCCATGGCGGATGCGGCCGCAACGGAGGAACCGGACAGCGCACCGAACAGCATGTTGCCCAGGATGTTGGCCTGCGCCATGGAGCCGGGGATCTTGCCGACGAACAGCTGGGCAAAGTTGACCAGGCGCTTGGCAATACCGCCGTTATTCATGATGTTGCCGGCCAGAATGAACAGGGGCACAGCAAGCAGTGAGAAGCTCTCCACGCCGGAGTTCATCTTCTGCATCGTGATAAAGGTAATCTGGTCCCAGGACAGGGTGGACATGGCGGTCACGATAGACGACGCCACAATGCTGATGGAGATAGGCACGCCGAGGAACAGCAGCACGCCGAACACGGCGAACAGGATAACGGTGGTCATGGTGATACTCATTTGTCTGCACCCTCCTTGGATTCAACTTTTTCGCCGGTGACGTCCTCATAGATGTTGATGATCTGCGCCAGGACGATGAACACGCCGGAAATCGGGGCGATGGAGTAAACAAGGCTGCGGGGAATACCCAGCAGGGCCGAGAACTCGCGGCTGGCAGAGACAGCCAGCTTAAAGCCGCCGATAGTGAATACGAAGATGGCCATCAGCAGAATCAGACCATCGATGACCACCAGCAGGGCGGTGTGCGCCTTGCCGGTGAATTTGTCGCGGATGAGGGTCAGGGACATGTGCTCCCGGGTGGAGAAGGCGTAGGCCGCGCCGATGAAGCCGGTCCAGATCAAGCTGTAGCGGACAAGCTCCTCGGTGAAAGCGACGGGGCTGTTGAGGATATAGCGGGAGAAAACCTGAATCAGAACCAGCACCGTCATGAAGGTAAGCAGTACGGCGCAGGCAATGCTCAAAATTTTGTCCATCCAGAATTTGATGGCAGCAAAGGTGTTTTTCATGGCTTACTCCTCCCCTCTTGCGGCTTCGATGGTATCCAGCAGCGTCTTGACGCCGGGATACTGCTCCTCGTAGGCTTCGATCATGGGCTGGGTTGCCTCGCGGAAGGCTTCCTTGTCGACGTCATAGACGAACTCAACGCCCATCGTCTCCTGTGCTTCCTTGACGGCCTCCTCCACAGCGGTGTCCCACATGACCTTGTGGGCATCGGTGGAATCGTGGGCGGCCTCCAGAATGATTTTCTGGTCCTCGGGGCTGATGGTCTCCCAGACCTTCTCACTCATGATGAGGACGTCGGGGATCATGGCGTGCTGGTCCACCGAGTAGACCTTGCAGACCTCGCCGTGCTTACCGGTGGTCAGGGCGGTCTCGTTGTTCTCGGTGCCGTCAATGATGCCGGTCTGCAGCGAGGTGTAAACGTCGCCGTAGGACATGGCAACAGGGATACCGCCGAGGTAGGTCATCATATCGGTCTGGCTCTTCATATCCTGCACGCGAATCTTCAGGCCCTTCAGGTCGGCGGGCGTGCGGATGGCGCGATCCTTCGTGTAGAAGGAGCGTGCGCCGGAGGTGTAATAGGTCAGCGTGACAAAGCCGTCGTCACCGGTGGAGAGGAAGAAGTCCTGCATCTCCTGCGAGTCCATGACATGGTAGAAGTCATCGGTATCGTTGAAGATATAGGGCAGGCCGAAGGTGTTGAAGGCATCGTTGTAGGTAGCCAGACCGGGTGCAGAAACCTTGGTCATGGCGATAACGCCTGCCTGCAGCTGCTCCAGGTTCTCGT
>ENA-UOIZ01002314-UOIZ01002314.1-human-gut-metagenome-genome-assembly--contig:-P88-NODE-2314-length-13525-cov-78.651076_pt1 | contig 13525 bp, 11 predicted proteins | sample MGYA00242336_ERZ723883 | MGnify/ENA metagenome assembly ERZ723883 | reverse complement strand
AACTGACGCTGATGCTGGAAGCACCGGATGAACCTGTGCCGGGGCCGATCTTGAAAATCGAAGAAGCCGGGCAATATATCGTGTTTCAGAACCCGATCACCAAAAAGGCGGAAACGATCACGGTCACTGTGCTGGAAAATGGAGTGATCGAGCACCCTTTCAAAAAACAGGGGCCTGTCAAATATCCCGCCAATTATGTGATCCTTCATTATCGCTTTCACCCGGAGAAAAAGGAACAGCAATATTGCCTTATGGACACTCGGCTGACCGATGAGCCGATCGAATTGGAACCGAGCGAAGGATCGGAGCAGCCGCACCCCGAAGAAGCGCAGCCCCATGACCCTCAGTTTTCCAAGGTGACCTTGCAGGACTATATGGCAGAAAATAAAAATCATGCGGCATATTCCTCCCTGACGCACTATCCGAGATTTTCGACGGAATGGCAATTTGTGGCGGTTCGCAAGGAAAGAAAGAATATCCGTGTAAAACTAAAAAAGGACTAGACATATCCCTGATGTTATGTTAGGGTAAACAAAGAGCATTTGACAATGTTTGCAGAAGATGACGCGCTGCGTCTTATCGGATAGTAGAAGGAGCGTTTTTATGAATTCAACAACATTGCTTGTCATCCTTGCTGTTGTGGTTGTGTGTGTGGTTGCTTTTATGCTTTTTTCCCGTTCCGGAAAAAACAAAACGGCTGAGAAAAAAGTAGATCCTGCCGAAGTAAGCAAATACGCACAGGTTGCACAGGACATTCTGAAAGGCATCGGCGGCAAAGACAACGTAGTATCTGCCAGCTACTGCACTACCCGCCTGCGCTTTGTGGTCAAGAACTACAATCAGGTCAATGAGCAGGCCGTAAAAGCGGCAGGCGCATCAGGCATCATCCGTCCGGGGAAAAACGCCTGTCAGGTCATTGTCGGCACGAAGGTCAAGTCCATTTATGACGAACTGGACAAGCTGCTGAAGTAAAGAAGGGGCTGTTGCACAAGGATAAAACCGGTGTAACAGCCTCTTTTTCATTCATGCTGCAATTTTTTCAGCTTTTCAAACGTATCTAAATTAAAGTGGCATATCATCTTCCTATTTCACAAATCCTTGCCGTTTTCAGACAGGAGGTTGCTTTTATGAAAGTATCTGCCGACTATCGTATGCTCGCTCTCGATGCCCTGCGCGGAAAATGGAAAACTGCTGTTTTGACAGGGATTGCCGCCAGTGCGCTCGGTGCTACCATTGTGAGCAGTTCCAACAGCGTCGCATCCAATTTCAATCAGGGAAAAGACATCCATTTTGAACTGTTTTCCCAGCCCAACGGCGGTCGGCTGCTTGCCGCTCTGCTTGTCGGCATTGGTCTGTGGGCCATCTTCACACTGATTGTGTGTGGTGCAGCTCGACTGGGATATGCTCGTTTTAATCTGAACCTTGTAGATGGAAAGGATGCGGCCATCTCGGATCTGTTCTCTCAGAAAGACCGTCTGTGGGATGGCTTCTGCATGAACTTCCTGCAGGGTCTGTACACCGCCCTCTGGACGCTGCTGTTGGTGATTCCGGGAATCGTGAAAACATACAGCTATGCAATGACACCTTACATCATGGCAGAGCATCCTTCGCTGACTGCAAATGAAGCGATCACAGAATCCCGGCGGATCATGGACGGCAACAAATGGCGGCTGTTCTGTCTGGATTTCAGCTTCATTGGCTGGGAGCTGCTCTGTTCGTTGCCACTGTATGCCGGGGGTTTTCTGGTTCTCAAATATTTCACCGGTTCAGAGGCTATGGCGATTTCTCTTTTTCTTCTGCTGACAATTCCATTGAGCATTGGCTTCTTTTTTGTACGCCCCTATGAGGAAGCTGCATGGGCCACTTTCTACCGCGATATTACCGCAGCACCTACCGAACCGGATGAAGCATACTGACTTTTATACAATTTCTCAGATGTGACTGGATTTTCGAGGTATAACTCATAAAGCATCCCTCCTTGTGCTCCTAGTGTACCGCATCAGCAAAAAGCGAAGGACAACGAACGCGCAACGAAGGACAAATAAAAAAGCGCCCACACAGCACAGGGCCGTATGAGCGCTTAAACGTTTGCACGCAACGCGTATAAAATTTCAAAAAAAGCCTTTACTTTTGCGCACAATGAGCGTATACTAAAGACAGTGAAAGACCGCACACAAACACATTAAGACATGGAGGTAGCAATTATGAAAAAGCTCACTGCTGACGAGTTCGCAGCCAAGGTTATGTCCACCGGAACCGAGCTTGAGGTCGATGAACTTCGCACCCAGTCCCTGCGGAAGTACGATCGAGAATGGTCAGAAGAAGAGATCCCGGACGATGAGCAAACCGTTGTGCTTGACATCTACGCCCACATCAACGTGCACGATGGGAATGTCAAGACTGAAGATCTCAGCGCATCCGATTATATGCTGACCGCGGAAATGCAGCTGACGCAGCAGCAGGCGGATGCCCTGTACAATGGCGACCCGGAGATCGAGCAGATCGAGCGCCAGATCATCATGGAGGAGATTTATCCGCAGTACGAAGCTTTCTTGGAAAGCATGCAGTAAACAAAAAAAGTCCCCCAGACGGCGCGCGAACACCGACTGGGGGACTTTAGTGAAAGACACCTCACACGGAGGTATCTATACTATACCACAACACATATCGAAAATCCATAGGAGGCCGATTATGTATACTGCTGAACTTTTTGCAATGGCAAGCGATCCAAAGGCGGTAAAAGAGGTGTTCTTAAATAACGTCACCCTCAGCATCCCGGAAGATGCCGCCGGGTGCGTAGATCTGGACGCCGAGAAGGCAAGGCTGTCCACCATCTGGGATTTAGCTCATCTTCCAATGCGTGAGCTGGTGGCCCGCACTGGTCTGTCGCAGACCGCTTTTGCAAAGCAGGCGGGCGTCCCGCTGCGCACGGTGCAGGGGTGGTGTTTGGGTGAGCGCGACTGCCCGGTATACGTCCGCTTTTTGCTTGCTGAGCACTATAAGCTGTTGTGAGGCAGCTGCTATGACTAAGACTAAAATTTCTCCCGGAAGCCGTTTCGGTCACTGGACGGTGCTGGCCCCCTCAAAGGAGCGGCCCTACTACTTCACCTGCCGCTGTGACTGCGGCACCATTAAGGACGTATACCGCAGTAGCCTGTTGCAAGGCACCAGCACCCAGTGCCCGGCCTGCGCCTTCTCCGCCATCAGCGACGGCCTTCACCGCTCCGTCCGGGAAAAGGCCGCAGCCGACCTTCTTGCAGCCCAGCAGCGTTACACGGGCCAGACCGTCAACGGCTGGCGAATCCTTGAAGTCCTTCCGGCGCAGGGTCCACGCAGCGGCTTCCGCTGCAAGGCGGTCTGCCCCAAGTGCGGCAAACCCACCGTCACTCGCCTCAGCAGAATCAGGCAGTCCTCGCCCATCCGACAGTGCGCCGCCTGCAACCGTGACATTAAAAAGAAGTCCGACGCAATCCACAGCACTGCATGGGCAGACGGCTCCAGCCTTGTTTCCGTCAAAAGCCGCATGAGTGGAGCAACCAACCGGAACTCAACCACGGGTGCAAACGGCGTTTCCCGTCTGGCAGATGGCCGGTATAGGGCATACATCAACTTCAAGCGAAAGCAGGTCTTTCTCGGCAAATTTTCCTCTCTGGAGGACGCCGTGGCAGCTCGTAAAGCCGCAGAGCAGCTCATATATGGCGAGTACCTTGACCAGAATGCCGGATGGGAAGAGGATTTGAAAGAGGCTATCGAAAAGCTGAAGAAAAAATAAAAGTCCCCCACTTTGCCTACAAAGTACCCCGCGTGGAACGCAGGGCTTCGGCAAAGCAGGGATGCCTCTACCGCGCCTTAAAACTGCACAAAAAATCAAATATTCGGTTTTATTCTAATCTGCGTATGGAGAAGAAACCTGACCGTTCCGAAATAATTACAATGACCCTCTTGTTTGCTTTAACGCTGGTGCTTACGGTATTAAAAGTGACGAGAGTGCTTTCATTGCCTTGGTTGTGGGTGCTGGGTCCGCTTTGGCTTGGTACATATCGATACCGCGACTAGGGCTACTTGCGCTGGGAGATTTCTCCCAGCGTTTTTTCATTCCTCTGAGATGCCGAGATATTGGTCGATCTCCATGATGCTCTCCCCGCTGATTTCCACCAGATCTTCAAAAGGCACCACGGTGTCGCCCACCTGCAAGGTGCGGAACACCGGGTCGATGCGGTCTGCTTTTCCTGTCAGTGTGATGTAGTTGCCCACTGCCGGAACCTCCGGGTGGGCGGTGTCCTCCTTGAAGTAGCGCACCGTGATGGTCATGCCCTTGGTGACCTGCACCAGCTTATCGGAGAGAGCCGACATTTCTTCCTCGGTCAGAATGCGCTTGGTCACACGCTCGGTACGCTGCTTTTCTGCGGCAAGCTGTTCGTCGTAGCCACGCAAAGCTGCAAAGGGTGAGAAGATCTTTGCCCGGTTCTGTAAGGTCATGCGGGGATGCTTGCGAAGGGATTCTTCAGTCTGGGGGCGTTCCATCTCTATGATATCCCCATACTTTTGGGCAGTCTCTTGTCCGATCTTGCTATTTTTGTAGTTTTCCATCCGAACCTCCTGCGCTGTGCCCGCCGATCTGCGCATTGCGCTGGCGCATGGTGGCACCTTCCTCGTAGCTGCTGGCTTTCAGCACGGCGTTTTTGCCGTACTTGTTCTTGATGCCCAGCATGGCTTGCTGGAGTTTTTTCTCCTTTTCCAGCTTCTTGGTGTCGGTGAAAAAGTCCACCTGATAGATGCCCTCGTCCGGCGTGACCTTGTTGGCGTTAAGGGTGATGCGCCGCACCGTCAGTGCTGGATTAGTGATGCGCTCAAACAGCTTTGCACTTTCGTTGATGATGGTGCTGCCCAGATTGGTAGGGGCATCGAACCGGACGGTGCCGTGTGCCGCCTTGGGGATGATTCTGCCGTAGCGGTCGGTCTGGGTCAGACCACGGTAGCCGCCCTTGTCCACATTCTCCCGGTCGTAGCCGATCTCCAAGGTGATGGATTCTGTTACCAGTTTCTTTTCCGTAAGCCGGAACATCAGAATCTCCGCCATCTCCCGGACAATGAGTTTTGCTTTATCATACGGGTAAGGAGTGGATAGCACCTGCCCCTCGCTGATGCTGTTGGTGCTGGGCTTGTAGCTTTTGATCTCAGCCATACCGCAGGGCTCATAGCCCCATGCGTGGTCGATGAGAATTTCTGCATCCACGCCAAAAATCTCATACAGCCGATCTTCCCCGTGGATGGAAAACCGTGCCAAGTCCCCCATCGTATAAATGCCGTGGGCTTCCAGCCGCTTGACGGTGCCGGGACCGGTCATCCAGAAATCCGTCAGCGGTCTGTGGTTCCACAGCAGATACCGGTAGGACTGCTCGTCCAGCTCTGCAATGCGGACACCATCTTTGTCCGCCGGGATGTGCTTTGCCACAATGTCCATGGCCAGCTTTGCAAGGTAGAGGTTGGTGCCGATGCCTGCCGTTGCGGTGATGCCGGTGTTGTACAGCACCTCCCGCACCATGGTCATGGCAAGTTCATGGGCGCTCATGTGATAATAGGGCAGATAGCCCGTCACATCAATGAAAACCTCGTCGATGGAGTAGGGGTAGATATCCGCCGGGGACACATATTTGAGGTAGGTCTTGTAGATTTGGGTGGAAACGTCCAGATACCGCTGCATCCGGGGCGGCGCAACGATGTAGCTCAGCCCCAGTGCAGGGTCTGCGTTCAGGGCATTGGCATCAAAAGAGGTGCTGGCAAAGTGGTACTTGCCATCCTCTCCCCGGACTGCCTTGTGCTGCCGGATGGCAGTTTGCAGCCGCTGAGCGTTGACCTCTTTCACCCGCTGAACGGCTTCAAACAGCCGTGCTCTGCCGGGTATCTTGTAGGCTTTCAGGGAGGGCGACACCGCAAGGCAGATGGTCTTTTCGGTGCGGGAGGCGTCCGCCACCACCAGATTGGTGGTCAGGGGGTCCAGATGACGGTCTACGCACTCCACCGAGGCATAGAAACTTTTCAGGTCGATTGCCAGATAGGTGCGCTGCGCTGCCATGATTCAGCCCTCCTTTGTGCTATTTGGTTTCCACCTCCACGAACCACCGGCCGAACCGGGATGGAAACCGTGGGTCGGAACGCTCGAAAAACAGGTGCCGCTCCTGCCCCTTTACCATTACAGTATAACAGTCGCCGGGCATATCGGCAATGGTATTTGCAGGGCGAAAGTCCCGCACCTGTTCGATGGGATACGTCCGACCATCGCCCCATGTGATCTGCCGGGGCTGCATATAGCCGGTTGCATCAAAATCAGAGTTCACCTTCACATAGACCTTTTCTGTTTTACGGCGGCAGTTCCGATTCATTTCTCACAGCTCCTTTGCAAAAGTCACAACCATTTATCTTATTATAATAAATCCTTACGCTGTTTTCAAGAGATAGCACAACAATTGTTAGCGATGCAAAAAAATACAGCTATATTTCAGTGTGAAGCCTGAATATAGCTGTATTTTTTCTTTATGGATGATTTAATTGTTCTCCTCAAAGTTCTCAACCTGCTCCATGACCTTTTTGAAAACTTCGGGGCTGTACTGTGGAGGATAGCCGTTTTTTACAAGGCAGATCTTGATCTCCAGCTTCAACTGATTGCGGACGTTCTGATTGTTCAGCCAGTCAGCAAACGAAGATTTGGTATCGATGATCTCTTTGACCTTTTGCGCCAGAGCCTTGCACTTGTCGTTGATGACAACACCGTCAACCTCTTTATCGGTTCCGTATCAATTTCCTGTTTTCTTTTCGACAGAAATCTGCTCTGTGTAGCTGCACCTCGGATAATTCGTACAACCGTAGAACTCGCCATACTGTCCCCGGCGGCGAACCAGAAATCCACCGCATTGTGGGCATACTTTTTGCTCTGTCAGAACTGTAACATCCCGAACCACATAGTTACACTTCGGATAATTGCTGCACCCCACAAAAAACTTCCCGGTTCTCTCGTTTCTTCGACTGAGAAGATGACCTGTGCGACACTTCGGGCAGCACGGCAGGTCAGCAATATCGGTTTCCTTGTTCAGTATGAACACCGATTTTGAGGGTTTGAACTCCTTAAAGAATTCTGACGGCTTCCGGCTGTCCGTGAGAACAAACACACGGTTCTTCGTTCTAGTCAGCGCCACATACAGGAGCCGTCGTTCCTCAGCGTAGAGAAAATCCTCCGGTTCTGCGAGGACCAGAGCTAAGACCGGGTCATCTGCGATCTTATTGGGAAATCCCAGAGTCGAGTTCTGAAAGTTCAGCAAAATGACATTATCCGCTTCAAGTCCCTTAGACTTATGCGCTGTCAAAAACCGAATCGGTGTTTCCGGGGAATCCCAGTACATTAATGTTCCGTCCCTATGCCACTGAAATAGCTGTGACCCAATGAGGATTTCAAAATCAAACTTATTTCTTCCGAGAATCAGTATGGAACTGTCCTTGCCAAATTCAGAGATGATTTTATCAATAGCTTTCCGCAACATCTGGAAGGGCGCTATATCGTAGCAGAAGAAGGAGATCGGATAGTCTAGCGACTTTGGTGACACGAGCGACTTCTTCAGCTGATAGGGATTTCTAAGGACAAACCGACCGGCCTCATCTATGAGCTGCTGGGAATTGCGGTATGTCCGCTCCAAGCGCATGATCACGCTGCGTCCGAAATAGCGTTCAAAATCTGTAAAGAGCGAAATATCACTTCCCGCAAACCGGTAGATAGACTGCCAGTCATCTCCCACGCAAAGAAGATTTGCCCCTGTCTGATCCAAAATTGCCTTGACCAATCGGTACCGAGCATAGGAGATGTCTTGATATTCATCAATGATGACATACCGATATGGATGGACTTTTTGTCCAGCAGTAACATTTTCTGCTGCCAGATTGATCATATCAGCAAAATCCACTGCCCCTTTTTCCCTCAAGAATGCGTCATAGGCTTCCATCAACGGGCGAACGATCATCTTAAAGGCAGCATTTCTTTTTCTGAAAAATGGCTTTTGCGAGGACACTCCGTTGTCTTGCAAAGAACCCAAATCATCTATCTTATGCCCCTGAGACTTGAACAGTGCGACAAAGGTGGCACAGAGCTTGATAAACTCCGAGAAATATCGGTCACTCTGCTTTTCATACACGCTCTCGAAAATATCCGTGAAGTCAGGTTCCTTGTACTTGACCCCATTCTTCTTCAACAGGGAATCCAGATACTCTAGGAGCCTGCCCTCACTGGACAGGTAGGAGTATGTTTCGAGTAGCTTTGTTCCGTTTTTCTTATGTACCTGGCGTTTCCACGCCATCCCCTCTTGGTATTTTTCTTCTTCGACAGCAGAAAGCCAAGGCAGCTTTCCCTCACGGTTGATGCCGAAATGTTCAAGATAGATGTCGTATTCCGGCAGATAAAAGTCCGGGTGATACGGTTTCCGATCAGGGTCGTTATCGGGGAACGGATACGGACGTTCATATTCGTACTGGACACCGTTCAGGAACAGAAAGTTTGCAATAGAAACCTCTTCCAGACTGCGTACCCGTTCATCCTGAAGCGTCCGATGCTGTTCCTTTTTGCTCTGTTCTTTCTTGCCGATCCACTTTGCCTGATCGTACTTTGACCGCAGGGTTTCAAGATCCACAGACTTTTCGTAATCGTAGGCTTCACCCAGAGAGCTGAACTGCTCCATATCCGCCGGGATATGAAGATAGTACGCAAAGAACTCAATAATACACCTTACCTGGCCTGCCTGTGTTGTGATCACATTCTGGAAATAGTCCCGACAAAAATCCGTAAGACCTTCATACACGTCCGGGCGTTTTCCCTCTGCTTCTCTGATGAGATCCAAGCCCAGCTTATGGAACGTGGTCGCAGAAACCGGAATTCCCAGCTTTCCAGATATGCGGTCTGTCATTTCTTCAGCCGATTTATGGGTAAAGGCGATAAGGAGAATGTCCTCCGGGCTCACACCCTTCTCCTGACACAGATACTTTACCTTTCCGGCTATCGTAAGCGTTTTACCGCTGCCGGCACCCGCTAAGACCAGCATCCTTTTCTCATTGCAGAGGACAACTGCCCGTTGCTGTGGGTCGAGATTTTTGCCGTCAATGTCGGAAAGTAAGGCATCACACCGTTTCGATTCAGCGGCGATAACTGCACTGTTGTATCCAGTCAACACCTCCGCCAATCTGTCAAAGGTATCCGTGAACTGCTTTCGTTCTTCCCACAATGGAGATTTCTTTCCAAGCCGGGCCGCCTTCGCCTCTTTGTAAAGGTCTGCCCACTTGTCCCTAAACTGGATAGCTTCGTCCTGATTGGTGTATTTTCCTTCCTGCGCTTTCAAATCATCCTTGAACAGAGCAATCTGGGCATAGAGTGCTTCCTCATCCACCTTATGCTGCCCCAGCCCAAAATCATCAATTATTTTCTGAAAAAAGCCCACGGAAGTGCCTCCAATTAACGGTTTTTATCTTATAGCATTCAAACCAAAACGCTGTCACTCTTTTTCTTGTTTGCAGTTCCTGCAAGATCTTCAACTTTTAATTTGCGGACTGAAAGGACGCATAGCTTACGCAAGCAATGTTTTCGTCTATACAAAAACACTTTTTGCGTTGCAAAATGCTTGTTGGGGAGTGCCCCAAACCCCTTTGATCTGCATTTTCCAATGCAGGCTACGCGTCCCGGTGGGACGCTTTTTACCCGGTGATGCTCTCCGGGTCATCGAGGACTTGCATACGGTTTTCTTCAGCAGGGTATATGGCAACCGTTTTTACAGTATCATCTGGCTGCGTAGTAACCTGTTCATTCTGCCGCAAGCCCTCCTCGAATTGTTGCTTATTGATAACTTCGTTATCCCACGACTGCCCCTGTGCGCTGGTGTCGATGCGAACATCCGTTTCGCCTACATAGCCGATGGTTCCCTCGATGGTTCGGGTAGGAAGATCAACGATAACGTTGTCACCGACCTTGTAATCGGGCAGGGTGTGTTCCATCATATCCTGCTCCTCGTACAACTCCCGGACAAGAGCCAGCGGTTCCTCCCGGAAAACTGGCATCCGCATTTCTGCCAGTGCCACATCCTGCAGGGTCACGCTACCCCTATCATAGTTTACCGTATCTACTCGGAAAGCCCGCCCTTCCATGTGGACGGTGGCATCCAGCGGCAGATAATCCTCCCGGCGCAGATACTTGGTCTGGTGGTGGGTGCCGTCCTCGTTCAGCCCGGCAAGGTAGATGTTCTCGCCGCGCTGCCATAGTTGTTTGGCACGGTACACCCACTGGTTACTGGGAAAGCCGGTGACCGGGACGGTGCCCAGTGCTGTTTCTTTTTCCAGAAGTTTGCCGCCCAGAAGTTCGCAGACCTTCCGGGCATCCTCACCGTAGAACTCATAGTATCCGTTCTGCTCAAAGCCTACCAGCGCATCCGGGTACTGTTCCTTCAGAGCGTTGTACTCGGCGGCGCCATCCAGCGGCAGCAGTGCCGGGCGTTCCTCTGCCTTGCTGTGATAGTGCTCCAGTTCCTCGTCTGTGACGCTGACCAGTTCCGAAAAATCCAGAGCCTCCAATTCGGTTTCGGTCAGATCTTCCAGACTTTCGTACTGCCGCTCGTCGATCAGCACTTCACCCAGATACCGTTCCACCCGGTATCCCACCAAATCCACATTAACTTGAATGGGAATATCCTCATCGGTGGCGTTGGTGTAGGCAACGCCGATCTTGGACAAGTCAGAAAAGTCCGGTTCAGAATCATATTCCTCCAGACAGAAATCCCGGATCAGGTTTTTGGCATGGGTCAAGGTAGCATCTGGCTCTACGGTGATGGGCACAGGGGGCGTGTAATGCTCCTTTTCTTGGTCCGTCAGATAACGGTCGGACTGGATCATCAGGTCGATATACTGTTCCACCTGTGCCCATTTCAGGGTGATTTTCTGATGGTCAGGGTAACGCTCGAATTCCAGCCCTTTCCAGTCATGGTTGACAAAGCCTCTGCTGCCGTCCAGAAAATCATGGGAGTGCCCACCGATGCCGTATTCCTTTGCCAGTGCCTTGGCACGGAGATTGCGATTAGGCTGGCTCTGGTACAGTGCCATAATGCGCTGCTTACCGCCTGCAAATCCTGAACCATGCTTACGCAATTCGTTTTCGATTTCCGCCTGCGACAAAACAAAAGCGGAGGGCAATTTTTCGCTCTCCGCTTGGTCGATGGATTCAATTTGTTTGGCTTCGGTGGGAATGTGGGCATCGAAGAAACTTAACTGTAAATCAGTTCGTTCAGCACCAGTTCCTCGGCCTGTGCTTTCAGACTGTTCATGTGCTGCACCCACGCCATCTGCTGGCTCTCCTTGTCCGGGGCCGGGGTCTGTTTCAAGAGCTGTGCCATGGTCTGCTGCATCTGGCTCTCTGCCGTCTGCTCCACCTCCATCAGGTGCGGGTACAGGTTCCCGTTCAGGAGCATCGTGTTGTACAGCACCGGGCGATGGTCCTTCAGGTACGTCCGGCGCAGCCTGCCGTACTTGCCCAGCGGCTTCCGGGACTGGTTCAGGGTCAGGTTCGGGAGAAGATAATCCCCGGTCTGCGTGTAGTTCAGATTGCTGCTCATATTCATGCTGACTCCTTTCATTATTTCGGCGGCGGATGGTCGTTTTTACGGTGCGCTCGATGTTTCGCAGCACCTCCCGGCTCATGTCGCTGACAGCTGCGCCGAGGGCAAAGACGGCATCCGGGGTGGAAAACTCGTGGATGGCTCGAAAATCTTCCTTGTCGAACCACCCTGTCGGCTCAAAGCCGCAGCGTTCCAGCAGCGTGTAGGTGACGCTGATGGCGGCGGCAGACTTGAACTGCATCTCCACCCCGGCTTCATCATAATCCATCAGAAGCGAACCGTCAACGATGGCACGGATGTCGCCGCCGTTGTTGTCCCAGTAATCCGCCACCAGTTTCCCGGCAACATCGGCAAGCTGCTGGCTTACACGCTCTCCGCTGATGCCATAGGTCTTGTTCAACATTTCCGAAACAGGCTGTTTCAGGTCATCGTTGTACTGCCACACCTCCGGATCACGGGAATTGCGGCGCACCCCGGTGTCGCTTACGTCAAAGACGTAGTGCAGTCGGGGGAATCCGCTGGATTCGTCCAGCAGAGCGATGCCCTTGGCACCCCGGCGCACATAGCGGTTCATCCGGTTGCGCCAAATGTCAAATTCGGCGCAGGCGGTGGCATCGGGCCGCTGAGCGTAGATCATCAGCTGGTCTGCAAAGGGATACTTGTACAGTCGGGATGCGGTGGTCAGGTAGTCCGTCCAGCTTTCCCAGTACCGGGTCAAGCCGTTCGCCGTGCGCTGGGCAAGGGCAAGGTATTCTTCGGTTTTGCTTGGCATAGCGTTCCTCCCTTCAATCTCGTTGTAAACAAAAAAGCGAGCGGCCTTTTCAGGTCACTCGCTTATGGAATCTATGGCGTTTTATTCGTATCGTGCGGCAAACTTTTCTGCCATCTCCAGCAGACGTTCAAAGGTCTGCGTTTCTTCCGGTTGCTCGATCAGTTTTGCAAGGAGCGCACGGAACACGTCGGTGCTGTCCTCATACAATCCTTTTGCGATAGTGTCAATGTGTTCATGTAGTTTTTTGACAGCATCACCGGAGGGTTTGGATTTCGCAAGCAGGTTGGTCAGATAACTGAGATAAGGATAGGTGGAATCATCATTGATGATCTCGTTGGTCTCCTCGATGATCTTCTGGTTATCTTCGGGGGTCATATCGCCCTTTTCTTCCCATACATCACGGGAAGAAGTGCGGCCTTTCAGAAAAGTGGCAAAGAGCAGGCGGTCAAGGGGAGAGCGTTTTGTGGTGTCCATTGGCAAGCCTCGCTTTCTATTTTTGTCCGTACAATAAAACTGATTTTAGTATAGCATGAATTGAAGTGTACTATCAAGACCACATTCTTGCGGGTTATGAAAAATTTTCGGAGCAAGGGCCTATGGCACTATCCCGGTTGACGACCATCTACAAACTGGAATTTATCTAACTTTTCCTTGAAAGCCTAAATTCTTCAAAGCATCTTCTCCAAACTTTGCAAAGTCACCTTCTGCACCAAAAGAAAAGAAAGCTTCTTTACCACCAGTGGCAATAATATCTGCACTCTGATACCCCTGATACTCGGATAACATAATTACTAAACTGGCATAACTTCCTGTTCGTAAAAACCAGTTTTCAAAAATTAATAGTAGTGTTTTGGTGTCTCCCAATTCACGTATAATTTCGTCATTGAATTCCACATCGGAGAACTTACGTTTATCAAATTCTTCTTTGATTTTATTTTTGATTTCATCTAATTCATATCGTTTTTTAGCATACATTTCGACTTTCTTGCTTGCCATTGAAAACGCTCCTTTCAAATTCCGAGTTATTGAGTTCAGTATATCACATCGACCCCTATTGTAAAAGAGGATAGGTCTGAAAGCGATAAATGTCCTCCACCGTCAGGGACACAATGGTGCTGTG
>ENA-UOIZ01002313-UOIZ01002313.1-human-gut-metagenome-genome-assembly--contig:-P88-NODE-2313-length-13526-cov-10.346522_pt1 | contig 13526 bp, 8 predicted proteins | sample MGYA00242336_ERZ723883 | MGnify/ENA metagenome assembly ERZ723883 | reverse complement strand
GGGGATGATGATCGTGCCATTTTCGATATGCCAACGCAGAATCACCTGCGCAGGGGTAACCCCATGCTCCGCTGCGATGCGCTCAATCGCACCATTTCCGGCGTTCAAATCAGCACCGCGAGCCATCGGCGAATATGCTTCCACGGCAATGCCGTGCGCCTTGCAATAGTCCACGACCTCGCGCTGCTGCCAGGTCGGATGCAGCTCAATCTGGTTGACGGCAGGATATTCGCCGGTCTCCTCATGCAAGCGGTCAAGATGCTCGGGCAGGAAATTGCACACACCCAGCGTGCGCACGCGCCCCTCCGCGCGGAATTCCTGGAACGCCTTCCACGTTTCGCTGGAACGCCAGTCGAACGGGGTGGGCCAATGCAGCATGTACATGTCGACATAATCGAGCTGCAGCAAGCCAAGCTGGCGGTCGAACGCCTTGCGTGCGCTGTCATACCCCTGCTCGGAATCGCGCAGTTTCGTCGTAACCCACAGGTTTTTGCGCTGCTCACCTTCCGTGAATCCCGCATTGTTCAGCGCGCGACCCACGCCGGCCTCATTGTTGTACCCCGCCGCGCCGTCGATATGACGGTAGCCGGCTTCCAGCGCACTCTCCACTACGGAGGTAACGCCCTCATCGTCGATACGCAGCACGCCCAAGCCGATTTGCGGAATCAGATTGCCGTCGTTCAATGTGACCATGGGGGTATGGAAGGTTTCCATGCGTTGTCCTTTCGAAGGCTGTGTTTCAGGCGATTATTCTCAACCGTTCTCATGCTTGTTCCAGCTTAGCCGCAGGTCGCCGCAATTCGGCCATATTTCGTGGCACATGCCTCGCATTGCGTCTTGGAACGGTTCGGACGCGCCGTTGCATGAGTCGCGCATATGCCGACAGATGATATGCGCGTACGTAACATAACCGCGCAGTCTCGTGCGCTATAACATTGCTCGGATAAGAGGGCGACGAACATGAACAGTACAGACGACGCGAACGATATGGACGGCATGGGAGGCATGGTCAATGCGGGTGCGACGGATGGCGTGGAATGCTGGGAAACGGCACGGGCGAATCACGATTTCTCTTCCCGCCATGGGCACGCGCTTGCCGGCATGCTTGGACCTGCTTTTGTGGCGGCCGTCGCCTACGTGGATCCCGGCAATGTGGCGGCGAATATCACATCCGGCGCGAGGTACGGATATCTGCTGGTGTGGGTGCTGGTACTCGCCAATTGTATGAGCGTGCTCATTCAATATCAGTCCGCAAAACTTGGTATCGTCACCGGAAAAAGTCTTCCCGAAATCCTGGGAGAACGACTTGGCGACGGCGGTCGATTCATGTTTTTCATGCAAGCGGAAGTCATTGCAATAGCGACTGATCTTGCGGAAGTAATTGGCGGCGCAATCGCACTGAAATTATTATTTGGACTTCCGCTTTTTATTGGTGGGTGCATAATCGGCATTATTTCTACGGTCTTGCTTATTTTTCAAAAGAGTGCCACGCATCATATTTTTGAAAAGCTGATTATCGCATTGCTGCTGGTGATTACTTTTGGATTTATTGCAGGCCTTTTTATTGATCCACCAAATCCTGCGCAAGTTTTACAAGGTCTTGTTCCGCATTTCAAAGGAACCGAAACGGTATTGATGGCAACTTCCATGCTGGGCGCCACGGTGATGCCGCACGCGATTTACCTGCATTCCACGCTGGTGAACGACCATTACGTGCCAGGAGAGCCCAAACCGAGCGTAAAGACCCTGCTACACGGAAGCAAAATAGACGTGTTCTGGGCATTATTACTTGCTGGATCGGTGAATCTTGCACTATTGATTCTTGCGGCGAATTCATTGCATGGCATGACCGGCACGGATACGATCGAGGGTGCGCAACAGGCCATTCAGCATGTGCTAGGTCCGGTGATCGGCACGATTTTCTCGGTCGGACTGCTGGCTTCCAGCCTGAGTTCCACGTCGGTCGGCACATATGCGGGCGCCGAAATCATGCATGGACTGCTGCGGATCAAAGCGCCGATGTGGGCATGCCGCGTGGTGACGCTCGTACCGGCGTTGGTGGTGTTGTGGTTTGCTAAGAATCCGACGGAAGCGCTGATCATAGGGCAAGTTGTGCTGTCGATCGGCATTCCATTTGCGATTATTCCGCTGATGAAATACACTCACGATCGATCATTAATGGGCGATTATGTGGATGGTCCGGTGAAATTCGCGATCAATATGGTAGTTGTTTCGCCGATTGTCGCACTTAACGTGATTCTTGTAATTCTCACGCTCTCCGGTCGTTCCTGATGTGGGTCCCATTTCGGTGTCCGCACAGTCGACCGGCGCAGCTGCCCGCGCAGGAATTGCCGGAACACCGAGGTTGATTCGGGTCTGCACAACCTCGGTTCCGTGTCTGCATAAGTCTGATTTTGCGTCTGCACAAGTCCGGAATTGGCCCTGAAATCGGAGTTGCGCAGACGGGCCAGGAAACCGAAAACGCAAGTTCGGACGAAACCTGTCTGCCTAAGTCGCAAGTCAGGCCTGAAATCAGACTTGCGCAGACGGAAAAACCTGCCAAACCGGCAATACGGGAATGAAAATCAAGAACAGATACCCCCTAAAAAGGCGTTTGGCAAGGAAACTGCACAAACATCGCGAGCTGCGTCGCGAAGCCAACGATACGAAACCAACAGCACAAAGGGCGATAGCGCGAAATCAACGGCACGAAGGACAACGGTACGAAACCGATGGCTCGAAGGGCGACGGCACGAAACCAACGGCGAGCTACACGCGCGTGGTGGCGCGGGCGATCACGTGCGACTGGGTGGTGATGTAACTCGGCTCCAGCACACGCGTGCCGTCGATCCGGTCGAGAATGCGGCTGACCGCAGTCGGCGCAATCCAGTCAAGGCAGGAATCCATGGTGGTCAGCGGAGGCTGGAAATATGCGGCTTCTTCAATATTGTCGAAGCCGATCACCTGCATCTGTTCAGGCACGGAAATGCCGTTCGCAGCCAAAGTGAACAGCGCACCCAACGCAAGCTGGTCATTGAACGCCACAATACCGTCGAATGGAATCCCGGAATCAATAAGCTGCTGCGTAATGCGAGCGCCGGAACCAATCGTCCAATCCTGCCCAGTGCTCATTACCAGTCGGGAATCGAATGCCGCTCCCCGCGCGGCGCACGCTTCGAGCACGCCGCGAAGTCGCAGTTGCGCATTGCCTTCCACTGCTTCACGCACGGAATCGATATGCTCCGGTTCGGTTCGCGATCCGACCACCGCGAGCCGGGTTGCGCCATGGTCGAACAGGTATTCGGCTGCGAGTCGGGCTTCCTGAATATCGTCGGGGGTAACGTGGTCGGCTTTGCCGTGTGTGGAACGCGCGCCCACGCATACGAGCGGATAGTCCACGTCCAAGTCCGCCGCTTCAAGGTTTTCGACTTCGGAGATCGACAGGATCATGCCGTCCGAGACGGTGGTGTTGAAGTTGCGCAGGAGTGATTGCGCTCCTTGTGCGGATCCTTCGGCGTAGGTGGTGACGTATACGGAGTAGCCGTAGCCGCGGGCCGCGTCGATTACGCGGTTGGCGAGCTCCGACAGGTATGGGGCGGTCAATGTTGGTACGGCGAGTGTGATGAAACCGGTTTTGCCGCGGTTGAGATTGCGCGCGGACACGTTCACGCGGTATCCGAGTCGGTCGATGACTTCCTGGACTTTTTCTCGCGTGGAGTCGGTCATACGGCCGGAATGGTTGATCACGTTGGATGCGGTTTTGAGTGAAACGCCTGCCTCTTCGGCCACGTCTCGTAGGGTGACGCGTTTTTTGTCCGGCTTCGGCTCCGGCTTTGACTCGCCCATGTTCGTCTCCGTGATTGTTGAATATGCCGGTAAAAAGTTTACCAGTTATGGCAAGCCCGCCATTCTTGAGTTTCAGAATGGCGGGCTCAGGTTGTGTGAGATTGTTGTGTTACGCAATCAATTGCGCGAAATTGCGCGAAATTATGCGGAATTATGCGCGCTTTACGACGAGTACGCCGTTGCGATGCACGGTGTAGCTGCCCGTCTGTTCCTCTGCTTCCGCTTGGAACAGGTAGATTGGTTCGCCTTCGATGCCCTGCAATGCGATTTCTTTCTTGCCGCGCGGCAGATAGAAATCGAAGGTTGCGTCGGCGGACTTGCGCACGGTGTGCAGTACGTCGGAATCGGTCGGATTGGCGACATTTGCGGAATCTTCCACGATATTCTCGCGCACGAATTCCGTAAGATCGGCGACGTTGAGATCGCAGCCGACGAAGTATGTTTCGCCGGAACCGTACGGATTGCGGGTGATTGCGGCGGTGCCGCCGAGTTCCCATTCGTCGGCTTCTTCACCTTCGTAGGTGGCTAATACCTGCGCGCGTTCGCCGTCGACGTTCACATCGTTTTGCCACAGGCGGGTGACCGCACCGGAGCTCAAACGAATTTCGGACGGTTCGCCTTCGGCTTCCGCGCCGAGAATGTTGAATTCCTCGCCGCGAATACCCAGCATTTCGCGCAGCAGGCCGTCTCCGGCTCCCGGGTATCCGCCGAGCCAGGTGTGGAAGTTTTCGTCGATCAGTCCGGTTGCGTAACCGATGACCACACGACCGCCGGCAGCTGCGAAATCGGCCAAACGCTGCGTATCTTCGGCGCTGAGCATGATCACGGTCGGCAGTACGACGGTCTTGTATGCGCTCCAATCGTATTTCAACGGCACAATGTCGGCACGGGTGCCGGCGTTGAGGAACGCACGGTACCAGTCGCGCACGTCATGCCAATGGTTGAGCTTCATGCTCGGCAGGGTTTCGGAGCGTGTGGCCCATTCGGATTCCGCGCTGAACAGGATCGCCGTATCGGACTGTTCCAGTTCGGTACCCTGCACGCCAGCGTCGCCGAGGGTTTTCAGCGCTGCGCCCAGTTCGCACACTTGGCGGAACAGTTTGGTGTCTTCGCCCGCGTGGGGCACGAGTGCGGAGTGGAAGGATTCGGCTCCGAATGCGGAGGCACGCCACTGGAAGAAGTTGATGGCGTCGGCACCCATGGCCACATGCGCAATGGAGTCACGCACGGTTTCACCCTTGCGCTTGCGTGCGTTGAGCGGCTTCCACTGCACGGCCGAAGTGGAATGTTCCATCACATACCACGGCTTGCCGAGCGCGAGGGAATCCATCAAAGCGTCGGAGCAGAACAGTTCGTCGATATGCGATTCGCCCTCATGGAAGTAATGGTCGTTCGACACGAAATCGACTTCCTCGGCCCAGTCGGCGTAGTCCATGCAGCACTGGTCGGTGGAGACCATGAAGTTCGTGGTGAACGGCTTGTCGGGGCAGATTTCGGCGATGGCGTCGCGTTCGGCCTTATAGAAGTCGAGCAGCATATCGTTGCCGAAACGCTCGAAATCAAGCTTTTGACCGGGGTTCACCATGGAGTCGGCGCCCATGAAACGCGGGATGAGCACTTCGTGGAAACCGTTCATTTCCTGACCCCAGAAGGTGGTGCCCCACGCCTTGTTGAGGTTTTCGATGGTACCGTATTTGCGTTCGCACCACAGACGGAAGGCATTGAGCGCGTTGTCGGAGTAATCGTAACGGTTGTTCCAGCCGTATTCGTTGCCCATATGCCATGCGGTGACGTACGGGTTGGTGCCGTAGCGTTCGGCCAGTTTGCGGCACAGGGTGAGCGCGTATTCCTTGAACACCGGGCTTGTCGGGCTCCAGGATTGGCGCGATCCCGCGTTGACGGGATGGCCGAATTTGTCTTGCGGCAGCACTTCCGGGTGCTTTTCGTACAGCCACAGCGGCGCGGTGGCGGTTGCGGAGGCCAGATCGACCGCGATGCCGGCTTTGCCGAGCTTGTCGATGATGCGGTCAAGCCAGCCGAAATCCCAACGATCCTCGGTGGGTTGGATGCGATCCCAGCTGAAGATGGCGAGGGCCACGGTGTTGACGCCGGCCTGCTTCATCAGGCGGATGTCGTCGTCCCAGATGTCCTCGGACCATTGGTCGGGATTGTAGTCGCCACCGAAGGCGATGCCGCGGCCATCCGCGGTCAGCAGTTCCGGCCATTCGAAGTTGCGTCGCGCACTCACGATTATCTCCTTTGGTAATTGGCATAAAGCCATGGTTTTTGTATATTACATTCGTTATTCGCCCACCGGCATGTGGTACACCGGTGTAGCATACACGTCGGTGACGTCAGCGATGCACGCATCGGACTGCTCCAGGCGGGCCGCCATCGACGATGTTACCTTCACGCGGACCCCGCGCCTCAGCGGCGTGACGACCAGCGTCAGCTTTCCACCCGCGGCATCGATGGCATCCGCGTAATCGCGCAATCCGACCTGCCATGTCTCGCCGTTGCAGAAATTATCGGCGATCAGCACATCGCCGCAGAACAGCCAGCCGATATCGCCCTGGTATGCGATGTTCAGCATGACATCGGCGACCTGCCGTTGATCGCGGAAAAGCCGTCCCATGCCAGCCGGCAAAGCGATTTCGTACCGATCGGCGTGCAGTCTTCTCAGACGCGCATACACCGATACGGGCTCCACCGGCCGCGGAGAGCCGAGCAAGCCTTCCGGATATGCGGCGATCCCGTTTTCGGCGCGGGGCGATTCCAGCGTCCACCCATCGCCGTCCTCGTACAGCAACGCGTTGTCGTCGTCGACGAAGGCGAGGCCTCCGTCCAACACCGTCATCCGCCCGGCGAGCGCTCGTGTGACGCATACGATCTCCGCCGCGTCCCGGACCATGAAGCGTTCGAAATCCGCCTTGCCGACGGTGACGTCCTGGATGTCGCCTTCGAAATGGAACGTCAGCTCATCCATGCCATCGGGCTTGAGGAACACGAACGTGCGGAACGGTCGGCCCGGCACCCGCAGCACGGTGACCGGCTGCAGGTTGGCGCGGACGAGCCGCACGCCGTCCAGATCCATGTTGAACGGCAATATGCAGTTCTCCCCCTCGGCGAGGCCGATGCCGGTGAACCGTATGCGCTCACCGGTACCCGTCGTCACGTCGATTTGCTCACCGTGACGGCTCGGCACGCGCGCATGGTCCTGGAAGTTGTCGATGGACACGAAACCCCGTTCGCCATCGCTGCGCACGGCATACCGGAGGGTCTCGGAGTCGGACGGATCGATGCGGTCCTGCCCGTCCTGCAACGAGACCGGCATTCCGGCGAGTTCCGGCCCGAAGGCTTTGACGAACTCGTGCAGGGTGCGCAGCCGCCGGTAGGATTCCCGCACCTGTCCGAATTCGCCAAGGGGCGCTTGGAAATCATAGGAGCGTTTCGGGGTCTGCCCCTCATTGAGGAATCCGGCCGCGCCCTTCGGGTTGGTTCCGCCATGGAACATGTAGTAGCCGAGGAAATCGCACCCCGAGCCGAGCTTGATGTTGGCCATCGCGTCGACGGAGCGCTTCGGCAGCACGAAACGGTAATCGTACGAATTGAACATCCCGCCGCCCATCTCGCAGCAGGCGTACGGGCGGCTGTCCGGATCGTACGGGGGATCGAAGCCGTCGCTTGTGCTGGAGCCATGCAGCCTCCGGTATCGGTACTCGTCGGTGGCGGGATGCTCCGTCATCCCCTCGGCACCGACGCCGTCGTAGAACAGCCACGGCCGGTACGCGTATCCACCCCACAGCGGCAGCATGTCGTCCGGAACCGGTGACTGCCAGCCGGTGCAGGTGAACATCGGCGGGTCGATGCCTTCCTCGATCGCGATGTCGCGCAGCCGTTCCAGGTAGCCGGCCCCATCGTGGCCGGACGGCACCCATTCACGGCTGATGCCGGTGGTCATCTCCCAAGGAGCCGACGACGCCATGTACTCGTTGTCGACCTGAGCCGCGATGATCGGCCCGCCATCCTTGAAATACAGGCCGCGCAGCTGCTGCGCGATATGCGCGTAGAGACCGCGCACCGCATCGAGGAAGCCGGCGTCGAGGGAACGGACCTCATACGACTTGCCGTACAGCCAGTCGGGAAGTCCGCCGTTGCGCACCTCGCCATGGCAGAACGGTCCCAGCCGCACGATGACGTGCAGTCCGTGCCGGGCGCACAATTCCACGAATCGGCGCACGTTCCTGTTGCCGGAGAAATCCCACTCCCCCTCGCGCTCCTCATGGTGGTTCCAGAACACGTAGGTGGATACGACGTCGATGCCCGCCGCGGCCATCTTCGCGAGTTCCGTGTCCCACCGTTCGGCGGCGATCCGCGAATAGTGCATCTCGCCGGCGATGGGGATCCATGGCGATCCGTCACGGGTCAGGAAGCGGTTCGTGGCGCCCAGGGTCCCGCCATCCGGCCCGCATGCGGCTGCGGCGCGGATGACGGGGATCCCGTATGCGGGCGTCCGCGCGAACTTGCTGGCTTCCGAAAGATCAACCTCATAGCGCATAACGCTGCTCCTTGTCGAATTCCCGCAAGCAGGAGGACCGGTCAGCCCTTGACCGAACCGGCGACCAGGCCGGCCACGATCCAACGCTGGCAGAAGATGAAGAACACGAACACCGGGATGAGCGCGATGGTGGTGACCGTCATGAACAACGGCCAGTTCGTCGTGAAGGTGCTGATCGCGTTGAACACCTGCAGCACGATGGTCTGTTTGTTGGTCGACGAGATGTACACGCTCGGCGTCATGAAGTCGTTCCACGTGCCCATGGTCTGGAACACGATGACGGTGGTCAGGATCGGGCGGATCAGCGGCAGCACGATCGTCCAGAAGATGCGGAACGGACCGGCGCCGTCGATACGGGCGGCCTCGATGATCTCATACGGCAGGCCGCGCATGTACTGCACGATCAAGAAGTAGCAGAAGGTCGCGCCGCCCGTGTAAAGCACGATCAGGCCGAGCAGCGAATCGACAAGACCCACCTGTGCCTCCATGCGGTACTGCGGAATCAGCAGCGTCTGGCCGGGGATGATGAAGGACAGCATGAGCAGCACGCCGATCACGGCGGTGAACTTGCTCTTCTTCAGGATCATGCCGTATGCGGCGAGCGCGCCGAACAGCACCTGCAGGCCGACGCCGACCACCGTCACGATGATGGTGTTCTTGAAGGCGTTGACAATGGGCAGATGCCCGAATGCATACGTGTAGTTCTCGAAATTCCATGTCTTTGGTAACCCAATCGGGTCCATGGACATCTCGGCGCTGCTTTTGAACGTGTTGATGACGATGACGTACAGCGGCACCGCGCAGATCAGCGCGATAGCGATGACGACGACGGAACGGATGATCGAGCCGATACGCTCGCGTTGCTGCAGAGTCATGACAGCCTCTTTTCTACCAGATTGGTGATTACCTGCTGCAGGGCGACCAACAGCGCGCAGCAGATGAAGAAGATGACGCCCAGTGCGGAGCCCAGTCCGTACCGGCTCGAACCGATGCCCGTGAGGATGATGGACTGGGTCACGGTGTAGGTGGAGTAGCCCGGACCGCCGCTGGTGAGGCCATACGGCAGATCATAGACCTTCAAACCACCGGTAAGCAGCATGAAGATGCTCACACCCATGGCCGGAACCATCTGGGGCAGTGTGATGTTGAAGAACTGCTGGCGACGGTTTGCGCCATCGACGGCGGCCTGTTCGTAGATATCGGCGGGGATAGCCTGCAGATACGCCAGATACAGCGTGGCGTGCCAGCCGATCTGAGCCCATACCGCTACGAAAATCACACAGAATTTGGCAAGTTCGGAATTCGACAACCACGGAATCGCATCGATGCCGATCTTGGCGAGCAGCGTGTTGACGACGCCGGACTTCAGCGGGGAGAAGATGTACTGCCAGACCAAGCCGAGCACGGCCATGGACGGCACCGAGAAGAAGAAGAACAGGGAACGGGCGAAGTTACGGCCGAAGAACTTGCGGTTGAGCACCACAGCCAGCGGCAGGGCGATCACGGTGATGAGCACGGTGGTGGCCACCGTGTACAGCAGCGTGAAGCCGAGGCCCGCGAGCAGCGTCGGATCCTTGAAGCACTGCACGTAGTTCGCGAACCCCACGAACTTCGCGTCCGCGAAATTGTAACCGGAGTAATCGGTGAAGCTGAACACCAGGCTTTGCAGGAATGGGATGAGGATCACCACGATGAACACCACCATGATCGGCAGCAGGAAGCGTGCCGAGGCGAAGTTCTCCATGAAGTTGCGGTGACGACGCTGCTTGAGATGCAACGCCTCTACCTGATCAGCGGAATGTGGACGCGCCGCTGACGCTGTTGATACTGACATGTTGGTTGCTTTCTACAAAACGTGAGATTGGCAGGTCCAGGCGTGGCGCGGACGGAAGGGTCCGCGCCAGCCTGCCGCGATGGATGTCTGTTCGCGATGGATCAGGAGAGGGTCTTGAGCTTGGAATCGAGGTTCTCCGCGGCCTGCGTAGGGCTGATGGAGCCGAGGGCTACCTGCTGCAGCTGGGTGAAGGTCTCGGCGCGCAGCGCGGTGGTGCCCTTGCTCCAGTGTGCGGAATTCAGGTACACGTTGCCGGTCTTGATGTACAGGTCGTAGGCGTCCTTGAAGTGGTCGTCCACCGTGGCGTTGAAGCCCTTGACGGACGGGATCAGGCCCAGCTGCTTCTGGTACAGCTTGAGGCCCTCGTCGGAGGTCAGGAAGGTGAAGAACTTCTCCGCGGCCTTGAGCTTGTCTCCGGAGATCTTGTTGTTGATGCCGAAGGCCGGATCGATGTAGCCCGGCGCGTACGGGGTGTCGCCCTTCTTCAGCATAGGGATCTGGCCGAAACCGTAGTTGAGGCCGGTCTCATTGAAGCTGTCGATGTCCCACGGGCCGGAAGGATAGACCGCAAGACGTCCGGCGGTGAATTCCGACTTGACCTGGTCGCCGCTCAGGCCGGACACGTCGGAGCTCATCAGGTTCTGCTTGATCAGCTTGTCCCATTCGCCGTAGTACTTGCCATACACGTTCTTGAACGTGTCCTTACCGGCGTCGATCTTGGCGTCGAGCGCCTCACCCTGCTTGGCGGATTCAGCGCCAATCCAGCCCTCGACGGCGTTGCCCAGTCCATCCTTCGGCTCAAGGTATGGGGTGATTCCCGCGGCTTTGAGTTTGCCGCACATGGTCAGGAATTCATCCCACGTCGCCGGGATGGAGTCGTAACCGACCTTCTTCAGCAGATCCTTGTTGTACACCCAGGCATTGGTCCAGGTGCTCACGCCCATGGCGTATACTTTGCCATCCACGCTATAGGCCTTTTTTGCGGCATCGCCGATTTTATCCATGAAGCTTTCATTGCTCAGGTCCTTGGCGTAGTTGCCTTTGACCAGATCGCTCAACGCCTCCGGAGGAACGATGTAGACGTCGGCCAGGTTTCCGCCGGAGATTCGAGTCTGCAGCGTCTGCTGGTAGCCACTCTGGGAACCGGTGGTGGTGCTGTAGTCGATCTTGATGTCCGGATTGGCCTTTTCGAACGCGTCGATGATCGGCTGGTACTTGTCCTGCGAATTGTTCGAGAAGAACGACAGCGTGGTCTTGCCGTCGGCGGCGTTTCCTCCACCGCACGCGGCCAGCGGAACAAGCATCGCCGCAGCGGCCACCGCCGCAATCATCCTGATGGATTTCTTCTCCATGATGTACTCCTCCTTGTATTCCATCATTGGCACCCGCTTTACGTGCGTTCATTCGTCGAACCCACTCCAGCTGCGGTAGATACACGTCAATATGTCTTCAACTGACCATTCAGTTGATTCGGGATATTTCCTTCCCCTTTTGATATAACTGTGTACCTGTTGAAACAGTATAGGTTTTCCGGTGTACCATGTCAATTCAAACAAGGAAATTTGCATCCCATCGACCGCTACCCCCTACAAAACATCGGCGTGTCGTATACCGGCAGCACCGTCGACAGCGGACGACGACCCGCCCGCACCATCCGGAGACGCGCAGCCCGAAAGCGTATTGCGGGTGGGCAGGACGCATGTGGACAAGTCGGTGTATTACGGGGGATTATTTTTCCGATGAATTCCCCAGTATTAGTTGGGATTGAAAAGATGCTGAAAGTCCACAGATAAAAAATCGGCGGCCCAAGGAAATATCCTTGGAAGCCGCCGATATGCTTGCGTGCGTCGCGCTACGGGCTCAAGCGAGTACACAGCGTGCTACGCAGACCGTGAGCAACACAGACCGCGCGCTACACAGAATCGCAAGCTACAAACTCAGGAACAGCTCGTGGATGCGGGTGTCGTCGGTGAGCTCGGGATGGAACGCCGTGGCGAGGATCTTGCCTTGGCGCAAGCCGACCACATTGCCGTCCACCGACGTTTCGACGGTGGCGGCCGGTCCGACTTCGGCCACGAACGGCCCGCGGATGAACACCAGCGGGAAATCTTTGAGCACGATGTCGGCCGGGGCGTCCTGCGGAACATGCTCGCCCGGTGCGACCACGACGGCGGAATCACCGGAAGCGCCGAAATCGGCGGTCGCAACGAACGAACCCAGCTGACGGCCGTACGCATTGCGGCGCACGACAGCGTCCAACGCACCGAAGTAGACGTTCGAATCGTTATCCAGCTTGCGGGCCAGCAGAATCATGCCCGCGCACGTGCCGAACACCGGTTTTCCGGCGGCGATATGTGCTGCGATCGGCTCAAACAGGCCGGTCGAACGCAACAACTTGCCCTGCGTGGTGCTTTCGCCGCCAGACAGAATCACGCGATCGATCGAATCATCGAAATCCTCGGCGGCACGCAACAGTTTCCACGGCGCGCCCAGACGATCCAGCATCGCGGCATGCTCGGCGAACGCACCCTGCACCGCAAGAATGCCAGTCACGCCATGCTGCGCGGAAGCTGCACCTTCGGCAACGTCGGCCGATTCTTCCTTCGAAATGTATTCAACGGCAACAACCATCGGATCTCCTTACCCAAACCATCGAGACCATCACAAATCATGCGAAATGCAATCACACGAAACAGGCGGCATAAGGCAGCCGATAGTCACACCCCATCCGCTCGCAATACGTGAAATTACAGCGAAATCACAGTGAAATCACTCGCCGCGGGCGGCCATGATGGTTTCGATCTCATCTTCGTTGATGCCGACCATGGCCTCACCGAGGTTCTCGGAAAGACGTGCGAGCAGATCGGCGTCCTGCCAGTTGGCGGTGGCCTGCACGATGGCGGCGGCACGCTTGGCCGGGTCTCCGGACTTAAAGATGCCGGAACCGACGAACACGCCTTCGGCACCCAGCTCCATCATGAGCGCGGCATCGGCCGGAGTGGCCACGCCACCGGCGGCGAAGTTGACGACCGGCAGACGGCCATTGTCGTGCACGTACTTGGCGAGATCGTACGGCACGGCCAGCTGCTTGGCGGCCTCGTACACTTCGTCGTCGCGCAGGGAGACGAGTTCGCGGATCTGCTTGTTCATGGTGCGCATGTGGCGCACGGCCTGAATCACATCGCCGGTGCCCGGCTCGCCCTTGGTGCGGATCATGGACGCGCCCTCGGCGACACGGCGCAGCGCTTCGCCCAGGTTCTTCGCGCCGCACACGAACGGCACGTCGAA
>ENA-UOIZ01002286-UOIZ01002286.1-human-gut-metagenome-genome-assembly--contig:-P88-NODE-2286-length-13635-cov-4.180633_pt1 | contig 13635 bp, 17 predicted proteins | sample MGYA00242336_ERZ723883 | MGnify/ENA metagenome assembly ERZ723883 | reverse complement strand
TGCTTCAGCTGATCGCAGTTAAACGGCAAACATTTAATATCGTATTTTTCTTCCTTCCTGCGGCACAATTCCTGAGTTTCCATAGCATAAGGCCGGATTGTATTCACCACCACAATAAATGGCTTGCCAATTTGTTTCAGCTCACCTACAGCCATCTCCTCTGCCGCCGCAAAACTTTCCCCGGCAATCTCACCGAAACTGCCGTCCGTTGTAATCACAAGCCCGATGGTAGAATGATCCCGGATCACTTTCTGCGTGCCGATATGCGCTGCCTTTGTAAAAGGAATCGGATCCTCATACCACGGCGTCTTAACCATCCGGTCCTTATCATCCTCCATATGTCCCGACGCCCCATCCACCATAAAGCCAACACAGTCGATCAGTCGTATCTTCACCTGGATATCATCGGAAATATGAACCGAAACTGCTTCTTTCGGAATAAACTTCGGTTCCGTCGTCATAATCGTCCGCCCTGCCGCACTCTGAGGCAGTTCATCCCTGGCCTGTTCCCGTTCATGAACATTATCAATTCCCGGAAGCACCATCAGATCCATAAAACGTTTGATAAAAGTGGATTTTCCTGTACGTACAGGCCCTACAACGCCAATATAGATCTCGCCGCCCGTTCGCATCTGAATATCTCTATATACACGCAATTCATCCATAAAAATACCCCTTCCATAAGTATATTACAATCATTCCATATACTATATGAAAGAGGTATAACTCTTAGACGTATGAATTATCTCTATCGAAGAATACTTTCTCTCCTGAGCAGAAGACAATTTAAGGAACATATTCTTCTATAAATTCTAATGTTTAAAAGCTTCCGTCCCTATATCATCTGGTGTTGTCAAATTGACAGGCAGTCTATCGCCTTCATGCAGATACAGTTTATATTTTACACCACTTCGCTGAACAATCTTATAAGCATTCTCCCCGATCGGCTCAACCCTTGCAATTTCACGCCACATATCGAAATGTGTGATATCCGAAACACCGTTTGTATAGATTTTCTCCGGCAAAAACATCAGTACCACCCAAAGAATCGGCAGGCACAACAGACACCACTGCAAGATTCGTTCTAATCCACTGTCCGCTATCTTATCCGCGCTAAACCAAAGGCCAAAACCTGTATAAACGACAACCAAAACAACAGTCGGCACAATCAGCCATGACTTCTTAAAATGCCACTGAGTCTTGAAAAGAAATGTCCCCTTTGACTTCGAAGGCAGAAGATACATCACAAACCTTACCAGAAAATACACTGACATCACCAAAATATACGGCATCGTTCCCGAAACCAGAAAATCTCTCATAAACTGCCTCCTTTCAAACACCCATCATGACTGCATTAATATATATTAAGTATAACATGGCATCTCTCAGTCAGCAATCATTATCAGAAAATTTAAAATAAACATCATAATTTTCATTCAGCAATGAATACTTTTCTAATAAAGCTATCGTCACTCGAAAGGAGTTGCCCCAAAATCGGTTTCTTGGGAGTATTGCTTACAAAAGCGTTTAACAGATTTTTCATAATACATATATAAGTTTCTTTCCTCTTCAGTCATTTCATAAACATAGCCTTTCCTCCCTTCTCTTCCATTTATAACAAAAAATTGCGAAACTCACATCCTACAAAAAGAATCCGTGTTCAACGCATTCATAAGCAGGTGCTTCTAATGCCTTCTCCGTTCCACTCCGGTCGGTGCTAACGAAGGTCCACCGGACCTTCAGCACCAGTACTTAGGTCCTGTTCTTTAGGACCTTATGTACTGCTGCCAGCATTAGGCAGTGCAAACGTGCCTGCTTTGAATCGTTGAACACGGATTCTTTCGATAAACGTGAAATTTCGCAATTCGTACTCTATTACCGTTTCTTTTTCTCAAATTTATTCTCTGTCCCATTCATCAGCCGCTTAATATTCGCCCGGTGCCGCCACCAGGCCAGTGCCGTGAATATCAGACTGAGTCCAAACACCACCCACTGTCCCGGATAAAAGATCAGCATCAAAATCGGAAACAGTGCCGTAATGGCCAAAGAACCCACGGAGACATATCGGGTTGTAAAGAATACAACCGCAAATACAATTGCAGCGATCAGGGCAATACGCACATCCAGTGCGAACATAAAGCCGCCGGTTGCCGCAATGCCTTTGCCGCCCTTAAAATTCATATAAAAGGGATAATTGTGCCCAAGGACAACGCCAAGAGCTGTGACGGTCTCCAAAATCTTCGTCACATCGCCAAGTCCCGGAAACAGCAGATATCTCACAATCCAAACGGCAAATACTGCCTTCAGGGCATCCCCGAGAAAGACAATATAGCCGGCGGGTTTGCCCAGAGTCCGAAGGGTATTGGTTGTTCCTGCATTGCCGCTGCCGTAATTGCGGACATCAATTCCCTTGAATACTTTGCCATAGAAATAGCCTGTCTGAAAACAACCGAAAATATAACCCAGTGCCAGACAGATAATGACTTTAATTGCCATTTTTAACCCTTATCCTTTCTTTCACGATAGATAAAGTGAAGCGGCGTACCACGGAATCCGAAGGTTTCACGAATCTGATTCTCGATATAACGGGTATAAGAGAAATGTGTCAGTTCCTTATCATTAATAAAGATGACAAATGTCGGCGGCTTGACAGATACCTGTGTAATATAGTAAAGACGCAGACGTCTGCCCTTATCTGATGGCGGCTGCTTCATGGCAACAGCCTCACTGAGGATCTCATTGAGGACACCTGTACCGATACGCATTGCGTGATTCTCAATAACCGCATCGATGGTATCAAAAAGCTTCGGCAGTCTCTGACCTGTCTCTGCCGAGATAAACAGCATCTCTGCATATGGCATAAATGCCAGCTTCTCTCTGACATCCTTAGTGAACTTGTTCATGGTCTTGTCATCTTTCTCGATGGCATCCCACTTGTTCACTGCAATGATCATACCCTTGCCGCGCTCATGGGCAATACCTGCAATCTTGGCATCCTGCTCTGTGACACCTTCCTTGGCATCAATCATCAGAACAACCACGTTGGCACGCTCTACCGCTGAAACCGTACGAATAATACTGTAACGTTCAATATCCTCCTTGATCTTGCTCTTACGGCGCAGACCTGCTGTATCGATGAAAACATATTCCTTGCCGTTGTGCTTGATCACCGTATCGATGGCATCACGTGTTGTACCGGCAATATTGCTGACAATGACACGATTCTCACCTGTCAGTTTGTTGATCAGGGATGACTTGCCTACGTTCGGCTTACCCACAATAGCAACATGCGGACGCTCATCTTCCTCTTCTTCTGCTGTACCCGGTTTAAAATGCTTGATGACTTCGTCCAGCATATCACCCAGTCCAAGCTTGGAATTGCCGCTGATCGGCATCGGATCTCCCAGTCCTAAATTATAGAATTCATAGACATCTGTCATCATGGTCTTGAAATTATCCACCTTGTTGACAACGAGAACAACCGGCTTGCCTGAACGACGAATCATATTGGCAACCTGGAAATCCGCATCCACAACACCCTGACGCACATCCGTCAGAAAGATGATCACATCCGCTGTCTCAATGGCGATCTCGGCCTGCTCACGCATGCTCTTCAAGATCAGATCATTGGTAGATGGTTCAATACCACCTGTATCAATCATTGTAAACTGTGTATTCAGCCAGTTTACATCTGCATAAATTCGGTCCCTTGTTACTCCCGGCGTATCCTTGACAATAGAAATCTGCTGTCCCGCCAGGGCATTAAATAAAGTTGATTTACCTACATTCGGCCTTCCTATAATGGCCACGATTGGTTTACTCATCTATCTCACCTCTTCCCAGAATTTTATCTACCAGGTCCTGTCCGTTTGATTGTACAATCGAAATCGGAATTTGTAAAGTATTTTCAAGTTCAGGAATCGTTATATCATCCAAAAGGATCTGCACATCCTCACCACTTCGAAGAATATTCACCGGAAGCAGCAACGCCTCACCGAGATCTTTGCCCTGAAGCTGTTCCTTCAGATCTGTTCCTGTCATCAGCCCTGAAACCGTTATCTGTTCTCCAAAAAAATGATTCACAATTTCATAGACATCTACGGTCACATTAGGGAACTTCTCACAAAGCTCTTCTGCCAGTTTTCGAATGGTTCCCACAGCAGAATGTCCTGTTGCAATCGTCACATGGCGCTTTTTGCCGTCTGTAACAGCTTCTTTCAGGCCCTCATGAAACTCCTCCGTCAGAAGCCGGATCATACCAACGCCATTTTCCAGCTGAAGATAACCGTCATAGCGTTCTTCCTCCGGCATCTCATATCCCGCCAGAAGATACCATTCATCCGAAGCATGGATAAAGTGTGTACCATACTCCTCATACAGCTTCTTCTGCCATTTCTCTATGCAGGCAATAACTTCTCTGGCGTCCTCCCTGTTAAAAGGTTCCAACGGATAAAGACCCTCTCTGTGATCAGAAAGGCCTACCGGTACCACAGAAACGCTCTCAATGTTCGGGATAAAGCCTGACAGGTCACGAATACTTCTCTCCAGTTCTTCACCATCGTTGACGTTCTTGCAGAGAACGATCTGACCATTCATGATAATACCGCCCTCATAAAGCTTCTGAAGCTGCTCCATGATCTTGCCCGCAAAACGGTTGTGCAGCATCATACACCGCAGTTCCGGATTGGTTGTATGCACTGAAACATTGATGGGTTCCAGCTTGTATCGAATGATACGCTCCAACGCCTCGTCCTTCATGTTCGTCATAGTAATATAATTGCCCTGGAGGAAGGAAAGTCTGGAATCGTCATCCTTGAAAGACTTCGTCTCTCGCATGCTGTTCGGAAGATGATAGATTAATCAGTAAATACAGTTTTTGCTGCAGGAACGATATTCGTACTTCAGACTGGACTCGAATACGATACCGATATCTTCATCGTAATCCTTCTCAATCTCCAGCACTTCTTCCGTTCCATCAGCCGTGCGGATCAGCATTTCAATATATTCATCATTGACCAGATAATGATAGTCAAACACATCCTCGATATCCTGTCCATTGATAGCAAGGACCGTATCACCGGGCTGCAGCTCCATTTCTTCTGCAATACTACCGGGAACAATTGACTGGATCACATGTAAATGTTTCTTCATAATTCTTCTACTCCGTTTTCTAAACAGACGTATCGATCAGGGACAAAAACGCAGACAACCCGCCTCTTTGCCCATTTGTCTTTCGATGGGACCACAAAAGGTCCGGATGACAAGCTGTGCAGAGATCTGTCACAGACAAATGTTCAGGAAGAATGCCTGCATCTGTCAGTACATACCAATTGGCTTTCCACAAATCCAGCTGATACTTGCCATTGCCTTTATCAAGCAAAATATCTGCTGCCTCATCGGCTGTAAAATTGGCTCTGAAAGCCTCCGCCACATCATCGCTGACCTCATAACAGCTCTGGCAGATAGAAGGGCCAATGGCTGCAACGATATCCTTCGGCTCGGAGCCATAGACCTCATGCATCTTCCAAACGGTCTTCTGTCCGATATGACCAACCGTTCCCTTCCAGCCTGAATGAGACAGACCGATGGCCTTTCTAACCGGATCAACGAAATAAAGGGGCACACAATCCGCATATGATGTCACAAGAACAATTCCCGGAACATTGGTGATCATGCCGTCCACATCACTGTAATCCTGCGGTTTCAAAATGCCTTTGCCCCTGTCCTCCTCTGTGATGACACGGACATTGGTTGTATGCGTCTGATCAGACAAAACCATATCCTCCACACGCATATTCAGAGCAGCAGCCATTCTGCGATAATTCTCCATCACGGCATCCGGATCATCTCCGCGCTTGAAATTCAGATTCATCGACGAAAAAATACCGGTACTCACACCGCCTTTTCTCGTTGAAAAACCATGCTTCACAATGCCTGTGGCAGACAAATTCTTAAACTGTATATACGGCACGTGATTTTTCTCTTTTAATTCTGTTGTTCCGCTTCCTGTCACTGCTACCATCCTTTCGCTCCCTGATACTCAAATGCATTCTTATATAAAACTGGCCGTTCCTTCAAAAAAGCAACCACATCAAACCGGCATAACTGTTCTTCGCTCATTCCGCGGCTGACCATATATTGTCTGGCCGCTAAACTAATATGCTGCTGTTTCTTCCTGTTCACCGCTTCAGAAGGTGCCTGTACCCTGTCAGATCTTCTGTACTTGACTTCTACAAATACAAGGTAATCGCCATCCATGGCGATCAGGTCAATCTCTGCATGACGACATCTGTAATTTGCCTCCAGTATCTGATACCCGCATGATATCAGATAATCTGCCGCCTCCTGTTCATAGTAATGGCCTTTCTCAACATGATTCATTCATATCCCTCCGCTGCAGTCAGGAATCTATCGGCTTCCAAACAATTTCCGGCGCATTGTCCGGTTCGAAAGTTTCACGCACACACCGATTATGCACTAAACAAAGTTAGATATAAAACTCCGTCTGTGGATCGGCGTCGGGCCGAATTTTTTCAAAGCAGCCACATGCTCAGCAGTTCCATATCCTTTGTTCTTTGCAAAATCATATTTCGGGAACAGTTTATCATACTCCCGCATCATTCGATCCCTTGTTACCTTTGCAATGATGCTTGCCGCCGCAATGGAACGGCTCTTGGCATCCCCCTTGATGATCGGCACCTGTCTGCCCTCTATACCCGGAATGGTCACCGCATCATTTAGGAATACTTCCGGCTTCGGTGTCAGCTGACTCACTGCTTCCCGCATGGCCACATAATCAGCCTGAAGAATATTGATCTCATCAATCGTCTCAGGTGACGCAATGCCTACACCCACGCTGACCGCCTTCTCCATGATCTCATCGTACAGTTCTTCCCTCTTTTTTTCTGAAAGCTTCTTAGAATCATTGACATAGAGAATCGGACAGTTTACATCCAAAATAACAGCCGCTGCTACAACCGGACCGGCTAAAGGCCCCCGCCCAGCTTCATCAATGCCGCAGATAATGCCATATTCGCCATACTGTCTTTCATAGGAAAGCATCGACTGCACACGATCCAACTCCTTATTGTAGGTGTCCAGCTTCTTCTGTGCCCTTTCCAGGATCTTGCCGACACCCACTCGACCGTCTTCATGATAAATACCCATTAATTCCGGCAGTTCTTCTATTGACGCATTCTTGAATTTATTTCTGATTATCTCAATCTTTTCCTGACTCAATTTCTATCATTCCTCTTCTGACCGAAGCGGCTGTTCCAGTGTCACCTTTCCAAGTCTGAGACTTCTGAAATCATCAATCAACATGGAAGCTGCCTTGTCGATATTCGGCTCTCCGCCTTTCATCAGACAGCATTTGGCAATGGCAATATCCGCCAGTACCTTCACGCTGTCGTCACTCTCTTCAATACCATACCGTGAAGCCATGGTTCCCGGATAGTTCTTCTTCATATAATCTGCCAGCTTCATGGCAAGCTCTGTAATATTCAGGATGTCATCCTTGATCGATCCGGAAATAGCAAGCTTCTGTCCTACTGCCTGATCCTCGAACTTCGGCCACAAAATTCCCGGCGTATCCAAAAGCTCAACATTCTTGTTCAGCTTGATCCACTGTTTGCCCTTTGTCACACCCGGTTTGTTGCCGGTCTTTGTGCAGGCTTTGCCCGCATAGCTGTTGATAAACGTGGACTTTCCTACATTCGGAATACCCACGATCATGGCTCTGATCGGACGATTCTTAATGCCTCGTTTGCGGTCACGTTCAATCTTCTCTTTGCACGCTTCATTGACAACACCGGTAACAGCTTTCATACCGGCACCTGTACGCGCATTGATCTGAAGGACGAAAAATCCTTTTGCCTTGAAATAGCCCTCCCAAAGCTTTGTGTACTTCGGATCAGCCATATCTGATTTATTCAGAAGGATTAGTCTTGCCTTCCCCTTCGCCAGATCATCAATATCCGGATTCTTGCTGGCCAGCGGCAGTCTTGCATCTACCAGTTCGATCACAATATCAATGAGCTTAATGTCTTCCTGCATCATACGGCGTGCTTTCGTCATATGCCCCGGATACCATTGTATATTCATAATAAAACTCCTGTTCTTTCCCTTGCGCAGCATACGCAGGGGCCTTATTGAAGTGATTCGTTGTCTCTGCCCTTAATGTACCAAACCAAGTCGTGAGAATGGCGAAACGATCATCCACACTTTGCCGAGAATCTGTTCAGAATCTATGATTCCGATACTGTCTAAGCGGCTGTCATCCCGGTTATTGTTATAATCATCACATAAAACAAAATATTCATCGTCTCCAAGTGTTACACCCTTCTCGGCAACGCCGGCATTCTCAATGACTGCATCATTAAATGTCAGTTCCAACTCTGTGTCATCCACATAAACCTTACCATTCTTAATCTGCACAGTTTCCCCGGGCAAGCCAATAATCCTCCGAACGTAAGTCGGACTGTTTTCTGATGTGCCGATCCTGACAGCAACAACATTCATCCGTTTCGGTGAACCGATTTTGTAACAAAGCTTATTCAGCAATACAACATCTTCGTTCTGCAATGTCGGATTCATAGACTGGTCAATGATCACCGTCCTGATCCCAAAACCGCGAACTGCAAATATACCAAGCGCAATGACAATGATCAGACCAGCCAGCCAGATACCTGCATGAATCAGCATCTTCTTGATCTTCTCTGCGCGTTTTTGCTTCTTTGATAATGGAACTTTTCTCATCTATTGCCCCCACTAAAGAAAATGGGACAAGTACGTATGTATTTGTCCCAATTAACTTACTTCTGTATTTACTGATTATTTAACCAATTCTTTAACTTTAGCTTTCTTACCAACTCTGTCTCTTAAGTAGTACAGTTTAGCACGTCTTACTTTACCACGTCTTGTAACTTCAATCTTCTCAACGATTGGAGAATGAAGTGGCCATGTCTTCTCAACACCGATACCGTTAGAGCTCTTTCTAACTGTAAATGTTTCACGGTTGCTGCCGTTCTGTCTCTTAATAACAGTTCCTTCGAAAACCTGTGTTCTTTCTCTGTTGCCTTCTTTTACCTTAGCATATACTTTGATTGTATCGCCAACAGAAAATGGTGTAATATCAGATTTTAACTGAGCTTCTTCAATGCTTTTAATAATATCGTTCATAATGAACCTCCTTATAATATCCAGATGTTCTTAATGCATTCTCCTGCAGCAGAGGACCATCCATTTCTTACAATTACCGCCGGTGCCAAATATCACTCGTACATCAGCTAAACAGTAACTGCAGTGATACGCTTACGCACCAGCGCATTACATTTTATCATATGATTCATCCAAATGCAAGGCATTTTGACGATTTTCTTTGATTCCATCAAAAAGTTTTATCATTCTTCCTCGGGATTCTCCAGCGCATCCAGATACTCTCTGTCTTTCTTCGTCAGATTCGCCTGCACTTCTTCCTGTTCCAACAGTTCCGGTCTTCTCTCAAAGGTCCGCTTCAGAGACTGCTGTCTGCGCCACTTTTCAATATTGCCGTGATGTCCGGACAAAAGGACTTCCGGTACCTGATTATCATGCCAGATCTCCGGCCTTGTATACTGGGGATATTCCAGAAGACCGTCCTGGAAAGAGTCATACTCAGCAGATTCACTGTTGTTAAGCACCCCCGGTACCAGACGGGCAATGGTATCGATCATCACCATAGCAGGCAGTTCTCCGCCGGTCAGCACATAATCTCCTATAGAAAGATGATCTGTCACGATCTCATCCAGCACGCGCTCATCAATGCCCTCATAATGGCCGCAAAGAAAAATCAGGGATTCTTCCTTCGACAGTTCTTCAGCAATTTCCTGATTAAAAACCCTGCCCTGGGGCGTCATATAGATCACACGGGGCTTCTTGTCCATCCTGGCGACAATATCCTGATAACATTCGAAAATAGGCTCAGGCTGCATCACCATACCGGCCCCGCCGCCATATGGATAATCGTCCACATGTTTATGCTTATCATGGGAATAATCACGGATATTCACCGCATGCAGACCAATAGTTTCTTTTCTGACGGCACGGCCGATCACACTGTCAGAAAGTCCCTGCATAATCATATCCGGAAATAATGTCATTACATGAAAATCCATAGCTCTCTCCTATCAGTCAACTAACCCCGGCATAATATGCGCTGTTACCTGCTGCTTCTCAAGATCTACATCCAAAATACACTCATCAATAACCGGCAGAAGCACTTCTTTGCCATCCGGGCGCTTGACTTCGTACACATCATTGGCTCCGGTCTGAATCACATCTGTCAGAACACCAAAGTCCTCGCCCTCATCTGTCACAACCCTCAGACCGATCAAATCACAGATAAAATATTCATTCTCCTCCAATTTCACTGCCTGATCTCTTGTGACAAGAAGATCTTTGCCTTTATAAGGCATCAATTCATCAATAGATGTAATCTCTTTGAACTTCAGAATAACCATCTGTTTAAAGAATTTGACACTTTCTATATGAAGCTCTTTGTATTCTCTGCCCGTATCGAGGATACAGGTCTTCAGCTTCTTAAAACGCTGTACATCATCTGTTGTAGGAAATATCTTAGCTTCTCCTCTCACACCGTGAGAAGATGAAATAACACCTACGCGCAAATATTTTTCCATCGTTTTCCTTCCTTATATAAAAACCGGGAAATCCCCATGAAAATGTTCCATATGATTTCAAATAAGCATCCAAGACACAAAAAGCCGCCGCATATTCCAAAAGGCTAAAGCCTCTCCAGAACAACCGCGACAGCTCCCAGTTTCTACTGCAATATTTCTACAATGACTTTCTTATCGTCCTTAGATGCTGCAGATTTGACAACAGTACGGATTGCTTTCGCAATACGCCCCTGTTTGCCAATAACTTTTCCCATATCATCAGGAGCCACTTTGAGCTCCAGAACGATAGACTTGTCAGTTACAGTTTCTGTAACGACAACTTCTTCCGGGTGATCTACAAGTGAAGTAGCAATAACTTCTACTAATTCTTTCATTACAGATTCCCCCACTGTAAATCAATTATTTAATGATGCCAGCGTTCTTGAAAAGTCTGCTAACGATTTCTGTTGGCTGAGCGCCTGTAGATAACCATTTCTGAGCGAGCTCTTCGTTAACCTTTACATCACATGGTTCAACGTTTGGATTGTAGTAACCGATCTCTTCGATGAATCTACCATCTCTTGGGGATCTGGAATCTGCTACGATGATTCTATAAAAAGGAGCCTTCTTCTGACCCATTCTTCTTAATCTGATTTTAACTGCCATTATCTTTCACCTCCTGAAAAAATTAATTATATACTAAAAGGAAATTTGAATTTTCCTCTTTTGCCTGCCTTAGGTAAACTTCCGCCAAACTGCTTCATCATCTTCTTCATCTGTTCAAGCATCTTGGCTAACTTGTTCACTTCACTGATATCCACACCTGCACCCTGAGCAATTCGCTTCTTACGGCTCGGATTGATCAAATCCGGATTCGCGCGTTCCTCCGGTGTCATGGAAAGAATAATTGCTTCGATCCGGCTGAACTGACTGTCGTCAACCTCCACATTCTTCAGCTGACTTCCTACACCCGGAAGCATGGAAAGCATATCTGCAATGCCGCCCATATTCTTTACCTGATTCAGCGACTCCAACAGATCATCATAACCAAAGGTTGCCTTCTTGATCTTCTGATTCAGTTCTCGCGCCTTGTCTTCATCAATCTGGCTCTGAGCTTTGTCGATCAATGTCAGGATATCACCCATACCAAGAATTCTTGATGCCATACGATCCGGATAAAACTGTTCAAGATCTGAAAGTTTCTCACCCATACCAACATAAAGAATCGGTTTACCTGTCACCGCTCTGATGGATAATGCCGCACCGCCTCGGGTATCGCCGTCCATCTTTGTCAGGATCACACCATCCAGTTCAATCTGTTCATTGAAGGACTTCGCAACATTGACTGCATCCTGACCTGTCATGGCATCCACAACAAATATTGTCTGGTCTACCTTGATAGCCTTCTGAATATTCGCCAGCTCTTCCATCATAGTCTCATCCACATGAAGTCGGCCAGCTGTATCGAGAATCACTACATTCAGGTCATTACTCTTCGCATGTTCAATGGCTGCCTTGGCAATATCAACGGGATTCTGATGATCTCCCATAGAGAATACAGGTACTCCCTGCTTCTCACCATTCACCTGCAGCTGTTTGATGGCCGCCGGTCTGTATACATCACAGGCCACCAGCAGAGGCTTACGTCCCTTTGCTTTCAGCTTGCCTGCAATCTTCGCAGAAGTGGTCGTCTTACCTGCACCCTGAAGACCAGCCATCATAATGACTGTCAGTTCATTGCTGTTGTTCAGCTTGATCTCTGTGGTCTCACTGCCCATGAGAGCAACCATCTCTTCATTTACAATCTTAATGACCATCTGTCCGGGTGTCAGACTGTTCATTACATCCTGACCAACTGCCCGCTCTGTCACGGAGTTAATAAATTGCTTCACAACCTTAAAGTTAACATCCGCTTCAAGAAGTGCCATTTTAACCTCCTTCAGTGACGCTTTCACATCTGCTTCTGTTAAACGGCCTTTGCTTCTTAAATTTTTAAATACATTCTGCAATTTGTCCGATAAACTTTCAAATGCCATAGCTTCGCCTCCGGTTCTACAATTCTTCTACGATTGTATTGGACAGCACCTCAATCCTGTTAATACACTCTATCATCCTCTGATGATCTTCCTGATGCTCAAGGATCTCATTCGCATAATGATTGATCTCTTCGACGCGTTCCTTCGTATGGATAAATTTCGCAACAAGATGAAGCTTCGCTTCATATCCCTGCAGCTGTTTCCTGCAGCGTCTAACAATGTCATACACGCCCTGCCTGCTGATCTCACGATCCTCCGCGATCTCACTCAGGGACAAATCATTCAGAACAAAATCTTCATAGATCAGTTTCTGATGCTCTGTCAACAGCTCTCCATAAAAATCATAAAGCAACGCTTCTTCAATAAATCTCTCCATAAAACAGCACCACCTGTAAAGTACTTTTACTTTACAGGTGGTATTGTATCGCAGATACCCTCTATTTGTCAACAGTTTTTTTGAAAATTAATGCAATTCTTCTATTATCAATCATCACTGTCCATTTTATACCCCAAACCACGGACGGTTTTGATATACTTCGGGTTAGCCGGATCATCTTCAATCTTTGCCCGAATATTGGATATATGCACCATCATGGTTCGGTCATCATTCTCATAATATCTGCCGTTAATGCATTCACAGAGCTGCTCTTTTGTAAATACCCGTTTCGGAGACCGCATCAGTTTGGCCAGAATTTTTAATTCAGCTGAAGTCATAGAAAGAAGCCTGCCGTTTTTGTGCAGCGCAAAAGCTTCTGTATCTAATGTAAGTTCTCCTACCTTCAGGATCAATGCATTTTCCTGCTTGCCGGGACTGCCTCCGTATTCATAGTATCTTCTGAGCATTGCCCTGACATAGGCAATCACTTCAAGAGGATTAAAAGGTTTGGTAATATAAGCATCCGCTCCCAGAGTCAGACCAAGCATTTTATCCGAGTCCTCATATT